>Ga0307512_10007158_pt1 | contig 11104 bp, 7 predicted proteins | sample 14_EM_MG_FD_200267 | JGI IMG/M metagenome (GOLD analysis project Ga0307512, IMG submission 200267) | Populus trichocarpa ectomycorrhiza microbial communities from riparian zone in the Pacific Northwest, United States - 14_EM | ecosystem: Host-associated > Plants > Roots > Unclassified | place... | reverse complement strand
CTTCCCCTTCTTCTCTTTTTCATCTCCTCGAAATCCGCATTGGTTCTTCAATAATTTATAGTTGTCTTTGTCAATCTATTTATTGTCTTTCAATTTTAATCTTTATTTTTTTTATGGGTATTTTTTTATTTTGAATTAATTTTTTGATTGGTTTTTATTTTAATTGCATCCCTTATTATTTAATTTTTATATCAAATATGATACTCATTTTTTTTTTATCTTCTATGGGATCATCTTGATTTCATAACCCGGATCACTGGTTTTAAAGATTAGTTTTATTTAACTTTGTTTTTCTTTTTTCAGGTCCTTTTTAAGAAATTATTTTTTTTTCAATTTCATCTTTGACATTAGATTATAAGACCTTAAGCTTTCCGGATTCTTTTTTCAATGACTCAAGTCGCGGGTTAGTAAAGTTAACCTAGGTTGACTCGAGTTTCTTTCAATGTTTTTTATTTATTTATTTAAATTTGGTCCCTTTTCTAGGTTTTTTTAAAAAAACATTTTTTTATCTCATTCTCATATCGCAAGTTATGGTTTAGTATAGTGAACTCAGATTGACTCGAGTTTTTTTTTTTAAATTAATTATTTTTAATTTCATCATTTGATATTATGTTATTAGGCCTTGAGTTTTATGATTTTTTTTTTTGCAAGGGTATTCCAATCTCATATCTTAGGTAACATGTTAGTTAAATTAACCCGGGTTGATTTGGGTTATCATTGCCTGAATTTTTTTTTTTACTTTAAAAAAATTTGACCCGTATTCGTTCATATCAAAATCTACTAGAGATTTCATCTATAATTATACTTGTATACTAATTGCGTCTACCTCACTTAATCCAATTTCATTAATTAATAGCACCAAACTTGACAAAAATTGATTAAGTTAATGGTGGCTAATATTCTAGCCTCAAATTTGGTTTTTTTTTTTTCATGATAAAAAAGTATTTTTAGATCAACTTTTTATTTTTCTGAACAATCTTAAAATATACATCTCATGTCAATTTAATATATTCTAAGTAATATTTTTTTAAATATTATTCCAAAACCCTAACTTAAGAGTGGGAATTAGAAGAACCAAACCTTTTAACTCTCAAACTAGGCTTAATTGCTGAGTTCTAAATTCATCTTTAATCACTTTTATTTATTTTTTCTTTCTTTATTAATTAATGATGGTTGAGTTTTTTTCTTTTCTTTTCCCTTGATGACCCCACAATTAGATGGTTCACCTAGATTCCCACCATGGTATAACTATAGGTTCATTTGCTTTATGAGATATTCCATTCACTATAATATTATATCATAGTTGTCCCTCACTCGTACGTGGCCTACATAAATTTCTTTTACTTCTATTTTATTTCTTGTATCATCCGCCTTAAACCCAAGAGCCAAGAAACCTCATCACCTTAGCCTTGGTGTATATAATAACTAAGAACTTGATGAAAATGCTGGCATCTTCTTTTTCTTGATCAAATTACCTTTTCAGTTTTTTCTCCCATCAGGGTTTATCATTATCGAAGGAGGAGATCATCATGGTAGTTTTGAGGAGGAGGAAGAGGAGGAGATTGTTTGAAGGATTACTTGCTGATAACAATGGAGTAGCCTTGGAGCCGTGGCCTTGAGATACAAAAGAGAGATGATGACCAGAGGGAATGGAACCTCTAGGCAAGTCTAATTCTTGGCTTTGAATTATCCTCTCCTTTTTCGTTTCTTCTTGTTTTTTCCATGTTTGGTTGCCAAGAAAATGGAAGAGAGTACAAATAATAAAACATATATGGAATCTTAACTCCCGATTAGATTCCAGTATTTCATTTCTTGAAGTTATCTTACGTCTTTCGGGCGACCAAACAAATTTTCTCCCACTTTCTCAGCGCTTCTGTATCCTTAAACACCGAAAAGGGAACCATTAATTAGTCATTTTAGAACATAGATCTTTACCTTATTTCTTAATCGTTGTGGTCGTTTACAATATTTAAAATTGCAGACTTCGCAGCTCAGCTTGGTTTTTGTCGTTCAATCACCCATCTATTACTTTATGTGTTTGCACCTGTTCATCTACTGTTGTTATCAGAAGCTAGCAACAAACCGATTACTGCATAGAAATTGTCTCAAACGAGTTAGCGAACAGCAGTTAAAACTCCAAACCTATACGAGTTAAATAGGTTATGAAAATGCTAGCTAGGGTTCATCACAAGGAACAAAGTTTCAGTTAAAGAAGTCATGAAGGAACAATAGCACATGATTGATTATTGTAGGTAGACATTATTGGCACGGACCATGTCACCATATATATGGTGCTTTCAGAATTTAAATTGCCAGACATTAGCTGTCCTTCATGATTGTCACCAGCGTGGAATTACAGGTACAAGGGAAATGTCAAAGCATTTATAGTGACACAGTGACATATCCACCATGCTCACGCAACATTGTAGCCTGTCTACCTCGAAGAAGTCTTAATTAGTGCATGCAAATCTAGGAAAGTTTCAAATAAAGCTATGGAACACACATGATCATGTCAAATATCATGTTATGTTACTTCTGAGAATGTACGTTGAGATAGTTTTCACTCAATTTCAGTACTAATTGTGCTATAATATTTGGTGAGCGTACATGCCACCCATAGCCGAATTTTTTTCCCATCTCCTATCATGGGAAATGCTCATCTTATTCGGTTGCATCTACTTTCATCTTCTCTTATCCTGTCCAGTCAAATTTACTCACCAAACAAATCATAAATCTCACAATCTTGATGGAGATCTAAACTGTGATCCATTCCAAACACAAGTGAGGCAAGCTCTTCGTGCCTGCAAAGCTGGAGTACTGGCCGGAGGAGAAGCAGAATTTGTTCCAAATACATGAGAAAGAAGATAATGTAGTAAAATACTCTAAAATATGAGAACTTCCTGAAATTGCAGACGTTAGGCATCAGAAATGCATGTTCTCCAAGTTTGTACTATAACTAGCAAACAAGCAACCTCATATATACATGCCCAATCCATGCCCCTGTGAACTAAACTAAGAGGAATTAATCTCAAGATTTACCTTTCAGACTATGATCAGCTTGCTTGTGGTTAATTAGACGAAGTGTTGCTTTCCATCTTTTCACGATCTTAACCTCAAATAATGATGCTCACACAGGTGGTAAGGTAACTTCATATTGAAGATATCCATGTCCCTTCAATGGACCATGCACTCTTTGCAGCCACCTTTCTTTCGATGAAAAAAGTCACATTATAGCGGCACAAACAAAGTTTGTAGCTTTCTGCAACTTTAAAGTTAAATTAACAGGAGTTGTCATGAACTATACAGCCTTTAGGATAAGGATGATGATTCAACAAAGTCCCACCTTTCAAAATCTGCTTTTCCTTTTTTTAATCTTTAATTTTTAATTTTTCTGGGCAAGTCGCCATGTGTCTTGATTAGTGGGAAATGACAAGCAAAAAGTAATTCTATATCAATTAGCATTTTTCTATTGGTTAATGAGTCATCAAGGACTCAAGGAAAAGCTAATATAATCATTAATAATGGTGGGTTAGTTCAACGACAGTTCACTAAAATTGAAGAAGATTCAAACATCAAATAAGCAAACGCAACACTAGAAACCTTCCACTATCAATTAATTACGATCTTGTTTCTGCCTTTTCCGATAACCTCCTCCATTCTCTAGTGCCAAAGCTGATATCATACTCAGATTTCTATGGTGGATTGGCTTGTCGCCATGTCTGCAGAATCAAAAAGCTTGGTATACGTTCAGAAACTGTGGTTGGTTCGAAAGACCCAAAGGGTTTCCCTTTAAAAAGCATGTTACAGAATTTTGTTTTTATTTTTATTTTATTTTAATTATTTGCTTCAAAAGGCAAATGCATCTGTGCACATTAAACAGTCCGGTTTAGGGCTCGACCATAAACAGAGCTGACCAAATGGTTACGGTTTAGGGCTCGACCATAAACATAATTATTAGCTGTGAGTCGTTTATAAACATAATTATTTGACTCATTATTAACCATCTATTTTACTTTTAAAGAAAAAGAAACCTATGTAAAAGGATTAATTTAAGTAATCACATATTAACAAGAACATAAATAATAGAAGAATATAATAATAATTAAATAGGTTTTGTACTTAAAAACATCCTTAAACCACACAACATCCATTCATAGCAATAGTCACAAGCACCATCCTAATATGAAACAAATCTCAATGTCATGGTAAAAGTTAAGCTTTCTTAAAACATAGAATAAATTACTAATTATTCATAATCAATAACATAATTATAATTTTTCAATACTAAATACATACATACAGACATAATAATTGTCACAAATTTTGGACCACTTCAATGAAACACTCTGTAGCAGTTTCTTCTTTTTAGAAAAAACGCTTTGACGAGAAAAAAGGTAGAAATACCATGAAAGAGAAGAGCTCAGCACAAAGGCAGAGCTAAGTGTACATGATTCATTGCAGAACAAGAAGTTACAAATTTAAGTCAACTAATAAAATGTTTTATCATTCAAAATCAATAGAAAAATCTTGGTACTTCTAACATATTATTACCTTGAGAAGGTGAATAATTCAACCATTTACATCACCAAATTTCATTAGTTGGATCATACAAAATTGGGTGTGTGCCTTACTGTCAAGTCCAATCAAACTGTTCCTGAAAGAATATTACAAGACCTGGGAAGAGGAAAATCTCTATACAGTTACAAATCAATTGCAATGTTGAGTAGATTACAAATCAAAGGGAACGTACACTTACATCAACATTTTAAGCCACCGGTCAAAATAAGAAACATTCGTTCCTAGCTCGTGCTGTGTCCCGGTCTTCAAAGCCTTTCAAAAATGATCTGATTGCAAGATGTTCTGAAGCATACGTCATGAAAGATGCTAAAACCAGGCCTCCAGCAACCATCAACCCTAACCTGCAAAGAAATCACATACTACTTGTTAATTTCACTCCCTTCACATGGAGGGCTACTAACTGACATCTCAATATAAAACCTGATAATGCAAATTACCTCAAAAATAGAGCAGTAACACCAAAAATACAAGGTAATGAAGGGGCACCAACAGCCAACAAAGCCATCCCTAAACCATAGTACCATGCAGCAACATCGCAAGTTGACCCCTGCCGATGACCTGCGGCAGAAACAGGAATTATAAACTAATTTTAAATTCAAAAAGAAAGCACTTAGCATGGATATGCAACCAAAGTCTACAAACCTTTTCTAGAATCATATGCCAAAGATTCAGAATGAGGAGAAAGTGATGCAGCTTGAGTTGCCATCCTCTTTCCCCATAGATAGATCAAGTGGAGAAAGCCTCCAAATAAAAGGAAGAAGATTGTGAATGTCCACTCATACATCAAGAGCAAACCAGTCCAGGGCATCACTTGCCGAGGCACAATTGAAAGACCAAACCCGAGGGCGATCAAAAGAGCCATAAAACACATGAAGATGGAAACTCCACCCAAATACGCTGGCACCTTGGACTGTGCGTCATTGGAGAACTGTTTAGCATCACAAAAAAAACTGTAACTTGCGCCAATCAAGTCAACAAGTAGTGCAGCTACATATGGCCATTTCACTATTGACCATCAAACTTAGAAGAAAGGTAGGAGGGAACTAACTTGATAGGTGGAATTGCCAGCAGATGATGAAGAAATACCAGTGTAAGCAAGTGGTCCGTTTGATCTTATTTTGTAATAGAGGTGTCTAATATGATCACATAATGAACCTCTACAGAATGCCCTTGTCTGTACCAATGATTGCATTAGAGATGAAAATAGATCCCCTCAATTACCATTTGAGGAAAACAATTGTAGAACAGCTTACCTGAAGAAAAGAGCGGTAGTAACAGAGAAGTACAAGACATAATGGTAACAAGAAAAGAACTTTGACAAGAAGTTCATCTTTTGGATTTTTTCCACCTCCAGTTCCAGGAAGGGACTCATCAAGCTGTTCCCTGACTCTCTGCAACATTACCAGAGTTATTTAATCTGCAATTATTTACACTCCAAGAGTGTGGTTGGAATTGAGTTTTCATAGTCACGGTTTTGAAAAAGCAGCAAGAGAAATACAAGCTTGCCTGCAAATAAAACAAAATGCCAACTGCTACACCCAAGAAATACAAATGCAAAAGCTTGCCCACAAGCAAAACTGAATGCCAACCCCCAAGACACCCACATCCACCAAGGAAAGGAAATAACCCAGGCCTTCTCAGAAAACATTTTGTTTTTTTTTTTTTTGAGGGGGGGGTTGGAGAAATAGATCATGAAGGTCATAAAGCTGCAGCTAATTTGATTAAAGAAATAGTTAATACCTGCCAGACATCAACAGGTTTTAAAAGCCAAGATGTCCACCAGTCCCAAGGTTTGAGGGGCCCAAGTGTATAGTGAATAACACGGAGTTCATTCTCATCTACCATCCACTGCATTGAAATATAGAAGTTAACACCATTTAACAATCAAATGACGAGCAAATATAAATTAAACATTACCCAAGAATTATCAATTTATTGTTTTGAACAAAGGACCCTAGCAATTGAGGATATGGAATGAAAAATTTATCAGAAGCACAGCACACACCACAATCGAATGTGCAAACCGTGAACCAAGGACTTTGTAGCTCAATATCTGTTCATGCTTACAGCTAGTCAAAAGACTTAAAGTCCCATTCAAAGTTAGTTAAACCAGGCAGATTTGATGTGAACTAGCATGTTGAAATTGTTAGATTTACAAAAATTGACAAGAAAGCAGAGGTTGAGCATATGATACTCTGCTCCCCTTATTAGAGAAAAAGCAAAAGAAAGAAGCATCAGCAGTTATAGAGGCAGTCAATCTGCACTATCAGCATAAATAAGAATCATCTTATTCTCTGTTCACATAGTACCTTGTTAGCAAGCATGTAAAGACCAACATCTGCATTATATAAAGTAGAGAGCCGCTCCATATCAGGTACAGGTCTACTTTTCCGTACTTCCTCAGGTAAACCAGGTTGGAAAACATGTGCATTTGGAAATTCTTCATAATAGGAGTTGAGAAACCCCTGATCTCCTGTTATTGGAAAAAAACATATGAGACAGAATATCAGAAAAATAAACAGCTGGATGACAATATCCATACAGAATGAAAGAAAGAGGATAGAGAATTTGGTAAAGGTAATAAAATCAACTAGACTGCAAGATAATTTTCTAGTAGAAGTCAATGCGAGGTAATGTATAATTTAACTACTAAATTTAATTTCACTAAAATTAGCTCAAGCCTTGATTGAAAGAGAATTGTAAGAGTTATGAGTAATATTTATTAACTGATGAGAAAGCATAACTAGGCACATAAATTATCAAAGACCGCCTAACTTAGTGGAATTATCAAAGACCGCCTAACTTAGTGGTATCAACATTGTTAGACAGAGCTAAGTTTCCTTCAAAATCATTAGATCAAATACAGCAATTGAGTGTATTCTTTGATAAAAAAATCACAATAATCCAAGTTTTAACACCCAACCAACAGCAATGAACACAATTATATTTACATGAAAGAAGCAGGCATTGATGAAAAGTAGGCACTTGATTATAGTTACAAATGATAAGAAAGAGACACTTCACCTCCCGTGTAAGAGGGCAAAGTGGTTACTTTGCTCATCATGTTATTGAAAACTGTTTCAGATGGTTCCACCACCATGACTCCTGAATTTAACCTTTCTGAATGCTTCAGATTGGCACAGAATTTCGCACACTTGAAAAGATCCTCAATGCTTTTGACCACAATAGTATCCGCATCAAGATATACAACTGCATGAAAAAGTCACCAGGAGGTAATCAGCACAATTACTAAAATATATGTTGTTCGGCTCATGTCAATCTAAAAGAAAAGAAATGGGGAAAACCAGAACCACAATTTTGAGTTCTCAGAGCCCACAGAAAAGCATAAGTATAAAGCCTGAGATTTCTTACCATGCAACAAAATCAGATTTGAGATTTTTAAATTTTAACAAAACCTGAGACAACTAAAACAACATGACCATATAATTATGCTTCTCTCTTTTCGGAGATGAGCGGACCTGAGAGATTGTGAAACTTTACGTTTATAATAGATAACACTCAGAAAAAATGTTTAGCATTTATTCTCCAAGAACACACAAATGGTGGTAAAACACAAACTTGAAAAGATCCCATCACAATCCACCACCGTTTTAGATGGATGGGGAAAAACTCTTCTTTTATCCCTACTTTCATTGGAAAAACTTAACATTATAAAAATATAAACCCCAAACAACAAATGCAAGTACAATCTAAGCAATCAACAATATTATGATTGGAGTCGAAACTTAAAAACAAAAAGGGTAGAAATTATACCTTTTTTGTAGTTAGTCATGTTAAAGATTTTTAGTTTAGTATATACACCCCAAAACCTCTTCGGCCGAACTTGATTAGGATTCGCCAATAAGCTGATTTTCTCCACTATCCACCCATCAGCCTGCACAACAATATTCATTCGAAACCCCAAAACAGAACAAAAATAAATAAATTAAACAACTTCAAAAAAAAAGAAGCAAAACCTAAATCTAACGCAACCAAGAATTCTAAAAGATAAATAAAAAACAAATCCCATCATCTTTTTTTCTTGAAGTAATCAACTTTATTAATCAAAACAGAGTTATAACAACGTAAAGCTAAAAACTTCATACTCTACCTTATTTAAATCGTTTTTCCTTATTACTCACCAAATCAAATATATTAACTAAAAAACGATTTCCTTTATTTTATCCACTTTCTCCACCAGGAATGGATCCACTCTTAACTTAATTAATTCACCAAAATCCCATTTCCAAAGCTGAATTTTCTCAGAAACCAAACAAATATAAAAAAATAAATAAAGAAAAATTACCAGTAAAAGCTTCTTGGCATAATCAGAGACACCATCAGAGACTAAAACGACAATATCTTTGGTGGATCCAGTATCTCTAATTGATTTCCCCAAAACCCTAACTCCCAATAAAAACTCATCTCCGTATAACAACGTAACGTAAGCCTCCTCTGTTCTCTGCGATCTCTGAATCGAAGCAGCGAGACATGTATAGCTTATTAGATTCAACGAGAATAGTGTAAATAGAGCAACTAGTTTTAATAACTTCATTGATAATTTACGATTTTGTGTGTGCTTGGATTGGGGATTTTCTTCTCTCTCCAGAAAGTTTTGAAAAAACTGGGATTTTTACGAGGAAGAAAAAGGAGTGATCAGATAAATTTAAAAGGGTTTTGAATTATTTTTCTTTTTGGTTTAATTTTATCGGCGTCGTTTTTGACTTTTTATTATTATTATTTGACTGGTCCTGGCGGTCTCTAAAAGTGATGGGTTCTTACACGATGTGGCATGATGCATAGATATCTGCCCATGTTTGCTGTTGATGTTAAAGCATGGTTACCGGATTTGAGTCAGGTTAGCCTGCAATACAGTTCGCGTCATGGATCTGGGGAATTAAATTGAATTAATTTGAATTTAAAAAGATATATGTTATTGTTTTAAAAAAATATAATTTTTATTAACCTTGTATAATTTAGATCTCGGATCAACAATGGAAATCCGAACCAAGTTTTATAATTAGATATCAAGTTGAAAACATATGCGTTGCAAGAATTTTTTTTTTTTTTTTTAATATGAGGCATATAGCATGAGTAAAATTCAAGATTCTTAAACTCTAATGTTTGTTTAGGATTGTAGTAACGGTGACGGTTCAAAGTGTTTTTCATTTAGAAATGCATCAAAATGAAGTTATTTTATTTTTTAAAAATTATTTTTGACATCAAAACAAACTGAAAACATAAAAAAAATTATTTTAAACAAAAAAAATTCAAAATTTTTAAGAACGTGATTTGCACCACGTTCTCAAACACACCATAAGAGTACGGCCCTAAACATTACATAGAAAACTTTGATATGTTTAGAAAAAAAAATCTCTAATTCCATAAAATAGCCAACGAAGTTGTTTAAATAGAAGAAAAATATTCTAATTATAAAATCATAATTAAGTTAAAAGTTCAAAGCTAAATAGAATTAAAAAATCCAAATATAACTAGAAAAATAAATAAATATTCCAAATAGTAATTTCTATGCCTTATTTAAAGACCTTCTCGACCTCTGATGATTATAAAATTTTAATTTTATAAAAAACAAAATTTTTAAAATCTATTGTCAAAATATCATTTTGATATTAAATCAAAAGTTATGTTTGTTTTACTAGAATGCAAGCTAGGCTTTTCTAAAACTCCTCAAAACCTAAAAAAAATCTTAGTAATTAAGGAAATAGAACAATAAAAATAATTGTGCCAAAAATAAAGAAGAAAGTGTCCCACTTCAGTCTCCTATACTTATAAAAACCTCATTCTCAAGTTAATTGTTGGAAATTAAATTCGACCATACCAAAGGAATTGATAAATATAACAATGTAGCCAGCTTAGTCATGAAGTAGCATATCTTTGACCTGTAAACTTCAAAATTTAATTTATGATGTTTACATGCTAAAGAAAAATCCATATTTAATATTATACTTTTTATTTTTATAAAGTCCACTTATATTTCCTTTGTAAATTTTTCTAATTTAAACTTCACCTCATTGTCATCTACTACTCATAGTGCTCAACCTTTGTATATAAAAGAACTCCAATATAATCTTTTATAATATCTTCAGAATACATGTTAAAAATTTTCATGTCTTTTATGTCTTTATTTACAAGATCCTTTTCCATGACTGAAAGATCACATTTTACCATTATCTTCTTCAACTTAATGTCAAAAGATGGAAACTGTTATTCAGCTCTCTTTTTAATAACGTTATCTTCAACATGATGAGCGAGCTTTGAAATTTTGTTTTCACCAACATCTCCCAAATAGACAAGTGGTTGTCTTGTCTATGTGGATCTTCAAGAATAGGTATAGGGTTAGGTCGATCTCAAGGTAAGTCTTCGGGCATGTTTACTTTATTATCGTAATGTTTATGAATGTTTGTCATAGTGAGAGAAAAAGGCGAGTGTGTTTTGATGATATATTTTCATTGTTTTTTAAAGTGTTTTTTAATTGAAAAAAATCGAGTTAGCATTTTTTTCATGT
>Ga0307512_10007156_pt1 | contig 11105 bp, 16 predicted proteins | sample 14_EM_MG_FD_200267 | JGI IMG/M metagenome (GOLD analysis project Ga0307512, IMG submission 200267) | Populus trichocarpa ectomycorrhiza microbial communities from riparian zone in the Pacific Northwest, United States - 14_EM | ecosystem: Host-associated > Plants > Roots > Unclassified | place... | reverse complement strand
CTGTTTCCGCGGGCGACGGTTTCGGACGGGCGGATGGCGGCTTTCCGGTCGCCGTGACGCGAGCCGCGGGGGAGACGCCGTATTCGCTCAGAGGGCGGGACTTGCGCGGCGTCCCCACGCCCCGCCCCCGCCCCGCCCCGCTGTGGCGGCAGCCGATCCGCCGCCGTCCGCGGGGCGGATATCCATGCTCGCATGCAGGTACTTCACCCCTCGCGGCGCGCCCTCTGCGTTCCGATCCGAGGCGTCGGCTGCGGCGGATCCGCCCGTGGCGTGCTCGATCCGCATCCATCCCTCTATCTACACACACAACACACGCACATAACTACATACATCCATACATAGTGCCTCGATATTAGCGTCGTGCCGACGGGGCTCCTGCACCCAGGCGCAATCTCGTCTGCAATGCGCATCGCGGCGCGGCGCCCCCTGCCTCGCCCGGCAGCACCCGAATATATTTACGTATGTAGTCTATCTATCGACATCGAGCCATAGCTACGTACATACCGTGGCCCGCGACGGGTATGCACAACGCGAAACACGGGTGCTTACGCCGCCCCCGGTGCGCAGGTCATCGCGCCGGCGCTTACGGTCTCGCAGGGACTGTGCTGTTGCCATCGCGGCCGTGCACGTGCGCACAGTGTGTCACTCGCCGTCGTGGCTGGGTGGGGCTTTTTTTTTGTTTATTCATTACTCGCGTGCGACCTATGGAGATCATGGCGAGAAGGCTGGGTGGGGCTGAGGAGCGAGGAATTGTGGGGCTATATGGCAGTCAGGAGAGGGTTCGGTTGCATTTAATATTCTTCGAGTCAGGCCAGGGCGCGGGCAGGGGGAGAGCCACATCGTTGCCGAAAGGAGTGTGGACGGAGACGGACTGTGCGTCTCGCCATGGTCTAGAGATATCACCATGATCTATGCAGATAGGTCGCATGCGACCAATGACAAAACAAAAACTGAAAGTCAAATGGACGGACGCGCGGTCACGGGATGCAATGGCAGCGGTTGTCACTCGACAGGCACGACTCGATCACCGGCGCAAATTACTGTCAATTACTCTCCAACAGCGCCGGAGCGCCAACTATTTCCAGTCCCTCCGCGTGTCTCCCCGTGGGCGCCTAATCCTGCGCGTCCGCGGCCTCCTTGCGGCCGCCGCAGAGGAAGGGCCGCGCGCCGGTAACCGTGCCGAGGGCGCTGGCGGTGCCGGCGGTGCCGGCGGTGCCAGCAGTGCGGACGAGGCCGCCGAGGGCGCCGGGGCCGATGAGGATGGAGATGCCGTTGCCCAGGGTGCCGGGGGCGGGAATGACGACGGGCACGCTGGGCACGCCGATAACGCCGCCGTTGCCGGGCCTGGTAGGGAGGGGATCGGGCCGGTCGATGATGTCGAACCTTGAAGGGTAGCCGAGGCCCTCGTTGACGGTCTGCGGGGCCGGGCCGGGGCTCTTCCTGTGCTCGGCGGCTGTGGTCTCGCGCTTTCCGTGCGCGCCGCCGGTGGTGGCGGCCGTCTCACCTGTGGTTGCCGGCCCCACGCCCGCGTCAGCCATCCGCTTCTTCTCCCGCAGCTTGCGCGCGCACGGCGCCGTCGTGGTCGTCCTACCACCGCTCAGGCCCATTTCCAGCTCGCGCGCGATCGTCGCGTGCGCCTCCTCGCGCGTGCCGTCCGGGAACACGTTGATCCAGTCGGCGGCGAAGCCCGAGCCGTTCTCCCACGGGAACGGCACGCGCGGGATCGTGTCGCGCTTGCGGGCGTCCTGTCCGTCCGACGGTCAGTCAGCGTCCGACGTCCACGCACGCAAAAGGGGAGGGGGGGGGCGCACATCCTGGGCGCGAGGAGCGATCTGGCCGTAGTGCGTCGGCGCGGCGGCGGCCAGGCCGCAGCCGAGAAGAATGATGGGAAGGACGTGGATGAACTGCATATCTGTGGGGATGATGAACCTTTCTCAGGATTGGAGGGGCGGGGAGGGATTGTGGCCGCGTTTTGAAGGGCACTGTCGTTGCTCGAGACAGCGGCGGGCGAGCGGTGACGGGCTCTGGACTCCCGCCGTGCGTACACCGAACCTTGCGGCGCGGAACGCCATTCTCGGCCCGGATGGAGCGTTGTTGCCAGCATAGAGCTTATTCGCGGTTCTGGCCCCAGCTGCGTGGACCTAGATCGCGCAACGGCTTGTAGCGCTGGGCGGCGGACGGAAGACACTCCCACGACTCGCGTACAGCGGCCGATTCGAGACGATAAAGTCTCTCGCCGCGGAGCACTCCAGTTCCCTCCAACAAAAGCCAATGCATCCCTCTCGCGGTCCAGCCCCGGCCGGTCAAACCGGGGGCTTTCCCCCGCCCGAGTCGGGACCGCCCCCTTGCCGCACAGAAAAGTATAGTTCCTGGCATCTGACGAAAGCCTGTCTGCGAGTGACGGCTGGTGATCGGGCGGGTGTGGGCTGGCCCGTGCGATTGCGGGAGGACGTGGTGTTGGCTCGTATGAAGAGGTGACTGCACGGATGGGTGGGCCCGCCGCCGGGCCTGGACGGCGAGACCTGGACGGAGGAGTTCCAGACTCGGGAGGAAGAGCAAAGGCTGCCAGTCGAGCTCGAGATCGAGGCCGCCGAGACCCGGCCGCGCACGCTCATAAAGGGCGGGGGGGTGCACGCGTCCAATTGCAATCCCCCCACCACTCCAGCAATGCACTACGCATCGATCCTCCTACCGCTCTTCTTCTTCTCCGCTGCCATGGCCGCGCCGAACCGCAACGCGCGGGCGTTCGACGTCGACGCCATCCACAACAAGGTGCGCTCCGGCGCGATCGCCATCGCCAACCAGCAGCGCCCCGTCGACGAGCGCACCCAGCGCGTGCAGTACCGCAACGGCGACGTCGTCGGCACCACCATTGCCGAGGTGTCCGACGGATGGCAGCAGGGGCCCGAGCAGGCACAGGCACAGGCGCAGGGCGCGTAGGCGGTGGACGGCGGGCTTTTGGTTTTCGCGCTGGTTTTTTGATGCCGCTCCTGCGGACAAATGTGTTATTTACTCTGTACAAATGATCCGATAAACCCCCCCGCCCTAGAACCTGGTTGGCGCTGGCAAGTGTTGTGCTCCGCGCAGTGAATATGGTGATGAAAACAGCTGGCCATGCCGATCTACACCCCGCGCCCCCGCGTCCAAGAGTGCGGATGAGCACCGCGACGCCAAGGCCAGGCGCTGCGCCGTAAAGTTTGTCGAGCGGAAGGAGCAGGACCGTCATCCCCTGTCGTCAGTGGTGGGTTCGGTGGATGTCCGAGTAGCACGGCCGGTAGATGGAGCTTACCGACTGGGGGAGGAGGCCGTCGGTTCGCATGGTGTCGGCAGTGGTGGCGCCAATGTTGTAGGACGTCAATGCTGTAGGATGTAGTTATATAGGCGTATGAATTTCTCCGGCACACGTTAGCAACCTTGAAAACGCAGAAAGACCCGTTTGTGTCCGAACTAACACTTTGCGCGTGAAAGTGCTGTCTATTACCCCAGTCGCCAACCACGACCAGCACCGCCACAGCCACCGCCACAGCCACCGCCTGCCACCTCCACATCTCTGCCTACTCTGACATCCGCCTCCACGGCTATCCGTACTACCACCGATTCCCAACCTGCGCGCAACACAACCGCCAAACCCCGCCCGTACCACCGCCGACATGGGTTTGCCAGACGACGAGATGACAGATGCTTTGGCCGGCAAAGAGAGTTTGGTCGGACTGGGCTTCCTCCTGGGCTTTGAACTCTCCAAGAACCGCAATTCCTGGGGGGATATCCGGCGAGTTGAGTGACCCAGGCCCTACGGTATATCCAGGCCGACGAGAACTTGCGAGAACCCATCGGCCAGGCAGCATAGCCGGAGGTCAGTGAGGTGATCAGGCGGTATGATATGGGGAAAATCGAGGAGGAGGAGAGCCCAAGGTTCCATCACGATTCTAACAGGTTTCGCAACACCTAGATGTGCGAGCTCGTCGGCAACATGATTGACGTTTTCCACGAATACGTGCGCAGCGCGGAGAAATTTTTTATGGGGGCCAACACTGTGCCAAGCACATGCCGACAGTGCAGTCCTCTGAAGCGGGGATGTCCCGACTGGTGGATGAGTACGGAAAGCGAGCGGTTGTCATCATCTTTACTTCCCGTCGAGGACTGCAGGGCGGGTACCCACCTGCGGTCATTGAGGTCACCAAATCTTGGACGTCAAGGGGGTCTATCATGAGAAAACTCCGGTACATCCAATGGCGGTTTCTCTGCTGACGGCTGTCATTAAGCAAGGTAGGCAATATCCCTCCTGGTTGGACACCGGTGCTGACGCATAGAAGTTCAAGAGGCTTTCAACATGGCGACAGCTGATCAGAGAGCTGCTTTTCTAATCTACTTTCACAACCTGATGACGCCCGATGACTCATTGACAGGAAACACCGAGTGCACAGGCAAGGGAAAGGGCAAGGGCACAGGCGAGGCATTGGCTGGGTACATCGCATTCACACGGTCAGGGTACGGCAGACGATTGTGAGAGGGTTGCCAAAACTGCGCAGGAGGAAGTCGAGAACTTGAGAGAGACAAGAGCTGGATCATTCAACCGCTTTGTGTCTTGATAGAGGACTTAAATGGTAAAAAGAATTCCGGAGAGAAAGAAGGAGAAAAAAAAACCGCCGCTATTCTTCTGCTTCGGCGAAGTGTCCAACATTTCGAGGCCGGTGCTTTCCGCGTTAAGGAGAGTCACCAGGTTACTAAGGCACGAACCTGTGCAGACCTTTCCCGTCTCGACTGAGAGCCAGTTGTTTGACTTGGCACCGCCAGCTCGTGGTGATGCCCCCAACGGGATCAGAGAGGCAGATCCGAATCAGGTGGCTCCTTTCTACGCTTTCGAGTTGGACATGACGGTCGAGCAATTGATGGCCACCGACATGGCTGCAGAACTGCGCATGTCCCTGGACGATACCGGCGCGGTCTCTCACATTATCAACCCCGGCCGACCGCTGTGACTAGCTTACGATGGCTTGATGATCGGCGCACTCCGTGAGTGTGTCGTGTACAAACCTCTATGCAGTCTTAAATACGATACCACGAAGCCAGCACAGCTCTTTGCCATCCTCTCCGTGCGCCTCTCCCTGGACCTTTGCTTGCAGAATGATGCGAGGGTGCAACTTGAGATACAAGCTATGCACTCCCATCTACAATGGATCTTGTTCGTAGATCCTGACGACGGTTACTTTACCACTACATCCCAGCCGGCGCCAATCCTTGCGGAAATCGCGGCTACCATTGATGTCACCCGCGGAGGGGCGTTGAAGAACGACCGAAACTACGACCAACGACAGTCACTGGTGTCTGACAATGGGCGCAATGATCGTGCAGCTATTGAGACCGGGATTGATCGGCGGGGTTCGCACCGGAGAGCTTGTTTCCAGGATGCTCTCCCTCATGGCCAGAGATTTCGTGCTGAGCGAGGCTCCGATCACCCGGACACTCATCTCTAGTTCGCCCAATCACTTGACGCGACAGAATTTCTAAGCACGCCGTTGAGGACTCCAGAATTCCTCCTCGACACGCCAGCGGACGCGCCGAGCGGAGAGACGAACACGATCAAGACTGACTTCGCAGATGCGCGGATGAGCTTCACCACTGGATCTCGAAAACGCCTCTCAATCCGGACGGGCTTCAGTCTCTCCCCCGCACCCCCTCGCCCAACGCTCAGGCCGCAATGCAACTGCCCCCCAACCAGGTATCACGGGATCATTCCGATTCCCGTCATTCTCGGAAAGCGTCCGGAGCCGCTGAACCCGAAGGAGTTGACCGCCATAATGATCCAAGTGAAACCCAGAAGTCAAGCTCTATATTCAGTGTCGACGAGGAGGCTTATGCCATATCTGGTGCAAATCCGGAAGTCGACATCGCTGAAATTGTCTCATTGGCCAACGTCGGAGTGCGAGGGCTAGCCAGATACACGACGGAGCGCACCGCTGCCGAGAGTAGGGTCTTATGTGATGCTATCTATGCTTGCGAAACAGCAGCGGCGGAAAAACAAGGCTCAGCATTACGGAGCTGTGTCATGCCCTTGCGGAGCAAGAGAAAAACGCGAAACGGTTCCGTGAGCAGCAAGATAAATTCAGTCACTAATACCGAGCCCGGGGGAAAAGATCGAGAGCTCGCGGGGTTCATTAAGAAGATCGGCAGCCATGACGGAAAAGTTTTAGCTTGGGTGACCGTTTCGGTTCGACCCATACGAAGGAAGATTAGATGGATCGGATTCTCCCAGCCGGACTGCAGCATGGTGCCAGTGTTGGATGGTCCCGAAAGCAGTCGGTGGCTCATGCATGGTCGTGGAGCGGAAGCGGCCATTAATGGTCCAAATAGGTTCCTTGGGGAACAGTAAGGTCCACCCTGGCGAGGCACCGGTAGTTCACAAGCCACCGTTTGAGCGAACTTCGGGGGTCACAGGACTCGGCAATTTGGGTGGTCTCTCCGGCCCGGCTCCCAAGGACACCGACACCCTCTCTCCCAGGCCAGTGCGGGAGATAATGGGCGAGGGCAACCCGATGATGGAGGAGCCAGTCACCGACCCCGCGGAGCATCGGCCGGACGGCAATGACAGCACCCTACCCACGTCGAAGTAGACCGAGATGTGAGAGATTGTCACGGCGCAAGGTCTCGCCGCTCGGGAGGTTTGGTTGGGAGCTACATAAGGTTTGGGATTGCGCAACCATTGGGAAAGGTTACTGCGTGTTTGGAATTGCGCAACCGTTGGAGAAGGTTGTTGTGTGTTGGAAGTCCTTCTCGTTGCTGTTGCTGCGTATTTGGCGTTCGCGTTATTGTTGTAATGTTTGTTGCGGCTGCGTGCGGGCACGGCGCTGTCCAGAGCTGGCACGCCGCCGGGCAGGGTTGGTCGAACGGACAAATTACCGGAGAACAGAATCAAGCGAGCGGACAAGCGGAGAGTCTACGAGGTGTTTTTGTATTTGGGATTTCTTCACTCTTCTTCTTTTACTTGCCTGATTAATAACGAGAATTGTCGCCCCCCTGCCGTCCTCACGTGATTGCCTACCATCCGACATACCAGTACGTGCTGCCACTGGAGCTTGTCTCCCTCAAGTCCACGGTCTGCCATAATCTTACGACATTGTGTTTAGTTGCATCAGAGAAGTGTGAGTTGCGTGAGTACGAGCCGGCGTCCAGCGCTCAACCCAAAAAAAACTCCAACACTCTCTCCTAGTCAGTCTATCACCAAGTGGTTCTCGTAAGGCCAGACAAGCAGACTACAAAATGTGATTCACAAAAAGTCACTCGGCAGCCAATGGGAATTTCATGTCATGAGATGTCGTTCGGGCGGGGCCTGACTGGTCAGAGAAGAGAATCAATAAGATGCCGGAAAGGGGGCAGCAGAACGCAGCAATGGCAATCACAGCAGAAAACACTGCGGGCGGAAGTCTGAAGAGCCACTGGAAAAGGGAAGAATCGCTTCAGGATCCGAGACCTCCTCAGGGAAGAGCGATGCACCCGTCCAATCCTAGACTTCCAATACACCACCGGAATGGGAAGCAGGGTGGGACCCAGAGCAATGCCGCCGGAGCCTGGGGGCGATGAGGCGGAGGGGCTCGGAAGCAAGAGGGAGGTCGAGGATGAGGAACTGGAAGGAGAGAGGGCCGTGAACGAAGGGAAAGAGAGGGGAAGAAAGCGTGGTTTTGTTTGTTTATGTTGCGGCGTTTCCTTGGGTCGAGATGCGAATCACCTGTCGTTACTCCCAGTTTTTCTTACTCGCTTTTGGGAAAGGCCAGGCGGGGGCAAGGGGGAGTTGCCGTGGGCCGCCAGCGGATTGTGAGAGGTCGTGGCGGACGGTGAACGGGATAGGACTGTGCATAATATCGCCATGACCCGATAGGGCCGCATGCGATCAATGAATCATCATCACGTGCGGGGAATGAGGACATTCTCGGGGTGAGACTCATAGCGTTGGTGTATCGTCCGGTGGACTAGCCACCGAGACCGACAGCATCGGTATACTGCCCTCTGGTGGGCTAGCCATGGAGACTGATAAAGGGGGGCATCCCTCACTGGGAGGTCCGCTATGCGCCCGAATGTATACAACGTACCCATCTGCACACTTCTGCTTCCTCATCTTCTCAGGCCTCGTCAGCATCAGCACCATCGCTCCAGCCTTCCGTATTCCAACTTATGGTGGCCATAGCCTTTCCGCACAAAGCCTACATACACTTCCTGCAATCTTCTTGGTGCGGTAGGGCCTATTGAGGTCATGAGGGTATTTTTGACAGATTCGCTTCTCAAAACAACGACTAACAATACCAAGGAATACGCCAGTCAGAAGCGCGTCGAGGAGAGAGAAATGGAGGGGTGGAGGACGGCAGTGGGGCGAGCTATGCTGGAAGATATAAGTCGTTGGTTGGAAATTGTTCTCTACATGGGCGTTCACTCCTCGTCAACCGCAGACGACTGGAGACACGACTGACTGAACCCAACCTATCCGATGGGCCAGTTTCTGAGCCAGACGAGATCCGAACAGATCATTTTTTTCGCCTCTCCTCACCAAATCTTGAGCTTGTCACTCCACCCGGACGGCGGCCGCGGCATGCGGAAGCAGCAATGTTTTAAGTTTCACTGCGTTGCCGACCGCACCTTCCCCAAGCACGAATACCTGATCTCAAGACGCTGTGCCGAAACAAGCCAAGAAGGTCTATGCCAAGTCTGACACCACACTCCCGCTCGATCGCTGCGGACCTGGCCATATGCCTATCCATCCGCCGCCGGGTAGGAAGCTTGCTTGCTGCTTGTGTCGTTGGAAACGCCATGGTGATGGAGAGAGCTCTAAAGACGAGGCATAAACCCGGCGGTCCTGTGTGACATTGTGACTTGCCCTTGTGTCTCTTCGAGGACCGAAACTCCTTTGTTGAACTGCGTGACTCTTAGATAATTTGGTCTGTTGTGGTGGTGGAGTTGTGGTACTGGAGTGGTGTAGATCTCCCGCCTCCTGTATCTGCGCCTCCGCCTTCTCTTCCCGTTCCCCAAATTTTGCCCTCTGACACCTCGCTCTGACCTTTTCCAGCCGGAGCTGGGGCTCGCCTTCTCACATCAGTGGCGGCGGGAAACTCCCAGGATTTCAGGGCCACATCGCTCGTCGGCGCAGAGATCTCGAATCTTGAACCGATCCTTGCTCCTACCAGTCCCCTTCCTTACTGCTGGAGTTTTAGGCACTGGACGACGTGCGGATTCGGTACTGGCTCGGGCTTGATGAGAGCGGTGATAGGAACGATAAAGTGGCGGTGATAGGGACTACACATGAGAGATACGTACGGGCTGCGGATGTTAGACGTTTGTGTCTGGAATGTTTGAATGCCTCGCCACTGTGACACCGATTGAAAATGGAAATGGTCTTGCGATGTGTGGCCCTCACCTGTGTATCCCATGCGACTATGGTATCTGTTTCTAATGCGAACGAGTAACTACTGTCCCATGAGATGCCGGTTTTTGATTCTGTTATAATACCGTCTCACCCATGGACTGACACCACCCTTCCACGGCACTGGCACCGGTACTATCCGTATTCGGGGACTCAAACAAGGTACTATCCCGCACGCCGAAGGACATAAACTCGGTATTCTACATTGGCTTGTAGTGTTCCGGTGGTAATCTAGTGTCCACAACAACTAGTGTTCACTCACAACAGGTACGTGATGTCAGTGTTCTGTATCCACCCAAGATAACGAGAAATCCGTATTCATATAATTTTTTTCTTTCCTTCGTGCTAGTACCATCGACCGAGGATTACCGTAGTGACACAGGTAACAACTATACTACACGGATAGATCCAGGCACCGCTCCCGTACACCCAAAACACATCGTCGCTCCACTGCACGCCTAGTGAGCTACAGCAGGAGCCCAGCGCCGGCGGCGACGCCCACGGCGAGCGCGGGGACGAGGACAGTGCCGGCGGCAGCGGCAGCGCGCCCGGGGGCAGCACCGGGCATCTTCAGGACGGCCTGGAAGTCGCGCACGAGGCTCTCGCGCGGCGTGCCGGTGACGAACGTCTGGGTGGCGACGAAGTCGACGACGACGTCCTCGAATGCGTAGCCGAGCGCGCTGACCTGTGAGGGGGCGAGTGTGGACTCGGTAGAGTCGGCGCCGCTCACGACCGTCTGCGTCGCCCAGAACTGCGTCTCGGCCGCGTCCAACGCACTCGCGAACGCGCTCACGCCCGCCACCGTCGTGTATGCCGTCTGGATCCGCTGCGCTGCTGCCGACGCAGCCGACCGCTCCGCGCTGTTCAGCGTCGTTATTGGGTCCGCGCTGCGGAAGGGATCAGTCATTTGCCCACGGAACGAGGACGGGGAGCGGTTACCAGGTGCTGAGTCCCGCGAGCACGGCGAGCAAGAGAGTGCGAAATGGGAACTGCATATCGTAAGGTGTCTGGCTGTGTGGGGAGGAGGGCTGGAGGAGTTGTGCTGGAGACCCGCCAGCGACGGGTGCGCGGTCGCGGTATATGTAATTGGCCACCGCATGCCCTGTGGCCGAAGATCGTTGTCCGCAGTCCTGCACAATGACTCCTCCGCGACCGGACGCGGCCTGGTGAAACGGACGATCGCGATCTGCTGGGATGCCCACTGCAGTTCGTACATTTTGATTTTAGCCTTTTCCGCATGCACCCAACTGTCAGTTTGGAGTCTACCGCGGTTAGATGGATATATACAGCCGGCGAAGTGTGGACGGAACGACAAGGTTACCTGCACCGCCCCACGCAGGCTACCGCCGGCCGCAATCTTCAGCATCGGACTTGCCACCCCAAAGATCCGTGGGAACATTCAAATACGAAGCGCAGTCTGCCGATCCGGGGCGACCCAGGTGTGAAGAACTTCAGCCTTGGCTGCCTCGAGTGTCCGCCTGCGCTACGGACATGCGCCGTGGTCTGCGCGTGTTATCACGCGCAGAGGACCGTGGAGCAGCGCCCGGCAGGCGGGCTATGTATGTATAGTACATACATAAAGTACTAGGCCAAAAGTTTCCGTACACCCAGGTACAACTGCCCATGATGCCCTCACTCAACCTTCTCGATCCCCACAACCACAATTTAGAAAGTCTCAGTAGTTGGCATACATCATGAA
>Ga0307512_10007155_pt1 | contig 11105 bp, 17 predicted proteins | sample 14_EM_MG_FD_200267 | JGI IMG/M metagenome (GOLD analysis project Ga0307512, IMG submission 200267) | Populus trichocarpa ectomycorrhiza microbial communities from riparian zone in the Pacific Northwest, United States - 14_EM | ecosystem: Host-associated > Plants > Roots > Unclassified | place... | reverse complement strand
AGGTCGGCAAGCACGGAATTGGCGAAGAATGTCTTGTCTGCCGATATAAGATCCGGCGGTGTCCAGACTGGTCTCTAGTGTGTTCCACATCTCGTGAGGATTTCTTATACCTTTGACAATGCGCCGTACTTCAGGGGAACAGGAAAGTCTGATTATAGATGCAGTCTCCGCTTCCTTAGCCTTCCAATCATCATAGTTGTCATCGTGGTCGAAATCAAGTGGCTGCGGTTCAGGATCCTTTACGGTGACGATTGCGTATGCTCTCATGGATGACAGGATGAGTACCATGTCGTCTTTCCATTCATCGTAGTTGTCGTGAGTGACCTTAGGGATGTCGCCCCACCTGGTCTTGTTGAAGGTGGCGGGTTCGGAGGAAGGCATCGTGAGATCGTGGTGTTGAGTTTTAGTGCTGATTATGCGGCTGTTGCTATGGTGACAAGGTTTAGGGTTCTTGAGGCTCTTTTTTTTGGAGATCGTGAAAGAGATCGTGAGAATTTAGACAGTAGTGATAACCGGGCTCATAACCTGTTGAAATGTATTGATTACTAGAAGCTTGTATCTCATAAAGTACAGGTACGTTCATGAACTTGTATACGAGGTATTCGGAGTATGTCTTGTATGTCTCGTAGGCATGCATGCGCACTCAGCTGGCATCTCCAGCTGAGTCTGGCATCTCCAGCTGAGTCTTGAATGACCATCATCTTAGAGAGATTATGCATCATACAACTGAAGCCATACGCCAGGGAGATAAACCATATATGCAACATCGATTGTTGCTAAGAAGGTCTGGAAAGTGGTCGCCGGTACACCTAGTAACCGAGTAGCTCGTAGATGTTGACTCGATCACGACCGCTCACTCTTCACGGCCAATAATAGCGCCACAGCACCATATTCACGTGACCTCCAGACAGTTCATGGATCACGGCAGACTCTAGCAGGCAACCGCCAAGATAGACCACCGGCAGGAACAGTGCGAGTGATTTACCATGATAGTACAGGAAACCTCGAGAACAAAGTCCATCGATGGTAAAATTTCTTCATCAGCCCCCACCACCCTGTTTCTAATAACACTATTGTACTTCTAATTATACTCATCCAGTTGAAAATCCGTGTACTCAAGTCCAATTCTCCCAACTGCGCTCGACTTCATCAACAATTTAGGCTTCAGGTGCAATCGATTCCAGGTGTGTTCGACTCCAAGTGCGCTCGACTCTACCCCCCAGGTTGACTTGACTCTACGCTCCTAAGGGTACTCGACTCTATGCTCCAGGATCTAGCTCGTTCCAAAACACATAAATAGCTGCAGCTCGAGAACAGCTCTGCCAGTTTACGATCTGAGAGCGTTACCATATTCAGGACATCGAGTAGATCCTTCCACATCTAACAAGCCTCTAAATCAGACCACAATTGATGGGGTTGACATGGGGTGGCGAATAATTGTACCCTGGGGTTTCAATCAACTCAACTATCACCCCCGCCAACTCCAAGAATATAACTCGGATTGAAACACTTGCTAGAGGTCAATGATCTACTCAATGCCCTCAATTGGTCACCTTTACTTATCATGAATCCGCTGAGTTGTTCTCGAGTGGTTGTCAATTTTGGGTTTTTGGAGTGGCGATACCCCAGAGAGCGCAGCGATGAGTACAGCTAGGAGTATGGAAACGAGTGCACTTGGGGGCTTGGGATGTACGTGGAAGAAAGATGTCGAGCGCACTTGGGAGAATGGAGTTGTTGTTGTTTTTTGTTTAATCATACTGTATTGACTCTAATTGGAGTATGACAGGACCCTGATATCCCCTCCTCCTCCGGGCGAGCCGGCTAGATAGCGGAGCTCCCCCCCCGCTACCCTTCGTCCCCGCTGACAAATGAAAGGTAAGAGACAGATGAACAGGAAAGGAAAGAAAGAAAGAAAGAAAGAAAGAATGGTATAACCCCATTCCCGCCAATGCCGCTCCTGAGCCCCAAGCCCTAAGCCCTAAGCCCACTCCGTTCCGCTCCTTCTTCATTTGGGCACTCTCCTATGGTAAAAAGCTCCGAGATCGGCACGTGCCGGCATCTGCCCGCTTTCCAGCCCGTTGCCTTTCCCACCGCCTTCCATAGATCTCTGTGTTGGTCACTCCACCGGCTACAGTGGCCGAAGAGGTGCTCCGGCCTCTGGGACACTGTCCCTCCACACCACCAGCATTTGTCGTCATCTCTTTGCCCGAACTGGTGTAAATAGACTCCAGTGGGTGCATGCCTGGACTTCAGTCGGTAGAACCCGGCGGCCAGCGACTTTAAGCTTGTCATCGGTATAGGCCTTTTGGTCCCCGCATTTCCTGTGAGTCTGTAGCTGAAGTGCTTGCTGCACATGTCGGGCTCCCACTCCGCCTTAGCTGCTCACCTTCCCTCGGAGATTCGTCTTGCCCTGTTCGAGTCCGAGGTGTATGGTCGCTCTATCACTGTGCTTCCACTTGCGTCTCGGGCGGAGTTGACCTGACAGTCGGATTTTTCTTTACCGGGGATGCCGGAGCGCTCCGGGACCCAGTGGATCTAGGTTGCGATGCCGTGTGCGAGGAGACTCCGTGCCTTTCTGGTGATCCGCCTCGCCAGTCTCTGCCCTGGGCCAGGTTCCAGGTGTGCCGCTCGTTGAATTGCGGCCTGTAAGTCGCTGAAGACTGCCACCGTCCTCACCTCATGCATCTGCAATGCTTCTATCTTCTCGATGGCCACGTGAATCACGAGCCTGATCGCCCAAAGTTCGGCGTCGAAGACCTCCATACATCTGGTGCCTAGGAAGCTGCGGCAAGACCTCCATTCATTTCCGTGTTTACACCCTGCTGCAGCTCCCACTTCGCCAGTGTCTGAGTGCAATCCATCTTTCTACCACATCCTGACCCCTGCTCCGATTTTGGCTTGTTTCTCTCTTGCCCAGCGCTGCAGGGCACTTTTGGCTGCCGTGGTGTCGTCCAGTATGGTGGTCCTGGCCGCTGGCTCTTCGCCCGGGGCTGGCAAGGTCATACCTTCGGTTGTCTGGCCATGCTCGTGCTCTTTCTTGACTACTCTGCATATCGGTGCGCTGGAAGCGGGGTTTCTGTGTTGCTCCTTTAATATGTTACTGCATGCATTTGCTAGTCTAGCTGTGAATCATTGTTGTCTAGAGTCTAAGATTACAGGCGTGGGTGTAAGCCCGGCCTCTCTCATCAGTGCCCCCCGTGGTGTCTTGGGCAGCGCGCCCAGACTGGATGTGGCTTGTCGATTCAGGAGGAGCAGGAGATCATCTCGCCTGCCTACTTCCCTGGGGTTCCACCAGAGCTCACTCCCATATAGTGCGACCGCTTGGACGCATGCCACTTGGACGGCCCTTACGCTCTAAGGAACCACGCCGTATGTCTTGGTAAGGGTTCGGAGTCTGGCTTCTGCTGCCCTAGCTTTCTTCATGCATCGGTTATGGTGCTCCTTGAACGTCAGATGTGCGTCCATCCAGACGCGCAGCCAGCGTGTCGCCTGTGCATTGAATCGTATGGACCTGTTTCCGACTCTTATCTTTGCTGACAGTTTTGGCCGGAGGTGTTTCCTGTGGCCCCGTTTGCGCGTGAACAGCGGCTCCTCCATCTTTGCAGTGTCGAACTGTAGCCCTCATCTCCTTGCCCACTCGATCCTCTCTGCTGTGCATCTCTCAAGTATCGAGACGACATGGTTGACATCACTTCCGGTCGCCACCCAGCCGAGGTCGTCTATGAAGGATAGCCCCTCGGCCTCCGATACATACGCTTCGACCCACTTGATTACTCCTGAGGTGTAGATCGCAAAGAGGATTGGTGACACAGGTGAGCCTTGCGGGACCCCTGCCTCCACTGGGTGTCTCTCCATGTCGTTGCCCTCGATTATCATCGCCACCGTCCTGTCCGAGTTGAAGCTCTCCGTCCAACGTATAAGGTCTCCGTCCATTTGCCTGACCTTCATCAAGTTGACTAGTCTTCATTTTGCCACGCTCGGGAAGGCTGCCTTAATATGCATCAGAAGCACCCGTGTTATGTGGCCATTTGTCCAGGCTGCATGAGCTCTGTCGACCATGATGGCCACTGCATCAATGACTAATAGTCCTTTTCTGCTTCCGAATTGTCCACCGCTCAGTAGCGCTCTCCTTTCGGCCTCTTCTGACAGCAGCTCCGCAGCTACCTTCTTGGCCACTTTGCCCATGCAGCTAAGCAGCGATATAGAGCGGTAGGCCTTCCGCTTTGTATAGTCATCTTTGCCAGGCTTGCAAATCACCACGCCGCTAGCCCGCTTCAATACCGCTGTGTATCTCCCCGTGCAAATTGGCGCCCTCATCAGCCTCATGATTTTCTCTTTATCCCACTCCCAGAGCAGCCGTATAGCACCAGACGACAGCCTGTCTGGTCCCGTTGCTTTCTTGGCTGACGGAGAAAATACGGCTCGTTCAACTGCTTGCTCAGTGATGCGTGTGTGTGGGCTTCTTGCTGGAGGTAGGTCGTTGTACTGCTCGCCGTCGTTCGGGGGAAAGGATTTGTCCCTCAGAATCTCCTCCTTCTCCAATGATGTGTTTGCTGGCTTGCCATCTCTGTCTGTTAAGGCCTCCACGGTCATGCCTGCTCGAGGGTTCGCGTATCGTGCCGCTCTCCTCACCTCGGCTCCCCCAACGATCTGCAAGTAGTCGTCCCACATTGTTCTCTTGGACTGCTGGGTCGACGTCTGGAGCTCTGCCTTCGCCCGGGCAGCCTCCTCTGAGTTCCGTCTTGTCCTTCTGTCTCTCCCGACCATCCTTCTTCTTCCTTTGATGTCAGCGTTCCACCACCTCTTTGACCTGGCACAAATGCTGATTGTCTTTGCCGTAGTGTCCAGAATGCAGCTCATTACTTCCTGACACCATGCGGCCTCCTGCTCCACCCTGTCCTCTGTGCACTCTACATCAAGTTGAGCTCTCTCCTTCGCTAATTCTATGCATAGCTTCTCCACTGCTTCCGCATCCTTCTCCGTCGTTGCAGCTAAATTACACCCTACTACCCTCTCATGATCCGCCTCCTCCTGCCTGTCTACTCCCACCTCCCATTCTATGACCTCATGGTCGGTTCCAGTGGCGTGGTCATCGGCCAGTATGGTCCACTATACTATTGGTCGATTTGCCAACATCAGGTCGATGACTGACTCACCTTCCTGGTCTTCTCTTGTGCAATGGTGGGTTGGCCTGCCGTCATTTCCAATCTCCATTTCGTACTCGTCAATCACGCCTTCCCAGAAATCAGCATTCCGCTGCACTTGGCATCGTGGGTCCCATTGTTTGCTGTGGGCGTTGAAGTCTCCTGCGAGGACAGTGCCAACCTGCCGAATGACTCTCTACCAGTTCATCTTTCGCGCCGGTCTCTCTGTCACTCCCGACTGCGCGTCTTTCCGATCGTAACCTTTGACACTCCTCGTAATCTTTTCACCTCTTCTCCTGACGTCGGTAGTGATTATATCGTTATTGGCCCGTCTGCTCATATCCGTCCGCTCATCAACCACCACGCCACTCCGCTTCCGTATCGCCGTCCAAACTCCGTTTCATTTTCTTCTTTCATATGGCGAATGGCTGATCCCAATCTCTCCGCTTTCTCTCGGTGGCTCTTACAAGCACACTACGTCCGCCCTACGTTCGACTCCCGTCTCCCACAATGCAATGGTCCACTTGTATGACCTTGCGCAGTTGTGCTCGCTCACTCTGATCATTGGTAGCCAGGGCTCCCGTTTCAGTCTCAATTTTGGTATCAGTCGCGGTCTTGATCGTAGTCTCAATCCCAGCCATCGTGACGTCTCTTGCATCCCCCCCTGCCGCCTCTTCTTCATTCACATCCGCCATCTCTTCTTCATCTCCCTCTCCTCCCGCCACCCCCTGGGCCCTCGGGCCAAGCACCACTCTGTTCGAGCCCGGTGTCATGTCCCGGGCTGCACTCGCGGGCGCTCGTCCTGCTCGCCCAATTGTTCTGCTCTGCCGCGCTACATCGGTGGCTTCCCTCTTCATCACGCACCTGCTGCTGAACGCGATGTGATCTCATTTGCAGTTAGGCCACTTTTCCAGCGTGTGGCCACAGAGTGACTCCTGTTTTGCAGTGCGTCCCACCACATTGCACTTGTGATTGTTTGTCCGGTGATGCCCTGAGCAGTAGCCACATTTGGGCTTGCTGCCGCACTTGTTCTCGATGTGGCCCCACCCACAGCAAAGGTCACACCTGCTGTCAGGTCCCTCGCTCGTGTACGTTTCGACTTGGTACCACACCCCCGCCGCCTTGATGCCTGTCTTGACTAAGCTCTGTGCCACCTTGCTCCCCTTTACGACGAAGACTACCGATGATGCGGCAATTTCTCTGTTCTGCCTCCTCTCCCTGATGGTACGGGGGTTCGCCAGCGACCTTACTTGGGTGGGGATCATTATACACTCATTCTCCGATTCGAATTCTTCTCGCATCTTCTGCAGGCCTTCCGTGCCTTTCCCCATGTACCGTATGCGAGGGACTGAGTTGATATTTAGACTTTCCCAGGACTCATTCTCTTCCACGTCCAGGACTCCTTTGTCGACCGTCCTCGCTGCTGTGATGATGATGTCGCGGTACTGCAGAGCCATCTCTGTTGTCGCATTCGGGTGCGTGATTGCAGTGATCGCGCCCTTCGCATTCCATTTGGCATTCATGATCCTAACGTGGGCTGGTGCCTTCAGGTGGAAGAGCGCTCTGTTGATTCCTGACGCGATTTCTTGATGCATTTTATTGGAGAGCGGTACACTCTCGTCTCTTCTTAATATCAGGCGTCTCTCTGCCATGCTCGATCCAGCCGTCAGGGCGGGGCCTGGGCCTGGGCCGAAGGGTGCCTTCTGACTCTTGGCTCAGGGTGGGACGGTCGCCCACCGTCTCACGTGTGTGGTTGCTGACTTTAGTTTGGGCGCAGGCTGCGGTTTAGGCTGCAGTTTGAGCTGCAGTTTGGGCTTCGGTTGCTGCTGCAGCTGCTGGCGCTTCTCTCGTCCCTCTTCTCGCGTCGTGTCTGCATGATGGGAGGCCTCTAGCCCCCCACCGTCCGTCCCCACAGTCACTCCTCTGTCTTTCTCTCTCCCTTCCTGGCCTGGTTCGACCCCATTCATGAGCTTTGCGGTACTGTTCCTGATGCCCGCCCCCCACAGCTTGTCATCCTCATTGCGGGCGTCCCACTTCTGCTCTCTCTCTTCCATCCACGCCATCATCCCTTGCCACTGTGCCTCATTGCGGGCTGCCCAGATTTCCCACAGGTTTGCTAGGTGTCCAGCCGTTCGGTGCAGCTGCGTTAGCTCCTGTGCCTGCTGTCGTATCGTCCTTTCCATCTGGATCCTCCAGTCGCAGGGGGCCGCCAGGGCCTCACTCCTCCTTCTCTGTTTTCCGTTCTCGTTTCTCTCCATCAGCTCAAATATCGTTGCGCCCGCAGTCTCTGCAGCGATGGATGTCGCCACTGTCGCCATCTCCATCACCACCTCAATAGGCGCATCACTCCTCCCATCTCCAGCTTCTCCCGCGTCCAGGTCACTCCTCCCGCTCACCCTGAATTTGGTCATCACTGTTGTGCGGCAAGCCTCTTAGTTCTCGTGATCGCTTGCTCGTTGGCCGACGGGTCGCGTCAGTCGCGTTCTCTGCCAAGCCTTTATGCGACCCCACTCCGTCGCGTGGATTCCTGAGTGCGCTCTCCGCCTGCGGTCTCGCTGGTGTTGGGACGCTTGCTCCGGGGTCATTTCGACGTCCAGAATCGATTGCCGCCGTCAGTTTTTTAATTGCTATCGTTGTTGTCTACTTATCGCGCTGTTTCTGTTTCGCCAAGACTCTTTTTGACTTCCCATCAACACCTTTCTGCTCGGTTGGTCATGTATCATTTGTAATTTGCCGCGGCTATGTTGGTTGGTACGCGATCAGCAAGCTATTCCTTACCAGCCAGTGGGGTTGAGGTTCAATGGTTGGAGCGAAAAATACTGTACGACGTTGGGAGAATGGAGTTGAGTGCACGTGGGAGCATGGAGTTGGTCCACTTGGGAGCATGGAGCTGAGTGCGGGAATTTGGAACTGGATGAGCATAATTAGAAGTACTGCAGTGTTGGTGGAAATAGAGTGGTGCGGGCTGGTGAAAATATTTTACCACATATGAACTTTGTTATCGAGATTTCATTTGTTGTCATGGTATAGCTCTCGTTATTTTCCTACCTACAGGCCATTTTTGGCAGTTGCCAGCTATAGGCTACCGGAATGTATATTATGACATAAGTTCTACTTCCACATAGATCAAGGGACTTCATCTGCGTCAAACAAGTTAACACTCATAGTTCATTCCAGCACAATACCAGAATCCAGACATATTTCCTGCCCACCAAAATGCGGGCATGCTCCCAGAGCAACATATCCCAAGCGGTTCGGGCAGCGAGACGATAACCGGTGCTAGTGGTACGGAAATGGGGCCCAGGCACGGGTGCTTCTTTTCGCTGCTATCCCTTCGCCGGTAGTGGGCCCACGACAGCGCCCACTTTCGCGTGTGCTGCACCTTGTCGCTTATAACCCAGCCACCCACTTAAACCCCCCCTAGAGTATTATGAATTGAAAGATAACTAGTAGAAGCTTCTATTTACAAATTCTTGTTGCAGTGTGACAAGTTCTGTGCTGCTGAGTTGCATATAAATAGCAGTACTTTGGAGATTGTGAGAGTACCATCCTTCAGCCCAGCGGCAACCACCTTCCCACTTCCCATCTACCACACCACAACAACCATGAGTGGAGAAGCCCTCAGACCTTGGAACCTTAATGTCAACTACCTACCCCCACCACTTATAATTTCATCTCCACCATCCTCACCAAAAAATGTGAAAAACAAAGTGGCAAGTGTCGCATCATGGGCAATCACTCTGGTCCAAAGCGCACCTCTTCCCAACCACCACCACCACCTACAGTGGTACAGCATCAACCTGGATGTGTCTTCACTCACTACTGAATCTCCACCTGCAATGCTCAACCTTCAAGATAATTATAGCTCCTCTGATGAGGCATATATTAAGCCAGCCGGGTCAATCACAGCTGGTCACTCGGCCAGGCGGCACAAGAAAACACTCAATAAACCAATTCAAAATTTGACAGATCTTCCTAAACTTCCCACATTCGACCCTTTACAACCAGTTGTCCCTCCTCACAAAGGATGGAACTGATTGCCTGTGTCATTCTCCAAGCTGGATGCCATTACTCCAATTCAAATCTTCAATCTCTTTCTTACCCACTCCATTATGGGACAGCTTGTAGCCAACACCAATTCCTAAGCCTGGCAGCAGCTTGTTGGGCCAGAAATGGAGTGGCAGCATTCCTGGTGGCCAGTTACTGCTCAGGATCTTTATTTCTGGCTGGCAATTCAAATTCATATGGGTCTGATTGGAGTTCCTCCTGACTGGTACTGGATGAAGGATGGAGTTTACGTTGCCAAAGTGTTGGCATTAGATTTGGCCCGGTGGCTTCGGTGGCATTCGGGGCCTTACAGCCCCCATCGGTCTCAGGCTGCGGGCATCAGGTCGGTGCCTTGTAACCCCCATGGGACTCGCCTGCCCCTATGCCTGCCCCAATGCTGAGGAGGAGGCCTAGCTTCGGCACTGGTAGTCGGCTTCAGACTCGGTTGTGATACTCAGCTTCACAGAGTATGGTCTGTTCTCTGTATATAAGTCTACTGTTTTCCTTCTCTTGTATCGGATAGACATTTGAGCTTTGTCATCCTGTCTCTTTTGCTTTCAACACGAGGTTGGATTTCCACCAGCTGCCTATCATGGCAAGACTTACATTCAAGAAAGCCGCTGCTTCTTTCATGTTTCTCCATACAATTCCCCAACAGAAACGCCTGAAGGCCTACCTTGTTGGCATTGAAAGGTGAATGTTCTGCTGGAGCAGCTGTGGTTGTTCTCACAGCAGTACTGAGTACCTGGCAGCAATGTTACTATTGATGAAGCCATGATTCTATTCACAGGCAGGTCAATTCACATTACAAAGATGCCAAACAAGCCAATTAGTCAAGGATATAAGTTCTTCTGCATGGCAGAGAAGGGCTATGTCTGGGAGTTCCACCCATCATCAAATGCAGTTGGAGGGGATCCTGTTGATGTAGAATTCCATCTGTTACAGCTTACAGACACTAGAAAGATGGTTCACCACTTGATTAGACATTTACACCAGAGGCATCGAAAGCTCTCCTTCAATGTATACATGGACAATGTCTTCACAACACAACCTCTGCTGGCAGAGCTTCGTCAGATGGAGATAGCAGCACATGGCACCCGCAGGCAGCAGTGTCGAGGATTTCTCAAGGAGCTAAAGATTGTAAAGAATGAGAAATAGCCATATCATTCTCGAAGTGGAGCTGTTAATGATGGGGTTGCTACCCTGCTATGGATGTACTGTTCTCCTGTTACCATGATGTCTACAATCCACCCTGTAAGTGGTGAGGATTCACTGGTACTGAGAATGAGAAAGCATCCAGGCAACAAGAGTACCAATGCAAGTGGAGCAAATTCCACATTTCTTCCTGGAGAACGCCAGGAAGAGCTTGATATACCTGTTATTGTTGATGCATACAACCAGCACAAGGTGGGAGTGGATGTAGCTGACCAGTATCGAACCTATTTTGATATACAGCACATATCCAGACACAATTGGTATCCACTTTTCTGTTGGATTCTGGAGACAGCCCTTATCAACAGGCTTATAATCTATCGAGATCTGCCAGCAAACAAAGAGTGCACTGTGGATCGCTTTGGCTTCCGTCTCTCCATTGTACATGACTTTCTGCCCGTTGGAAGTCCATCAACAATGAAAAGTTCCTCCTGCATTCCGGCTTCACAGAAAATCACTCGGTTGGCTCCCCCCACACAATCTGCCTTGTCCCCACTGCCTACCAGGCTAGTTACGAAGCACACCTCCCTGCCCCTCAGCCGAAAGGTATGAGGAATGCATTCCCCACTCTGGATGTAGAGTAGAGTAGATTGTTTCCTTTGCAGGTGGAGAAGAAGTCAGGGTGGTAGTGGAGAAGGCATGAAAACCAGCATAAAGTGTGAGGACTGCAATGAGGCTTTATGTTTCACACCCAAACGAAAT
>Ga0307512_10007154_pt1 | contig 11109 bp, 11 predicted proteins | sample 14_EM_MG_FD_200267 | JGI IMG/M metagenome (GOLD analysis project Ga0307512, IMG submission 200267) | Populus trichocarpa ectomycorrhiza microbial communities from riparian zone in the Pacific Northwest, United States - 14_EM | ecosystem: Host-associated > Plants > Roots > Unclassified | place... | reverse complement strand
ACCCACCTGTTTGATAAGAGCTACATAGCTTCGAAGTCACACCTGATTAATGTCGCAGGTGGGAGGACGTCTTTGGATTGTCCGTATAACGTATTGGAAACGGCTCGGATTTACAACCTGTGTTTGCGGATCCTGCCGTGGACCTTGTGTCACACCACCGTGGCTTCGCTTTGCGTGATACACGTGTTGAGGGCATGCCATGCCCTTGCCAACCAAGCATCGATGGTCATCATTTGCGCCTTTCTTCTACAGTATTGATCCCTTCTGACTGTCTGATCACTTTTTCGTATTCGAGGTTCGAATATGGAGTCCCCACAGTGTGAGTCGCGAATCCTGTTGCATCCTTTCCAAGGACAGACCTTTCGGATTGCCCTTCTTTACAGCTTCTATCCATGAAATCGACAAACGCATCTCCGGCTACCAAGCAGAATTCACTTCATTACCCCGATCCAGTCATCTACGCTCTGTCCTGCTCGTGCAACTGGCCGATCTACGATTTGACCGCTTCAAATCATCGAATGACGAGCGAGATCTCGATGCGTCAATCTTACACTATACTCATGCTATATTCCTACCCTTTCACCACCCGACTGAACATCGCCGAGTCACTGCCGTGACTGGGATTTTATTCCGCCTTTCACATGCCCTTATTCGTCACCCGCACAAGTCAGAGCAACCAAACGACGTCAGGTACTCCGCCAAGTGCCTTCGTTACCTTCGAGATCGATCAATTCGAGTTGGAGCGTTTGACCTCATACCGCTCACACACAACAAGGTTACAAAATTGCTTGTATTGGCACTGGCTCACCAGGTGAAGCTAGGACATGAAAATGCGTTACATGCTATTGAGGAAATGACGGTACTCTGTTGCGAGCTTCTCTCTTCGAATGCCTTGGAGGAAGACCTAAGTCCCGCTGTTGAAATCTTGGCTGCAACAGTGATGACCTTTGCTAAAGATACCTATGATCTACCTTGGCAACAACTCAACGAATGCCTACGTGAGGCGAACATGCGGCTACCAGACTTACAATACGTTTCCATGGCACTTTCCGTAACTTTCGGCCTTCGCTTCGATCTAACCAAGTCGATTGATGATTATCAGTACGCAATGGGTCCCATGGACAAGCACATTGCTTATCACTCCCGTGTAGGTAGTCACAAACTCCTAGGAAGATATTTAAGTGATGCTGCAATAATGGCGAGCCGCCGATACTCGTATTACAGAAACCCAGAACATTTAGAGGAGGCAATCCGTCGCACTCGTGTCCACCTTGGCGTTGTATCAGTTGAAGATCCCGAGCATGATGAAGTCATTCGGAGGCTAACTGGACTTGTGAGGAGACGCGCAGAGGAATTCGGCGACACTGGCATTCCAGAGCGTTATCCCAATAGTCCAGTGGTAGACGATTGTGGCCTTTCCCAATTCTGGAACTCGGCCGCGTTTCTTGCTAAGTGGAACACTGTGGGGCCCCTTTCAATGACGGCGGAGGAGTTGGGACGGCATGTTGATGCTGTCACGTCCGCGGGTCGCACCGCTGATAAAGCAGAGATTCATAAGGCCGTCCAATATTGCCGACTGTTACGCCCATCCCTTCGACGAAGTCCTAATCAATACACGGACACGACTCTTTTGGAATTAGGCTACTTCCTCGAGGATGCATTCAAACTTACGAACGAACCCATGTATCTCAACGAATCAATTGACATATTTCGGAGCATACTCGAAGCGCGACATACACAGTGGATGCACGTTCGTGTCATTGAGAAGCTTATTTCCTCCTTGTTGACCCGGTTCACGCTGTCCGATGACAGAAATGACCTTGACCAAAGGATTCAACTATTCCCCATCATCTCCAACTGTCCTTACGCGATGGCGCCCGACCGATTCAGGCTCATATGCATCTTGGCAATGTATTCCATAGAGGCCCAACACCCCTTCGCATCCGCCATTTGCAGCAGTGCTATCTCATTGATGAGCGACTCTCTGGTATTCGCTCCTACCCTCGTGATACAACATTTCCGTCTCATCCAATTCGACCTGGCGTATGAGACACTGCCTTCATACTATGCATCGTATCAGGTCCGAAGAGGTCAGCTCAAGGAAGCCATCGAGACCCTCGAACAAGGTAGAGGCCTGGTATGGTCGCAGATGCGAGGATTCCGCACTCCCATCGATCGGCTCCAGATGATTAACTCACATTTAGCCGAGGAATTTGCATCTGTTAACCGGGAACTTGAGGTACTGACAACATCAACCTCCCCGAGTGTGTTGATGAATTCTGTGGAGGTTGATGATGAAGAGGAGATGGGCTCATTCGATCGCGTCCTGGAGAAACATCGAAAACTTTTGGATGAGCGCAACAGCCTCATCGCGCAGATCCGAGCCCTGCCCGGATTTGAGAACTTCCTAATGGCCCCGTCATTTGCCACTTTGCACTCTGCTGCTGCATATGGACCTGTCGTCATCATTAACCATTCCGCGGACCGTTCCGACATCATCATTCTTCTCTACAACGAGCCTCCCTCCCTCATTCCAACAACCGACAATTTCCATGACCGCGCAATAGGATTGAGAAAGCAGCTATTGGCCGCATGAAAGCAAGACCTTGACTCGATGGAACACGAGGATACGTTGGTCTCCGTACTAAAGGCCCTTTATGACCTTGTTGGCCGACCGGTGATCCAGCGGCTCCGGGAGCTCAATGTGCCAGAACAATCTCGCATTTGGTGGTGCCCGACACGTGCCTTTTGCTCCCTTCCTCTACACGCCATGGGTCCTATTCGATCAGATGGCCCACACAAGTTATATTTCTCGGATCTGTACATCCCCTCGTATACTCCAACTCTCTCCGCACCATCGATTCCCGCAAACCTGGCGCTCATTCGTCAGAGAAGCCCTCAATACTTCTTGTGGCACAACCCGATGAGTTTATGCCAAGGGCTTGGGATGAGATATCGCTAATCCGGGGTCTCAAAACGGCGGTGACAACGCTTGTTTCTAAGAGGGCGACACCTTCTGGTGTTATGAAGCGCCTCCAAGATCACAGGTTCGCCCATTTTTCATGCCATGGAATACTCGATGCGGGAAAGCCATATGATGCTTCTTTCAAGCTTTATCAAGGCAAGCGCCTTACGCTGCTCGAAATTATACGGTCTCGACTTCCCTCTGCCGAATTTGCATTCCTTTCCGCTTGTCACACAGCAGAGCTGACGGAAAATAGCGTCACTGGGGAGGGATTGCACCTTACTGCGGCAGTGCAATTCGCTGGATTTCGGAGCGTGGTCGGAACGATGTGGGCAATGGCGGACATTGACGGACATGACCTTGCGAAGCACTTCTATGCGTCTGTGTTCTCTAAAAGATGGAAAGGGGTGCCGTATTATGAGAGAACGGCAGAGGCACTTCGGGACGCTGTGAGGTTGTTGCGAAGGAAGAAAAAGATGAGCACGGAGCGTCGGGTAAATTTCGTCCATTATGGGGCGTGAATGGCTATCTCAGACCTGGGTATGTCTCTACATTACCTTTATTGGGGCTGTTTGTGCTGACTCGTTTTGTCTTCTCTGGTATGGTGCAGAACACTGGAATGAACTTGAGTTACGCTGTGGACTATTTCCACTATACTATCAGAAATGCCCTGTTCAGTCAAGGCTCAACTGGTTTAACTATTTGATCGTTCAGTGGCCTCTGGACCATTTATACAATACCAATTTTTGCGCGACTTACTACATGCCACACACATGTTCTAGACCTATTACGATTCTAGCTCCTACATAACTGCCAACGAGAACGTCCTATGCTTAGTGCTGGTCAATATGAAATCAACCGCTTCTACGGCAATGAGAGAAAGGTAGTGTTTATCGCAGAATACGAGGCCACTCCATGCATGGGCTGCGTCGCTGAGTCCTTCCTCGCCCTCGACGGCCGACATGGGGAAGTAGGAGAATGAAAGAAAGTGGGACCAGAGAAAGAATCCATGTGTACCCCGACGTGCGAGTCGATCCAGCAATTCGATGCGGGACCTGGTAACAAACTGACGACAGATGTCAGGTGGTGATAAGGGTGCAAGTCGAAAGTATGCCGAAGGGCGAGGTCTATCTACCCGGCTGAGCTCGGAGCAAAGGCGAGTATTTGTCACGAACTGGCTCTGGACACAGAAATGCCTGAAAGAAGCCGCGGTGTCGATGTGTGTGTGGGAAAATATCGCGGTGGTAGAACATTCAATGGTGGTGGCACAAATGTGCAATTGGGGTAAGACGTTGGGTGTGTCTGACCATGGCCTAAGTGGCATCAGTGTGGCATCCTTAGCGATCAGAAATTGTGTACGATGACCTCTCTTAAGATTAGTGATCTCATCTGTGCATTTTGGCGCTTGTTCCCCTTTGTGGATTCTTCATGAAGCCAAGGGTGGAGCCAGAGGAGAGAGAATGTGTGCTGCAAGGACTTGAAATAAATGGGCCGCGTCCAGGACGAGAAACGGCTCCGAGGGCCGAAACGTAGGGCACAGTTGCATGGCGTACAGACGCGACCCACAGAAGAAAAAAGGTCATGTGATCTGCACGTGGTCGTGTCAAAGCAACCAGACTGCAACCAGTCGTGGTCGTGTTTTGATACCAAATCGAGCAGAACAGAAGAACCAGGACCTTGACCAGGACAGTAGAAGATGCAAATCGAGGGACTCATCGTTCCTCATCACCCCTGTGACACACTTCTTCTCATCATGTCTTCTTCCCTCAGGTGCGTGCGTAGAATAAACAGGATCTCATACTGTATATCAATGTGGACAAGCCAGCGTAACCAAGGCATCTGTCACCCATCGTTTTTGCCAACTCAAACAGGGAAAAACAGCCCGCTTGGAATGGAGAACTACGCTCGGATCACGAGAACGAAACAGGTGCATTCATTGTTTTTTTGTCCTGCGTGTTCGGGATCCTGAACACTCTTGTCTCACATGTTGTAATAACCATCAGATCGCTCTCCCCAATATCTCCAGATACCTTTTAAACCCCAACAGAATATCATCCAGACTATCTTCCAGAGTGTCCAACCCAACATCAATAGCCCAAATTTCCTGATCATGTAAGTTCGCATCTACCCGTACTCCCCTTCGAACACTTTTTCATGTACCCACAGGCACTCAACATGTGTCCAAAGAAATTTTCGGTATGGTTGAAGAAGCCGCCGGGACACGCATGTTCGAAGAACGCAGGGGCGAGGCCAAATAGGCCATGGGAAAGAAAGAGAAGCATGTCGACGAGATTAATGCGCTGCTTGCCGAAGAAATAACCCCCAAGCGGAACACCCTCCGATCTGAGCGTCGCGCCATCCTGCAATATCAAAAGGCCAGCACCGAACTCGAGTGCCTCGCATGCGTCCTGTGCGCATACAAATGGACGAACCACGACGCCGAGGTCGCACGCAAGGAAGCCCAGATTGCCGAACAAGCACGCGAAGTTGACCAGGCGTGTCGTGAGAAGGAACGAGCAACGCGCGAGGTTGGTGTCACGGAGAAGAATCGGGTTGATGTGCAGATGCAACGCGATCGCGAACAGAAGAAGGGCGGAAAGGTCACGCGGATGGCAGAGGAAGCCAAGGAACTTGAGAAGGTTGTGATCAAGTTACATACCCAAGCAGAGATCGAGGAGGGCGCCATCAAGGACGAGGAGGCTGCATGGGGGGCGTCTGCACGTGACCTCAGCGAGGTGCGCGCGTCTCTCTTCTCATTTGTTTCACGTTGGCTGATATATCGCCCAGCTCGAAACTGCACTGGCGGCGAAAAAGGAGCAATTAAATCCTGTCGCGGCCGAGTACAATCCCGTTACAGAAAAGCACACCAATATGCAGACTGCACTCGCCACTACCGAAGACCTCCAGACACTCCTTGCAGATCTCGCCAGTTCCCCCGCGCAGTCTTCCAGAGGCGGTGGATACATGGGCCAGATTGCTGCCCGCGCACGACTGGCCCAGGCGGCTGCTGAGGAAGAGCAGGCTCGCGTGAAGCTCGACATGAGTCGACGTGAGCTAAGCGAGTTCGAGAAGCGGTGGAAGGCGGTTGAACGGGAGGCCAGTCAAGGCAAGCGTGACACCAAGAGGATGCAGGCCGTGGTCGAGAATCTGCGGAAGAAAGTGGACACGACGGGATGGAGCGCAGAAAAGGAGCAAGCAAACGAGGCGTTGCGAAGAGCAAAGGATGATACGATGCGCCATAAACAGGTGCGTGTTTATCACCTCTTCCACACGTAGGATTTGCTGAACAACCAGCTGGCTACGTAGGAGCGGGTTGTGGTGCGTTCACGGATTTCCGACTCTGATTTCAATTACACGCCACCCCCTGGATTCGACACGCGGAAGGTCAAGGGCCCCATCGCGTCGCTCAAGCGCTCAAGCGCGAGGACTACGGGAAAAGCACGGGGCTCCAGATCGCGGCAGGCGGCAAGCTATACAACGTTGTAGTGGAAGACGAACGCGTAGGCAAGGACCTCCTCGAACACGGTAGCAGTGTGCTGAATAAGATCCGTGCAGCGAGATTTCCGCCAAAGTGTGTGCGTGCCGTGTCCCTATCTACTCCAAGCCACTGACGGTCATGTGACCAACCTTTCGCACCTCGCGCCAGGCAAAGTGTGGCCTGCACTATCGCCCGTCTGCTACCCATCTGAAGTAGCTCAAGCGATATCGCATTTGTCTTCGACGACACGCTGATCTGTGACTACGCGTCTTCCACGCGAGCCGTCACGTTTGCCTGCAACGTCGGTGTGCGGAGTGTCACGCCCGATGGGGACCGGTACGAGTCGAGCGGGACAGTGTCCGGCGGTGCGGCGCCGAGCGGATCTGGCGTGCTTGTCAGAGCGCAGGAGCTGAGTGCTGCGGAGGAGCGGGTCGAATATTCGCAGAGGACACTTGAGCGCGAGGAGGCGAAGAGACGTGCGGCGAGAGGGACGCGGAGAGCCCCAACGCGCGAACTTGAGACTACGGAGCATGAGCTGCGATTGTTGCAGGAGCAGGTTGGAAGCAGCAACGCCGCACGGGTGCGCCGTTCCTCATCTCATCTTCCTTTAGATCCTCCGTTGATGAAGGGCCCACCGCCCTGTTTTAGATCGGCGCGCAAGTAGCACAGCTCAAGCGGTCCATCGCAGAGATGGAGGCTGCCGCCAAGGCAACGCAGGGAAGCAGACAGCGGCCAAGGCGGAGATCAAGAAGCTCGAGAAGGACATGGATGAGTTTAAGAACAACAAGGAGGGCAAAACGGAGGAACTGAATGTGAAACCCTTTCCTTTTTTCAGACAGAACTTGATAGCACTCAACGGATTCCCCTTCGCAGGCCAGCAAAAGGCGGCACTGCAGAAGCAAGCCGTGATCGCGAAAGACTCAACAGAAAGAAATGCAGACGGCAACGCCGGAGCTCGGTTCGTATATGTGTAACTGTCTTTGGGTCGCGTGTGTCGCTAAACTGTTTATATAGAACAAATCGAGGCGGAGATCGCTTCTGCGCGTGAGGCGCTCAGCAATGCATCGGCTAGGGTCTACAACATGTGCGAGGAGCATAAAGGTCGCTCATCGCGCCGTCGCTAATCATATCGCTGCTGCAATTCAAGCCCTCGCCGATGTACATCCTGGACAAGATCGACGCAGTACTGGACGTCTTGTACAAGCAACACATCGCCACGTTATTCCGCACACGGTCCTGCGGGGCGCAATTCATCGTCGTCTCGCTCCAAAAGGGCGTCTTCACGAACGCGATTGAGACGCCCTTTTCCGCACGCGATTCCGCGACGGCACTATCATCGTCGAACGAAGTAGACAGCGCAGCGATCCTTGTTTGTATAATCACGTTGATGGCATGCAGGAGGACGGGACGGCAGATGGAGAGGCAGTGGCTGTGGGTGCGCCTCGAAGGCATTGCGAGGTGCTGCGTCGTGAGAGCAGCGTAGGCCGCATATGCGGCATCGTTCGTTGTGGTTCCGTAGTAGAGTTTAGCCTTCTATGTATCATGATCTACCTCTGATACTAATGACATAGCCTCGAATTCACACCTGACTGCCTTTAACTGGACAACTTGGAATTCTGCCCAATCAATTAGACGCTGGGAGTGTAAAAGATGGTCGTATTCATTTACAAGTGCCTTAACTGTGCCTTACCCTCAGACTGAGTCACGTGTCATGCACCGGAAGGCAGTGCCTCATGTTTCAACTTGGCAAGCGACATCTAACTTACAAGTATCCACACCTTCCAGGTCCCCATCAGTCGGTCCGGTCGCACCTCATCTCTGACATTTTGAGCATGGCAGTATCAGGCCGTGAGTCCCTAGTCCAATCCCTACCTTTTCACCCCGTGACACACCAATCATCCGAAACTGCTGGACTAATAGTCACGGTGCCTCTCCCTTCTTTACAGGTTCTATCGATGATGTTGACAAAGACATCACATATTTTCAAGATACCCTCTCTTCTTTACCGCAATCTAGCCATATACGTGCATTTCAACTTGAGACTCTCTCCATGGCACTGTTTGTGCGCTACACCCTGTCCGCTGACGAGCGAGATCTCCAAAAGTCAATCCTCCATATTACTCATGCTATATTGCTACCAATTCCCCTCCCGAGAAACGCCATTTCAACTTTCTTTTCCCTCACGAAGACCCTTTTTCATCGCGCGCTCAAATCAGAGCTTCCCAGTGACGTCGCGTGCTGCCTAAGATACCTGTACTATATACGAAACTCTTCATTTGAACGCCTTGGAATCTCACACAACGATGTTATAACATTCCTTCTCCGTGCATTGGCTCTTCAGATGGAGTTGGAGCCTGGAAATGCGACGCAGTGTCTCGAGGAGATGGTGGTACTTTGCCGCGAGCAACTCTCTTCAAATCTTTTGGGGCCAGAGCTAAATCACGCTGTTGAGTCTTTTGCTCGAGCTGTTATCACCTGTATGGCGTGTTCATTGGACCCACCTTCACAACGAGTCATCGAATGCCTATGTGAGGCAAATACTCGCTTACCAGATTCACATGACGTTTCCATGACGCTGTCCAAATCTTTTCTCTTTCGCTTCATCTCAACCCGGTCAAGTGAAGATTATGAATGCGCGATGGCCCCCTTAGACAAAATTATCACCTCCCATTTCCCAGCGGAGGCTCCCAACCAACATTTAATGGAAGCTTTAGCTGAAGCCGCGCAAATTGCGCATTGGCGGTTCGTTTTACTTGGGACCCCGGAGTATTTAGAGGAGGCAATTTATCGCACTCGTGCTCACCTCGTCTCAACACCACTTGAAGATCCCGACCGCGGTGACATCATTCAGTTCTTAGAAGGACTGGAGAGGAGACGTCTCGATGACTTTGGCGTCACACGTGCCCTTCCCGAAGCGCATCCTAGTAGTCCAGAGACCATATCCCATCCCCCATTCGAGCACCTGGCTGCATTTCTTGCTGAGATGAATGCTATCGAGTCCCCTTCAATGATGGCGCCGGACTGGTTTCGGCGTCTGGATGCTGTTCGATCTATGAATCGCATCACCGATAGAACGGACATTGACGAAGCTATCAAATATTGCCGACTACTACTTGCATCACTTCAGCAAAGTCCCGTTCACCCTATCACAAGGACAATCTTGATTATTATCAAGTCAGGCGACTTTCTCCATCACGCATTCAGACTTACAAACAACCCCGAATATCTTGACGAAGCAATTGACGTGTATCAGGGCATACTGAAAATACCACATGCACAGTGGGCCCAATTTGGGGTCATTCTACAACTAATTTGGCTCTTGCTCTCCCGGTTCTGGCTATCCAAGGACAGAAGGGACTTCGTTGAATTAATGCGACTATTCCCAATCGCCGCCCACAATACATACGCAAGGGTAACCATACGATTCCAGGTTGCGTGCCAATGGTCACATTGGGCACGGTTTTCTGGGCACTCTTCTACGTCTACCGCATACAGGACCGCCATGTCACTGATGCAAGATGCTCTGACCCTTGCCCCTACCCTCGAAATCCAACATTTTCATCTTGTCACAATGCGCAATGATATCGAAAAGCTGCCGTTGGACTATGCATCATATCTGGCACAAATAGGTCAGCTTAAAGAGGCTATCGAGACATTGGAACGAGGGAGAGGTCTTCTGTGGTCTGAGATGCGGGGTCTGCGTACCTCCATCGATTATCTTCATAGAGTGGACCAGCTTCTGGCAAGGAAATTTGCAGCCCTCAATGAAGATCTCGAGGCGTTGACAACATCAGTCTCTCCAATGGTCTGGTCAAATGGCGGAGCTGTCAATGGCAATGGGGAGACGGACCCTTTCGGTCGCATCGTGGTGAAACAACGAAAACTATTGGACGAGCGAAACGGTCTTATCACGCAGATCCGATTGTTGCCAGGTTTTGAGAACTTCTTGATGGCCCCACCATTTGACGCGCTCCGCTCTGCTGCTGCACATGGACCGGTTATCGTCGTCAACGATTGTAAATGGCGTTCCGACATCATCATTCTCCTCCGTAATTCTCCTCCTTCCCTTATTCCGACCCCTGAAAATTTCTATGATCGTGCAGGAGGCTTGAAGGACCAGCTATTGACCGCACGAAAGAAAGGCCTCGACTCGAAGGACTATGATGATGCATTGACTTTCGTACTCGAGGCACTCTATGATCTAGTCGGCCGGCCAGTAATACAGAGGCTCCACGAGTTGAATGTACCAGAACAATCTCGCATCTGGTGGTGCCCGACATCCGCGTTTTGTTCGCTTCCTCTACATGCAATGGGTCCGGTACGATCAGAAGGTACCCTCAAGGTGTATTTCTCGGACCTGTACATCCCTTCTTATACTCCAACTCTCTCTGCACTCATCGAATCCCGCAAACCTGGCTCGCATTCCTTCGAGAAGCCATCGATACTTCTCGTAGCACAGCCAGATGAACTTATGCCAGGCGCGTTGGATGAGATATCTCCGATCCGACATCTCGACACGACTGTGGCCACACTGATCTCAAAAAAGGCGACGCCTCCTGCTGTTTTAGAGCGCCTCCAAGACCACAGGTTTGCACATTTTTCCTGCCATGGAATCCTTGAGACGGGAAAGCCATTCGACGCATCTTTCAAGCTTTATGGAGGCCAG
>Ga0307512_10007153_pt1 | contig 11110 bp, 11 predicted proteins | sample 14_EM_MG_FD_200267 | JGI IMG/M metagenome (GOLD analysis project Ga0307512, IMG submission 200267) | Populus trichocarpa ectomycorrhiza microbial communities from riparian zone in the Pacific Northwest, United States - 14_EM | ecosystem: Host-associated > Plants > Roots > Unclassified | place... | reverse complement strand
AAACATGAACCAAAAGAAGGAAGCCAACTCCGGAAGTTGGGAGAAGTTGTTGCTCCGAGACTCGGAGAGGTCACTCGGAGAACTCGGAGTTCGGAGAACTGGAGTTGCCTTTCAGAGATGTCTTCTGGAGAAGCTCAGAGCTGACTGGAGCTGATGTACTGAGTCAGAGTGGGGAGTCAGTCTCAGAGCTGGGGAGGGAAGAAGGCGAGTGAGCTCAGAGTTCGGAGTGAGTTGTTCGGAGAACTCGGAGAAGTCTTCGGAGAAGGTCGTTAGAGGGTGGGTAGACTCGGAGGGGTACAGAGGAGTCCGGAGGTACCCTGTATGGTACATTTCTGGCATCGAACAGGCGCAAAAACAGGGGCAGGACAACGAAATGGGATGATTTAGCGGAATCTTATTGGTTGGCTCCAACTACCCTTCATGGTAGGTGCAACAGTGGGTATATGTAGTTTATGGATTTGTAAATTGTATACCAAAAGTAAAAATAATGAATTCTCCATATAGTCTGACCCCCTCACCAAATTCAGTTGGTCTGCATGGGTGATCCGAATGTGGGCCTGACGCCATATCTGATGAAGTATAGTCTTCATCAGGATTACTGTGAGATTGAGGAGACTTTGGAGGCCACACTGCATCATGCTGTCAAGTGCTGGAATTCATTGACATCAGATCCATGTGCCTGGGGATATCCAATGGGCAGCTCATTGCCAGTTGGAGACAATGAATTTCAGTCAGGGAGAGACTGAAATAGAGCAAGCAGGGGCTATGAAAGGTGACATAAAACAACTTGATTTCAGACACCCTGAGTTTGTGGATTTCATCTCCACTCTCTCCATTCCAGTCGCAAGCTAACTTACATTAAGTTACTTACACCTACTTAATTTCAGCCACTGTGTTTTTTACAGTGTGATTGTTCATGGTGGGTCAGAGGAACTCATATGGAACTTAGTATTATTTCAAGGAGGGTACTGAACTTGAGTACATACATACTTCCTACAATGTACTGTATAAGCAGCACATTTTTGTACTCACTAGCCAGTGCCCAAAAATTGAATTAATACATGGGGGTACTCCCAAGGACTGACTTCCAGCCACAACACTACCCATAGTGATTTTCCCCCTGTTCTGTGTCTTGGTGAGGGTTAATTATACTTGAAATACAAGCAGCCAGCACTCCCAAGAATTACAAGTGGTGTGAGGATCATAGCTACTCTGGAAAGAGGGAAGGAAGTGTGGGATGTTGGTAGGCCCATCTTACATGCAATTTCTTCACCAGAGAAATTCCCAATGGTCTATCAAATCTTGTTGAGTGGACATACTGATCCTGTCAGCTCCAGGACACCAGGTATGGGGTCAGCACTTTATTCAAGGAAATTGGGTTCTCTACAAACAACCCAATTTGAAATGTGCCACACATGACCAAGAGGTTGCTGGCCCCCACATCACAGAGGCAAATCAAAAGACTACCAAGCCCAAGACTTACATCCTGGAAACTTTCATTCCCACAATCACATACCCAGCTAAACACCTTCCCTTGGAAAATACAACAGGCAGATACATCCTGAACATGTGGCTACTCCCACCACAATTGGTATTGATGCCAATCAAAGCCAAATCCAATCAATTGCGCTCGAAAAATAATGATAAACTGATCAGAATGGGGCAACACAGTGGGCAGAACCGAGATGAAATGAAAAAAATGAAAGTTCCTAGTAAACGAGAATCGTCGGGAGGATTCGAAAGTGAGGAAACACTGGAGGCATGCGATAATCGGGGTGGTGGAGGGTCGTGGAAAGCATATCAACGAGAACAGATATCAATATCCAGTAATGCCACACGCACGACTTAAGATATTCTCGCACAAAACAACTACGACGATGAGTAGAGCTTAATAACGCCGTCGGCCCCCGCGCTCGCCACAAACGGCAGCGATTGATGGAATTCGACCGCGAGCACTCCCTCCCTCGCTTTCTCCCTGTGCACGTTGATGTCTTGCACGCAGGCTTTTGACCCGATAATATCCCAAAACCGCACCGAGCCGTCGTGTCCACCAGAGACTAGAGTGAACCCGGCGGGGTCGATCGAGAGGCAAGTTACACCGTCGAGGTGGGCCAACATCGAGTGCGTACGTTGACCTACGATTCCGGCGTGAACACAAATAGACGCGAACTCTTACAAGACAGTAGCTCACCAGTGGTGATGTCAAAGATCCTGATATACTTGTCTTCGTGACCAGTTACGAGGAGGGGCATCGTGGGGTGAGATGCCAAGGCATTAATTTGAGTCGACACCCCTTCCTCTGTGCGGCGCTGCTTGAGCACACTCCGAAGCCGTACAATTGTCGGAGCACTCACCGGAAACAATCTCCGGTTGCAACTTCATCTCTTCCTTCCCGGTCTCGATATCGAATATCTTGACAACAGTGTTTTGGTAAGCAACCGCGATCCTCTTTAGATCCATCTTCACAGCTTCGACCGCGGTCGCTCCAGGGGTATCTACTAGGTCGTCTTCTGCCTTAATCTCCTCACCGTTGTCGTTCAGTCCGTTATAGGACCACGAAAGTTTCAAATTTCCGCCTGATGCGGTGATCTCCCAAACTTTCACGGCTCCCTCCGCACCACAGCTGATCAGCGTATTGTCGTCGCGGACAAGCGCTAGGTCCCACACAGCGTCCGTGTGTCCAATGAGTTCGCCCGTAGCTCGGGACCCATCGTATGGCGCATAGGTCGTGTGTGACTGTGGCGGGAGCGACCAAATCCGTATCGAGGAGTCCAATGAGGCCGAGATCAAAGCGTGCTTTGAAGGAATATGGAGCAACTTCGTGATGGCTGCCGAATGGCCACGCAGTGTTAGTTGGGGTTCGATCTCTACCATCGAGCGTGATCTGTTGGAAGATAAAATTAGCCCCAGCGTATTTTGGAAATTCAAGTTGAGCTCACGCCGAAGAAGCGAGGGTGGCAACATCCATTCTCCAGAGTTTGATCGTGTTGTCGTCGCTGCCACTAGCAAGACAAAGCTCGGTTGGATGGAAGGCGATCGTCCGGATGGCATCCAGATGACTAGAAATTTTTATGAACACCTGTCACCGAAAAGCGAAGGAGATCTTACTTTCGTAGTGTGCGTTTGGCTTTCCAAAGCTTGGCACCGTCGGCTTCCGAACCCTCTCCGAAGCTAGCGGTCGACTCTTCTTCATCCTCCTCATCGACGTCCTTCCCACCGCCGTGCTCATCGTCTGGCCCTCCGCGCTCCCAGGAAGCAGCCCCCATCAAAGATGGAGCTTCACCCGTGCGTTCAAGTCTCTCACGTTCAGCAGCTTCATGGGACATCCTCAATCGTTCCTTCCATTCTCCCGCATCGTCGGGCCTGAAGATTGCAGTGAGTTGTTGAGGCTCGATATCCCCGTCATGGTTCCTCTCCAAACTCTGTGGCTGCAATTGCGGAGGAAGTTGTTGTGGCTGGGTGGGTTGGGTAAGTTGGCTCGGTTGCTCTTGTTGTGGCTGAGGACCTGTGCTAGCAGAGGTTTGTTGCTGTTGTGTCTGTTGTGGCTGTGAGACGTTACGATCGAGAGAATTGATCTGTCCCCCCTGCACAGAAGGAGGGGCAGAACTCATGTTTATCATTTGAGGAAATTCCTTGGGAAGATCGGGCATCGCCTTTCTGGGGCGTCCATTATAGGCGATCTGATCAAACGATGGAACATTCGGGAGGGAAAGAGGGAGGGAGGGGTTGCTTAAGAGTGGTCGATTTGGCAGAGGGTTCATTGCTTGAGGTGAGGTCAAGTACGAAACCTCTTGTAAGCACCTTAACAGGTATGATAAAAAAACGGACTGTGAACACGCGAAGGAACTCGGACGCACTGTTTCAGGTACTCTCGGCTTCGGGCCCTACTCTTCGGATCACGACCGGGAGGTGGTTTTCCGAGAAGGTTTGTACCCTGAGGGCCATTCGTCAATTGCACACCTGCCCAGGTATTCGGTCTGCTGCTGGGGTTCGAGGGAGGGTTTCCATTCTGTTGACCACCTGATATCCGTTCTTGGGGTAAAGCGGAGTCTAGGTGGCGAAAATTAACGATTAGAATCAATGCCGAAAGATGCGAAACGCACCTTCACTCCGTGGGGAGCTCCCGCCGCTGCCCTCCTTCTCTTCCTTCTGGCCTTGGGAAATACTGGATTTCGTCGGTTGCACGCCTTGAGAGGATGATTGGGTCAATTGTTTCGAACTAAGATGATAAAGACACGTCAGAAGAAGTAATGGATGCAAGAAGGGTCACAGTTTGACGTACCGTTCGACACGAAGCGCATACTCCAACATTTTGATACGGCGCATAAGGTCGAGTTTGACATTTTCAAAAGACCGTCGTTCTCCTTCCAGAAGTGCAATCCGGGCCTATACAGAAATTTGGAGGTTGAGCATCGGGACCAGCGTATAAATAACGATGACGATGGTCAGACGAGAGCATACCCTCATCTCAGCGCGTTCAATTTCCCACTCATTACGGTCGCGTTCGTATCTCCGCCATTCTGTCTGGAGGAAGTGGAGAACAGAAGAGAGGGTGAAGTCTTGGCCACTTTGAGGAGGCGGAAGCAAATCGCCTGGTTGTTGCAGTTGCTGCTGCTGTGGTTGCGGTTGTTGCTGAACCTGTTGTTGCTGACCCTGGGCTTGCTGTTGCCTAGGGACCTGTAGAGGACCAAGCATTGGCAATTGACGGTCGGCGTCGGTGTCGCGATGGTGGTGGTGGTGGTGGGTGTGTCCTTGATGCTTGATGGCTTAGGTCACGGTTTTCGATGGACGTTGGCCACAACTCTCATTTTCACCCTTCGGAATTCCACAAAAAAATTCTTTCTATCCTAAAGACCAACAGAAAATACAGCGCGAGACGAAGATAGGAAAGGATATTGGTGTCGTGGGATTCTCATTTCTTGCCAGACCTACAGAAAAAAAGTGGGTTCCGTCAGTAAAATTCGTAGCCCTTGAGTAGTATGCTTCTATGCACTTCTTCAGTCCAGCACCCAAAGGACCGCCTGAAGGTGTGTTAGTTTAGAGATGATCAGGAAGCGATGGGATGTCCACGGACCCTTCAACGCTAGAGAAATCATTCTGGTTCAGCTTCCTCATCGCAGGCAGGAGAAACGACAGTGCTCACCCCTCTCCTTTGCTGCGGCAAGTGCAGCTGCGTCAGCCTTCTGCTTATCCTTCATGGCCTTGGTATCTTCATCTTCTTCCGCCTTCGTCTTCTTCGGAGCCTGGATAGCGTTGAGATTGCTCGTCGGCACAACCTACGAGGACAGAAGAGGTTTACCTTGAGAGGCTTCAGCTTTCCTCCTTGCCTGCTTGACATGGTCGTCGTTGATGTCAAAACCTCTGGAACTCAGATCCTCATCTTGCCGAAATATATGCACGTGACCAGTCACATGCTCATCGCCGCGCATTGAAATTTCCATCATCCAACCTGAAAACTAGGGTAATCGAAGTGCAGCCAGCTTCACGTAGCGTGGAGTTGAACTGCAGTGATATCTAGAACTGGAGGGGACGACGGCTTCTCGAGCCCCACTTGTCATCTTATTTTCCGAACAACCCGGGAGAATGCCATGGTCCTTATATTCACCCTCGTTTCGATAAACCATCAGGACTCCCTGCCACACTGAAGATATCCTCTTCCGGTCGCCCGGGGGAAATGTTTAGTGACGCTTGTCCATCGAGATGTGCAGTGCTTTGCTCAACACGATGTACTGGCGCACTAAAAAGGCATATTCCTTCGTGTTACCTCGACTCGGTGAGATACCATTTGAATCGTCGTGCAAATCCAAGAAATCTCCTGTGCCAATCCAGATAAATCCAAGGCGGCTGCCGAGTAAGGTACAGACCGCGTTTGAACCCCGTATTCTGGTACGAACCTCGGAGTGACATTTTCCCAAGCAGTTCGTACTACAAGAAAAAGACCAACGAAACGGAACCTCACGCATACGTGCGGAGAGTTACACCCCCTGGTATAAAGCGCGCGGTGTGCGAACAGAAAGCCGCCCATGGACGAACTCTAGCACGAACTTCCGTGTTGTGGTCCCAGCCGAACTTGATTAGGATCCCCAGCGCAAATCTGGAGACGATCCCATTGCTTTTCCCAGAACTTGCTTAGCGAGTAGCTCGGTTGCTGGTGCTAAATAATAGAACGAAGTCATCAAGAGGAGCACCAAGTCTGATATCGGAACTACCTGACAGCGAGGACGTAGGGGTCCTGTCACTCTCCAACCTTCTCGATTTCCTCGAGCGATCACCCCTTCTCGAAAATCGACACTTCAACTACCACAGCTGTTGCGACGATAAAGTTGCACCGAAGGAGGTCGTCACACTTCACCGCATGAAGCGCATCTCTATCGGTGGTGGAAAATTACCGCGACGCTCGTGCACTTCACCCAGGCTCTTAGAAGCCTGGTGAATTTGCGTTCGCTGACCCTCTACAAAGAAATGTTATTGTATGCCCTACGCCGGGAAGGGACATCGCCATGCCTACGGCACCTCGCAATGAGCTCACAGGCGAACAAACTGCACCTGAACAACCTCCTGGAAACGAAAGTCAGGAAGTTGAGGGAAGTTGCGTGACCAGAAGTTGGAAACCTTCAGTCTCGAGCTATTGCCACACGGTGACCTTGTTGGAGATATATTCCCTCATCGCAAGAGTATGTCGGGAGTGTACGATATGCCACCGACGATGGACCTGAGCCGTTGGCTCTGTAGGTTTTTTACTTAACCTCGCGCTGCGCGTCACTGCTGGTTCAACGTTCAGGTGTCGGGACCCATTCACCTGTTTCACATCCTTCACTTTTATCCACAACTGGCCCCGACGGTCTTACACCTCTATTGTTATGCTCCTTAGATCTCCCTAAATTCCGTGATACAATGGTTTTGCATTTCTACAGTACATACACATCCCCCCTCACCCCCTCCCATATCCTATCTCCCATTTCTATTACACTTTGGATGATTACGGATCGATGCCACCGTCATAGCAATATTATCCGGTTATCTCGCGTCCCCAAAACGATTTTGCCGGTGGCTTCGGAGAAACCGCATTGTACAATGTCATCTAGGATAGGGACACGCTTCAGTCCTTCGGCGGAAGTGTGACCGTTTGAAGGATCGCTCACCATAAGCGTTCCGGGGTTTGACGATGAAAATGTCACATGTTGACCTGATCCAGGGAGCGAATTTGCACAGTTCTCGCAAGTCCTCACCAGACTCTACTGGTACAACTCCAAGGCAGCTGTGATCAAAGGAGACCGCAACGACGAAGTTGGTGAGTGTGCTTGACGAGCGTTCGATCCAAACACCGCGCTTCCCCTCGGGACCTAGCCACGATCTCAACGCCAAACATAGTCCAAGCGCCTCCCCACGTCTTACCTGTGGCCCTCCCGCCTCATATACCCCAACGAGATCGACCTTCATTCTAGCTCCGGGTCCGGAAGGCGCACATTCAGGATTGTAGATCGTAACACGGAAGTAGAAGAAACCTGCGATCGTCGATTGTGCGAGAACATAGACGATGCGTGAATCGCTAGGAGACTCCGGGTTTGGTTGTGGTTCGGACAACGATGCACCTGTAAAGCGGTAATCTGAGTACTTGAGGCGAAAACGATGAATACTGGGATCGTTATCGAAGGTTGATTGTCCGTCGGCACTGGTGGATGGAGGGACCAGGTGTAATTCTATCCATATGGTCCTGATGAGGAGGACATAGTCTCCCACCAGACATAAACCAAGGAGGAGTGTCTGGTCATCACATCTGAGCACATTTCGTCTGGTTATGAACATCCGCGGAACTGTACGCACAGATACGTGATTGTCGTCCGGTCCGGACGTGATGATCTCGACCGTCCGGTTGTGCACCCAGTCACCGATTTGGATGCCAATGCCAGGGATTTCCGTGATTATTGCGTTTCTGGAGGGTTCCAGAGCAATTCTCCCAGGGTTCAATTGATCGATATCCGCATAAGCCGTGAGTTGGAAGGAATCGTTCCTTGGCTCCGTCAGATGAGCCCGTAGTATCTGCGGTGTGCGTTGCACCCTAGAGGTGGTGGTAAAATTCACCCTACGAGACACATTATGATACTACTCACTTCCGAAGCCCGATGATAATATCGCCCTGGTAAGGGTCGATGGCGGCTGTAGCGTCTATAGTTTCATCCTGAAAGGCGTACAACATCGACTCAGGCAACTTGTATGGCTTTGGAGGGTTCTCTCGCGCATCCCATATGGCAGGGGGACCCGTTTCTGGGATGATTATGACCCATCGATCATCCAGAATGTGCAGGAAGCGGATCCTGGAGTGCTTGTCCCCCGTGAAAAGCGTTAAACCGGGGTCACGTCGTTTCAGCCACCTGCGTTCTGCCATATGGGAATGCAACACGGCTTTCTCGAGTTCGGGGTACGAAAGGCTGTTTAGGTCACAAGACCTCAGAGCTCGTGGTAGCGGCGGCCGGAGATCGCGGAGTATGTCTATCCAGAGGAGTTTGTCCTGAGTAGCACTATATATGGATCTTTGGCTCTATTTTGGCTCCATAAGCTTAGGGAGATTTGAGGTTGTTGGATCTAAAACTCACCCTTCTCAATGCCAAGAGGTCCCCGACCTCGAGCAGGGACGCAATACAGAGGATCAGCTCCGGTGGCAGATCCGATAACGTCAATGTAGTCCTGGTTGCCTCATCAACGCACGAACTTGTTGCCGGTTCTTTGTGGCTGCCCTGAGGATCGGACATGGTAGCGGAAGGTCGCGGTGTTATGACGGACAACCAAATTATATTGAGTTTTTGATCCACACCTCCACCCTCTTTCCCACGGAACCATAACCACGGGCCTGTAGCACTTTATTCCCCAAACCCAAGGGCTCGTTCTCCTACATAAGGATGCACCTCCGAAGTTCTCGGCCATATACATACAGACGGGAATAACTCAGTTTGCTTGATGATTTTTGGGTCTGGTACCTGAAGATGATTGACGATCGTGAGAGTTTATTTGCCTACCGACTCATCTTTGAATTTCGATGCTGCGGCACAGAACCCTTTGAGCCATTTGGCTCCCATCAAAGATCCTAGCCACGTCGACGTCCACGTTGTTTATCCTGGTCGCGGACAGAGGAAAAAATGATCGGGAATACGGCGCATTACTGCTGGCGATGACTATACATAAAGGCGGTGCATAAAGTGCACCGCCTGCCTGTCATGAACCCTCATACATAAACTGCCTCTCCTCATTCTTGCTTGTTCCCACCGACCACTCCCACTTCAAACCTCGCACATAATGGAACAACATCCAGGAGCGGGGCTGAGTATTTCCCAGTTGTTGTATGCCTTGGAACGGGAGATCGACGATGTCACTAACAAACGGAGGTAACGTCGTCACCACTACCTTCAATCCCCCACAACTGAGAACCAATACTCAGGCTACTCCAGTTGAACATGACACTGCCGGATGTGAGTTGTCGCAGGCGTGATATCTCGATTGGAAACCCATAGTTTGCTCACAGGTACGGAAGATGGAGCGGGACCTCTCCAACCTCGTTCCGAAATTCAAAGCGCTTCGAAATGTCCTAGCTCCTATCAACAAGCTACCGCCTGAAATACTGTCTCAAATCCCCCAATTCTTTCCCATCCGCGATTTGATCGTGGCGACTCAGGTTTGTCGTTACTGGCGAACGACTCTCATATCCTGCGGTCCGCTTTGGTGTAACATCGACTGCGAAAGAGGTCACGAAGCACTCATGTGTCTCCACCGGTCCAAGGGTTCACCCATCCACGTCAACGCAAGGAGAATTCCCGACGACGGAGTATTGACGAGGCTTTCTTCGCACACCGGACGAATCAAATCCTTACACCTCCAGTCGCGTTGGTCCGTCGCGCAATCTGTGTTCGCGAGATTTACCGATCCCGCCCCGAACCTTGAAACACTGACAGTCATTTGTCAACCTTCCACTGCAGCTGCTGGTCCGGTTCCATCCACGTTGCTCACCGGGGACCTGCCAAAACTACGATCGCTCACTCTTCAAGGACTCGCGTCGGATCTTGCACACTTCGTCCTACCCAGCCTCACATATTTCGAACTGAGCAATGTTACGAGTCCCCCGCTATCGATACCCCTCTCAAATCTTCTCACCTTCTTGGAAAGATCACCCCTCCTCCAATCGGTACACATCGACTTCCACGGAGAATGCGTCCATGACGCCCCAAGACAGAAGATAATTTCACTCAAGGCACTGAAGACCCTCTATATCAGCGGCTCTGGATTGGTTGGGCACGGTGAAAATAGCCTCCTGGCTCGATTGGAGTTACCAAAAGGAGTGGACGCGACTATTATGCTCTTAATCCTCGATGGGACACCCAACGCCATAGCTCACGCAATCCCCCCACATCCCGAACGTCTTCCCTTCGTATCAGGAATCAAGTGCATTTACTTTGTCTTCCCTGGCCACGGAAGATGTACCTTCCGGTTTTCCGGGGAGAACGGGACGGTGACGGTCAGGGCGCGGTGGCCGATAGCGAACCCCAATCTCCATAATCTCGTGATGGGATCGATTCAATCATTCTTGCCGTTATCCACGGAAGGGGTGGAAGAACTTAACATTCAAGGATACCAGGCCCCTGAGGATTATTACCTGCCAGCCTTGCAGGCATTCGAGTCGCTTCCTAACCTGGAGTCTATCCTTATGGTCCACTGCGATAACACCGCTCTTTTGCGCGCGCTCAGACACCCTACTCGGCACCTTGCCGTACCGAAACTAAGGATGATAAGGTTATACCTCGACCCGCAGAAGGAGGTTTCTGGGGAAGAGTTGATGGAACTAGTGAAGTATAGGGTGTCTCACGGTGCGAAGTTGGAGGGGCTCTTGATCATCTCCCCAGAGTTAGTGGTTCCCGTCGCGGAAGTTATGGCACTCAGACAACATGTTGGAATCGTAGAGTATAAGATGGACGACAGTGAACCGAGTTTCGAAAACCTATAGTGTATCTACGTATAGAAGTCCTTAGTCTTGATACAAGACGTTTGGGAGTAAGATCTCTGCAGCCCTCGCTCACTATGGAGGTGGCCGGTCGGAGTTTAATTTTTTTGATTCCATCATTAA
>Ga0307512_10007152_pt1 | contig 11111 bp, 11 predicted proteins | sample 14_EM_MG_FD_200267 | JGI IMG/M metagenome (GOLD analysis project Ga0307512, IMG submission 200267) | Populus trichocarpa ectomycorrhiza microbial communities from riparian zone in the Pacific Northwest, United States - 14_EM | ecosystem: Host-associated > Plants > Roots > Unclassified | place... | reverse complement strand
GCTCTCCTTCCGTGGACCAGTTTTTCTATTTTGATGCGTCCGTTTGCCAACTCAACATGTCGACGTTTGCAATTATCACACTTCAGTAACACCTCTAGATGCCTTCGAGTCCAGGCTTCCCTGACAGAAGACGGGCTCTTCTCCGCCAATCGACCCGTGTCTGTCGTTGTCGCTTAACAATTTCTTTTCTTTCCATTCCCCCGATCGACCGCCCATTTATCATACTAACTGAGAGACACCCAACGCGCGACGCCCATGACTTCTTGGCCTGTTGGCACGAAGCTAACTCATCCAATGAATGTCTGTCGCTTGATACTAGGCGCCTTATCACCCTTATCCCACGGATCCCCGCTGGAATTTTTCTGCGCCGACCTGGTGCATGCCCACGCGTGCGTCCTGACGTCTGGCGCATCCACCCTTCTTTCCCTTTCCCATCCTGTCGCACTGAATCGCCTTCATCGACCCATTCACATACAGTCTGAGAGGACGATCTGCTTGGCGTGCATAGCCATTCCTTGTACTCAACATTCTCAACACTCGCCTTAATAGTCCCGAATTGACTTTGTTCTAAAGAAAGCAAGCCCGCGAATCTGAACCTTAAAATGTGCTGAACCTTAAGTGTACGTAGTTTTACCCCTTATCTACGTGGTTTGCTGCAGTCCTTGGTTGCTGCCTCGCTACGCGCTGATCCATTCCTCCCCCTACCTTCGTTTTGGACACAAGGACTGTTGTCCCTCTTACCAACCATTGATCCCTTTGGACGACTGGATCGTTAATTGCACTGCACTCGCTCCACAGTGAGCACCTCTTGCACCCACCACTTAATTTTGTCTCTGCTGGGCCCTTTCCCCACTTCCTAAGAGTCGTCCTTCGTCTGGCAAAAAAAAAAAACAGACTTGGGTTTGGAAGCGAGACCAAGATCTTGAATCGATCGTTTCGTACATCCAGAATCCTCATTCTTACAGAAAAGAGGAACCAAATCCACGTCCACATTCGCGACCTGAGTTCCTTGATCCCTATCCCTGTTGTCTCTGTGGGATGGTGGTGCAAGCTTTAGGTCAGGGGGCCTGGATCGCTACTAATCAGTTTATTTTTGCGCATTCTCAAGCGGATGTGGAGATGAATCGCGGAGATGTGGGTAGAATGGGTATTTGACCTGCACGAAACATTGATGCACGCAACACATTATGACGATACACGGCTCTTTATGTGTATTTCCCAGGACTTGTAAGCACACTCACCCGTCGGCCGAAGCTGACCGGAATAATATCCACGAAGCCCTTCCCAAGCGCCGCATCGTATAGCACGGTCAGTTGCGTGTGCAAAGTGGGTTTTGCAGTGTTCTTAACTTGAAAGATGTGATCGACAATGACATGCAGTTATATCGCCGATTGGACGTGCATCCATCTCAATGAACCAAGCAGTAAATTAAAGTATAGTATAGTATACCCTCCCAGATCTCGTGTCCTCGCACTGAAGGCACAAATTTCCGGTTCCCTTTCCACATGCACAACAAAATGCGAGCAATATTCGTACGTTCTTGGCCCTTTGATTTTTGAGGCTCGCCCTGGACGCATTTAGCGTTGGTTTCCTTGGCCGTTCTGAGGTTGCTTCGCATTGTTTACTTCATGGGTATCCGTGTATTTTCGCGGCTATTCGCCTTAGCCGGACATTTCCCTTTCAGTCTGCGGAGGGTGCGGTGCGGTGGTAGGCGTCATAGACGGAACAACTTGGTGGACCGACTAACCAAGAGTCGTCACGTACAGTGGTGATTACAACTACTTGCACTAGGCAGAGAGATATTGACATGGCATCCATATATGCGTGCATCGACCGTAAACGAAAAGAAAAGACAAGAGGAAATGGGTAATTTGGCAGAATTTATTCGTCACTTGAGGGTGTCATGTCAGCTTGTGGGGTTTTAAGGGGGAGACGTTTGGTCCAACCAGTGGTTCACATCTATCCCCTTTCCCCCAAACGTTCGCCACAAACTATAAATGACGAGACAAAGCCAGCGTCATAGTGTGAAGTTAGAATCAATGAAGTGCTGTCCCACATATCGGACACGTGGGGTTCCCGCGGGAGAGCCAGCTGCCCCCGCACCGCTCATGGAACCTGCGAGCGTCACGCTTTAACGAGCAGAACCAATCACGACAAACCAAGAGACGGAAGCTTACGCGTGGTGACACCGCGTGCCCAACGCCGCGCTCTCAGTGTCGCGGAACTGAGTCGTGCATATTACACACCGGTCCACGGTCGTGCCAAGCAGTACCAGTTTGAGCTTCACACGCCCATTCCGCGTGACACGCCGCCGCACCACCTGGATGTGGCCCAACTGTGCCCCATTCACACTGTTCTGTGCCCCAGTTAGAGGCGTCATCGCCGTCGCCGCCGCCGCCGTTGTCGCTGTCGTCATCGGGCCCATGCGTGCGCGGTTCGTCATACCCCGTATCAGAAGAATGTTCTGTCATGGCAGACGTGCGAGGATCAGCGATGCAGTACGGTGCCAGAGCAGAGGAGAGATGGCGCGCCTGGCGGTTGCTGCTCGTGACTGTCGCGTTACCCTCATCGTCGGGCCGCGTTTCGAGCGTTTCGAGGCTTGTAAACTCTCGCTGCATAACTGGAGGTACAGGAGACGACATCTCATACGTGCTCCCAGGGGAGGAAGGTTCGGACGCATCATCGTCGAGCATAGCAAGCAGTGCGGGTGGGGGTAAGGGTGGTTGTATGTATCCTCCGGGTTGGTCGACGTGCGGTGAGGGGGGAAGACAGACGGCGCGCGAGAATTGTTTGGGCTGTGAGGAAAGGGTGCTCGCACTACGCTGCTTCTCCGGTTCCACCTCTGCGTACGGAGGTAAGCCTGCGGAGACGTTGCCCGCAAGGAACAAGTCGAGCAGAACCGGTTGCACCGGGCTAGATTGTGAGGCGCCTGGTGGGTGAGGAAGAGGGCGGCCTGGGTAATGACGTTGCGTGGGATCTGGCTGATTCGCGGGGGTGCGTTGATCAGACTCATTTGTAGCAGCCGTTGAATGTGTCACGGGACTAGCCGCCGAGACGGTTGGCCCCTGTGATTGGACATAGAGCTCAATTAGCGACTCTGTATCGCCGATAGACACAACGGTGTGTCTGTTAGGGGTTGCCATACTCTCCAGTGTAAGCGAGGCTGCTGGCGGAGTCATGGCCTGACGTTCGAATGATTGATTCGAAAGTGGGCTAGGGTGCGAAGGAGCGAAGCAGTGCAGTGCACCGACTGACGGCCGTGGTGTTATAGTTGGCGTGCGCGTAGCTCGCGTATGTGGCTCAGAGCGTGTGGGACTTCCCAAGGGCACAGGACCATCGTCGCGAAGGGTGACCCCAGGCCGGCCCTCATGACGCACTGGGGAAGGGTGCCGGCTACTAATAGTCGCGAGCGGGAGTGGCGTAAGGCTGCGGGCAGGACTGCCAGGTGGCGTCACGAATTGTTCTTCCTCCTCTTCCTGCACAAGAGATGAAGGTAATATGCTAAGGGTGCCCTCTTGGTCTTCATGAGTGACCGTAGTCGCAGGGGTGTTCGTATCACGATCAACATTGGTAGCACTCGACAGCAATGAAGTCGTAGACGGCGACGTGGGTGTTGTCGTAGAATGGGTAGGCGATGGAACAGGTTTACCAGGAGTCCAAACCATCGAAGAGGTGGCACGCAGAGCACGACCTCGTGTAGGGCTATCGATTACCGCAGGGGGCCTCAAAAGTACATGCGTAGACTGTGTTGACAGCCCTTCAAGAGGTGGAGGTTGTATTGGCACCGTCGGTGTACCCGAAGTCGTGGTTGAAGCCGCAGAAGCCATCAATTGTCGTTGGGCAGAAGCCGGTGTGACGAGTTCACGAGGGTCCGTATCCGAACTAGAATTAGCTGGATATATCTGACCTGTCGGTCCAGGAGAAGGCGAGACGCGGTAATTCAGCATCGAACGGTGCTTCGAGCGTGCACTCCCACGGCGTGGAGATGGGAACAAGAGACGTATCGGGGAGTCTGACGGGCCGGGGGTGCCTGGAAAATGCTCTGGAACCGAAAGGGGTGTCGGTGTGGAATAACCAGACAAAGAGGTGGGGACTTCGCGCTCGACATCGCTGAGCATATCCCACGTCTCGAGGGGCTCTGAAGGCCTCTCGGTCTCTGCATCGGTAGCTCTTTCCTTCCCCTTATGCCCAAACAGCTTGCGTGCAATGAGACTTTCTCCACGATGTGGTTTGCTAGGGCTTCCTGGATGATTGAATAGAAGCGATAGTTGAGAAGTCCCTGCGTGCGTAGGGGTGGAAGGCGCTGATGCAGGGTGGTACTCCCTTGACTTCAGGAGACCTGAAAGAAGATGAAGACGCCGCTTGGGTGGCACAGGGGAAGGAGTCAAGTTGCGTGCTCCAACCAGAAGATCACCAGCCTGTGAATCTGTTGACGGACTGGAGATAGATTGGTCATCTCCACCATCCTGCGACGTGTCGCTAGGATGGGGTGTCAGCGTCAGCTGTGAGCGCGAAGAGCGCACAGTGCGGCTCGATACGGAGCTAGTCCCAAACTCTAGCTGCGTTCGTCCGCGGCCAGAGTGTCTGGGGCTATCCTGCTCCGATGGTGTCGTCGGTGTTGTTGCCTCGCTAGTAGATATAACTTCCAGGTCTCCATCGTCGGAGCCCGAGTCATACTCAGCCTGGGTACTGTATCGCACCGACTCGGACGACTCAGTATCGGGAAGTGTCCGGGTGACCACAGGTTGATTCTGGGTGCGGGGTAGAGGGGGTATAAGGATAGGAACAGGCTGATACCTGTCTGGGGAGGACGACGAATGGGTGGTCGTAGAATCGGCTGGTGAAAGAGGCGGAGCATTCCTGGCAGCCGCCGCTGCCGCAATGGCCTCATCGAACGAGGGGGGTGGGTAGTCTGGAATCGAGCCTGGAAAGACGAGAATCGCGGTTCGATTGCTACCCCTAACTAGGGCGAGGAGGCGCGCGTACCTGCATCTGATACATCTGGTCGTCTGCTGGTCCGCGGGCGGCCACCGGGTGAACCAGGTTGGCCTCTCCGTGGTGTCCTGGGAGCGCCGACGTTGAAATGGGGCTCTTCGTGGGTCCTCGGTTGCCTCTCCTGTTTCGGGCGCTTCTCACGTTTCGGTTTTCTGGAGTGGGTAGAATTATCTTGGGGCATGAGAGCGAGCTGGCCTTGCGGGCGAATGACGTGGGTGAGATATGGTGCAACGCGCACTGCGTCCGCGATGCGTTGATCTGTGGGTGAGCGAGTAGAGACCTGCATGAAGGTGAAGGCTGAGAGAAAACGCTGGTACCCATGCCCTCACAACGAGGCTGAAATGATACCTTTTTCCGAGCCCTACCCCAGCTTCCTTTTCCAGGCAAGGGTGCCGTCTGCGAGTGGTCTTCTGACACAAATTAAAACGCACACACGAAGCATGGAAGGCGCTTCAAATAGGTATGTGATCGATTAAAAAAATGTTTTTCTGCAGTTCGGTGTGGAAGGACTTGATCCCCAGGGGCTCACAACGGTGTGGGGTGACAGCAGCGGGGCATCGCACGTGGCCAAAGGCTGGCTATCAGATCCGTATATCACGTGGTCACGAGTTTACTCTCACGCTCACGACGCGAAATGGAACGCGTCGAAAAGAAACCCAACCGTCGCGATTACAGCCAATATGTCGTCCCGAATGACTGCATTGGAAGCACTCGCTTCTGCTATACCAAAAGCATTTGAGCAGGCTCAAAACTCATCCGCTAACCACCAGAAGAATTTTATTGCCCTCCACAAGATTCACCTCGACGCAGCGGCCAAAACAGAGACACTTCGCGACAGTGATGGCATCAAACTCGTGGGGGAACGGGCTTTTGAAGACTGCTTCATTGACATGGTGAATCGAGTTCTTGTGGTAAAGAAAGGGATAGGCGTCGCAGATAGGTCCATCAAGTTTGTGGCAGGTTACATCAAGTTTCTCAACGCGAAAGGTGCGTGTTAATGGTTCACCAGCGTGTCTTTTGTATCTCATCTCTATCTGTTCAGCTGCCCAAGGAGACGCAAAGAAAGAGGAATCTGCCGATGACGACGACGACGACGACGACGAGACCACCGCAACACGCTTCACTCATCGCTTGCTAAAGCACTTCCTCAAAGGATTCCAGGCCAAGGACAAGAATGTTCGTTACCGCGTCGTGTGCTTTGTCGCAGAGGTCATCTCTCAACTTGGTGAACTCGAGTACGCACTCTTCGTTCTCCATCGTGTCTCTCTAATATCAGTCGCTAGTGAGGATATGTACAACTCCTTGCGGCTCGCGCTGATGGAGCGTGTCCGTGATAAGGAGCCATTCATCCGCGTTCAGGCAGTTGCTGCCCTTGCCAAGATTTGTGGCTCCGAAGATCTCGGGGAACTCGGAGAGGACGAGCAAACAGCTACAGAAATTCTTGAGGAGCTTCTCGCACACGATCCCTCCGCGTGGGTATCGCCCTCCCCTCTCACCGGTTCCACTTCTATCCCCCCTTGTTCATCTTAATGCATTCATTCAGTGACGTACGCCGTGCCGCGCTGCTCAACATCCCGGTAACAGCTCAAACACTGCCCGCCGTGCTTGCTCGGACGCGCGACATCGATACAACAGTTCGCAGACTAGTTTATGGCAGCGTCCTCCTCGCGCACACGGAGCTCCCGGATGACGCCATGCCCGGCGCTGCGCATCCTCGTGTATTGACCATCGCCCAGCGCGAGCAGATCGTTCGCAACGGTCTTGGCGATCGTGAGCCAGTCGTACGCGCTGCAGCGGGTAAGCTCGTCGGGGCGTGGGTCGATGCAGTCAGCGTGGGAACCAAGAAGGGCGCAATTCTTGAAGACATTCTTGCCTTCCTCTGTACCTTTGACCTTCGCGAAAGCGCGGTAGTGGAGGATGCGCTACTCAGCGTGTTTGTCACGCGCGTCGATGTGTTTGACGCGCTTGAGTTCGATGGTGTGCATCTTCTCCTTGATCTCTTCACATCGTTACCTCTGAGCCCGGTGTCGGTTTTTGGTCTCGAAAATACAGAGGAATTTTGGCACGGTTTAACACCCGAGAAGGCGATCCTCGTGCGCGTGTTCGTGGACCATTGCGTTTCGACAAAGGAGAATGTGCGCCTCGAAAAGGTGCTCCCTGTCGTCACAGCCCATGCGTTCCGTATCCAGGACGCGTACAACTCCCTTCTCGACTCCCTGGCCGCAGCAGAGGAGGCCGGTGGAGATGAAGAAGTGGCGGATGACCGCGAATTCGTCCTCGCAGAACTCCTGCGCCTTGCGCTAAATCTCGACTACGCTGACGAGATCGGGCGACGACGGCTGGAGCAATTCGTCCGTAAGTGTCAGGCGTTTGTTTCCGTGGTGTTTTCCTGCTGTTGAGCAGTGCGCTGGCAGGCCATATGATATCCCAGGAAGCTCTTCCATCAGGGCTCGTCACTCGATGTCTCGATGTGTTGCGCACCCTGTCTTCTAGCGAGCGCGATCTCATCCGTGTTGTCGTCGAAGTCGTGCATGAACTCCGTGATGCTAATGACGACGATGAAGTCATTGTCTGTCTTCTTTCCCTCTCTTCCACCACTATGCCTCCCTAACGATCGGTCCCATAGAATGAACTTATGAATGATGACGCCGACACAACGATCGATGGATCCACGACTGCTGCTCCCCGTGCGGTGCGTGGGCCCAAGTCGCTCATGGAGATGACCGCCGGGGAACGGGAACGGGCAGATGCGATAGATGTGCGCTGCCTTGACCTCTGCATCGGGATGCTCGAGCGTGTCAATGGGGTCCGTATCAACGTCACCACATTCTCTCCGTCTGCTAACCATCGAATTCGGCTCTCTCAGACATTCGAAGAAAACTCGACACTGGAAGGTATTCTTGGAGAGCTGATCGTACCTGCTGTCAAACGTAAAGAACTCATACTGCGCGAGAAGGGGCTCGTGTGCCTCGGCCTGTGCTGCCTCATCGCGCGACGCATGGCTCTTAATTCGTTCCAGTTATTCCTGAGTCAGGTACAAACAGCGCCGGAGGTACTCAAGCTACGTGTGCTCCAGGTCGTGTTTGACGTGCTCATGGTGCATGAAGGCGACTTTTTGGCCAACGCGAGTGTCGGTGTGCGTCGGGTTCTAGGTTCCGTTCTTTTTGTATGAACCGACTCATACTTATTGGTTACAGGGAGGGCGAGTGATCGAATTCTTGCTACAGGTTCTTGGAAACGAAGAATCAGACAAGGTGCAGGCACTGATCTGTACTGGATTTGCGAAGTTCATGCTTTCAGGAATGATTTCTGATGAGCGGGTATGTACTTGCTCCCATGCAATTCTGTGAAACCCAATCTCTGAGGACTGCCAGGTGTTAGTCAGCCTAGCGCTGATCTACCTCTCTCCCGACACGGCGGACAACCAAGAACTGCGTCAGTGCTTGTCTTATTTCTTCCCAGCATACAGCTACTCGACTCCCGCGCACCAGCGCCTCATGCAGAAGGCAAGTGATTTGTTTGATCCCTCCTCTTCGAGCCCTCACGATATTCCACAACTAGGTCTTCCTATCCGTGTTTGATCAACTGAGCATGGGGTACCGAGAATTAGACGAAGGCCAGGAGATGGTCTCGCCCGCGCAAGTGTGCGCAATGTTCGTTGACTGGACTGATCCACAAAAGGCCGTGTAAGAGTCCGACATGACCCCACGTGCATGACTTGACAACGCCTCCCAGACAGACTCAGGGTCAGAGCTCAGACCAGATGGTCCACATGGACATGGCATCCTCGATCCTTCGGTCGCTCTTCAACAAAGATATCCCAAGTATGCGTGGCCTTTTTCGGATCTAACACGGTTGCTTAAACGAAAGGGGCATGTACTAGGAAGCGACAAGAAGGTGCTCTGCCAAGCCCTCACTAAGCTTTTTCTCCCACCCGAAACGGACGATGATGATAAAGTACGCACTCTCAAGCTCCTCGTACACAACCTGCGCACGCGCCGGCCACCACGGGATGCCTCCGCGCTCGCGGCGCTCGTCAAGTTTGACAATGCACTCTCGAAGCGATTCGAAAAGCAACTCGAGGACTTTGGCGAGGCGGAGTACCGCCAACTCCAGTCCCTGCAGGAATTGTTCGAATTCTTGGATGAAATCGTGCCGCTAGACGAGGACGAGGATGAGGAGGAAGAGGCACCCTCAAAGAAGCGTGCTGCGCGGAAGCGCAGCTCGGAGAGTGTCACGACTGACGGTACGAGCACGGCAGACGAGTGGGCTGGAACACCACCTAGGGGGAAAAGCGGCAAGGGTAGATCAAAGTGCGGCCCCGACTTCATTGAGCTATGGAGGATAAACTCATTGTTGCTTACAGGCGACGTCGGACGTCACAATCCGATGACGAGGAGGATAATGGCAATACGGTGGGAGGTTCTTCTTCCGCACTACCCACCCGGTCCATGCCACGGAGAGCGGCGTACGTAGGGACTGACTTGGTTATGATTAAACTAACGAATACCACCCAGGACCAAGAAGGTTGACATGACACCGATCAGGCTTGAGGGCGATGACGAAAACGAAGACGATGACAGTGATGTCGATGATGTCGATGGAGACGAGGATGAAGAGGACGAAGAGTCAACACCTGTCCCTCAATCCAAGCGCGAGGCAGTTGTGTGCGTTTCGCTTCTCAAGTTTTATTCCTTACCTCAGGTCAGATATCACGCAACTTACCTGTATACCTGCCTTGTCAGAAAAACTGCTACCATGAAATCAAGATTCCGGCAAAGAGTGGGCAAGAGACTTGACAATAGCAATGATGATGACAGTGCATCCGAACCTGCAGACTCGATCATAGATTCAGACTCGGAAAGTGAAGAGGACAACGAGGTTGATGGGATGCTGGGCGAGTAGTGCCTGCGGACATCATCCATCGATATATTGTAGAAGTGTGCGATCTATTGTTGTACTCTCTGTTGATGTGTTTTACTCCTGTGAGTATCTATTATGATATCCTATCTTCATTTGTGTCTAGGATCTATATCACCCTATTGCTGTCCACACTTGAGTCTTGTTGGAAATGGCACAGATTTCTCGACCGACGCTGTTCGTACGTTCCCCACCGTAACTCCTCAATGTAAACAGAAATCAGAAGATGAGTCCTCCGTGCTTCCCGCCAGGACTCCCCGCTCCCGGACCAGCGTCCGTACACACAAAGTATGACATCCTATCGGACTCGGCATCAGGGCATGGACCATCCTTTCCTGTTTCTTGTTGTACTTCGAGCTTCCTTCAGAAATGGTGGTTCACGTCATGCCCCCCGGCTCCTTTGATTTGTTCAATGTATGGTGATCTCGGTGTATATAAAGATTAGGGCGCAGACCTGTGTTCAGCACCACACCCCTGACTGTACAGAAAACTGTGCCGGACTGTCTTATCATCCTTGGTAAACTCCCCGCGTGCAATGGAGGTGACACAGTATTCCGCCATAAGCCATGCCGCAATGTGTATTCCCTCTTACTATGGTTTCGCCGGATGAGAAGTACCCTCACGTTAAGGTGATTTCTGTCTCACAAAGAGAGGTCGAGCATCCGGTCGTTGTCGCATTTTCTCCACGTTTGCTGATATGATGCTGCCTACAAGACTGGCTGCACAACTTGAAGCTAGGACGTCGTAGACGTGTACGATGACTCCGAGCAACTCAGAAGTACATGGTCTATTTCCCGACTGTGACGGATGTCGTCCCAATCTGAATCGCACGCTTGTCACTAGGCTGCCAGTGAGGTTTGAGCATACTGGAAAAGCGCAGTGAGAAATTCATCGCTGGCATTGGATCGCCGTTAGGATATTGATGTGTTTGCCTGCCTACGGCAAGGACGTCTGTTGCAAGTGCCTTCGAGAAACTCGATGTTGACTGCATAGACCTGTTCTATGCAAATAGGTAAGGCGGCCATAATCGACGATCACCCATCGGTTGCACGATGTCTGATGCAGTTTAACAAAGGCCGAGCCTAGTACCATTCACACAGTTTTCGCATTGGCAGAGCTTGTAACAGTTTGGTGATTTCTTCGCTGTAACAACTCATAGTAACCGAGTTTTTTTAGGGAGGGCAAAACCACGAACA
>Ga0307512_10007151_pt1 | contig 11112 bp, 8 predicted proteins | sample 14_EM_MG_FD_200267 | JGI IMG/M metagenome (GOLD analysis project Ga0307512, IMG submission 200267) | Populus trichocarpa ectomycorrhiza microbial communities from riparian zone in the Pacific Northwest, United States - 14_EM | ecosystem: Host-associated > Plants > Roots > Unclassified | place... | reverse complement strand
AAAATCGGAGTAGGAGAACTGAGCTGAGCTGGTGGTGCTGATGGTTTTCTGGCTTCCTTCCAGGCAAGTATAAGTATGTGGTTTTGCTAGCAGTGCAACTCTCTGAACCAACAAATGGATGAGTTATCGAGTGTGGATTATTGGACGTGCTCCCTCGTTGGTTAATCCAATGGCTATTTCTGTCCTGTGAAGCCGCACAAAGTCTAGTTTTCACTAGTTTAGCCACCCCTGCATAAGTATGTAAAAAAAATTCGTCCCATTCCCTGAGAAACACCAATTGTGATGTCTGCTACCACACCCATCCAGCTCATGCCCCCACCCTTGCTGATACTGTCCAGATTAGGACACTTCGAGAGCCGCATCGCGAAACTGCTCAGAAGATAAATAGATTTCCACGAGCGGGGCAATTTAGCGATGCTTACTGAGCAAACGGGGGACAAATTCCGCATTTCGAGGCATCTATGGGATCCGTATTTTGGACCTGCTTTGGTCCAGGGCGCGGGCACCGATGGGTCCGTCTCTGAGATCACCCTAAGCCTTCGCGGCAAACATAGCAGCACCCTCTCCCTTGCGCTGTATTGACCGCGGCGTCCTTGGCGCTTGCTAGGTGGTTGCCTGAGCCAAGCTGATAAACGTAATGGGTGACTAAGCAACTACCGAGCCATGTATCTATGTATGTAGTTACCACATTTTCTGACCACAAGCATATCTATGTAGAACTAAAATATCATTGGCTGGGCATCTAGCTACTCCTAGTTACCCACTTCATTCCAGAATGCAAAGAAAGAACGAAAAAAGTCGGTGGTGATATATCTGAGAGATGGAGATAACTATGAAAGTAGAATGTTCAACCCCCCCCCCAAGCGCCCCCTAGCACGTGACCACAGTGTCTTCCCATGTTTCTTCTGTTTATCCGTTACTCGCATGCGACCTAGAAGATCATAGCGAAGACCGTACAGGTTTCCCACCGCAGTCCACGCGATGGCGGCACTTTGCAAGCTCCCCTTTGCCCTTCGCCCAGGTCTATCCCAAGAAGATGAGATGCGCACCAAAGAAACCACACAGGAGAGAGAGAAAAGAAAGAACAGAGGAAATCCAGACCCGCCCCCTCGTCCTCTTCCGTGGATGCCATAAACGAGGGTATGGAGAGAAACAGAGGCTGTTCCTCACCCTCGACACCCAGCACCTCGGCCCCCGCCCTCCGCTCTGGGAGCACCCACTCTGGCACCTCACTCCGTGCGTCTTCCTGCCATGTAGAATACTGAAAATCCGATACCAAATACAAAACCCACGGAAAGCCAAAGGATGACCGGCCGCTCACGGGTGGCGATAGCGCTCGTCGTCCCGCTTCGACCGGCCCCCGCCGCATCACCCCCTTGCCGAGTGATTCCGAAGCCGCGGAGCTGCCGGGCCATTTCTTCGTGTCCTGCTTGTGAGGCGATGCGGAGTGGCGTCCACCCCTGTTGGTCGAGGGCGCTGATATCGGCCCCCCGGTCAATGAGTAGCCGCGCCACCACCTCGTACCCTCTATACGAAGCCATGTGCAGCGGTGTGCGCCCGTGCTGGTCGGCGGCCGTGACGTCCGCTCCCAGGTCTATGAGCTGCCGAGCCACCACATCTTGCCCTCCCATCAAGGCGAAGTGCAGCGCCGTCCAACCGTGACTGTCGGCCGTAGTGACATCCACTCCATGGCTTATGAGGAGGCAAGCCACCGCCTCTTGTCCTGCCATCAAGGCCAGGTCCAGCGGCTTCCATCCGTGGTGGTCCTTGGCCGTGAGGTCGGCTCCCCGGCCGACAAGCAGGCGAGCGATCGCCTCGTGCCCTCCCAGCGACGCTATGTGCAGCGGCGTCCATCCATGTTTGCCGGGGGCTGAGACGTCGGTACCCAGATCTAGTAGCAGCTTGACAGCCTCCAGGACTCCCAAATCGCACGACAACAGGAGTGCTTGGGCTATGCTTGCCTCTTCGAAATTCTTAGAATCCAATACGGTGGCAAGAGCCCGTCCCAACCCTAATAGGCAGACCGAAGAAAGTACACCGTCGCCACATCTCTGCAGACTCTCGGACATGCGCCAAAAAGGGTCCCTGGAATCGCTAGTCTGAACACATCTCTGATGATACTCGAGCCATCGCTGGTAGTTGGTCTCTGTTACGAACGTACGCCACAATTCACTCAAGATGGGGCTGTCTTGAAGGTCTGCACAACGAGAGAAATGCCATGGCCAAAACACCGCCGAGTACAACAAGAGGTGGCGACGATCGTAACCCCCTTCTTCTGTTCGCCGGGCTATGTCATAGTCATCCCAAGCCCGCGAAGTGCACAGTAGTGACAAGCACACTTTCGAGATTTCGGCATGAGAATCGACCTCCGGCAGTATGGGCGCCAAGTACTCATCCACAGAAAGGTGTGCAAAACGGAAAACATCCAAGTCCGTGTCCAAAACAAGGAAGCTTTGGCAAAATTTCAATAACTCATCCGCCTGTACCGTGTCGTGTGAGAATTTACCGAAGCCGTCCACGTCTGCCGTGATTGCATCGAGCAAGGTTTCAGACCGTAATGGCTCGTGCGAATACTTGATCCACCGGAAAGCGTTGAGAGCTAGACGAGGCGCCCTCCCTGGTTGGGCAAGAATGCGCTTGTATCTTTCGCTATAGGCGTCTGGAAGGGTGTGTGGAAGGAACTTGAGGCTGTGTCTTACGTCGGCTTCGGTGGCTATGTCACAGATAAAGGTAAGGTGAAGTGATGCTAGTTGGAACCTAGTGATCGGCCGTCAATTTTACGTCCATCCGTATTCAAAATGTTCATAGTGAACCCACGTTCCCATTGATCGCGCACACACAGCGTCAATAATTTCGGTTTCCAAGCCACAATCCACAATACCATCAAGCAGTAGTCCATCATCTATCATGCTCCGAACCTTCGATCGAACGAAATAGTTGATGTCGTTCTCATTATCCTCGGGTTTCAACACGAGAGTCGTTTCGAACTGCAGGTCAACGACGGTGTCCATTCGAGTAGTTGCAAAAACCTTGACCAAATTCTTCGATCTTTTCACAACGTCCTTCAGCACGCCAAATAGTTTTACTTGCACCTTGGGATCGACTTCGTCTAGGGCATCAATGCAAATGATCGTCGCAGAATGTTTGTCTGCGAGCCGGATGAGCAGCTCCTGGCTTTCCGTTAGGCTCAATCGCGACGTCTTCCGCTGTTCCTTTTCTCGCCTTGTGTAGACATCGACCACTGGTTGTAGAAACTTCTTCTCAAAAGGTCTCTCGGCAAGCTGCCGAACAAGCGTGCTCAGTATGGTCTCGGGATCCCGGCGACTTTTCTCAGCTCGATCGCAGTAGAAGTGTGCTAACCCGTCGGACGAATTACGCCGGCAAGAATCGATGACACTTGATATAATGTATGTTTTGCCGGCTCCAGCTAGGCGAACTGGTAAGACGAAAGCATTTCGGGGAAAGGGTTGTGCAGGCTTACGGATTCCCCGTAATAGCAACAACATCGACTCGCTTGACGATCTCCAATTGCGGAACTCCTCCTTGGTGAAGATCCACTCCCCAGTTCTTGTGAGGCGGCTGCGTTTAATTCTTCTGTGGTTGTTTGCATATGGAACTGTGGATACCCAATCCAGAATCTCCGATCTCAGAGACCCAAGTGTCTCCGGACTCCTGCCAGCAAGCTCCAATTAGCCAACCCCGAATTGTATCAAGCAGAACCTGCACCACTAATATCCCGTGTCATTGCGTTCGGAAGGTTTAGGGGACACTTACCCGACCCATACTGGACCATGAATAGTTGCTCCTCTAAACTCGTTGTGATTTGCGCCGTTGTATGCTCTCCAGTTGCTTGCCATGTTGTGGCCGTCCGCAGTGTCAGGACGTCAGCTGCACGTCCGTGCTTGAGTATTTGCTGGTTTGTGCGATCCACGCTGGGTTAGCAATAAGTAGCACGTCGATAGAGATCTTATTCGGGCTGAAGGGGATGCGCGTAAGGCTCTCTACGGGCTCAAAATTTCGCGGTTGATAGTATGTATGGGTAAGTGTGAAGACCGATCGCGTTCAAGTATCCCTGTACCCCGCTTCCCTCTGTCCTCGGTACTACAGTCCCGTGACATACATGCAGGAGCGTGCTCACCATAAACGACCACTCCCGTGACGTGAAGCTTTTGTCACGGTCTTGGAACCCAGCGCTTGGCCCGATTGCCGCCCGCAGAAAGACTATGAGCTACTTGTATGTATCTATATAACACTTAACCAGGGGCCAATTAACTTTTTGGAGGTACTCTAGATACAGCAGATAGTTTCTTTCTGTAACCTTTACAGCCGCCGGCATTGATCTGCTCCCGCCCATGGATTCAATTGTCTGCGCGCAACAACCGTGGAAAAAAATATGGTTTTTGTTTTTATCTATATAAGTACATATCAGAGAGTTGCTTCCGCCGCCGCCACCACCACCGACTGCGGTGACTCACATCTTATGTACCTACATATCGGCAGACGGCCTGGTGACGGCAGTGTATGCCTATCTCGCCATGATCTACATACCTAGGTCGCGACTGTGTAAATCGCCATGATCTAAATAAGCCGCACGCGATTAACGATGAAATAAAAAAAGAGAAAAGGTTTACAATGCCAGAACATACGCCAAAAAAGTCCACAATGCCACGAGGGCTCCTCCATGCCAGTTTTTAGTAAGGATTTTCGCGGCTCGGAATATTGTGAGAAGTAGCAATGTGGGACGCCGAGAGTTGAAGAGTAACTAACCGTCATTTACTGGGGCTACGGATATCCTTATACGGAGCCGTAGCTTACTCTACTTTTCTTCACGCAACCACTGGTCTGCCAGGCGTTGATGATTGCGGGCACACTTTCGGCTTCGCTAATAGCCGCTTTTCATGCCAATCCAATGGAAATTGGTGGAGCCGCATGTTTGAGTTGTAGAACTGGTGATGTTGGTCGCGGCGTTGGCGGGAGTCCTTAGCCTCGCCTGCCATACTCGACCCGTACCCATAATATTCCGAGCCGAGAAAATTCCCAGATACCCAAAACTCGCATGGAGGAGCTTGTGGCATTGTGGACCTTTTTAGCGTATATTCTGGCATTGTAGACCTTTTCTCAATAAAAAAATCTACCTAGGTCGCATACAAGTGATAAATAAGCAAAGAACGACCTGGTAACGGTAAGTAGTAGCGATAACCCACGTAGAGTAGCCAGTCATCTAGTTACCATCACTGATGAAATATCAGAGTCAGAGCCTTAGTTCAGTTCCCCAGGATCCTTTTTCGTGCTGACTCGTGGTCTTGGCCAGCGTGATCATTGTACATCATCTGTACTGATTGCTACACCATGGCCTAGGAAACATCGCCAGGTGAGCCATCGAGGACGGCCGGTGGGGAGAGAACTGACACCATTCTAGCCAAGAAGTAGGTATGTACCTTTTGTTTTGTTTATTCATTGCTCGCATGCGACCTAAATAGACCATAGCGAGGTATGTACTGTCAGTCCGCGCTGGGGCGGCACGTTGCTGCCACTTTGCAAGCTCTCCTTTGCCCTCCGCCCAGGACTGTCCCAAGAAGATATGAAGCGCACCAAAGAAACCATAAAGGAAGGGCAAAGGAAAGAACAAACGAAAGTATGACTGCCCCCTAATCCCCTTCCCCGGACGCCATGAAGGAGGGCGTGGGGAGTACAGAGACCCAGCTAGAAGCACCTACCTGTTGGTACCCATCTACCTGGAGATCTCGGAGAAGAAATGGACGGAAGCACGACGGTGGGCAGCAGGACGAACCTCCAAGCAGAAATACAGGCTACCGGAGACCCACAAACCGGAGGGTGCAGTCGCTGGGAGCACCAAGAGGCTCGCCTCGCGGTTCTACCAGCTGAAGGCGAGGCACTGCCGCACTGGAGAATATCTGCATTGGGGCAAAAGCCGACCCGACCCTCAATGCTGGTGGCGCCAGTGCCCCTCGCAGACAAGGGAGCACCTTTCCAAGGTGTGCCCGAAGTGGAAGGGGGAGCAGAAGATCCTCTGGGCGGAGGTGAGGCAGGAGACTGGGTGGTGGAAGAGCCGGTGGAGGGTCCAGGTCCTCTTCGCCGATAGGTGTAGTCAGGCGATACTGGACTTTCTCACAACAACAGACGTGGGAAGAATAGTGCCACCTGTGGAAGAGGAAACCAACGTGAGGAGTGAGGTGTCGGAATGGGAGCTCCGGGAGCGCCGGGAGCGGGAAGCAGAGCGCAGGGTGGAGGCGGAGGTGCTGGGGGCCGGGGAAGAACTACCACTGTTCCTACCCACCCCACCCTTCATGGCATCGGCGGGGGAGGAGTAGGGCGGGAGGCTGCCCTTTCCTTTGTCTTTTCCTATATCGTTTTCCTTGGTGCGCATTCATTTCATTGGGAAAGGCCTGGGCGGAGGGCACTAGGGGAGCTTGCAACGAGCCGCATAACTAAGTAGGTCGCATGCGAGTATGAATAAACAAAAAAAAGTACCCACCTACCTACTTAGTTACACCGTCTGAGGCAGATCGCACACTGCCAAAAGAGCCGCGTGCCACCACATGCGATGCCACATGAATCAGGCCTTCGAAGGCGTTTGCCCTGCCAAACAGTATCCTGGTCACCGCAACTGCACTAGCCACATAAGTGCACCGCCACCACAAGCAGACCCTGCGTCAGGGGAGAGTGCAGCTCCAGCTCCATGCACATTCATACATACTGGGCCACTTTTCCCTGCCACCCCGAGTGAGGAGTTAGGTAGGAAGCGGGGTACGTAAACCGGGGGTGGAATGTAAAAATGTAGGGTGATATCTTCTTGGTTTTGCCGAACCGACCGCATGCAGTCACTCAACCCTCTGCAATTGATGTCCATCAAACACACCATCCAGACCAACACCCTGAGAAGGCAGAGAGGTGCATGCGTGTCCGAACCAGCCTCAGCCTGACTAAGACCCCGAGCGGCCCGCACCGACCACCAACCGGAAGTCTGTCGCACTAACCACCAAAGTGCGGAGCACCAAAGCGCAACCACCTGCCACCCGGCACAGCCGCTACCCACATCGAAATTATGACCAGCGGCGGAAAATCGGACAACAGCCGGATCTATCAGGCCTCCAAGCACATTGAGCTCGTAAACCCGGTTTTTTATGGACAGGTCTTTATTTCTGACGAGTAAGTCACCCGCGAACCGGCCCGAAGATGATGGGCAGGTATTGCTCAATGAATGTTAGGGTTGGCTGACCGGAACTCGGCGGCAGATCAAAAAGTGGGTGGCCCTGCTTTAACGGAAACATATTCGCTCCGAGTAGCCGCTCACATCCTCACTCTCAATCCAGGGGCTAGAAGGTGCGAAATCCTCGAATGGATATCCAAAATTGCCTATGTAAGCCACCACAGGCGTATCAGCGAGACACGCTTAGATGGTACTGGGGAGTGGATCTTTGAAAAGGAGGAATTCCGCAAGTGGAGATCATCAAGGGAGTCGATGTTGCTGCTGTTGCGGGGAATCCGTTGGTCTCCACATCTCTTTTACGCTCTCTGCTGACCTGTGCTTTAGCCGGAGCTGGCAAAACATATACTACATCAAGAGTCATCGATTCGTTCAAAGATCCAACACCCGGGGCGCTGACGTACGAGAAGTTGGGGTACTTCTATTGTGATCGAGCGGAGGAAAACCGCCGAGATCCCGAGATCATACTGAACACGCTAGTGCAGCAGTTTGTTCAAACGTCTGCAGAGGACGACGTTTTGAAGCCGGTAGTCGATATCTACGAAGAAAGAGAGCAAATAGGGCAGAAGTGTTCGTCGCTAAGCCTGACAGAAAGCCGGGAGCTCTTGATCAAACTCGCAACTATATATCCTCGGATGACGATTTGCATTGATGCCTTGGACGAAGTCGATCACGAGAAGCGGTTGAGATTACTGGCCGCGCTGAGGCATGTCGTGAAGAGTTCGAAGAATGTGGTCAAGATTTTTGCGACCACTCGTATGGACCCGGACATCCTCCGCCAGTTTCAAGAGTTTCCTAAGATTGAGTTGCTACCCGACGACAATATCGGTGACATCAATCGGTTCATCGAAACGAGTGTTCAGAGCATCATCGATGATGGGCGACTGCTTGATGGCTCTGTCGATGGTAATCTCAGAGATGAAATATGTAACGTCCTTCGGGAGAGATCGAGGGGAATGTAAGTAGATGTAGCCACTTCAACTCTGGTGAGGGCACAGACTGACGACTGAATTTCAGGTTTCAACTGGCGTCGCTTCATATTACATTTCTATGTGATATGTCCACACCAAAGGACGTACGAGATAGTCTGGGGAGACTTCCGGATACTCTGATAGAAGCCTACACCGAAATATACAATCGCATTCTTGCACAGAATAAGAGCGCTCGGCGACTAGCACTCAACGCTTTCCGATGGATTCAATGCTCATACGAGCCATTGCGAACTGAAACCTTGCTCGATGCAAGCACGGCCGAAGTGAGCGGCTCGGGGGAATTTTCCCACGACACGGTACAGGCGAATGTTTTGTTGAAAGCTTGCCAAAACCTCGTCGTCTTGGACAAACGTCTGAACGTGTTTCGGTTCGCGCATCTTTCCGTGAATGAGTACTTGGAGACCAAAATGCTCGAAGTCGAATCTCATGCCGAAATCTCGAAAGTCTGCCTTTCGCTACTATGCACTTCGCGCGCGTGGGACCACTATGATACAGCTCTTCCAACCCATGAAGCTAGTTACAGCGATCGCCACCTGTTATTGTACACGACGGTATTTTGGCCATGGCACTTCTCTCGTTGCCTCGACGACTGCCCAATCTTGTCACGCCTGTGGAAAAAATTCCTATTAGGGGAAAACCACCAGCGCTGGCTCGAATATCATTGCAGGTGCGTTCGGACGAACCGGTTTAGCGGGGACAATTTTTGGTTCAGATCCGACACTTTGCAACAACAAACTGATGACGTCCTCTCCTCGATCTGCGTCTTTCGGCTAGTACGGCAGTTCACCGCCGTATTCGAGGCTATGACTATCAAAGAGGGCCGGATAGACCGTCTTCTTCTCCAGTCGTGTCAATTTGGAGACCTGGATGTTGCGCAGCTGCTACTAGGGGTGGGAGCCAAAATCTCAATCGCCGACCGACATATGCAAACATCACTGCACCTTGCCTCGCGAGGAGGACACGAAGAAGTGGCCCGGCTGCTCATCTCCCGGGGTGCCAGCATCGAGGCCACTAACAGGGTCGGTCGCACGCCGCTTCACCTCGCTCTAGTTACTGGGCACGAGGCTGTGGCTGAGTTGCTCCTCGACGCGAGAGCCGACGTCAATGCCACCACCGGAGACGGCTGCAAGCCGTTGCATCTTGCCTTGGTGGAAGGACACGAGCGGCTTGCCCGGCTACTCATCTCCCGGAATGCCAATGTCTGCGCTACTGATAGACACCAACGCACGCCGCTGCACCTCGCATCTGAGAAAGGGCACGATGCGGTGGCATCGCAGCTCATCGACCGTGGAGCCGATGTCGCAGCCGCTGACAAAGACGGTCAGATGCCGCTCCATCTCGCCTCAGAGGGAGGGCGACATGCGGTGGCGCTGCTACTCATCGATCGGAAAGCTAAGGTCTCAGCCGCTGGGATGTACAGACGGACGCCGCTGCACTTCGCCTCGCAGCGAGGCCACGAAGCGGTGGCCCGACTGCTCGTCGACCGAGGGGCCAGTGTCGCTGCCGCCGACGAAGACGGGCAGACGCCGCTCCATCTCTCCTTGCGCGGAGGTCACCAGGCAATGGCGCAACTGCTTGTCGAATTGGGAGCAGACAGCTCAACCACCGACATGTACGGGCGGACGCCAGCGCAACTCACTTTGGACGCTGGGCTTGTGCCCATAAACCCGCAGGTCGCCGATCTGTGGGCCTGGCAGACAACGTCGCGCATCGCCTTGCAGGAAGGACAGGAGGCAGTAGCCAGGCAGCTTCTCGGCTGGGGAACTGGCGTCTCAGCCTCTGACCGCATACCGCTGAACCCAACCTCGCAGGGAGCGCGCGAGGCGGAGGCCGGGCTGCGCATCGCCTTGCAGGAAGGACAGGAGGCGGTGGCCCGGCTTCTCCTCGACTGGGGAGCTGACATCTCGGATCCAAGCCGTATGCGTTCGTGATTTTCTAGTTTTTATTTCCATCTCTCTTCTTATACTTCTCATTATTCTCCGAAATTGCAGTATCCTTTGCAGTGATTTGGATTTGCGGGGCATTCGCTGTTTTCGGTTGGCTCGGAGGGAGGTCCTATGTAAAGGAAGGCAACCGTTCGCCCGGTCAGTCTGGGATGACCCCGAGACGAGACGGCTATTTTCGTCCTCCGAGAGGACTGGGCGAGCATCTTCCAGGCAGCAGAACTCAGGGCTAGGTAACACCAGCGTCGTGGACTGAATCAAATGAGGAGGTACGCCACGCTACTTCGAGTAGAATATTTATAAGCAATGTTTTGGGATGTAACTTTCTGCTTTGTCAAATATTAAGAGTGGGTAATGCTTCACCGACTGCACGGTAGGCTCGATGCAAAGTATGTACATGTGTTCGACTGTTAGAACCCTACTTCTGTAAATTTAACTACGGAAGCAAGCTGTTAAGGCACAACACCGTCAATCACCCGCCGATCATGGTCTCTAACTCATGGCTGCAATCTGCACCTTAACGTCCCCACACTGCACCACCATGATCTAGAAAGGTCGCACGCGAGTAATGGCAAAAAAAAAACGTTCTCACACCGCAACGCGGCGGAGAGCCAGGCGGACATCACCATCAAAATCCGTTAGTGTCCAGCTCGCGCACCTCGAGCAGGAGATTTCGGAGAAGTGGGCCCAATCAAGCGCTGGACTGTGGGCCGGGCAACCGGCAGGAAGTACGAGCTGCCGACGAAGCAGCGGCCGGACGGGACAATGGCCGGTAACTCCAAGAGGCTCGCCTCGCGGTTCTACCTGTGGGCAGAGGTGCAGAAGGAGACCAGGAAGTGGAAGAGCCGGTGGAAGAGCCGGGACCTACTTGCCGATGGGAGATGTGGGCCGGCGGTGCTGGACTTCCTCACCTCAACGGATGTGGGAAGGCTGGTGCCCCCTCTGGAGA
>Ga0307512_10007149_pt1 | contig 11113 bp, 11 predicted proteins | sample 14_EM_MG_FD_200267 | JGI IMG/M metagenome (GOLD analysis project Ga0307512, IMG submission 200267) | Populus trichocarpa ectomycorrhiza microbial communities from riparian zone in the Pacific Northwest, United States - 14_EM | ecosystem: Host-associated > Plants > Roots > Unclassified | place... | reverse complement strand
ACCGGCATCGTCGACGTCCGCGAGCTGCTGTTCGGCCAGCGCCGCCGGTATGCGTTCGTGGACGGCTCGTTTGACGATCTGGGCACCCGCTCGGCCCCGCCGGCGCTGGCCCCGATGATCAGCGAGCCGTGGCAGCGCCGGTTCGGCTGGGACGGCCGGGAGTCGATTTCGGCCGAGGAGCGGCACCTGCTGCATGCCCTGGTTCGCTCGGCGCACGAGGATGGCCGTACCGTGCAGATCTCGGGGTTGCCGACCGGGTCCCGGCGTGCGCGCCGGGCGGTCTGGGCCGAGCTAGCAGGGGCGGGGGTCGACGTGATCGCGGATACTGATCAGGCGGGTCTGGTCCGGCATTTGCGCCGGCACCCGGTGCCTCGGCCCGTGGCCCCGCCGCCCGTCCTGCGGGCGGCTGCCGTGCGGAAGGCCGCCCCGGCGCCGCGCGGCATCAAGATCGATACAAATCCGGCGGCCAAGGTGAATGATGGGTGAATGCGACCTGAACTGCCGCTGAGCGGGGGTAGGCGGGCTGAGCAACCGGGGATGTATTCCATAGCATTCGCGGGCAGATAGATCTATCACCCCGCCCATCCTGTCCAAGCGAGGTCGCCCCGTGAAGTTCTCCTTCCGCCCAACCGAGGGCGCCTTCTACGACCTCTTCTCCCGGGCCGCCCAAAATCTCGTGAAGGGCACCGAGCTGCTCAACGAGTTGGCGCTGCCGGGTGTGGACGTGCAGTCGGTCAGCGAGCGGCTGACCGACGTCGAGCACGACAGCGACCAGATCACCCACGACCTGTACAAGAAGATCAACTCGACCTTCATCACGCCGTTCGACCGGGCCGACATCTATTCGCTCGGCTCGCAGCTCGACGATGTCATGGACCACCTGGAGGCGGTCGGCAACCTGCTCTACCTCTACGGCCTGACCGAGCTGCCGTCGCTGCCGCGAGAGATGCACGAGTTGGTCAACGTCCTCGATCAGCAGTCCAAGATCACCGCGGACGCGATGCCGAAGCTGCGGGGCATGAAGGGGCTCGAAGAGTACTGGATTGAGATCAACCGGCTCGAGAACGACGGCGACCGCGCCTACCGGATGCTGCTGGTCCGGCTCTTCTCCGGTGAGTACGACGCGCTGACCGTGCTCAAGATGAAGGAGGTCGCCGACGAGCTCGAGGCCGCGTGCGACGCCTTCGAGCACGTGGCCAACACGGTCGAGACCATCACGGTCAAGGAGTCCTAGCCCCTTGTCCCCGGAACTCATCGCAACCCTCGCGGTGATCGTCGCCGCGATTGCGTTCGACTACACCAACGGGTTCCACGACGCCGCGAACGCCATTGCCACCAGCGTGAGCACCCGCGCCCTCACGCCCCGGGTGGCGCTGGCGATGGCCGCGATCGGCAATCTCATCGGTGCCTGTTTCGGCGCCGGCGTGGCCAAGACGGTCGGGGACGGGATGGTCGACCTGCCACCCACCGTCGCGAGTCTCGGCGTGGTGTTCGCCGCGGTACTCGGCGCGATCGCCTGGAACTTGATCACCTGGTACTTCGGCCTGCCGTCGTCGTCGACGCATGCGCTGCTCGGCGGCCTGGTCGGGGCGACGCTCTTCGCCACCGGCGGGATCGTCAAGTGGCCGACGATCATCGAAAAGGTGATCGTCCCGATGGTCGCCTCGCCGCTGGTTGGCTTCGGGCTCGGCTTTCTGGCCATGGTCGCCATCATGTGGATCTTCCGGAGCGGCCAGCCGAGCCGGCTGAACCGTGGTTTCCGGACGGCCCAGACGATTTCGGCCGCGGCCATGTCGGTCGGTCACGGCGCGCAGGACGCGGCGAAGACGATGGGCATCATCGTGCTGGCGCTCTACAGCGGTGGCTTCCAGGACACCAAGACCGACATTCCGTGGTGGGTCGTCCTCGCCTCGGCGACCGCGCTGGCGCTGGGCACCTACTCGGGCGGCTGGCGGATCATCCGGACCCTCGGCCGCAAGATTATCGATCTAGGCCCGGCGGAGGGTTTCGTGGCCGAGACCGTGGCGAGCTCCGTGCTGTTCTTCAGCGCGCTGGTCCTCAAGGCGCCGATTTCCACGTCCCACACGATCACCTCGGCGATCATGGGCGTCGGCGCCACGAAACGGCTGAGCGCGGTCCGCTGGAACGTCGCCAGCCACATCGTGATCGGCTGGGTCGTCACCTTCCCGGCCGCGGGCGTGATCGCCTGCGGCGTGTATTTCCTCGTCCGCCCCCTGTTCCACTAGGCCGCCGAGTCCGTCAAGATCATCACGGTTACGCCCGCCCCGCCATCGGTGGCAGGATCGGACGGTGACCAAGTCGATACCGATACCGAAGGCCATGCTGCAGCGGGCGCGCGACTTCACCGGTCCGCCGGTGCCGGCCCGCCCCGCGGCCACCGTCGTGCTCCTGCAACCGATGGATAAAACCTTCCAGGTGTACGTCCTCAAGCGGGCGACCACCATGGCATTCGGTGGCGTGTACGCGTTCCCGGGCGGCGGGGTCGACGAGTCTGACCGGCCGGAGCTGATCAAACAGGACTGGGCGACCCGGCTCGGCATCCCCGAGATGGCGGCGCGGGCGGTGGTGGGCGCGGCGGCCCGGGAGCTCTTCGAAGAGGCGGGCGTCCTGCTGGCCGGCCGGCGAAACGAGTTGGATCACACCGTCGGCGACGTCAGCGGGGCCGAGTGGGAGGCCGATCGGGCGGCCGTGGCGGGCCGCACGCTCACGATGACGCAGTTGCTGGAGCGACGCGAGTTGCGGCTGCGGGACGACCTGTTGTTTCCGTGGGCGCGCTGGATCACTCCCGAGTTCGAGCCGCGGCGCTACGACACCTGGTTTTTCGTGGCGTTGCTGCCGGAGGCCCAGACGGCTCGCAACGTCTCCGGCGAGGCCGACCAGACGGAGTGGATCAGCCCGGCCGCCGCCGACGGGCTGAGCATGCTGCCGCCGACCCGGTCGATGCTGGACGATCTCACCGCGTACCAAAGGATTGAAGAAGTTGTTGTTGCCTCGGAAGGCAGAGATGCCGCCGCTCCGGTCATGCCCCGGGCGGAGCAGACCGAAGACGGCGGCATGGTGTTGCGCATCCCCTGACCGGGAGGTGGCTCAGCCGAATCGACCGGTGATGTAATCCTCGGTCTTCTTCTCGGTGGGGTTGCTGAAGATCTTCTGGGTGTCGTCGTACTCGATCAGGCGGCCCGGGTCGCCGGTCTTTTCGATCGAGAAGAAGCCGGTCTTGTCGCTGACCCGGGCGGCCTGCTGCATGTTGTGCGTGACGATGATGATCGTGAAGCGGTCCTTCAGCTTGAACATCAGATCCTCGATCGCCAGCGTCGAGATCGGGTCAAGCGCGGAACACGGCTCGTCCATGAGCACGACCTGCGGCTCGACCGCGATGGTACGGGCGATGCAGAGCCGCTGCTGCTGGCCGCCGGAGAGACCCGCGCCGGGCCGGTCGAGCCGGTCCTTGACCTCGTCCCAGAGGTTCGCCGACCGCAGCGTCTTCTCCGCCGCCTCGTCCAGCACCGACTTCTTGCGGACGCCGTTGAGCTTGAGACCGGCGACCACGTTCTCGTAGATCGACATCGTCGGGAACGGGTTCGGCCGCTGGAAGACCATGCCGATCATCCGGCGGACGGCGGTGACGTCCACATCGGCGTCGTAGATGTTCTGGTCGTCGATGGTGAGCCGGCCCTCGATCCGGGCGTTCGGCAGCACCTCGTGCATGCGGTTGATCGAGCGCAGGAACGTCGACTTGCCGCAGCCCGACGGGCCGATCAGGGCGGTGATCGTCTTCGGCTCGACGGTCATCGACACGCTGTCGATCGCTTTGAAGTTGCCGTAGTAGGACGAGACGTTGCTCGCTTCGATGCGCTTGGCCATGGGGGACACCTCTTTGTCAGGACAGCCGGTTGCGGCGGGCGAGCAGCTTCGCTGCGATGGTCAGGATCAGAACCAGGGCGACCAGCGTCAATGCCGCCGTCCAAGCACGGGCCGGTGCGTAGCGCGAGGAGTCGCTGGCTTGCGAATAGACGAACAGAGCCAGGGATGACTGGTTCCCGTTGAACGGATCGAAGTTGATCGCCGCGGCGCCGCCGGCGACCAGCAGGACCGGGGCCGTCTCGCCGGCCGCGCGGGCGATGGCGAGCATGACGCCGGTGACGATGCCGGGCAGAGCGGTCGGCAGCACGATCCGCAGGATTGTCTTCCACTGCGGTACGCCGAGCGCGTAGGCGCCTTCGCGGAGCGGCCCGGGCACCAGCCGCAGCATCTCCTCGGTGGACCGCACGATCGTCGGCAACATCAGCACCGTCAATGCGAGCGAGGCCGCGAAGCCGGAGAACCGGGGCGTCCCGTTGTTGAACCAAGGGCTGACGATCAGCACCCAGAAGGCCAGGATGAACAGGCCGGCGACGATCGACGGGATGCCGGTCATGACGTCGACGAAGAAGCGGATCGCGAAGGCGAACTTGCCGCGGCCGTACTCGACCAGATAGATCGCGCCGAGCACACCGAGCGGCACCGCGAACAGGGTGGCGATGCCGACCTGCTCGAGGGTGCCGATGATCGCGTGGTAGGCGCCACCGTCCGCGTCCCGTGGGCCGATGTTGTTCATCGAGGCGTTGAAGAAGTCGGCGTCCAGCCGGCTGGCGCCCTTGGAGACCAGGGTCCAGACGACCGAGGCGAGTGGCAGGATCGCCAGCACACAGGCCGAGTAGATCATCGCCTGCCAGATCCGGTTGCGGGCGGCCCGGCGGCCCTCGACCCTGGTCGCGGCCACAAACAGGCCGACCAGGTAAAGCGCACCGGCCAGGACGACCACCAGCACCCAGTTACCGATGCTGGTGCCGAGCACCAGCGCCGCCGAAACGACGATCGCCGCGACTGCGACGCCGAGATTGACGATCAGCGGCAGCTTGCGCGTCCGAATGTTGTCGGGCGTCATAGCAACGCCAGGCTGCTCACGCTCAAGAAGACTCATGCTGGGCCCACCTTTGGCATGTTCTCCTGGCCCTTCCTTCGTGAGCCTTGTCCGGTGCAGTCGCTCATGCCGCACTATCCCGGAACTCGCGGCGGCGGTAAATGATCGCGCGCGCAGCCATGTTGACGATCAGCGTGATGGTGAACAGCACGAGGCCGGAGGCGATCAGCGCGCCGCGGCCGGTGTCGTTGGCCTCGCCGAACGTGTTGGCGATGTTCGCGGCGATCGAGTTGCCGCCGTTCTGGATGATGTTGAACGAGATGTTGAAGACGGTGCCCAGGGTCAGCGCCAGAGCGATCGTCTCGCCGAGCGCTCGGCCCAGCCCGAGCATCACCGCGGCGATCACACCCGGCTTTCCGTACGGCAGCACGGCCGTCCGGATCATCTCCCACTTGGTGGCGCCCAGGGCGAGCGCCGCCTCCTCGTTCATCGCCGGGGTCTGCTGGAAGACCTCGCGGGACAGCGAGGTGACGATCGGCAGCACCATGATCGCCAGCACCAGACTGCCCAGCAGGATCGACCGGCCGAACGGCCCGTTCCCGCCGAACAGCGGGATCCAGCTGAAGTAGTGGTTGAGCCAGACCGAGAAGTCCTGCACCGGCACCAGGAAGACGTCCCGGCCCCAGAGGCCGAAGACCACGCTCGGCACCGCGGCGAGCAGGTCGATGGCGAAGCCGAGCGGCGTGGCCAGCCGCCGCGGCGCGTAGTGCGAGAGGAAAAGCGCAATGCCCAACGCGACGGGCACCGCGACGATGAGGGCGATGATCGACGACAGCAGCGTGCCGAACGCCAGCGCGGCGATGCCGAACCGGGGCTGGTCATCGTTCGGGAACCAGGCCTGGTAAGTCAGGAAGTTCTCGGTGTTCGCGCGCAATGCCGGGACGGCCTTCGAGATCAGGAAGATCGCGATGGCGACGATGATGACCAGCACCATCGCCCCGGCCGAGGTGCTGAGCGCGCGGAAGCCGGTCTCCATCGAGAACCGGGACTTTTTCGGCAGTGCACCGCCACCGCCGAGAGGCTGATCATCGGGCGGGATCGGCGATACGCCGCCGCCGGCGACCCGGCTGTGACGTGCTGTCACAGCCGGGCCGCCGGCGTTGGAGTTCGCCGAGCGGGAGGGGTAATCACCCATCTGCTGGCTCGCTGTCGTCTAGAAGGGGGGTCGAGCGCGGTACTTCCGGTAGTGGGTCAGCTCAGGAGATCGCGGCGACCGACGCCTCGACCTTGGTGCGGACCGAGTCGGGCAGCGGCGCGTAGCCCAGGTCGCTCAGCGCGGTCTGGCCGCCGGTGCTCGCGGTGTAGGTCAGGAAGCCCTTGATGGCCGCGGCCTTCGCACTGCCCTTGCTGCACGCGATCTCGTAGGTGACCAGCACGATCGGGTACGCACCGGCCGTGGTGGTCGCGTAGTCGATGGTCATCGAGAGGTCGCTGCCGGTACCGGTGATCTTGGCGCCCTCGATGGTCTTACCGGCGCTGGCACCGGTCAGCTCGGTGTACTCGCCCGCGCCGTTCTTGATCTTGGCCATCTTCAGGTCGCTGTTCTCCGCGAAGGAGAGCTCGACGTACGCGAGCGCGCCGGCCGTGCTCTTGACCGCGCTGGCCACGCCGTCCGAGCCCTTCGCGCCGGTGCCGCCCGGGGCCTTCCACGCCTTGGCGTTGCTGTACGTCCAGTCGGCCTCGGCGGTCTTGCTCAGGTACTTGGTGAAGTTGTCCGTCGTGCCCGACTCGTCCGCGCGGTGCACGGTGGCGATGGCCGTCGACGGCAGCTTGGCGCCGGAGTTCTGCGCCGCGATCGCCGGGTCGTCCCACTTGGTGATCTTGCCGGCGAAGATCTTGGCAAGGGTGGCCGCGTCGAGCTGCAGGCCGTCGACGCCGTCCAGGTTGTAGACGACCGCGATCGGGCCGACCACCATCGGCAGGTTGAGCGCCTGGCCACCGGGGCACTTGGCGTCGGCCTGCGGCTGCTCCTCGGGCTTGAGTGCCGAGTCGGAGCCGGCGAAGTCGGCGGTGCCGGCGATGAACGCCTGGATGCCCGCGCCGGAGCCGGTGCCCTCGTAGGAGATCTTGGCGTCCGGGCACTGGCCCTGGTAGGTCTTGATCCACTCGGCCATGGCGTTCTTCTGGGCGCTGGAGCCCTGCGCCGTCAGGCTGCCGGAGGCGCAGTTGCTGGCCGCTGCGGACGCGCCGGCGCTGTCGCCAGACGTGGTGTTGTCAGAACCGCACGCGGTGAGCGCGAGGGCGGTCAAAGCAATACCGGCGATGATGCCGGACCGCTGGAGCTTCACGGTTTTCCCTTCGAATGGATGCAACTCCGGGCTCCATAGTCCCGGCAGCCGGCCTCTCACCGGCTCAACCGAAAGCTAGGAGTCGCAGGTGGCCACCTCCCGGGACGCAAATGAACGCAGGGTGAACAGGTTGATCCGCAAACATGACCACAGACCGAGGGTGAGTTGTCCGGTACGTGAACCGAGTGATGAGGGACCGTAATGTCGGACTTATCCGGGCGGCAGTTACGCCCCCGAGACGTGCCCTTGACCGTCCCGTGACGCGTGGGAAAACGGGCCGGGATACACGAAAGGGCGGGACCCAATACGGTCCCGCCCTTTGAACAGAGCGTGGGTGGGTCAGGCGGCGACGCTGAGGCCGACCTCATTCAAGCCGCGAGTGGCGTCCACCGTGAGATCGCCGTTGCCGTGCCGGGAGAGTGCACGCAGCGTCCACGAACCGGGCGCGGCGAAGAACCGGAAGACCCCCTGCGGGGAGGTGACCACCTCGGCCGTGAACTCGCCGGTCGAGTCGAGCAGGCGGACGTACGCGCCGCCCACCGCCTCGCCGTCGGCGTTGCTCACCACGCCGGTGATCACCGTTTCCTTCTCGAGGTCGACGCTGGCCGGCAGCGGAGCCGACTGGTCGGGCGCGGCGCAACCGTCCGCGATGTTCGAGGGTGACGTCATGGTCACGCCTTTCCGGGCTCGTCGCCGAGGGCGATCGGCACGCCGATGAGGCTGCCGTACTCGGTCCAGGATCCGTCGTAGTTCTTCACGTTCTCCTTGCCGAGCAGCTCCTTGAGCACGAACCAGGTGTGCGAGGAGCGCTCGCCGATCCGGCAGTAGGCGATCGTGTCCTTGCCGTTGTCGAGGCCGGCCTCGCCGTAGATCTTCGCCAGCTCGTCGTCCGAGCGGAACGTGCCGTCCTCGTTGGCCGCCTTGCTCCACGGCACGTTGATCGCGGTCGGGATGTGACCGCCCCGCTGCGACTGCTCCTGCGGCAGGTGCGCGGGGGCGAGCAGCCGGCCGGCGAACTCGTCGGGGCTGCGCACGTCGACCAGGTTCTTTACGCCGATCGCCGCCACCACCTCGTCGCGGAAGGCGCGCAGCGAGAGGTCTGGCGCGGACGCGTGGTATTCGGTGGTCGCGCGGGCCGGCGTCTCCTTCGAATACGGCCGGGCGTCCAGCTCCCACTTCTTGCGGCCGCCGTCGATCAGCTTCACGTCGCCGTGGCCGTAAAGCTTGAAGTACCAGAACGCGTACGCCGCGAACCAGTTGTTGTTCCCGCCGTACAGGATCACGGTGTCGTTGTTGGAAATGCCCCGCTCGGACAGGAGCTGGGAGAACTGCTCCTGGTTGACGAAGTCGCGGCGGACCGGGTCCTGCAGGTCCTTCTTCCAGTCCAGCTTGATGGCGCCCGGGATGTGGCCGCCGTCGTAGGCGGTGGTGTCCTCGTCGACCTCGACGAAGACGATGCCCGGTGTTTCGAGGTTCTTCTCGGCCCAGTCGGCAGAGACGAGCGCGGTGTCGCGACTCATCGGAATACTCCCTTGTCAGGTGTGAGTGGGAGAGTCAGCGCGCGGGAATCGCACGCGCGCCGGACCCTGGAAAACTTGGATCAGCGATTGGTGCGAACGGGCGCCACTGCCGGGCGAAAAAGAGCGCGCGAGTGGCCCCGTCAGACGACAGGGCGACACAGGCAGGCGGCCACGCGGCACAGGTCGACCGCGCGCCGTTTAGTGAGCAACAGGCTCATGCGAGTCAACTTACCAGCGGTTCCAGACCCCGGAACACTGTCGACCACCATCCGGGAAGGAGGTGGCCGTCACAGCCCGCCCCCGTTCAGCTGCACCTCGCTCGCCTCGGCGGTCACCACGAGGCCGGCCGCGGTGGGCTGCACCTTGCGCACGACCAGCTTCAACGGCAGCTGGGGGATCTTGATGTCGACCGAGATCTGCTTGGCGTAGTTGTTCAGCAGGTTCTGCACCAAGGGCACCTGTGGCAGGTCCGGCGCCGACACCTGCTCGAAACGCACCGAAACAACATTGTTCTTGACCGACAGGTCGGCCACGCCGCTGACGGTGACCGTCTGGTTGGCGATCTTCACCGGCCCGGTGATGGCCAGCTTGCCGTCCTTCTCGGTGAGCTTTACCCCGTCCTTGTCGACCAGGCCCTCGAGGGTCGCGTAGTCGACCGTGCCGGCCCCGGTGACCTTGGTCGCGACGATGCTGCCGGTGCCGTTGCGCAGCGTGTCCAGCGGCGCGCGGACGTCCTGGGCGCGGACGTCCAGCAGCGGCATCTTGATCGTCTTGCCGTTGCCGGCCGGCCCGGAGAAGTCCCGCAGCTCGATCTTGATCTCCTGATAGTTGCCCCGCAGCACCTGGGTCAGGAAGGGCACGCCTTCGATCGTCACTTCCGGCTTCTCGCTGGTGGCCTTCTGGTCGGCGACCTGCTGCGCGACCCGGTCGGAGATCTCCCGCTCGGCGTACGAGGCGCCGTAGCGGTCGACGACGGCCAGCGCGCCGCCCAGGATGACCAGCAGCACGATGAAGGTGATCAACAAGCGCCGTCCCCAGCGCTTGCGTGGTCGCCGTCGCGACTCGTACACCTCGGCCACTGCGCCTCCAGGTCTGCCTGCGTCCCCGATGAAGAGGACCGTATATGCCCGGAACCACCCGGCCGCGAAACAGCCTGTCCGGCCGGGCCGAAAGGGAACCGCAAAGTCGAGCTAGTCAGGAGAGGAAGAAGATGGCGAGCGAGTAGGCGGCCGGCGATGCCAGCGCGAACGCCCCGAGCGGCCCCTGCATGTGCCGGGCCAGCCAGAACGTCGGCGCGTCGCCGGCCATGTTGCGGCTCGTCTCGGCGTAGTTGACGGCCAGGTCGACCAGCACGGCGACGCCGGCGGTGACCAGCCCGAGGATTGCTCCCTTGGCCGGATTGAACGGCAGCACCAGGATGTTGCCCAGGACCGCGGCGGCCAGCGTGCCGACCATCGCGCCCAGGATGATGCCGGTCGCGCCGCGCGGGACCTGCGGCGCCAGCCGCGGCTTGGCGAAGATCGCATCGGTGAGCCGGGCCACGAACACCGCGACACCGGCGGCGGCTAGACAGACCAGCACGGTCTGGGTGCCGATCGGCTTGCGGGTCAGCACGATCAGGGACGCGAACGACACCACGCCGATCACGATCAGCAGCGTCGCGCCGAGCGAGTCGGTGACCCGGGCCCGGTCGCCGGGCCGGATCAACTGGCCGACCACCGCGAGGGCGAAGCCGCCGGCCGCCACATAGCCCAGCGGAGCGAGGGTGGCCGTGGCGGTGGAGATCGCCGAGTAGTCGGCCGCGGCCGCGACGACGGCGCAGACCCCGGCGACGATGCCGGGTGCGGGTGGCCGCATCGCCATCGTCCAGGCCAGCACGAAGAGAAGCTGCACCCCGAAGATCACGATCGCGTACGGGAGGCGGGCGTCCGGCCCGGACGTCTGCGCGCCGAGGATCAGGCCGATCCCGAGCAGGCCCGCGAAGCCGGCGATCGCCAGCGACAGATTCCGGCGTACCGGGACGACCTCGATCTCCTCGGGCTCGTCCGCGCCCTCCTCGAGATCCTCGAGGCTCGTCGGCCGGCGACCGATCGTGCCCGACTCGCCCTCGGGCGCGCCGGCGTAGAAGCCGGACGAGGACCGGCTCGGCGCCGACCGGGCGATCTGGCGCGAACTGTCGGCGTCCCACGGATCGCGGTCGCCGTCCTGCGGCGTCGAGGGGAACACGCCTGCGATCGTGCCAGACAAAAGGCCTGGCTGCTCATCGCGGTTAGGTCATCCGACAACTAAGCTCGCGCGGCGACGAGCGGGAAACGTAGCAA
>Ga0307512_10007147_pt1 | contig 11116 bp, 14 predicted proteins | sample 14_EM_MG_FD_200267 | JGI IMG/M metagenome (GOLD analysis project Ga0307512, IMG submission 200267) | Populus trichocarpa ectomycorrhiza microbial communities from riparian zone in the Pacific Northwest, United States - 14_EM | ecosystem: Host-associated > Plants > Roots > Unclassified | place... | reverse complement strand
GCAATCACGGTACTCTTGCCGAGGGTTGCGTCGGGGTTGGTTCGGTGGTAGGATTATGGAATATCTCTTTTCGGGTTATTCGTCGGATGTTATCAGTGGTTTCTTGGTATATTTCTCATTCGGTTAGCTAGTGATCGTGCATATGTAAAGTGCAGCCTGGATGTTGTAATCGCCTAGCGCGTAGCAGTTAATGTAGCGTGGGGGGGAATGGTTCGTAATTGTCCACCCGTGTTCTTTCCAATCCTCGCAATGCCTCCCGATGTACGTTCTATCCACGGACACTCGGGCGTGTTCCCACGTACACGTCTGCGATGCCCCAGAGGAGATCAATGTGGCTTTTCTCATGGGGATCCCCTGAAGTGTCGAATGGGAGGGTAGCCACTTTTGAGCCCCGCAGACAATCAAGCGTACGTTGCCGGACCTCCACAGTGCCAGACCTCATCTTCTGTGCTGACATGCACCGGGAGAGGGAGAGACAAAATGTAGCTCACCCGTTTGCGTTCCTCGATATGGTCAAGGAGGTGTATTCTAGTACTGTGTCCAAGAGGATCGATTTACTGAACCACGTTTTGTCTCCTTGGTGTTACCAGGAGATCAGTGCAAAGAAAGCCTTGACTCCGACCTCGAACCAGGCGTGGGTCGTGATACATTTGTTGAGATACCGGCCAGGTCAGTCTGGGGCGCTCAAGAGGAGATATTTGGCGGGTGGACAGGACACCAGTATTGATGGTCATATGTGAGGTCGATGCTCTGGTGATGTTGTCCGCTCTCAGTGACATAGACGGGCAACTAGGTGGTGAACAAAGAGTCTCGTCCCCGCCGGTGAGGAAGTGGGCGTCATCGACACGAATCGAACTGCGCGCCGACTTTACACAGCTCTGCTCTTCCCCTTTGTCACCACAACCTCCAAGGATGGCGGAATTCCAGCTTCCGCCTCAAGGAGAAAATCCCACATCACCAGGAAAAGAACCCATTCTGGTCCAACTCGACCCGAAGTGGTGCGCCGATTCGACAGCTGTAACAGCTAACCCGAGTGCTTCTCTAACCCGCCATACAGCCTCCGCTCCGTCCTCAAAGAGTTCCTCGATCCATTGAGGTCCAATGATCCCCGCGCAGACTTCTTCGCTGTCTATCGTAAGGAGGCCGACGAGTTTGACAGAGATTATACGAAAAAGTACGACGAGGATTTGAACACGTCTCTTATCTTTGTGAGCCGCATGACTTCCATCGTCGACGCTGAATATTGAATCTGAAGGCGTACAGGCCGGTCTTTTCTCTGCAGTCAGTTCAGCGTTCATCGTCGATGTCCAATCAAAACTCGAGCCGGATCCAACCGAGATGACTGCCGCCTACATGCAAATCCTAATACATGCCGTGAACAGTTCACTCTTCCCCGATGCAAACCCTGACTCTGCTACCTGGGACGGACCTCCCCCAGAGATCGTTACAGTCCAGTCTCTGCTATACGCGAGTCTCGCGACTTCACTCTTCGCCGCGTTTCTTGCGATGCTCGGGAAACAGTGGGTCAACCGATACCTCCGGAATCGTGGGGGTTCCGCTGCCGACAAGAGCCGGGACAGACAGCGGAAACTGGATGGATTCGAGAAGTGGTACTTTCACCTCACTATCGAATGCCTTCCGGTCATGCTTCAAGCCGCGTTATTGTTGTTCGGCTGTGCTCTATCACGCTACCTGTGGCTGATCAGCCGCATCATCGCCGGGGTAATCCTCGGCATGACCGTTTTGGGTATCACCTTATACATCTTTCTCACTCTTGCAGCAACATTCTATTACAACTGCCCCTACCAGACACCTCCTTCCACTCTCACCAGGGCCGTCATCAAATACCTAACGCGTGGTGACACCGCATTTGCTCGTTTGCTGCGGTCACCTATCGTACCCTTCCCCCCGGTCAAAAACCTTGGACGAACACTGAAGCATCTTCGCTTCGGAGTTCGCCGAGTGTTGGAGAGCTTCAGTTGCATTCCAGCTGTGGCAATGGAAGTAGAACACATACCACTGACTGCTGCCGTGGCATCGCCCACCCGTATCTTTGAGGACGTTTCTATCGATTGGGATGTTTGCAAGTCTGATGCACGTTGCATCTCTTGGGTCCTCGGGTCCACCACAGACACCGACGTTATATTTTCCACTGTCCGGTTCGCTGCGGATATGGTCTGGTACCCCGAGATTGCGGGAGCTCTGTCACCCCATGTTCTCACAGACCTCCTCTCCGATTGTATATTGGATAGGCAAGTGATTCCTAGCAAGTCGGGGCACGCAAGTTCGATAGGGATGGCATTGGCATCGGTTCTTAGCATCCAACTCAACATGGAACCTGAGGACAAGGGGCTAAAAGGACTCTGCGAACACATTATCTCCAACGTTCGATGGGCATCCTCATCCGACCCACTGTTCATGCTGGTTGTGGCAGTCCTCAGATTTGTTGCGAGTGTCCCTACCCAGAACGAGCCTTTCCTGGACCTGGAATTTTCCGGGAGCATACTCGATCATTTATCTACCACCCATCAGCTCTGGTTGAGCAGGGTGATACTCCAGACGATCTGGCGGTGGAGGCGTGTTCAAGGGCCCAACAGAACTCCTGCCCCATATGCAATGGAGTCGATCCGCCGAACCTTTACCACAGACAACGGCCAGATCCCTACCATCCTCAGAACAAACCGTTTACTCATTATGGCTATCTCTCTTGGGCTCCAAATTGACTCCCGTGATTTGCATGCCCCCATTAACATGTGTGTTATTTCTCATTCTTTGCATCGACTTCACTCATTGAGTACTAGCGACACTTTGAAAATGGTGATACGTCTCTTCCATCAACAATTGCAAGTGGTCATCGCGAGGGGGGAGGCCACACCACGCGTATTAACTTCAATTCTATCCACACTAATTCATCTCGACCCACTCCAAGTCATGGGCAGCGGAGAATTGGGCTTTTTGTGGATTTCTGAAATCCTCAACTCTGGATATCGAGAGCACGAGCGTTATCAGATGGCAAGCGAAGTAGTGCAATTGCTAGGGAGGCATTTCTTCGAGCACCCGGAGCCTGTCTCCCGTGTGCTACCCACTTGGATTCCTTCAATCTTACGCTTCTTATCGCTATGCGAGGAGTTCGTACCATCCCCACCATCCCCAGGATTCATCGCCCTCCGCATTCTATCAACCAATCGGGGGTCCGCACATTTTGGCCCAATGATTCTCTCCGTCCTCACATCGACGCTCCAGCCAGCCCATTCTCTACAAGCACGTGGTCTGGCTCTGAACGCCTTCCTCAGATTCACGACCGGGTGGTTCTCCTCACAGATAGAGAAAGTTCCCAGCAAAGACCTTGGCAAACTTCTTCAAGCGATCGGTGACCCATTCCAATTTCCGGATCTTCTCCAAGACGGGAAACCTGTGGGTCCAGCGGTTTACAAGCCTATGATGGCCACGGTCGTCCTGATCGAATTTGCGTCATCGGATCTATGGCGAGACCACCTCCGCCGTCCCAATTTCGCCTCCTGTGAAGAGGTTGTATCCACGAGGGAAGGCAAGAGGACTGCTCTCGAATCCATGTTTGACGTGGCACGCGACTTGTGGCCAGATTTTCTCTGTACCCCCGCAAAGATTACCATGGCCATCAGGCGCTTGGAGGAGCTTCAGTGTTTGAACACGGTCGAAGTTGTAATCATGTGGGCCTGGACGACGGGCGCTGTAAACCTGGTGGATCGTGATGATTGGAGGTTGATTGGGCACGATACGCTCCGGTTCTACCAAACCCACGGAATCAAACGCTTAGCCGCCCTTAAACAGCATACAATCACCCAACCCAGGCAGTCCCGACACATGATGTTTCTCACCGCACGTTGCAGAACATTTTCATGTCAAGTGGGGAGCGCTCTACGACCGGATCCGACGTCGAAACCATGGCTTAGATCTGGGGACAGGTATTTCGCCGATTTTTATATCACTCAAGCCTGTCAGTTGAGGAGGTTGTATCAACTGTTTGGGTATGACCCTACAACGTGGAAGGAGGCGGTTGCGGTTGAGGGGGTAGAAGAGGAAACGGACATGTCGCCAGGACGCTTTGCACAACCTGTCCCGCTTGTAGACCCGTTCGTAGACTGGGTGTGCGATTATCCATAGCAGGTACAATATTTACTGTCGTAAATCGAAGTTTGAATTTATGGCGGTTGGTCGTAGTCACCTCTCCTCGGTTCGACCTGACTGGTGATAATCGATAAGACGTTGTTGACCAACTCAGCGCCTTCGGCTAGTGCCACTAGGACCAATCCCTCGCTCGCCTCAGACGTTCAGCAATGTTTCAATCGATTTCCCTTCCCTTCCTTTTTCTTTTTCTTCTCCGTACTCTTATTTCTCTCTTGCTTGCATCAGTAAATTTACAAATATGCTGATCGTGCTTTTTGCTGAATTATGCTTAAGAGATGCTGAAAACTCGTTCAGAATGATCGAAAATATGCTTAACATGCTTGACAAACCCTCGCTGTCATATATCCAGAGCATGCTTTGCATGCTTTATGCGTTGAAACGCGCTAAACATGCTAATTTCAGCACGATCGGCAAATTTGTAAATTTACTAATGCATGGTCTGGAGGTCGATACATCCCATCAAGCCTTTAGCTGTGTGCTAGATAACACGCCGAGCCGCCCTTGTAACATCACGTGTACTGTAGTTGCGGGATTAAAAAAATGCGTTCAGTGGTCTTAATCATGTCCAGCCTCACCGCCAGTCAGGGGTCTTCCATCTCTCAGCACCTACGTGCGACAAAGGGGGTCGTACAAGATGTTATTTTTGACGCAAAGTACATTTGGAGTATCAAAATATGCCGTGTCGGAGGGCTGTCATCCAAGTTTGAATTTGTCTCCGCCAAAAACACCTTCGAAGCCTCGTTTAATTTTCAAGGTGCGGTTTCAGAGTTTTGCGTAGTTGGCCAATACTTTTGTAACCGTAATCCACGTCTGCCTTTGTCCCTGAGATCTGAGACGTTGTGACTGCAAGGGAGGTTTCTTTTAATCACCGCGTGTGCAAATCGCAAGCGCTGCACACAAATAGGAAAGTCACCACTCGAGGTGCGGTTTAAACTTTAACCGGTTCCACGGTTGTGAGTTACCGAAGGTCCCGATCTCGAGTAATGGGGACAGGATCAATCGTTCGCTTCTGAAGGGGAAACCGGGACCACAAAGGCGGACGTTTTATCCGACCGTAGCGGCCGCCAATACGCGTAACGGCCGCAATCCGGCGGCAGAGCCTCATAGCGACGATCACAAGTCGCGGCAGCGAAGGAATTTCCTCCGTCCACCGTCGTCGTGCTTTCCGCGCTATCTCGCCACTCCTCCAGTCCCAAGGAGGCGTGCGATTAATTGCATCCCGGGTGTTGCCAGTAGTGCTACATGGGATGTTCTCCCACCCCTCCAACTAGGGTTCCGTCGACCACACGCACGTGCGCCTGCCTCCCGAACGTGAGTGGCCCGACAGCCTTTGTACTACCTCGTCAATGGGGATCGGTGAATCAGCCTGAATTAGGCGGAGGGCAACACATCAGAAGTTGTCATTTCTGCCGATCCCGCGGCTACATATACAGTATACGATACAGGTACCGAGGCTTGACTTGAAAGGCGTTCGTTTGGCCATTGTCTATCGGCTCCCGAAGAATGCGCGAATGATTGGAGGGGGCCTGTGTGGGCATAGAGAGAGACAGCCGGAGCACAGGAGAGATAAGCACACAGGTACCGTGTCAAGAAAGTCAGATGATTTAACAAAGGTCCTCATAGTCGTCGCCGATCTCCAGGTAAGCGCGAAGGTCTTGAACAGTAACTTGACTGCTCGCTAGGACATGACCCTTGAGGCAAGAGTAATTGTCTATGACCGAGAGTTAGCAAAATTTCGGGAAAATGGTGGGAACGATCACCAGTCCAACGGATTGCAGCCTCCTTTGCCAATACTACAGCCCGTTTCGTCTCTTGGATTTTAATGGGATCGCAAGCGCCGTAGTTCCGAAGCTCTTCTTCCATTTCCGCGAGGTCCTTTTTGAGGCCAGATAGCTTTTCCAGAGTGGAGTCCCGTTCGGCCTGACGAGCGAGACTGAGTCCATCGACAAAAGCAAATCAAAAGATAAACGACAGACAGATTCAGATCTGTCGGCCTTCTCGGCCGCGATTGCAACTCTCAATTCTGTGAGTTGTTCTTGTAAACCACGTTGGGTCTCCTGGACCGCGCTAAGCCTGTTTTGTACCTGCCCAGCCACGAGACGGATGATCGATGCGGTGAGCCGTAGATTGAGACGCCTCCGGACGGAAGATCACCTACCAGAGCGCCTTGTTGCGAGGGGAAGCTCCAAAAGACTGGTCAACGTGGAATATATGCGTCTCCCTGAGCCGCTAGATAGCGGGGTACGTACAGTTGGAGGAGCCGATCTTATCGTATTGAACGAGTCCATCGTCTACGAGAGACTGAACAACCTCCTTTATTGATTGGGACACTGCGAAGCAAGTGGTGAGTCCGTGGTTATCCCTTGAACTGTTTTACAGGTCTTCGGCACCTATGCCCTTCATCTTTGGACCTAACTTCTCGAGCTCTTTGAGCTTGAGCGGGGAGCAATGAGATCGATCTCTCGCCGTGATCAAGAGTCGAATGATTCTCACCTGGAAAAAGTCTTTCTGTGGCGGGCCACATGGGTAGATATGACCAAGAGTGATCAGACCTCGGCTTAAGACACTCGGAGTTTGTACGCATATATGCAAATACTGACTGTCTCATGGAGGATTTCGACAAGTTTTACGCGTTTTTCTTCTGCTGAAAGACCTCTCGGAGCCTGAATGGAGAGCGCAGGTCGTGGATTGGTCGTGTATAGCCTGGTGTGCCAAGTACTTACCATTGTTTTGGACAAGGTGAGCGTGAGAGATCAAGTTGTGGGGAGCGCCCGATCAACGGACCGACTTGCGTTTGTGGCCACTCGCGCGGCATACGGCATCAGTAAACTGTGCAGCCCCGCTTAGTACTTGCCGAGTGTCAGGTATGAGCGAACATCCGTTAGTTTTCTGGCCCTTTCTCGATCCCGGGGAAGCAGTTTTGCGACATGCACCGACATGTACCTACGGGTATTTGAGATCGAAAACCATAAACACTTTGTTTTCTCGACTCGCAGCGTGCCTGCATGCGAGTTTGGCCTTGGTCGTAGAGGCAACGTGGTCCCGGACCGACACATGGAGGTTGGGGGTGTGGAAATTCGCAATGTTGACCTTGACCTAGTGGCGTTCAGCCAAATAGTTTAGGTGGGATCCAGTTGTGGGGGTTGCAAACGTGCGGGGATCGAGGACGCGACAAGGACCGTCGAGATATCGTCCGCAGGAGATTTGCCATTTGGCGAGGACAAGGACATACGCGTAGTTGAGTTTACAATAAAATTAGCCTTACTGACACGCCTTGCACGAACCCCAAGGACGCCTCTAGGTAGACTGGATGTGTCTTGTGCCTGGTGAAGCCAGGTTCTCCAGAGACGGGATGATGCTTCCGTTCCTCGAACCGCAACGGAGCGGGGGGGATCCACAGTTGTGCCCGGGGTGTTCTTTGCCCCTCAAAACCCTGAAACACGAAGATCATACTACTAAGCGATCGGTCCGTCGGTCCCACAAAGTCGATCACCCGTCGATGCAAGCTCCCAGTGACCCGCGGCTGGGAAAGTTTATATTTTTTTACAGGACGGAAGCAAAAAAAGCTTCTATAAGTCCCGGAGACAAGGCCAAGCTCGCGGCAAGTCCAGCCGGTACGCGAACTTCTCATGAGGAAGGACAGATGTTTCGATGCCTTGAACACGAATCGGCTGAGATACCGTTGCGGACATCTCAAGATCCTCGTAGAGCTCTCTGCTAGGGAAAGAGGTTCACGCGATGTACGGATGCTCAACCCCTAGACAATGGATCGGCTAAAAAAACCCTGTAAAGTACGAAACAATGAAAAAGCAAAGTGCTTCGTATCCAAGCAGTGCAGCTTGCAAGACCCTTTTTATCCCCCCCCCCCCCGGTTCTCTTTGATGTATCTCTCCTCTCCCCCTCCCTCCTCCGGTGCTGGAGCGACCCAACATGCTCCTCGCATGGATTTACCTTCCCCTCCTTCTCTTCGCCTCCGTCACGAACGCCTTGGGCAATAACATGCGGCTCAAGCATCGACTTGAAGCCCGTTTCGATCATAAAAACGCCGTCAGACGTTCCTTTGCAGACTCTGTCCTTACTGTTGAGGTGATCCAAGCTCATTCCGCTTTTCCGCCCGTCTCCCTGACGCCGAAGATCTTCATAATCTACCATAGTTGAAAATCGACCACTTCGGGAGCGGACAGGGAACGTTCAAAAACCGATACTGGATCAACGATACTTACTACGACGGAGGTCCTGTTTTCGGTGCGCATCGAACAGTCCACGCCGGACCATTCGTTGACTCATTGTCTATCCAGTCTATGACGTAGGGGACGTCAATGCCGAGCTTTACTACGCCGAGATTCTCCAGGCAAGTACCCTCCGTGCTACACCTACACGGCCTCTTATCGTTTCTTTAGGAAAGCCAAGGCTCCCGAAGCGGCTTAATGGCTCTCGCGAGGAAGTACAAGGGTCTCGCCATCTTATGGGAGCACAGATACTATGGCCAATCACTCCCGTTCCAGGACCAATTTTCTGGTGTCGTGCGTACCTCCTCCCACTCCCCAGAGGTCTTAGACCATCTGACCTCCTCACAAAGACTGGATTCACTCTGGACGAGTGGAAATACCTAACGATCGACCAGGCGCTCGAAGACTTCGTCGTCTTCGCCAAAGGCTTCACTCTTCCTTCGGGCAGTCAGATTAAATTGCAGTCCGCAGACGCCCTGCAGCCTCAGAACACTCCATGGATCGTTGTCGGTGCATCTTACTCAGGAATGCGCGCTGCTATACTCCGAGTTCGGAACCCTGATGTTGTTTTCGCCTCTTGGGCTTCGTCAGCCCCGATCCAGGCTCAAATCAACATGGCCAGCTACTATGAAGCGGCAGAGCGCGCACTCCCGAGGAATTGCTCTTCCGACTGGGTCGCTGTCACAAAATACGTGGATGGTATTCTCATGGGTAACAATACTACCGAACAAATCAGGGTTAAGAGGGCATTATACGTGGCACGCGCGAGTAGGCCTGGTGGAAACACCACGTTAGTCCAACAGCTCTCTGATGCGGATGTTCTGGCGATGTCCTCCAGTGACATTTCCGAGGTCTTGACGGACCCCTTGATCGAGTTCCAAGTGAGTGGGGTTTTACCATGATCTTGGGGTGGCACTCATCGCGCTCCAGGCGTATGGGTTACGAACTATCCTACCTTTCTGCAACCGCTTGGAGACTCGCAACCTCACGGCCGACCCTACCTCAGGAGGTCTCGTTGTTACTCAGGGTATCAATGCTACGTTTGACGCGTTTATGACCGCCATTGCCGAAGTCGATTACGATACCGTATTCGGAAGCGATGAGGGTAATGATATAACTGATGCTGTATGTCTCCTCCTTCCGTAGGTTCCACACCCCTTGAACTGAACTCATCCGGTTTCTGCAGTACTCTTGGTCATGGCAGTATTGTTCCGAGTTTGGGTATTACCAGGTCGCGGATATAAATAATCCGGTGAACATCGAGCCTACCTACGACACGCTCGCAGTGGAACAGGCCCGGTGCGATCAGCTGTTCAACAACACGAATCCTCGTCAGCCGAACGTTACGGCTGTTGATAAGTACGGGGGCTGGAACATGGGTCCCTCCAACGTCTTTTTCAGTAACGGAGAATGTGAGTCTAATCAAACTTTGTTGTTGCTCGTGTTTTCTGAATAAAATGGTGTTAGATGACCCATGGAGGACGTTGAGCATCAATAGCCAGGAGTCAAACTCTCCTCAGAGGAACGGCAGCGAAACGGTTCCCGCTTGCAACACTTCCCCGCAATTTCCGTCATTCTTTGGGACGACATACTCGAAACAAGTGCACGGTGCTGATGTATTCTCCGTGGCTAGTGACACACAAGCCGAGGTGGACGCCTATGTTAAGGGGGTAACGTTATTCAGTTCCGCCTTAGACCAATGGTTGCCGTGCTACAGTTCAGCTCTCGGTGTTAGCACTAATCATGGTAATAGTGGGCAGAGATTGTCAAGCGGTAAGTGCAGCAGCTTCTTTCCGTCGTTTTTGGTTGTTCGGAGAACTGACCGTGTTGAAATAGGGCGATCACTTCTGACCTCTATCCTTCTGGGATCTTTCCTCTCGGCCATTTTAATGTGATCATCCATGGATTAGATTTACATGTCTTTTCCGTCGTCCGGCCTCTAAACAGGTTTAAGCCGACTTGCTCTGTATCTCTTATCTCTAAACTGTGTCGGAACGGATCCTCGTTGATATGCTGGATTATCTATCTCTAGGGTTATATGACAAAGGAGTCTTTTTCATCTTTTTCATTTTCTTGTGCACACGCATTGTCTATACCGTACCTGTACTTTTTATTTACACAACATCGATAATTTGTGATGCATTACCACCACATGCGGCTCCTCTTCCCCATCTCCCAGCCGGCCGCGACGCTGTTTATAGCAGTCAAGTTTCCTGTTACGCTCTTCCACTTGTTCGTGCCCTTGAGTGGAGGAAGAAAGGTGGCCGGTTCCGGTAAATAACGCCTTGCTGCTTCTCTGATGCAGTGTTGTGCGAGTTATTGACTGGTCATTGACTGGCGTGATTTAGTGACTTTTGACGGTGACTTCAGTCATGACTAGGGTCATTGACTTCGCCGAGCGTGAGAATGCGGCTGGCGGCCCGTCTGATCCTGATATTATTGCGGCCCGTCTTCTCCGCCAAAATTGTGGCGCGATGCTCGAGACGCAAAAAAAAATAGATATCATGATTTCTGTATATCCGAATACCCCGAGTACTGTAAGTCAAAGTCAATGCATCAATGACTCGCACAACACTGGTGGAAAGACCGGTCGTGGGCCATGCCGCTTGCCGGCGCTACTGATTATACCCTTCCATTCTCGCGTACCGTCGGGTACCACCGCGTACCACGTTGACTTCGACTTCGGGATGAAGGTACTCGAATTGATGGTAAGCGACTCG
>Ga0307512_10007146_pt1 | contig 11116 bp, 9 predicted proteins | sample 14_EM_MG_FD_200267 | JGI IMG/M metagenome (GOLD analysis project Ga0307512, IMG submission 200267) | Populus trichocarpa ectomycorrhiza microbial communities from riparian zone in the Pacific Northwest, United States - 14_EM | ecosystem: Host-associated > Plants > Roots > Unclassified | place... | reverse complement strand
CCCTCCGCCCAGGCCTGTCCCGAGAAAGAGAAGACGCGCCCTAGGAAATTAACAAAGGAAAGAACGAAGGAAATGTGCGGCCCGTCTCCCTAGTCCTCGCCTGCCGCTGCCATGAAATCGGGTGTGGGGAGGAACAGTGTGAGTCCCTCTCCGGCGCCCATCTCGTCCTCGGCACCCAGCGCCTCCGTCTTTTCCTCCCGCTCCTCTTGCCGCTCCTGATGCTCCCGGAGCTCCCACTCAGACACCTCACTTCCGGCGTTGTCTTCCTCATCCATCGGCGGCACCCGTCTTCCCACGTCCGTAGAGGCGAGAAAATCTAGTACTGCCCGCCCACACCTCCCGTCCACCAGTAGGTCCCGGACCGTCTACCTGCTTTTCCACCTTTTGGTCTCCTTCAGCACCTCCGCCCACAGAATCTTCTGCTGCGTCTTCCACTCCGGACACACCTTGAAGCGGTGGTCTCCCGCCTGCGAGGGGCACTTGCACCACCAGCACTGGGCATCGGGGCGGACCTTCGCCCAGTGCAGGTATTGTCCTGTGCGGGCGTGTCCTGTCTTCAGCTGGTAGTACCTCGAGGCGAGCCTTTTGGTACTGCCGGCCACCGCGCCATCGGGTTTTTGGCTCTTCGGCATGCGGTACTTCGTCTTTGAGGCCCGACCCCCAGCCCACTGACGTGCCTCCGCCCACTTCTTCTCCGAGATCTCCCGCTTGAGGTTGGCGAGGGATCGTGGGAGAGGTGCCGCCCGCACTTCCGTCCGGCCTGAGGAGTTTAGCCACTCCACCCCGTGGGTGTTCGGCTGCCCTGCTGCGATCTTTGCCCACTCATCGGCCTTCTCATTGCCAATGACTTCCTTGTGAGCTGGGCACCACCGGATTTCGATGACGATGCCCCTCCTGGCCCTGCGCAGTGTGGTGATGTGTTTCCGCGCCTGGAGGGCGTACTGTTGGCCGGGGCCAGGTTCGTCCGATGCCATCCGCCTGATAGCTGCCTGTGCGTCCGAAACGATCGTGACTCGTTCCGGGTTGAGCTTCTTTGCGCTGCTAGCTCCAGTGCGTGGGCAAGAGTGGCGCACTCTTCACCATAGGCCTCTTGGTTGTTGCCCATATGCACTTTGGCGCCCGCCCAAGTTAGGCCCCGCTTCCACACCACCGAGTACCCAATAGCCCCATCGTCGAGTCGTGAGCCGTCCGTGAACATGGTTAGCCCAGGTCGGGTCCTCTCTGCTTCTGCTTTGGCCTCGGCTTCCTCCTCTTGCAGTAGCTCTTCCTCGAATGTTTCCGGCTCCTCCAGCAGGACTGTGCTCTCAGTCGGTCCGCCGTGTGCGAGGGCGTTTATGAGCCGCCTCCCGATTTCTGTTGCGGCTCCCACCACCTGCCGCGTCTGGTCCCCCAGAGGTAAGCTCAGCAGCCGTAGTCCAAAGCGCTGCTGTCTGTTCTCCAGCTGAGGTGTGGGGTGTGACCGGGGCTGGTTGCTCGGAGGAAGCGACGGATTGCCGGGGTATTCTGGGGTGCTGTAATGAAGTTCAGTGTGTGGATGTCGATGGTGGTGGACTGAAGGAGTTACGTTCGCTGCGCCGTGATTAGCAGGCAATCACGTAGGAGGTGGTGCGAGGTGTTCAGATCGAGTCCACACGGACGCGGGTCTGCAGGAATGTTGGGTGGTGGGTCGGTAGGTGATATATTGCAGAATACCCTCCACCTTGCCCGACTATCTGCCCAGTCAACCCCATGTAGACGGCCAGGGAATTTGAATGAGGGGCTGGAGAGGGGGAGTTCTTTCTTCCATCGCTTGAGGAATGCTGTCCGGGCCTGAGCCAACAGCCAGTTCTTGGTGGTGGGTGGCGCGAAACGGCAGGGAGTAGCAGAAGACGCCCCAGTTTTGGCGAGGGTATCGGCCCGCTCGTTACCACGGATATTGTAGTGGGAGGAACACCATATGGTGGAGACTCCCTAGCCCAGAGACTGGAGGTCGTTGACAACTTCGAGTGTTGGTCGTGCGTATTCGTGGTTTGATTCCTTGAACTGAAGGGTGTCCGGCGGCGGCCTGGGTTGTCGATACAAACAAAGACTGAAGCACGTAGCGCGGTGGCTGGGATGTGTGTGGTGACGGCTTCTTGAACCGCATCGAGTTCGGCATCGTATACTTCAGCCCTACTGCTGAGGTGGCAGCATCCTTCGGTCTGTAAGTGGAGTTACTGGTTTCTGCCGTCGAAAATGGCCCATCCAAAGCCGAAAGCGCCATTTTCCAGTTTGGAGCCATCGGTGTATAAGGGGAGTGTACGTAACCATTTCTCGTGGAGTCTTTGTGGTTCCGTCGTTTGTCGGGGTTTGGTTGTTGCACGATCCTCTAACTTACCCTGCACGAGGTGTTTGCTGAAGTTGTAGAGATGGTAAAGACATGAGAGATTGGGATAGGTATTCGGTTGCCTGTGTAGAGGAACGATGGCATAGTAGGTAGGGAGGAAGTGGAGTCGTATCCCTTTGTCCGGCAAAATGGCGGAAAGTGTGTATGGTGCATTAGCGCCTCACACCAGACCCAAAGTAGTATAGCGTTTCTCGGCAATACAACCTCAACTCATACATAAGTCGTTGTCTGGTTTGTCGACTTGCAAGATACAACCATCATGTCTGCCAAACGCGCCCGGAAGCCACTCGCCGAAGCCTCTGCAAACCGTCGTAAGAAGCCCAAGGAATCAAGTGCAACAGCTCCTGCTGAGACGTTTACGCCGATTTCGCACCGGAAACCAGATCATACTGGTGAACCACGAATTCCTGAAGGGACAACGCTATCACCATTATCTATCTTCTCGCTCTACTGGGGCGACGAGATTCTCGAGGAGATTGTCACAGCTACCAATCTCTATGCGAAGTCGAAACAAAATGGGATACCTCCTGAGCTTCGAGACCTTCAACGAGAATGGAGGCCATTGACTGTTTCCGAGCTGAAGCGTTTCCTTGGTGCAACCATCTTTATGGGTGTTACCAAAGCACCGCAACGTGCTGACTATTGGTCCCGAGCGTTCGTCAATATGCCAAAGGGTTCACTGCCACTCAGAAGATACGAACAGATCAAGCGATACCTCCATATCTCCATGCCACCACCCCCGAACGCAGGGAAACCGAAGTGGACGGATAAGCTTGAGCCGCTCTCATCCCACCTCCGTCGGCGCTCTCGAGAGCTATACCTACCTAGCACACACGTGGCGACGGATGAGATGATGGTACGCTTTAAGGGACGTAGCGCTCACACCGTTCGTATGCCAAGCAAACCGATATCGTGCGGCTATAAGATTCTAGCTATCTGCGATGCCGGCTATACCATCGACTGGCTCTACACCTCCCGAATTTATTCGATTGATGGTCTCGACAAGGTCGCAGAGCTTACACCTACCGGTTCAGCGATCTTTCAGCTCTGCTGCAGCCTTGAAGCCCCGGCCGACCATCGCTACATCGTCTACATGGATAATGCCTTCACCACAATCCCATTGCTGAGGCTGCTCCGCAGCAACTCTATTGGAACATGTGGCACCACACGACTCAATTCCGCAGACCTGCCAATTGAGATGAAGTCGGACCTGAAGCAGGTGTGGAATACTCTTGATGGCTGCGTGGTGAAACCAACCGAGTCTGGCTGCAGTGACGACGTTCTTTGCATCCGATGGGAGGACAGCAATATTGTCCGCTTCCTCACAACGGTCCATCCATGGAACGAGGTCACGCTCAAGCTGCGTCGCAAGCCGCGAACGACCAGTACCAATGCTACAGCGATTCGAAGGATTTTCGGAGAGAGCGAGCGCAAGGCACTGTTTGTTCCTACGATTGTTGACGACTACAACAACCACATGAATGGTGTGGACCTAGCAGACCAACGCCGAGCCGCTTACACCACCCACCAACGTACTCAACGAAACTGGTTGTGCCTATTCTTTCTGCTCGATATCTCTGTAGTGAACGCGCATATTCTCATGCAGTTCGGTCGCGACGAAGCTTTCATTGACGCCATCGATACTGGTTGCAATCCAGCTACCGCACCCTTTCGTCAGGCTTGCTCAGCTGCCAGCTTTCGTCGACTACTTGCCAAAGAGCTCATGGGCACCAAGGTAGCGAGCAAGCTGCGAGTACGCCGCACGTATGTGAAGAAGACGGACCGTTTTGTATTCCATGCGAGGACTAAGGATTTGGAATGGGCACGCGGCGCGGTAGATGCAGCTAGGAGCAACGCTGATAGGAGACATACACTGGTTGCAATGGTGAAGAAGCGTAGATGCATTGTATGTAGATTTGAGTTTAAAAAGACTAAGTGTGGCCGGCAAGCTCCAAAGCTGGCGAAGTATGAGTGTACTGGATGCCAACCTGCCGCAGCGCTTTGTGCGCCTGAGGGAGGAGAATGTTGGGATAAGTGGCATAGTAGGGGCGCGGAGGGATCTGCATGATTTTGATATCACTCGACTGTATTAGTCACTAAGCGAGACGCTAATGCACCATACACACTTTCCGCCATTTTGCCGGACAAAGGGATAGGTGGGATCTTACGAGAGATATGTGTTGCAAAAGAGTGGATTTGGACAACCTTGGCGTCACGAACCAACACCACCAACAGCACCACTTCAAGCTGCTATGTATGCAGGAAGAATGGGATGTGACTACTCCAGAAGAATCTACCTAGGTAAGCCCCTGTCGCGGCGTATTGCGGCCCTCCTTGAAGTTAACGGAGAGTAATACCGGATTCTAATTTTCTTTCTTTTCCCTTTATTATTACAGTTTGTTCTGTGTTAAGCTCGCTACCAATCTTGATCTACCTACTACATACTCTATATGTAATCCGCATTTACTACATAGATAATCTTATGTAATTTGCATTGTCGTACTAAAGCGTTCAGTCGGTGACTTCCATGTCCGAGTATATACACGTCCCCCCAATCTCATCTCTAGTAGTGAAACAAATTGGTCCAGTAGATCTATATAGATATGTAGATCCAGACTCCCGGCGGGGTGGGTATAGAGGGGAAGAAGAAGAAGAAGAAGAAGGAGAAGACTCGGGCCCGAGACCATACCCGTATATGAACCGCACCTCATCGAAGGGGGTCTAGAGCACGACCTTCTTTACGCCCGAGAATCTCAAGGCCGTTCCAGACTGTTGTATAAATATTCATATCCAGACACCCCCACCATCACCATCGACATCGCCACCGCCATGCTTCCAAAACCAAAAACCAAAAGGGTACAGTACTGTGGCTAGGTAGGTAGGTCCTTGCACAGGTATGTACATAAACCACTCCAACTGGTAGCATGTATTCCCCTCTCCAAGTGGGTGAGTGGACGAAAAAAAATGTATAAACAAAAAAAGGAGAGAAAATACAACACCGGATATCTATATCGCCCTCCAACCTCGCGATCACAGGTACAGTACATTATACGCAGAGCATGCACACACGCGCGCGCGCGGATAATCAATACTCCACAAAGCTACGCGCCTACCATTCCGCCAACTTCCTTGTCGCCCCTGAGCGCCATCTTGACCTCCTCCTCGCCGACCAGGCATCTGACGCGGCCGCCACGCTCTCCCCGCTTGCCCTCGACGCCGACGATGCCAGCGTCGACGAGGGCTGCCACGGCAATCGCCAAGCCCGAGCGTCTCGCGCCGGCGGCGACGACCGCTTTCACGGCGTCGTCGGCGAGCGCGGCCATGCGCTCTGCCTCTTCGTAGACCTCGGCGAGGAGGTTCTCGGCGACGCCCGAGCGGCGGACACGTGCCAACAGTGCGGCGAGGAAGATCTTGCTCGCGCACGGCAGCAGCTTGAGGAACGTCTGCAGCGGCGAGGAGGTGGATTCCTGGATGGCTTTCTTGATGATCGGGATCGTCACTCGGCCGCCGGTGCTTCCGCGGCGGGACGGGGTGTCCGGCTTAGCTACTGCTGCCCGTGCGCTGGTGGTGGTCTCGGAATACTCGACGATCTCGACGGCGCGCCGGCAGATGTCGAGGGCGCGCCGGGCGTCGCCGGATACAGCTGCCACCTTTCGCGAAGCGAACTGGATCGCGTCCGCGTCCACGATGTCGCCGGGGACGCCCTCGAGACGGGAGGCGATGATGGTTTGCAGTTGCGAATGCGTGTACCCCGGGAACGTGATGCGAGTGAGACCGAGGCGAGACGAGATCTTGTTCGAGAGCGTGCGCTCGGGAAGATCCATCGTGTTCGCCACCGCCAGCACGATCAGCCGCGAGTAGCGTCCGCCGGGCCAGTTGAAGAAGTTGTACATCACGCCTTGGCCGCGGGTGACAAGCTGGTCGAGCTCGTCCATCAGCACGACGCACGGAACACGACGGGGACTGGGGGTCGAGAATTCCGCTTCGAGGAGGCCGAGGGCTTGCGAGGGCGACACGCGCTCGCCTTTGATGGCCTCCCACAACAGCGAGTAGGACTGGTGCGGGTCGGTGACCTTCATGCCGTTGATCTCGACAAAGGTGAAGTCGTCGAGTTCTTCGGCAGCAACGAGAGCCTGTAGCTGCGAGACCACCTCACGCACTGTGGCTGTTTTCCCCGTGCCCGGCGTGCCGGAAATGTAGATGCACGAGCCGGTGCCCTCGGCGATGGCCGCCGAGAGATGCGTGTACACTTCGGTGAACTCTCCTTCCCTGCACGGCAGCGACGTGGGGAGGGTGGAGACGTGGAGACGGTAGCGGGCGTGGGCGTACGGCGTGGACAGATGCGTGGCGGGGGAGAGGGTGCGGGTGCCGAGCGGCGTGAAAAGCAGCGGCTTCTTGACGGCGATCCGTTTGTGCGTCGGGGTCGTAAACTTTGGTGGCGATCTCTTTGCGGGTGTTCTTCTCGTCGGCGCGCCTGCAGCCGCCGCAGCGCCCCTCTGCCGTTTCCTCCTGCTGGGGGTCGTCGGCCCTCTGCCGTACTCGCCCTCCTCGCCGTCGCCGTCGGGTGTCTCCGCATACCCGTCGTCGTCGGACTCCGCCAGCGCCTTGTCCCAATCGCGATCCCTCTCGTCGTCGCCATCGTCGCCGTCCCCCTTCCTGCTCCTGCTCCTCTTGGCTCTGTTCGCGTTGGGCACAGCTGCCAGTGCTCTCCTAGCCGCCCTGGTGTTCCTCTTGACGTAGTCGCCGATGGCGAAGATGTCCGTCTCCCGTCCGCGATACAGCTCCTCCCACACGAACTCGTCCGAGTAGGTGGCCGTGCGCGGATTACACGCACGGCGACACACAAACACCTTTCCGAACTCCTTCGATCGCTTCGCCACGCCGTCGGGGTACTGTTTCCTGTACTCCTGGGGGGAGAGGACGATGGCGCGGCCGTTGATCGAGGGGAGAGGGACCTCGTCGTAGGAGGGATTGAGGTAGAGTTCATTCTGCACTGGTCAGCCCCACTTGCCACCACCTCCACTGCTCTCCGAAGCAACTCACCGGCAGAAAATCCGTCCTCTTCTTTGCGCCTTGGAGGATCTCGCTCTCGGTCGAGAACCAGTTGACATTGCACACCATGCCGTCGCGGGTGTGCGCAAACTCGCACGCCATGCCGACGTATGCTTCGCCCTTGAGGCCCTCGCCCTTAATGAGGACGCAGTCGCCGACGTGCACGTCGAAGCATCCCATGCGCGCGCCCACGATCGCACAGGCGTCCGTCGGCGAGTACACCCACTCCCACGGAAGATCCTCGGACCCGAGCTCGTCGTCGCTGTCTCCACGCACCACGCCTCGCAGTCGGTCGCGCGCTTTCGAGAGCGCCGACGTGCGCCGCTTTCTGCGCGTCTGCGATGGTTTTGGCGACGGTGGTGGTGGTGGCGAAGGCGTCGTCGTGGCGGACATCGTGGCTGTAGAGGCGGGTCCCAGGCGAGACCACCAAGGCACCCAGCGAGTCAAGACGGGAAGGAACCAGATTTGCGAGGTGGAAACAAATTGTTCGGTGAAGGGAAGTGGCAGCTATTTGAAGGAAGCCCAACAAACACGGGCTCCACACAACTCACAAACCCTACCGGCCGGAAACCTTTCCACAATCCCTGATAGTTAATGCGTAGCACGCAATCGCGGTGGCTGTGAGTTTGTCGTTGTTGAACGTCAAGGGAAAAGTTTAACGCGAGGGTCAAGCCGAGGTGTGCCGCGTTGATGTGTTTAAGACGGGTCAGCCGGGACGGGGTTACGCGTTTTCTGTCCCCTCTGCATCGTCCGCGAACAGTCAATTCTGGAACCTCGAGACTCGCAACTCACGAACTGGAATTTGGCAAAACACAGTACTTCCGATCCACTCTCATCCACTCTACTCTGGCCTACTTATGTGCTCATCACTACTTATGTATGTACCTAAGTACGCTACCGCCGACCCGAGTGCTACCCCATGAACCGACCCTGTTGGTGAGATCCATTTCTCGCCGTGACGGGAGCCTCACCCCGCCAACTCCAACACACAGTCCCGCCCAGTTCAGCGTAACCCCTCCCCCTCACCTCACGCACGCCAGCAATGTCGCAACAAAGTTCTCCCCCGCCCCTCATTCTCCCTCTCTCCATCAACTAACAGAAGAAAAAAAAAGCCGTCGACCTAACTACTCTGCCGCTGGACACGCTGGCGCAGGTAAAGAAGCAGCTTGACGACGAGCTGGAACACCTGACGACGTCCTTCAGCAAACTGCGGCAGGCGCAGACGCGGTTCCGCGAGTGCATCACGAGCGTGCGCAATGGCGTCAACGACGAGTGTGCCGGTTTGTCTCCTCCTCCTTCCTTCCCAGCAGCGGCAGTAAATAAAGGGGCGGGAGGGGGGGCTAATGAGGTCGGGGGGGAGTAGGGAAAACACTGCTGATTCCGCTCACGACGTCGCTGTACGTGCCCGGCGAGCTGAGCTCGACCGAACACGTTCTCGTCGATGTCGGCACCGGCTACTACGTCGAGAAGTCCACCACCGATGCCGTCAAGTTCTACACCGCCAAGGTCGACGTCCTCGCCAAGAGCCTCGCTGAGCTCGAGAAGGTCGTCGCCCAGAAGGGACAGAACGTCAGGGTCGTGGAGGAGGTCATACGCAGGCGGGTGCTGGATGGACAGCAGCCGCAGGAGGCTCAGGATGGGAAAGCGTAGCTGATCACGGCGGGGAGATGATCGTGTGCACGAGGTCAATAGAATGGAAATGCTTTGAAACGAAAAAATAAAAAAAAGACAACCAATCCGATCCTATCCAAGGAAAGATCCATACCAATCGTGGAATATAAAAAACCCAAATGGGTCGCAAGATGTAAAGTGGGCGTGCAAATAAAAAAGCCACAAGCCAAAAACCACGACACAAAAACACCATCATGACAGATAAAAATGATCCAGGACATAGTAAGACAGACGGTAAGAAAGAGCATGTTGACAAACCCCACCTCCAATACCTCCAATAACCTCTCCCCCCCGCCCCCTCACCCAGCGACACGATGAACAAACAAAAAAAACAAAAAACAATGTCTTGCGGACTGAGCGCAAGGCGGGCGCGTCGCCTCGAGTCTAGCGCCAACGCCTGCGTAACGCGACACACAATCTGTCAGTTTATTTGCTTTTGAAGATGTCGCTCCACTTGATCTTGATGGAATCGACATGCTGTGTCTGGCCACCGCCAGGCATGCGTGTGATTGTCACCGGCAGAGCCATGGGGTATGGCTGGCCAGCAATCTGGACGTACTTGACGTAGCCACCATTGGGGCCGGGCACTGTGGGCGCCTTGTCGGCGGCTTCTTGGATCTGCCGATAGTAGTCTGTTTTTGCTGCTGTTAGGACATGATGGAGTATGAAATCAAGGAGAAGGAAACTCACTTCGGATCTCCTTCGTTCGGTTCCAGAGGTATTGCTGCTCGGTCTTCTCGACGAAGCGGTGGACGAGGAAGTAATCGGCCTTGCCGCGGAAAGCCCGTCAGCACCCAGTAGCCTTATCGACGCAGCCTTACCGATGTGAAGGAAGGGGGGGTTGAAAATGGAGAAAGACCAACCTCCTCGGTGAAAGGGATCCCCCTCTCCTCGAGCGCCTCCTTGCACAGATGCGTCTTGCTGAAGCGGGTGTACGTCTTCTTGCCCAACTGGGCGGCGTTGTACTTTGATCGCTCCTCCTGCAGGGCCGCGTCGATCTTCGCCTTCAGGTGGGCTTCCTCCTTTTCCTTCGCCGCCTTCGCGGCAGCGGCGGCAGCTGCCTGCTGCTCGAGCAGCTGTTTGGCAGCATCGGCGATCCTCTTCTTCTCGGCCTGCAGCCTCTCTTCCTCCTTCCTCTTCTTCTCCTCCTCCTTTTGTTTCTGGATCTGGAGCTGCTCCTGCACCTTCCTCTCGATCTCCTGCGCGCGCAGTTTCTCGAGCCGCGCCTGCTCGTCCTGCATCCGCTTCTTCTCAGCGTCCACCTGCACCTTCTCCAGCTGCTTTTGCACCTCCTTCAACTTCTCCGTCAACTCCTCCTCCTGACGAGAGGGCCTGTTGTACATGCCAACGGCGTACCGGCCGTCGTAGCTGTCGTCACTGCCGCAGCTCGGGGTGCGCGAGTGGGCCCGGCGCCTCCGGTCCCGCGAGTGATCCCTCGAGTCGCCGGCGCCGCCGTAACTGCTGGTGCTGTACAGCGAAACCGCGTCGCTCTCGATGTAGTACTTCTCCCGCCTCATCACGGGATCGTACATCCTCTCGGACCTGGGCCGCGACAGCGCGCGGCGGGGGTCGACGACCTGGCCGACGTTGCGACGACCGCGCTCGGAACCGCTGCGGTTGAGCGCGTTATAGCCGCCGGGGGCCAGGTATCCGCGCTCGCCGGAGACGTATTCGCCGCGTGAGTGCGAGTTGCTGCGGCTGTGCATGGCGGACGGCGGGGGCTCGGCCGCGACGATGAGCGGGGAAGGTGGCGGGTAGTAGTCGGAGCCCGAGTGCGGGGAGAAGGCGGATGGAGGTGGGGGTGAAACCACGTAGGTGTCGTCCCTAGGAGGCGGCGGGGGCGCCGGGGCGTACTGGAACTGGGGCGGGTCGGCGTAATGATAGGACATTTTGGCCCGGTTCTTTTTTTTTTTTTTTTTCCGGAGGGCAGAAGATGCTGGTTTACTTTTCGGCGGGCGGAGCAGCAAGTCGGGATGCGGGGAAGGCGACCGACAAGCTACTTTCTGATATGGATGGAGACGACGGTAC
>Ga0307512_10007145_pt1 | contig 11116 bp, 14 predicted proteins | sample 14_EM_MG_FD_200267 | JGI IMG/M metagenome (GOLD analysis project Ga0307512, IMG submission 200267) | Populus trichocarpa ectomycorrhiza microbial communities from riparian zone in the Pacific Northwest, United States - 14_EM | ecosystem: Host-associated > Plants > Roots > Unclassified | place... | reverse complement strand
GCACAACGACTTATATTTTGTAGTCAACATTGTTGTAAACATCTTCAAGGAATTAAGTTATGGAAGTTGGTGTTGAAACCAGGGTGTGCCAGATAAGAACGCAGTGGACAAAACACGATGAAGTAGGAGTAAAGGCATGCACAGGAGAAAGCGATGTAAAGACAAAAAGGAGTGTAGTAGTGGGCATGTGCTGTATCTCATATGTGTGTGCAGTGCATTATCTATTGCTTATCTACTAGCAGTTAAAGCCGGATATAGTAATCCTGGTGTGATGCGCATCAGCCATGCAGTCCGTGCATGTTGGTCCAAGCAACATTGTGACAAGAATAGTGCATGGACTGCATGGCTGACATGTGTCACACCAGGATTACTATATCTGGCTTGATAACTGCTAGTAGATAGTAGATAACACGCAGCATGCGCATATGATGCATCACTATGGCTCGTTATAAGGCACCTGGATCCAGTGCACTGCAATTTTCTGGCTCCCAGGGCAGAAGAAAAACAGCAGCCCTTCTTCTACAGTGCGCTCTGGAATCATGAACTCTGGCCCATTGTCAATGGCTCTGAGAATGCTCCCGATGTGACAATAGACCCTGCTGCCTACGATGAGTGGTGTCTTATGGATCAAGAAGCTCAGCTTATGATCCTCTTGGCATTCAAGAAGGTTGGACAGAAATGGGTCTTCCACGTGATGACATCAAAGGAGCACTGCGATTGCCTCAGCAGTGCCAGCATGCACTACTCTGGCAGCAGTGGTCAAAGAACTGTGTCCCTTCTGGAGCAAGTTAGTCAGGCTGCGTTTACAGACACTGAGCCACTACAGCCACAGTTAGATATCGTCATTTTTGCCACCCATCAGCTCAAGTCCACCAACATCGTCATCCTGGTGTCGTCGTCATCCACCTCCTTGTGCTTCGCCTTCCCAAGTCACACTCTATGCTCCGAACTGTTACCTGTAAATAGTAGTCTTCATTTCCTCAATATAAGCATGTCATAATCCTTTCGTTTTGCTGTCTGACTTACTAGAATGCTCTGTGATTGCACTGACATATACAATTATTACAATAGCGTCTCCTGGGCATTTGCGTGCACCCCTACACTCTGGCTCAATTCTACCACTTCCCCCTCAGGCCTCAGCCCATTAGTCTTGTGCCAACCCCCATCTCCCTTCCCCCCAGCACACGCAAGGAGTAACACTGATGCCGCAGGATACCTCCAACAGCAACAATGGAAGATGCTGCAGACTGACTCAGATGTTGCCTCACCCCTCAGCACCCACATCCAAAACCGCATGTCAGCCACACTGATGAGACCCGCATATGCAATGGCCCTAGAGGAGGAAGGGCCACTCACAGGAGTCAGAACAGGGGAAAGTGGCCTGTGTGAGCCATGTAACTTGCAAGTGTGGATGTGTACTTGCAGGGAAGGAGCTCCTCCTCCCACGTTTGGACCCCCTCCTGCCACGCAGACGGTCCCTGGCATGCATACCTACCTTGATACAACCTCTTGCAACGTCCAGCCTGACCCCTTCAGGTTCAGTTCAGGTTCACAGTGTAGGAGAACCTGGACCAGACCTAAAGTCCAGTTCTATGGGGTTCAGGTTCAGGTTCAGGAAAAATCGAGAACCAGACCCAAAGTCCAGTTCAAGGTTCAGGGAAATCTTCCCTGAACCAGACTAAACCAGACTTCAGCAACGCTAGGCTAAATGCCACCTTAACTCATTGAATGCTTATGTATCCTCCAAATCACCTTGGACAGTCTCTTAACTAGGAAGCATCCTATTGTTCTACCCTTTAGGATAGATAGCTACAGACCTGTATATAAGCCTGCCATATCCCCTGAAGTCAAACATCTGGGCTGATTTTGATGATCCTGGGCTTGTTAGAATGCCCATGGGTTTCTGCAGGTCAACCTGTGCAGATCCCTAGGGGGAATGGCCAGTCAACTTGTGAATGGTGGTGCGATCTGCCTAGAATGCAAAAGGGGCAATTGTTGGCCAGTGGGACTTGTCTCCTGTAACATGCTGGAGCATGTGGGGTAAAGATGGGTTGAGTTTGAGTGATCAGAACTTAACTTTCCTAAGAGCTTGTCACAACAGAACCAGATCAAATTGATGGTTATTGCGAAAGCTAAGTGTAAGGAGTAAGTCTGCCCTCTCAGTGATGCAAGGGCAGTCCTTATATACATGGTCATGTATTGTACCTATCTATATGGGTACCTGTCAGGCAACCCCTCTTTTCACATGTGCTACCAGGTAGCACATAACTCCATTAATTGCTCATGGCAATCCAATTCACGCACAACTACCTAGTGAGGTCGATCGCATGTAATATACCTGGTCATGCACATCATGCACTGACTTGAGCAGGTGTTGTAGATCATATGCAACCAATCAAAGTTGATCACACATTATCTATTTATTGATGTGTATGTTGTGCAGTTCACACATAGCCGATCAAAGTTGTTTGCATGGTTATGCATGTGAATGACGCTTGACCAGTACAAGTACCATGTATGCACTGGCAGCATGGTATTGTACATGGCAATCCATGAAGGCACATGCTACCAGCATGTGCCTTGTGATTTCCTTTGAGTAAGGTGGCCATAATCTTAGCCACCTTACACCCTCCCCCACAAAACCAAGTCACATGGTGATGGAGACACATCCATGCAGAGATAGAATTTTTACAAGTACCATATGCAACTGTACATGGGTACTACAAGTGAACATGGAGCAAAGCCAACATACTATGGATCAGGCCTATAGGCCTACTGGGATGGATAATGGATATGTAGATAATGAGTATGATGGTCGATGTGGCTGCTGCTCTAAGCGGGGCCCATCTGAGTGTCCTTGTCCTCTTGTTCATTGGCCCATGAAGCATGGGTGTTGCTCTCCCTCACATCATCTGGATGGATGGAAGGTGCACGAGTTGCTCCTTCACTAGGAGCAGAGGAGGGACCCACCTCAGCATTGGTAGACGAGGCCATCTCTGATTGGTAAGTTGCATGCCATTCAATGCGTTGTGCATGAGCCTTCTCTAGCACAGGGTGATAATACCCCAGGATGCCTGGGTTGACCTTCATGAGAGCTCAACTTGGGTCCTCATTGATGCATACATATGATGCCTTTCTCGCCTCTGATAGTAGAGGATCCTCTGGACGTTTCATAAGTCCCATGTCAACATAGGCTGCCACCCACTGTTGCCATATCTTGGCCTTGTCTACAGTCATGCCAATGCTTGCCAAGAAGTGTGCCACATATTTGGCTTTGAGGTCTTTCTCATTAGCGAATGTGGTTGTAGAGTACTGTTGCACACAGTGATTGGGTGCGATGGTTATTTGTAGATGTGTGACAGTCTCCTCATAAAGGCCATGCATGCAAAGTAGCATGGCTGCTGCCTGAAGGAATGTGTCCTGAAGTGGACCGCAGATGGCTACCATGTGCATCTTTTTGGAATGGGGAAGTAGGGTGAGGAGCACCCTCACAGCATCGATGTGTACATTCAAGTACCTGTTACAGATGAACAGTACACCATTGAATGTGAACTTGCCCTCAGACCAAGGGTGTTCCTACATTCTCTGCAGCCATTTTTTCCAAACAGTGGTGCTGACATGGGGCAAGGGCTCCTTTGGTAGGGGTGGCACCTCGCCTCTCACATTGCACTCTTTGTGCTGCATGTCCAGGGTGGCGTTCCAGCAATCAAGGGCTTGCTGGTGGCACTCCTCTTGTAATTCCAGGGGAGAGTTTCAGATGTGGTTGATGTAGCCCATGATGCGATTGCACTTCCTCAGTGTCATAAGGAGGTCTGTGATGCCGTCCTTGGTAGTAGGGTCAAATTGCAAGATCAGCACCCTGTTCCTCCCCCCAACAATAAGTTTATCAAGGGGCAAAGGGAGGCCAAGGTGGATGGCCTTGGCAGGGTTTTCTAGAAGGAGGTATTCCCTTGGGACCAGTATAGTGGTCCAAGAGGGGCTGCAATTGGTCAGCCTGCCAGTGGCCCCACCATCAGCATAGATGAAATGCAAACTTGAGTAATCGATGTCACCACTGGGGGTGAGGGCCAAGCACTTGTACTGGCACCTGCAGTATGAGAGAACTGGTAGCAAGGCGCAGAAACCAATACTCTCAATGAAAGAAGAGGCATTAGCAGGGGGCGCAAGGTTGATGGCATCAGTCATACATGATGTACTGCCTGGGTTAGGGGCAGGAGTAGAAGCACCCTGAGTGGGCAGCTAGGAGGCATTGTTGGAAGACATGCTGGAAGGTGGAAAATGATGTGGGGTGTGGTGTGATATGGGATGTGTTGTGTTGGCAATGTGTGCATAAAACAGCATGTTTGAATGGGCAACACCATCAGGTAATGTCCTGATTATAAGTTAGGTGAAGTAATCAAATGAAATTGTTGTTTTTCGTTTGAAAAATTTGATGCTTGCATGATCAATCACAGCATCAATTGATCATACATGCTTATCTCAGGGCGTCCCTATACAGTAGATCCCCCAATTAGCAGCTCTTATAGAGTCAGCACTACTTGACTAAGTTGCACAATGGAGCGCCTCTGCACAGATGGCTTCTACAAGGCAGATCATGAGGATCCTGGATGCCAATCAGATGAAGATAGTCGTCCAGGGCCTGCAGATCCTTGCATGCTTTGTACAGCTCCCAAGTGGTATTGCCCATGTTCCAGTGTACTTGGAGTGATAAGCGACCCTTGTCCCACTTGTAAGCAGCGATCATATTCACCAGCCACTCCTGGTTGTCAGGGGTGCCATAGTCATAAAACATATGCACTTCCCAGTGTGGGAATAGTGTGTCATCATTTGTGTGATAAGGGCAAAGCTTGCTCTGGTGGGACTGGTCATGCAGATTCCGGGCCTTTAGCTGAGCCAGGAGCTCGACCTTATAGTTGGATGTACTCATTTGTACGTCGAGTACTTTGAATGGACCGACATATTTTGGCAGTAATTTGGTTGCATGCCCTTTCAGAAGCGACAGGTCTGCTATGGACACATACACAAGATCGCTGACAGCGAAGGTGTCATCTTTGTGTCAGTGGTGGTTCACATTGTGCATCTGGTACACTCTACTCTCAATGATGGCATCATGCATATCAGCAAGGTTCTGTAGGGTGTGAGTGACAAAATGTCGTATGCTGGGCACATTGCTTGACTCTGGTATGATGCCTGGGTTTATGCTAGTATATACCCATAGTTGAGCTTGAATGGAGCGAATCTGGATAAGCTGCTAATGGCGGAATTCAGAGTGAATTCTACTATAGGGATCTTCTTGGACCAGTCCTGCTGGTCCAGACATACCATTGCCTGGAGTATTTGGGCAATCAAGCATATTGTGCATTCTAATGCGCCATCCATCTGAGAGTGGAATGACATCGACATTAGGAGCTTTGTGCCAAGAAGCTGGTGAGTTTCACACCAGAACTTGGATGTGAACTTGGAATCTCTGTCTGAGATAATAGTCCTGGCAAGTCTGTGCAAGCAAACTGTTATGGTCAGGTCACCATGTCTTTCAGTCGTTCAAATTCTGGAGTTTCTGACAGGGGTAATTCCCCAATAGGAAAGCAAGTGGGCGATCCAATTAGGAAGTTGACCTAATCAGGTAATGTGTTGGTGAACCAAAGAGGAAAGGCAGGTGTCAGGAGTCAGGTGTCGGGATTGATCACATGAAGTGTCATGTGACTTGTCAAAGGGCTAAAGGAGATCACATGATATGTCACGTGACTTATCTGGAGGTGAGTGAAGATTACACAAGTCAACATGACTTGGAATCGAGTGAGGCACAACACATAACCTTGAAGACATATAGAGAAGAGAAGGTGAATAGTGACCAAGTCGACTATCGCAGAGAGGTTCTTTCAGAGGGAAGCTGTATGCATTCGATAGAGAAGCAATAGCCTGTATTGCATGAATAGAATGAGCTTAGAGAACTCGTTCTATGCTACTAGAGACAGTATATATATAGGGACAGCAGAAACTACTGGAACATTGTGGAATACAATCAAAGGTAGTGGAAGGGAATAGAAGCTCATAGAATCATATGGAAGTCTCTAGAAAATGTGAGAGCAGTCCATAGGTAAGTTATGTAAGCAAGGGAGAAAGTGGTCTGGAATTGAGTATGAAAAAGAAAAGAAGAAATTAGGTAAGAGGAGGGCAGTCCGTGACATTACCCCCTTGTTAACGTCCTTTAGATATCGTCAAAGTAGTACTGCTCATCCTCAGCAGCGCAGTGACCGTTCTCAAAGTTAGGGTGGTTGGGGTAAACCTTGCAAAGACCCCCATCTTGGCACATGTCATGGGGGCGCATACAATCCATACCTGTATGACCACAATGTGAACAATGGCAGCAATAGCCAATTGAATGGCAGTGTTTGATGTGGTGCCCCATCTTGCCACACTAGTTGCAGGTGCTCTTGCCAGTGCCCCAGGCTTCTACAGCATGGTTTTGAATGGCGACATGAATCTTCTTGATCTGTTATGAGGAAAAGTAAGGGGAATATCATAGGTTGCGTCCAATATGTCGGAGGACACGTTGAGGGGTGTTGGTAGCAGCAAGACAGTCCAAGCTATGATAGAGGGCCTGACGTTCAGTCTCTAAGGCCTCTTGAATGCAGCCCATTTCTTGAGCCAGTTTGGTGGCCTTCGAGTGGTAGGAGCAGAAGTGTTTGACTTCGCCTATAAGCGTGGGGTTTTCCTCTTGTTTAAGGGTGTAGTTGATGGTGGAGGAGTAGAGGAGTTCGTCGATAAAGAGTAGTTCATCGTGAGGAGAGAGGGGGGTATGGCCTTGAATGTCAGCACGAGCATGAAGAGGACAGGATTGGATGGTGCAGTTGCGACCATTAGTCGCCAAGAGTTCAGGGAATGGTCCAGACATGTCGTAGCAGATGAAGGGGGCAATTATATCTTCGTTGCTGTCAGGGATGACAAAGTAGTGGTGGGTGTTGGTCTCCATCCAGTTTTCCATCCAACCAGGTCCTAGATGTATGCCAGGTTGAGGACCAGTGGGACTAGGGGTTTGCCTTTTGGTGTCAGCATCCCTGGCTTTGGTTAGAGCTTCCTGGGTGGTGAGCTTGTTATAGAGGATAACTGCCATGGAATGGTTGTCAATGAATGGGGATGCGCGGGTCATAGACTCATGAGGGGGAGGAATGGGAAGTGGTTCAGGACTGAAAGGGGGGCTGTTAGGGTATGATGGGTCAGTGGTCCCAATGAATTCATTGCTGGGGTAAAAGGGGAGTGTGTTGGAAATTTGGATGTGACAACATAGAGGGGATATGTTGATGGGTAGAATGGTTTGCGCAGCAGGAAATTCATGGCAGACTTCATTGACTATAAGACCTAGGAGGTCAGCAATGTGCTGGACCATTTGTTCATTGGGCCAGCAACGTTCAGAAGAGGTTGCACTTGCAATGCTTTCAGGGGGAGGAGAGGTGACAATGTAGGGAGTGCCACCAACGCTATTGATAGGAGATGAGGAGCAGGAAGGGATAAAAATAGGGGAGGATGAGTGGGACATGGCAAGTGACAAGAGGGTGAGAAACTGTTCAAAGGGGCAAAGGTGGTGGGTTCGAAGTTGAAAGTATTGAGAGATTGGATTGTTTTTGAAAATTTGGAGGATTCACTGAAGGCTTGGGCGGTAGTAGTAAGTATGGGAGGCCAGAATGAAGTGGGGATGAGAAGTCGTTGAGGGATTTCGATGGTCTCTTTATACTGTTGGTCGTCCAGCCGTAGTGGTGTTTGTAAGATAGAAGTCTGTCAATGCATCTGGGGCATGTAGGTCCTTGTGGTCAATCCAGGAGTCATCAGAGTGTGGATAACCCTTCCAATGTATGAGGTATTGAAGTTTTCATCTTCTGCTGTGTTGCTGTGCGTCTAGAATGGTCTTGATTTCATACTCTTCTTCACTATTGATGATCAGAGGTGGTTATATAAAGGGCATGCCATATTGCTCCATCTCCTTATAAGGAAGGAGGAGATCCATGTGAAACATGTTGTGGATTTTCATCAATGGGGGAAGTGCAAGTTGCATAGCCATGGGACTAATCTTCTGTGTAACTTTGAAGGGTCCATATCGTTTTGGGGAGAGTTTGCAATTACTGGCGATAGTGAGGTTGCGACCTTTGAGCCAAACTTGGTCACCTTCTTTAATCTCTGTTAATTTCTTGTTATCTTTGTGGTTTTGTACATGTTGAAGAAGCTTCTGGGCTGATTGCCTTGCTTTGTCCAGGAGGCATAGACATGTTTCTGCAGCAGGGGTAGAAGATTCTAGATGTTTCAGAATCACCTGTGGTTTAATTCCAATTAGAAGTTTGTGAGGTGATCGATGGGCAACATCATGTTTCCAGAGTTGTGAGCGAATTCTGCGATGGGTAGAAGTTGACTCCAAGCAGAAGGCTTTCCAGATGTCCAAGGTCGTAGATACTACTCGATCCAGGCATTCATGCACTCTGTTTGTCCGTCAGTACAAGGGTGAAAGGCTGTAGACAGATTTTGTTGAATTCCAAGTGCCTTGCACATTTCTTTTGCAAATGCAGAGGTGAATCAGGGGTTGCAGTCCAAGATGATTCTTTTGGGAAGTCTGAACCAAGGTATGAGGTGTTTCAGGTATTCGAGGGCTACACCTGTTCCATCAATTGTTTTGGTACAGGGAATGAATTTAGCTGCCTTGGAACATCCTTGGTCAACAATCGTAAGAATGGAGTTGAAACCTTGTGATTTGGGAAGGTCTGTAATCAGGTCCATTGATACATATTGGAAGGGGCCTTCTTCAACAGGTGTATCAAAATATTGTAGGGGTGCTTTTGATTGATATACATTGGTTTTAGATTCTTGACAGCGTGCACATCCTTTGATGTATTGTTCCACGAATTCTCTGAGTCTGGGGCCTTCATATTGTTCACGAACAAGTTCCCAAGTGTTGGAAATGCCAGGGTGTCTGGCTGTGGGGGAATCATAAAGGGTTTGAAGAATGTCGCATCTTAGATCTGAGTTGTCTTCAAGGAAAATTTTGTTAGCACATGTTGGAGCGAAGAGGTGATCAGGGAGAAGAACACATGGTTCTGTAGTATCTACCCCCTTGTTAAGGTTTTTTCTTTGTGACAACAAATCAGCCATGGTGTTTGTTGATCCAGGAATGTGTTCGAGAGTGTAGTCAAAGTCTTGTAAGAATTCTATCCATCTGGCTTGTCAGCCAGTGATCTTGTGTGGGTCGCAGAAGTACTATAGGTTTTTATGGTCAGTATGAACGCGAATTGCATGTGTGGCCCCTAGAAATAATGGGCGGCCATATTTGAATCCAAAGATTACACCAGTGAGTTCTTTGTTGTGTGCATCATAGTTCTTTTCTGCAGGAAGAAGACTTCTAGAGTGAAAGGCAATAGGGTGAATACCATCCTCGAATTCTTGAGCAATAACTACTCTGAGGGTGTAATCAGATGCATCAGTTTCCATAACAAATTGTTTGGTCCAATCTGGGGTGTGAAGTACTGGGTAGTTACTGCAGATTCTTTTAAGTTCTAGAAAGGCGTTGTTACGTTTATCTGTCCAAATGAATTGCTCATTTTTGCATATGAGATCATTCAAGGGATGTGCAATATCAGAGAAGTTCTTGATGAACGCTCTGTAGAAATTGCAAAATCCTAGGAAACTTTGCACATCTTTGACAGTTTGAGGAGTTGGCCAGTCAGCAATTCCTTGAACTTTAACAGGGTCCATTTTGACGGTTCCATTGCCGATGAGTACTCCAAGGTATTCAACTTCATGTTGGTGGAATTTGCACTTTTCTGGTTTGAGGAATAGATTGAATTTCTCAAGCTTGTCCAGAATATGGTTGACTTGAAGTTTGTGGAGTACTTCATTATCTTCTGTAGCAATGATCATGTCATCCATGTAAATATAAAGCCATCCTTGTGCGACTTCATCTTGGAAAATATCGTCCATTATTATTTGGAAAGTAGCAGGGGAGTTGGTTAGTCCAAAGAACATAACTGTAGGTTTGAACAGTCCTTTGCTTGTTTTGAAGGTGGCCTTGTACTCATCACCTTCTTTAATGCGAATATTGTTGTACCCCCATTGAATGTCAAATTTGGAAAAGAGACATTTTTCTGCAAGGTTGTAGATCAATTCTGAAATCAATGGCAGTGGATATTTGTTAGGGATGGTCCATTTGTTCAAGTTGCGATAGTCTTGAACTGGATGGAATTTGCCATCTTTCTTTTGAATGAGAAAGAATCCACTTGCATAAGGGGATTTAGATCAACAAATTCTTTGTAGACGTAGATTCTGGGAGAGGAATTCATGTTGTTCTTCCTTTTCTTTAGGTGACAGAGGATAAACTCTGCAATTGATTGATGTAGGGGCATTGTCTTTTAGTTCAATTGCATGGTCCCAAGGTTGACAACCTGGAAATCATTCTGATGCTTTTTCAGAAAAGACTTTTCCATGACAATGGTATCATTTGGGGACGATCTCTTGCCAAGTATGTTTCTTTTTGTCAGCAGCGTCTTGGGCTAATTAAGAGGCAACAGTGGTTTTAGCTATTCTAGTTTGTAGCCAAATTTCATCGCCTTCTTCCCATCCAGGAATGGACCATACCCAGACAGGCGTGGTTTCTAGTTGTCTCATTCCATTAAGAATAGATTGCCAGTTGTTCGCTTTAGCTGTAGAGATTGTAGTAAAGCCATCAATGCGACTATTGCACCAGTCTATGTCTGGATTTGAGGCTTCAAGGAAGGAATAGCCAAGAATAAAGTCATCTTGTCCAATGTCTGCAACATAGAAGGCATAAAGGGCTTGTTCTCCATTGTTGTTGACTGTTAAGTCTACTGCCTCTAGAATTTGTCTGGCTTTGTTAGAGATTCCATCTACATTTTGCACCTTTCTTGCTTTTGTTAACATTCACATAGTTAATTTGAGTTGTTTGATGGTGCAAGGGTGGATAAAACATTCTGTTGCACCACTATCTAGAAGTGCTTTTTGATCAACTCGTTTTCTTCTGGTTTGTAGCTGAAAGGGGACTTGTATTCCATGTTTTCGAGCTATATACATAGAACCAGAATTATTTAGGACTGCCCAAGCAAGAGCCATAATACTCAGG
>Ga0307512_10007144_pt1 | contig 11118 bp, 10 predicted proteins | sample 14_EM_MG_FD_200267 | JGI IMG/M metagenome (GOLD analysis project Ga0307512, IMG submission 200267) | Populus trichocarpa ectomycorrhiza microbial communities from riparian zone in the Pacific Northwest, United States - 14_EM | ecosystem: Host-associated > Plants > Roots > Unclassified | place... | reverse complement strand
TCTACAAGTACGAGGTCTGCATCGAACTTCGTAATGTGTTCTTCTATCTCGCGGATCTGCGGGTCGTCGACCGAGTTGGTATGAGATGTACCGAGAAACAAGAGCGGCCCATCGCGCCAGAAGGAGACTGCTGGGGGCTTCGGGCTGGCGGTCTGAGCAATTGAGATCGAAGGTCCGATCAGAAGGGCCAGAAAGGCACGTCGCTGAATCACAAGCCTAGCGTTCGACGTAAGGGCCGCCTTGCGACTTGCCGCAAGGGGTCCACTTGACGGAGAGGCCGCCCGGTTCATGGCGCAACGGCATGAGACGAAAGATGCTTCTGCATGAACACGCTCAGTGGATCATTGGTGTACTTGCTGAAGGGGCCGCGGCGCTCGTAGCCGCATGCTTCATACAGGCCCAGCGCTTCGGGCTGAAACGGACCCGTCTCCAGTTGGAGCAGCGCGCAGCCGCACTCAACTGCCTTCGACTCCAGCATGGACAGAAGCTGCTTGGCGACCCCTTGGCCCCGACATAGCGGGCTGACATACATGCGCTTCAGCTCACCGAACTCTGGGTTGAGAACGATTGCGCCACAGCCAATGGCACGTAGCGCCTTGTCTCGCGCGACGGCAAACAAGACATTGGGCAGCTTGAGCGAGGCGAGATCGAGTGCATGCCTGCTTTCGGGCGGATAGAGCGTGTCTTGGTATGCATCAAGCTCGGCGATGAGGGCGACGACCTCTGGCTGATCGGGTGACTCAAGAGCGATGTTCATGGTTGAGTGAGGTGGCTAACGCCCCTCAATGGGCGCCTGGTTGTGCATGAGTTGACTCTGACAGTTTCTTCTTGGCTGCGTCTATCTCAGCTGCACTCGCACTGGCTGGGGAGCCACATTTCTCGCATTTCCCGTGACCGGGTGGGTTGGAAGCTTGGCAGACATAGCATTTCCATTGATAGGTCGGCGCGGCCTTTGTCGCGGCATCGCTGCGTGCGACTAGATCTCTAATGATTGGTGCGAACGCCCAGACGACCGAGAAGATGATGACCCACGCCACCATCCCAAACAAGCCATTTCCACCACCACCGCTACTGCCTCCAAAGAAGCCAACGACCATAGCCAAGAGCAGGACGACGAAGGCGAGCACGGCGCCTACAACCAACCGCACGACGAGAGTGAATAGGTTGAGAAGCATTGCGGTCGCTTAACGTTCGACGTAAGGGCCGGAGGGGTTAGGCAGCAAGCGCGAAGCCACGCAGCGTTTGGAGCTTTCCATCTTTCAGGACGCCGGCTGACAGGGACACCAGTGAACCTTCGACGTGTACACCTTCTCGATTGAGGTCATCGCAGAGTTGCTTGGCCAATTTGAAGTCTTTCGTGGACGCGATAGTTACGTGAGGAATGTAGGGAAACTCAAGCCGGTGATATGACCGTAGCAATCCTCTGTACAACTGGTCATGCAACAGAGAGACCTCTGCATTGCCTTCATTCGGAACAAGGGAAACATACGCGGTGTCGTCGATATCGTCGACGCCGAGCATGGCATAGGTGCAACGGAACTGAATTGGCCTAGCAGACCTGGCTACCAATGCGATGTGATCGAAGTACGCCGACTCTTCGACATCACGAACGCCGAAGACGAGCGTGAAGTGTGGTTCGACTACGGTGAAGTGCGGATCGTGCTTTTGCCGGAAGTCTTGAATCCACTGCATCTGCACTTCGGGAATACTTAGGTAAGCGACCGTGTAGAAGGGATGGGCGTTCATCTTGTTTGCCACCAGCGCTTAACATGAGAGGGCTGGTTGAGCTGATTCATTGCGACACATCTTCTACCGCAACCAGTTGCCAACAAGACGGACCGCGCTCGAATAGATATTCGAATGAATGAGCGTCGGAGTCTTTCATATCGAGGCGAACTGAAGCCTTTCTGCCGTTGACCTGAACCTTTGCCTCCAGTGCCAAGTCTTTCTGCTTCTTTAGTGTTGGATAGAGCGGCTCTGTAGAAGCCTTGACCCTCTCGGGCGTGACACTGGTTCTGATGGGCGGGCAGTCTGGACGGCAGCGAACATCGGGCTGGCTGTAAGCCAGTGGATAGCGTACGCGCGCTTCTTGGAACGGCCTGTTCGTTTCGAACTTCTTCAAGAAACTTGAGAACCTTTGAGGGCATGCCTCGTCGGCTCGGGATTGAGCCACTAGGACAACAAGCAGCAGTGCCGCAAGGCTCGAGATACGCACTTGTCCTCTTAACGTTTGAAATGAGTCCCTGTAGAGAGTTAGGCATCACCGTATTTCTCTGCCAGACGCGGGAAGAGTGACGGCAACTCTTCTTCTGACCACTCGGTGCCTTGTGGTTGAGCGAGTTCGATCGTGAAGTCTCGCTCTAACTCACCGCCACCTTTTGCTTCGTAGCATTTCAGTGCCTCATATGCGAAGGCCTCCAGCTCGAAATAGTCTTGGCGTGGCACGTCAGCCAAGGCGTCGGGATTGGCAATGGCTCTTTCGAACTGAGTTTTTCCTTCAGAGATCAGCCAATGGCAGAAGTACCGGAAACCGTCATCTGAACAACCGCCATTCATGAGATACGCAGCACCCCATAGATCCCACCGATGCGCGCGATGGATCATTTCGTCGTACTTCTTCTGGAAGCCCTCAATCTCGGGCATGGAAAGTTGATCCAACTCTTCGCCGAGGTGTGAGACGCGGGCTTCCACATCACCGCCCGCTTGCTTGCGCGCAGCCTCAACAATGGCCCAGAACCGATCGTCAGTCATGCCTATGCCCCAGTGAGGCCACACAAGAAGTAGAGGCCCAAATGTATCCACCTCGAATCGAGGAATTCCTTTGTCATCAAGGAATCACCTCTGCTTTTCAATTCCGACACCGGAACGTCCCGATGCCCGCATTGGAGAGCACTTGGTCCGATTCGTCCAACCCGCCCAAGCCGCACTCGCACTCGCACTCGCACTCGCACTCGCACTCGCACTCGCACTCGAGCCTCAGCTGCTGGATCCGATGCGCGATTGCCAGCACCGCCACAGCCAGCAAACCCAAACACTCCAGAGCGGCAAGCGCCTTTTTCACAAAGCTGTCTTCTGAACCCACTAGATTACGCGGCTTCGAGGGGCTCATGGATGCGAGCCCTCTTGCTCTTTCAACTTCCGCGCACCTCCGCAATCATGTCCCGAACACTGGCTCGTCGTCCTTTCATACTTTCTCTGGTCGCTACCCTCTGCTTGTCTGCCTGCGGCGGCGGGAGCGATGACACCAGCACCAGCCAGCTGACAATTCCCGGTGCGCCGCAAGACCTGGGGTTCACCGACAGTGCAGCGGTGGCCGACGAGAACGTCACGCCGCCCTATGTCGATTTCGCTTACACCAACCAGCGCGGCGATGCTCGCTACGCGACCAAGGAAACCAATGCCGGCGTGCGCGTGGTCGCTGGCTTCCTCGACCTGTGGCAACCCAGCACGCTTCTCGTGGATGCAGGCGTGACGGCCGCCGCCAACGGCAACTTCCCGGCCATCACTGCGTCGACGTGGACCGGCATCCCCGGTGATGCCACCGACGGCACGGTGCTCAATGCCACCGTCCTGAACGCCAACATCCAGTATTCGGCCAACACCACATCGAATCGCACTGCAGCCCAGGAGGTGGCCGCCTACCTTGACGACCGCCGAGGCAAGGGCTACAGCGTCACCGACGGCCTGGGGCCGCTCACCACTGCCTGGCGCAGCGCCGCCCAGCAGACGACGACGATCACCACGGTTGCGGCAGACGCCACGACCGTCTTGTACAACGACGCCGGCAACAACACCGGCGTGGGCAGCGCAGCGGGCAACAGCGGCTTCGGCGGCGTGGTCGACTTCGTCAACAACGCGGGCCAGAACGCCTCCACCGAACCTGCGAAGCGCTTCTACAAATACGCGCGGCCCTGGCGTTGGAGCACCGACGTGAAAGTGCTGCCGGCCCTGGTCCCGGCCAAAAGCACCACACCTGCCACTGACGGCGGCTTCATCAGCGGCCATGCCGCCGAGGCCACGCGCGATGCCGTTGCCATGGCCTACGTGCTGCCCGAACGCTTTCAGGAGATCGTGAGCCGGGGCTTGGAATTGGGCGAGAACCGCATCCTCGCGGGCATGCATTCGCCGTTGGACGTGATCGGCGGCCGCATCCAGGCCCAGGCCGCTGCTGTGGCCAGCATCGCGACTGGCGCCAATGCGCCCGGTAAAGCCGCCGCCTATGCCCAGGCGCACACCGCGCTGATGGCCGCTGTCGGTGCGAGCAGCCCGAGCGCGCTCAACGCATACGCGCATTCGCAGACGAGTGCAGATGATCGCTTTGCGGATCACGCCGTCAACAAGGCCAACTACCTCAAGCGCCTGATCTACGGCTTCAGCCAGATCGCGGACGCGACCAAGCCCGCGGTGGTGCCCAAGGGGGCCGAGGTTCTGCTGGAAACGCGCCTGCCCTACCTGGATGCCACGCAGCGCCGGGTTGTGCTCAAGACCACGGCGCTGCCGTCGGGCTACCCTGCGATGGACGATGCCGAAGGATGGGGTCGCCTGAACCTGTTCGCCGCCGCCGATGGCTACGGCGCATTCAATGGCGATGTGGTCGTGAGCATGGATGCGAGCCAAGGCGGCTTTTTCGCCGCCGACAGCTGGCAGAACGACATCTCTGGCGCCGGCAAGCTGACCAAGAAGGGCAGCGGCTCGCTCGCGCTGACGGGCAACAACAGCTTCACGGGCGGCACGCAGATCGTCGCGGGGACGCTGCAGGCCACCTCGGCCACCGCCTTCGGGAGGGGCGACGTCTACCTTGGCGGTGGCACGCTGGTGTCTCAGGCCGCAACGGCGCTGACGATCTCGGGTGCCTATACGCAGTTGGCCGACACCACGCTGGAACTCGACCTCGGCAACGGGAGTGCCGGCCGCCTCGCAGTCGGTGGCGCGGTGACGCTGGCGGGCGGCACGCTGAACATCACATTCAGGTCGGGCTACGCTCCCGCGGTGGGTGACACACTCAGTGTGATCAGCGCCGGCGCGTTGCGCGGCACGTTCACCACCATCACCGTCAATGGCTTCAAGGTCACGCCGACCTACACCGCCAACGGGTTGTTGCTGCACATCGACGCATAAGGCGACGCTGAATAAGTCCCCGCGAGGCGGGGTGCCTCGGTTTGGGATGGGCTGCAAGGCGCAACCCACAGCCATAGCCCAGCTATGGCGAGGATTTGCAACGCCTCAGACCGCCCAAAGCGAGGATGCACCGTCCGCGAGGGATTTGTTCAGCGTTGCCATAAAGCTCGGGGAAGCTTCGGTGGCCGCGCCAGCAGGTCGTCGCCGAACACGTCGTCACCGAGCTGCGTGAGGCTTGTCAGACCTGCTCGGGCCCCGCTGCCTGACCACGCGTCAACATGCGGCCCGCGCGTTCCAGCACCTGCGGCTCGGCACCGCCGCCGCTGCCTCGATAGGCCAGGCGGCCGTTCACGAACACGGCGCCGATGCCAACGCTCGCGCTGATGGGCTGATCGTAGGTGGCGGTGTCGGCGATGCGCGCCGGGTCGAACACCACCACGTCGGCCATCGCACCCACCTTGAGCAGGCCGCGATCGGCAATGCGAAAGTTGCGTGCCGTCAGCCCGGTCATCTTGTGCACCGCCTGCTCCAGTGTGAAGAGCTGCCGCTCGCGCCAGTAGCGCGCGAACACGCGCGGGAACGCGCCCCACAGGCGCGGGTGCGGATGCCTGTCGTGCGGCAAGCCATCGGAGCCGATCATCGTCAGCGGGTGCTGGATCACGCGCTCCACGTCTTCTTCCTGCATCTGGAAATAACAGGCCCCGCCCGGCTGCAAGCGGCGGCAGGCGGTCTTCTGGTCGACGCCCCATTCATCGGCGATGGCGGCCAGCATGCGACCGCCATGCTCGGGATGAGCATCGCTCCACGTGAGCATCACGTCGATCACGCCGTCGACCAGGTCTTCGCGCAGCACGGTCGAGCCGGCGACATAGGGGTAGACGTCCATCGCGATGTGCTGGCGCGCGGCCAGCGCTTCGATCAGCGGCAGCGTCTCGCGCGTGCGGCCCCAGTTGGCCGGGCCGGCGCATTTGTGGTGCGAGATCACGAGTGGCACGCCAGCCTCGAAGGCCGTGTCGCCCGCTTCATGGAGCGCCTCGATGATCTGCGCCATCTCGCTGCGCAGGTGGGTGGCGTAGACGCCACCGTGGCGAGCGACGACGCGGGCGAGCTGCGTCACCTCGTCGGCCGGCGCCGGGTAAGCCTCTTCGTAGAACAAGCCCGACGACAGCCCGTGCGCGCCTTCGGCCATGCAGGCATCGAGCAGCGCCGCCATCTGCGCACGCTGGTCGCCGCTGGCGGCCTGCGTCAGGTCACCCAGGGTCGCGAAGCGCAGCGTCGTGTGGCCGACCAGTGCTGCGACGTTGAGGGACGGTTGCGCGGCCTGAACCGCATCGCGGTAGGCGCGCATCGTGGGGTAGCGAAACGACTCGGCGCCCAGCAGCGTCAGCGGCGGCTTGGCCGTGCCGGTGGCGTAGGGCATCAGCGAGATGCCGCAGTTGCCCGTCACCACCGTGGTGATGCCTTGCGAAATCTTCGGCAGGTAGGCGGGGTCGCGCAGCACGATTGCGTCGTCGTGGGTGTGGGCATCGATGAAACCGGGCGCGATGACCTGGCCGCGGCAGTCGACGACCTCGAGCTCGGCTTCGCTCAGGCCCTCGGGCAGGCGCTGGCGCAGGCCTTCACCGAGGCGTGCGATGCGGTCGCCGATCAGCAGCACGTCGCCGGGCCACGATGGCCCGCCGCTGCCGTCGACCACCAAGCCGCCCTCGAGCAACGTGGCACGCTCGTTCACGCGTCGCCCCCATTCGGCTTGGCGGGGCCCACGCCACCACCATCCCAGCTTTGCAGCGGGTGGGTGCGTGCGTCGATGCCATGCCGCTGCAGCGCCTGGCGCACGCCCTGCAGGCGCCGCACGGCCGGGTCGCCGCGGCGCTGCGCCACCAGCACCGTGAGGATCTCGATCACAGTCAGGTGCGTGAGGTAGGCATCGATGCCGACGTGCATCACCGCATCGTCGGGCACGCTCAAGGCCAGCAGCATGTCGGCGCGCTCGGCCAGCGCCGTGCCCGGGCGCGTGAGCGCCACGGCGCGCGCGCCCTGGGCGCGCGCGATGTCGACCGCGTCGAGCAATGACGGCATGCCGCCGACGTGCGAGATCGCGATCACCACACCGTCGGGCCCCTGCGCGGCGGCGGCCACCTGCTGCAGGTGGTAGTCGGACCAGGCGTTGGCCGAGATGCCGAGCCTGAAGAGCCGCGCCTGCAGGTCCTGCGCCATGAACCACGAGGTGGCACCGGCGCCGTACAGGTCGACGTGGCGCGCCGCGGCGATGGCGCTGACGGCTGCGTCGAGTGCCGCCATGTCGAGCTGCGTGCGCACACCGGCCACCGACGCGGCAGCGCTGCGCGACACCTTGGCAACGACCTCGTCGGCCGTGTCTTCGATGTTGACGCGCCGGTGCAGCGGCGAGCCGCCGAGCGCGAGCGTGTGCGCGAGCGCAAGCTTGAATTCGCGCAGGCCGGCGAAGCCGAGGTCGCGGCAGGCGCGCATCACGGTCGGCACCGAGCTGCCGGCACGCAGCGCCAGCGACTCGAAGCTTTCTTCGAGCACGCGGTCGGGGTCTTCGAGGATCAGGTCGAGGATCGCGCGCCGCGCTGCCGGTGCCGTGGCACGGACCTCGGTGACCCGCTGCAGCAGATCGTGGTTCATCGGTGCGCTTTCAGAAATGCATGACCACCGCGTCGCTGACACGGTAGTCGTCTTCGACCAGCGGCATCCAATGCCATTTGTCGAAGGTGGTGCAAGGGTGCGAGATGCCGAGGCCGACGCGGTCGCCGACGGCGGGTGCGAGCGATGCATCAGCAGCATCCCAGCGCAGGTAGGCGTGCTGGTCGTTCAGGCCGGTGATCTTCCAGCTCGGCGGCACGGCGCTGGCCGCGAGCGCGCCGCGCGCCGCGCGTGCGATCGGCACCGGCAGGTCGAGATCGAACGAGAGGTCGCGCTTGCCGACGGCCAAAATCGCGAGCCCGGGTTCGGGCTGCGACTGCACCAGCGCCCACACCTCCATCGCCGGGCGCAGGCTGTCACCGCAGCCGCAACGCGTTTCGACGATGCTGACCATGCGCTTGTAGAAACCATGGTCGTGCGTGACGTAGCAGCCCGAGCGCAACAGGCCGCGCACCGGCCGCCCGAGCGCGGGCTTCAGGCGCCCGGCCACCAGGTCGAAGATCGCGGAGCCGCCGGCAGAGACCAGCACTTCGTCGGTGTCGAACAAGGCTTGCTCGTCGCAATGGCGCGCGACCGCTTCGACGCGGTCCATCAGCGCCTTGGCGTAAGGCTCATCGGCCTCGCTCGTGCCCTTGGCACCCAGGCCTTCGTAGGCTTCGATGCCGACCAGCCGAACCGCCGTGCTCGCATGCAGGCGGGTGGCGAGGGCGATGGCCTCCTCATGGCTGCGGCAGCCGCTGCGGCCTCCGGCAACACCGATCTCGAGCATCGCTTCGAAGGGCAGGCTGCCGCCGTGGCCTAGCGCCCAGGCCTCGATCAGCGCCAGCTGCGCGAGCGAGTCGATGAGGAACACCACGCGCAGATCGGCATGCGCATGCAGCAGCGACTGGATGCCGGCCAGGTCGGCGTCGCTGACCACCTGGTTGGCGATCAAGGTGCGGCGCGCGCCAGCGGCCACGCCGATCGCCAGCTGGGTGACGGTCGCGAAGGTCAGGCCCCAGGCGCCGGCCGCGAGCTGGCGCTTGAAAAGCTGCGGCGACATCGTCGTCTTGCCGTGCGGTGCGAGGTCGATGCCCCATTGGTGAGCCTGCGTCTGCATCCAGGCGAGGTTGTGTTCGACGGCGGTTCGCTTGAGCAGCGCCAGCGGCAAAGGCAGGTCGCCGGCCAGCACGTTCCAGCCTTCGCCGCCGACCTCGCTGCGGCGCAGCGCGCGGTGTGCGTGGGGAAAGCCCTTGAAGCCGGGGCCGATCAAGGGGTCGAGAAAATGGTCATGGGTCATGGTGTGTCCAACAAGTCTTTGCGGATGCAGGCCGTGAATCGGCCCGGACTGTATTCGTCGAGGGTGGGCACAGTCTGCGCGCAGGCCTCGATCGCATGCGGGCAGCGCGTGCGGAACACGCAGCCCGAGGGCGGCGCCATCGGGCTCGGGATGTCGCCCTTCAGCGGCACAGCGGTACTCACAATGAGTGGGTCAGGTTTGGGGCTCGCGGCCAACAGCGCCTGCGTGTAGGGATGCAGCGGGCGCTCGAACAGCTCGGCCGTGGGGGCCACCTCCATCACGCGGCCGAGGTAGAGCACGACAACGCGGTCACACAGGTACTCGACCACGTCGAGGTCGTGCGAGATGAAGAGCATGGTCAGGTTCAGCCGCTCGCGCAGGTCGGCGAGCAGGTTGATCACCTGCGCCTGGATCGACACGTCGAGCGCCGACAGCGGCTCGTCGGCAACGATGAACTCGGGCTCGACCGCCAGCGCGCGCGCAATGCCGATGCGCTGGCGCTGGCCGCCCGAGAACTCGTGCGGGAAGCGGCTCGCATGCTCCGCGCGCAGGCCCACCAGGTCGAGCAGCTCGGCGATGCGTTCCTTGCGCCGGCCCTTCGCGAGGCCGTGCGTAGACAGCGCCTCATCGAGGATCGCGCTGATGCGCATCTTCGGGTTCAAGCTCGCATACGGGTCCTGAAAGATGATCTGCAGCTTGCTGCGCAGCCGGCGCATGCGCTCGGCCGACAGCACGCCCAGGTCATCACCGCGGTACAGCACCTGGCCGTCGGTACGCTCGATCAAGCGCAGCACGGTGCGACCGATGGTGGTCTTGCCCGAGCCGGATTCGCCGACCAGGCCGAGCGTCTCGCCAGTGCGGATCGCGAAGGACACGTCGTCGACGGCGCGCACCGGTTTGTCGGTGTTGCCGAAGTAGCGCTTGAGGTTTCGCACCTCGATTAACGGCGTTGCAGCGTCGCTCATGCCGCATTCCTTTCCACCGACGGTACGCGGATGCAACGCGCTTGGCGCAGGTCGTCGGTGACCACCAGCGGCGGCACCGCCTGCGCGCACGCGGGGATCGCCTGGTCGCAGCGCGGCTCGAAGGCACAGCCGGGCGGTGGCGACAGCGGGCTCGACACCTGGCCGCGGATCGCGAACAACCGCTTTGGCCTCGGCTGCCCCGCCGCATGCGCCTTGCCGGGCAGGCAGGCCAGCAGCCCTTGCGTGTATGGATGCGCCGGCGTCGCGAACAGCGACCGCACCGGTGCCGCCTCGACCACGCGGCCGGCATACAGCACCACCACGTCGTCCGCATGGTGCGCGACGACGCCGAGGTTGTGCGTGATGAACAGGATGCTCATGCCGGTCTCGGCCTGCAGCCGGCGCATCAGCACCAGGATCTGCGCCTGGATGGTCACGTCGAGCGCGGTGGTCGGCTCGTCTGCTATCAGGAGGGTCGGGTCGCAGGCCATTGCCAGCGCGATCATCACGCGCTGGCGCATGCCGCCCGACAACTGGTGCGGGTACTCGTGCAGGCGCTGTGCGGCGGCAGGGATCTCCACCAGGTCGAGCATGCGCTTGGCGTGCGCCAAAGCCGCGGTGCGGTCCAGCCCCTTGTGCAGCCGCACGCTTTCGGCGATCTGCTCGCCGACCGTGAACACCGGGTTGAGGCTCGTCATCGGCTCCTGGAAGATCATCGCCAGCTCGTTGCCGCGCAGGCGGCGCATCTCGGCATCGGGCAGCGTAAGCAGGTCGACCTCGCGCCCGGCGCGGGTGACGAAGCGGGCGTGGCCCTCGACCTGCGCACGCGCGGTCTTGGGCAGCAGGCGCATCAGCGTCAGGCTGGTGACCGATTTGCCGGAGCCGGATTCGCCGACCAGGCCGAGGGTCTCGCCAGCGCGGATCGCGAACGACACGTCGTCGACGGCACGCACCGGTTTGTCGGTGTTGCCGAAGTAGCGCTTGAGGTTTCGTACCTCGATCAATGGAGCGTCGGTGCTCATGCGGCAGCCTTCTCAACCGACGGCACGCGGATGCAGCGGGCTTGTCGCTGGTCACCGGTGGTCACCA
>Ga0307512_10007142_pt1 | contig 11120 bp, 10 predicted proteins | sample 14_EM_MG_FD_200267 | JGI IMG/M metagenome (GOLD analysis project Ga0307512, IMG submission 200267) | Populus trichocarpa ectomycorrhiza microbial communities from riparian zone in the Pacific Northwest, United States - 14_EM | ecosystem: Host-associated > Plants > Roots > Unclassified | place... | reverse complement strand
ACGGCTCCAGCACACCCGCCGAGACGAAGCCCGAGGCTTTAGCGAACACTTCAGGCGACCGCCGCGACGCGAGACTCAAGATCTGGTCGAGCGGGGGCGGCGCTTTGGGCGACGTCTGCTGCTGCTGCTGCTGCTGCTGCTGCTGCTGCTGGGGATTCGGCCAGCGCGGAGGTGCTGCATTGGAATGGCCTGCGATAGGTGTGGTGGGAACGGCTGCGGCTGGGGAGGATGCATTGCGTGAGGAACCGAGCAGCCTTCGTGCGAGGATGCTATCGTTTAGTCGGGGGCACAGGCAGCGTCGCAGACCATCTGCTCGGATGAGTATTCGTGGTGGGGGCAGCATGGGGATGTGGCAGGCACGGTTCCATGTGTGCATTGCCGGGAGGTTGCTTTTGCGGGGCTAGACTGCATGGGCCGAGCTGCGGGACGGGGGCTTGGCGAATCACGAGGGCGTGCCATCAGGCGTCACTCAGGCCAATAGTATGTAAGAAGCAATAGTCATGAGTTCTGCTACGAACCCCGGTATATCAAGTACAAGAACGGATCGACAGGGAAAAGGAAGAAGCATCCGGTCAGAAAAGAATCCCTCACTCAAGGAAACCCCCCAACAGGACAAGGGAAACACTCCTCCCAAAAGAAACCAATTTGAAGTGAAAAAAGCACAACTGCTACAACCACCTAGAACCGGAACTCGCTGCCTTTTTCGTTGGGATACCTCTCGATTGTATATCCATTGCTGTTGATAGCCGCCGGGCTAGTTAGCGCTCTCGGCGGCGGCATGAAGTACGTATTGTTGCTGCCTTCGCCATGTGCAGGAGGACTGTAGCCAGGAGGCGGTGGTGTGCGTGATGTTGGGATGGGAGTGGCCCTTCCACTCCGAGAACCCGCATGAGCGCCTCCGAGCAGACCGTCGCCCCGCCCAATCGGCGGGCCGTCGATCCTCTCGTTGTTGCCAGCAACGATGACCTCTCCGCCACCCTTGACCTTGGCGACAACCATTCCCTTTGCAACTCCCTTGACAATGGCGCGGCGAGACACACCGGAGGCATCGATGTACACGAGACCAACGTTCTTGAAGGCTCCAGTGAGATTTCTCGAGATCTCACCAGCTTCAGTACCGTACTTATGCTCGACCATCTGTGTCGCGGCCTGCGAGGTCGAATCAAACAGCGATTTGGAAGCGTATTCGATGCTGTCGGCGACGGTCGAGAAGGCGATGAGCGATTTGTTCAGGATGTTGGGGTTCCTGGGCTTTCCGCGAGTCTGCTCCTTGTCTTTGCTGACTAGCATCGCACCCGCGTTGTGCGCCAGCTGCGACACCTTTCCGGCGGCGACGGACGAGAACTTGGCCGCCGTCGATGTCAGGGTGTGGACTTGCTGGAGGCGCTCGTGCGTCGAAGGCTGGAAGGTGGTGGGTGTCGGATTGGGCTTCGTCCTCTCAGCAAAGGTCTGGGCGCCCTGCGACAAGGCGTTAGAAATATAGGTGGATGTGGTGACGATGAGGCGCGATGCCGTGGCCGCGGTCTGCACCAGGGAGCTGTTTTGGTACATGGGGTGCGAGGCATCTTTGAGGTTGCCGGCCGTGCGGACCTGTCGCGAGAGAGACGTCAGTCATTTGGCGAAGAGGATCGCGATGAGTAAGGCGATGCAACATTGGGGTATTGTGTGAGGAGCAGGAGTAGAAGGAGACGGTCCGAGACAGCGCTCAAGGCGCTGCGGCGGAGACAAATGTGGAGGTAGTGTTCGAACAGAGACGGCAGCATTCGGCGAATACATCAGTGATGTCTCATGGAAGTGGGAGTGGAAATCGAAATGAACAAGGCCGAATAAAAAGCGGAGGGCTCACCATGACCGGGCCATTCTCGCCCTCTTGGGGAAAGGTGATTTCAACGGGATCTGAGGCGACAAGTCAGCACCAGCCCATCTCGTGTGTAACATCACCCCACATCGCGAGCCCCTCTACGTCACTCGGCCTGATCGTGGGAGGATCAGATAAGCAAGCGATGGAGCGAATCGTGTACCTTTACTACCAGGCATAACACCGACCGTCGCAACCTGCATCCCACCGACTTCTCCCAGCTCCGCTCCATTCTCCTCATCGACGAGGACCAACCTTCCACCAGGCACGCCGCTCCCGCCCGCCTTCTCGTTCGGGTACTTGCCAGGGTTGTATGGCTTGATGCCCTCTGCCTCCCGCGCCTTTTCGCTCCGCACGCCGAACGGCGCATCGAGCAGAGAGTAGGTGTTCTTCTTGTAGCTGACGAACCTGTCCACCTCGACCTCGAACTCCCTCACGATGACCTCCCAGGTCATGCCGGCCTTCGCTTCCATGGGCAGGTCGATCCTGGCATCGCTCTGCGGGATCAGATGGTGGAGCTCGGGGAACGAGATGGTGATGTCGCCAAACTCCGTGGCGAGGACGAATTCGCGCGGCGAGGTCTTGCGCAGCTCGCGCCACGCCTCGACCTGCACGTCGAGAGGGTGAGACTCCTTCTCGTTGTCGGGCGTGTGTCGCAGTCGAAGGTAGATGTCTTCCCGCGCATAGTCGACCTTTTGCACCGAGGAGGAAAGCAGCAGAAGCCCGACCGCGCTGGCTGAGTGCGGCGCTGCCACCGAGATCCTAGGGAAGGTGAAGACAATGTTTTCTCTCATGGCTGGCTGGCGGGCTGGCGTTCGGATTCTCTAGAACTCGTTTTCGTGTTGGCGAGCGAGAGGAAAGGCGATGGAAGGCAGGAGAGAGAGGAAGATGCGGGATCAGGATGGGTTCCCAGGATAGTTAAGGGAAGGAGGATGGAACGGGTGTTGGTTGGCATGCAGAGTAAGTCGAGCTTTTTGAGCTTCATTCCAAAGGGGGCCCAGGCAGGTGGTTTGTTCCTTTGACCCACACCCGTACATTCTGTGCGGAACCGATTCATGCGTTGGGCACACTAGTCCGTTTTTGGAGCTCGCCGCCACTTGTGCCATCAGATTAAATAATTAAATAAGATACATATATAAAAAATTGTGTCTGTGGGCAACCACCGTTCAGGGGCTTCTCTGCCTTCACTCGAACAACCAATAACGCGTGCAAATATGTTCTCCACAACGTGCGCGGCGGTATCTACTGCAAGTCCGGCGCGATGTTTACGAGTCCGACGCAAGCCCGATGCTGCCCAAGCTGGCAACTGCCTGTGTAGAGATGCATTTACGACTGGAGAAACCTGTCATTAATCGACACTCTTTGGACCAAGGTGGAAACACACAACCCAGCAGCACGGTGCAGTACAAGTTCAACGCTGCGAATATCGTCTGCAAAAGAACAAAAGACCAGTGCAAATGTTGGAAGAAAGGGAGGGCGTGTCGAGAAACCCCGAATGACAGCAGTCTGCGTCGAAGATTTCCATGAAAATGACGCGTACCGGAACAAATCGAGACAGAAATAAACAAGTGGGAACAGTTGTGGCAAGTCCTTCTTCTCGCCGAGCGTTCTTTGTCTCGCCGGACGATTCGCGGTTTGCTATTCGTCGAGCTGTGTTTCGCCGAGGATGTTGGCCGAACTTGTCGGTGCCTCATTTGTCATTGCGTTACAGCCTGGACAATAGTGTGGCTGTGCCGACGAGGCCCCCGGAAGGCTAGTTAGTGCGTGATAGCGTGCCCAACGCATGAATCGATCCTTATGTATCCGCTACCTGCTCAACCGCACGCACGAATCCAACAGGCTCGCACAGGGATGTAGTTCTTTTGTGGCAACTGCCTTACTGACTTTCATCATCCAGGCACCCGTCTTCCCTGCACCGCCATCGTGACAGAGCCCCATCTCTCGCGCAGGTATCTAGATATTCCCCCGCACTGGCTAACTGAGCCCGCAACAGCGCAATCGAGCGCCACGGAGGCCATCCACAACCCAACCGTTCGTCGGTAGAGTGCATATGTACGTGCGGATTTTCTTTTTTGTCCCAACGCAACGCGCGGCTCCTGTTCTGCCCCCCGCAAGGGCTCGTTTCGTTTCTCCTTTCTTTTCCCGGTCTCACGCTCCCCTCCCGATACAGTGATACCCATCCTCTCTGCTCAACAGGCGCGTGTGGGGCACGCACGCATCTTCCCAATCCATCACCATCACCTCTCCAACGCCGTGATTGGACGCGGTCCCATGTCGTGGCTTCTAATCCCAGCGCTGAGTTGGAGGGGTGGTTGCTTTTAAACTTACCTTGCATAGATATGCCTGTCGAGCGCTTCCGGAGGGTTTGGTTTCGATTGGGAGGAAGGTGCGTCGTTATTGCACATCTTTGTAGATAGACCATATCATAGGCGACCAGCGGGGGATTTATTGTGCTGGATGATGGTTGGAGATGTGTATGTAAGACGGCGAAACGGGAAACGTGAGTGACAGGACGTGGTTGACGGCAAGCTAACAAGAGTGTCACGTGCGCGACGCGATCCATCTCATCGCGAAGCGATACTGCCCCGTCCAAACCATCCACCAACGCTACCACCACCACCACCACCCCAACTACACCAATCAACATCACATCATGGCCCCAAAAAAGCGTGCGCGCCCCACGCTCCACACCGCCTCTTCGGGCTTGGGCGAAGAATCCACCACGCAAGCGTCTCCGATCACGTCCGACGGCTGGACCGACGAGCAGGAGACGACGCTGTTCAAGGCGATCTCGATCTACCGTCTCAAGCCGGTGGGCATGCACAAGCACTTCCGCATCATGGCGATCGCCGAGCTGATGAAGAACCACGGCGTGTCGAGCGAGCACACTAGCATCAACGGCATCTGGGCGAAGCTCAAGACGCTGTACAATCTCGAAACCCTGGACGAGCTCGAGGACGACTTCGGGACTGCCGAGGACGACGACGCTGACGCCGATGACGACAGCGAGAAGGAGAAGAAATGGATGGAGTTTGCCCTGCCCGAAGACGACTTCGCCGAGTTGATGAGCAACAGGCGCTTCGACCCCGACTCGAACGACAGTCCCCCGCGCTCCGTCAAAGCCCCCAGCACTGTGCCTGACAGCGACGGCGATACCGTCTCTGGTGAGTTTTTTTTTTTTTTTTTTTTTGGTTCCTCCAAAACTGCGCGCGCGATCGCCGTGCTGACGGGAGCAGATACTCCCTCCCGCTCCAATTCGCCCGTTCCCACTCCCGTCCGCAGCACCAGAGGCCGCGGAACACGTGGCCGCGGAACTCCACGTGGTCGTGCGCGCGGTGCTAGAGGCAGAGGCGGCGTCACAGCGAGTGCTAGAAAGGCTTCGGGCACACCCGCTCCCGCGCGTGCCGCGACCGTGGAGAAGGAACCAGTGAGGGAGCCCGAGAAAGAACCAGTGAGGGAGCCCGAGAAGGAACCAGTGAGGGAGCCCGAGGAGGAGCCAGTGAGGGAGCCCGAGAAGGAACCCGAGAGGGAGTCCGAGAGCGAACCTGAAAGGGAGCCTGAGAAGGAACCCGAGAGGGTTCCCGAGAAGGAGCCCGAAAGGAAACCCGAGAAGGAACCCGAGAGGGAGCCCGAGAAGGAGCCCGAAAGGAAGCCCGAGAAGGAGCCCGAAAGGAAGCCCGAGAAGGAACCCGAGAAGGAGCCCGAGAAGGAACCGGAGCTGGAGGATGACGACGACGACAAGACTGTTGGCGACAACAGCGTCAGAGCCGAATCTTCCGAGCCGGACGAGGACGCGGGCAAGGGCAAGGGCAAGGGCAAGGACAAGGAAAGCAGCGACGAGGACGATAAAGATGATGACGATAAAGATGCCGACGAGCAGGAGGATGACGACGGCGAAGCGGAGGACGGCCGTGATGACGAGAAGCGCTCCCGCTCTGGCACTCGCTCCGGCTCCGGCTCCGGCTCCGGCTCCGGCTCCGGCTCCGGCTCCCGCTCCAGCTCCAGCTCCGGCTCCGGCTCCGGCTCTAGCTCTGACACTGCTTCCGGAAGTGACGACACCGAGGACGAGGTCGTCCCCACTTCCACCAGAGGCAGGGGGAGGGGAAGGGGCTCCAGAGGCGGCCGTGGCGGAAGGGGCAGCGTAAGGGGCGTGGCGGTCAGAGGTCGCGGACGTCCCAAGGGCTCCAGAGGCAAGCGGGGTTTGCGTGGAGGAGCAAGCGATGTCAGGAGGAGCTCACGCACGAAGTGATGCGCTCACGACATCTAGCCTGCAAAAGCTCGCGGATACGATTGTGGGAAAAAAAAATTACGGTGTTATCTTGGTTGTTTTTTTCTTTCTTTTTCCCAACGGGACTCTGGCGTTCTTCTTGGCATCTTTTGATATCCCTTCTTGTACAGTATACCATACCCCCATCGACTGCCGTTTTGTTCGTTTATACATAGTAGTATGTAACATACCAACTTTTGCTAGCCACGTCTCTACTCAAAGCTCCACAGATCCAGCAGAATGTTCCCACTTGGCTGTTGCTCCTCTGTTCCCGCAGGCCTAAAGAATATCTTCTTCGGAACGTCAACTTCCACTACCGGTGCCTTCTTTATCTCCCTATTCGTCTCGACATCAAACATCTGCCCGCCGTGATCACGTCAGCCATCGTCACCACCACCGCCACCACCATCACCCACAGGAATATAGTTGGAGCAAGGTACTCACCGAACTATAGGTGTGATCCAAGAAATCCTCCATCAGATAGCGCTCTTTGGTGAACTGCTCCTTGACGATGCGACACAGCGTCGCCACGTTTGGGTGCCAGTGGCTCATCAGCGTCTCGAGTTCCCAGACGGAGCTCTCGATGGCGCCGGTCTGCAGCGGGTCCGTCTCGTCCTCGTCGAACGGGTCGACGTATCCGCCGCGGCTCCACTCACGCGCCTCGTCAGCGTCGACGGGGATGCGGTGCAGCATGTAGGTGGTGGCGCGGTGCTTCTTAAAGAGGTTGTAGACGAAGGGCACGACGACGACGATGGCGCCGGGGGGCGCCGCGAGACACAGACGCGCCATGCGCTTAATGAAGCTCGCGATCAGCGCGGCGGGCAGGTGCGTCGACGCCAGGAACGTGTCGAGCAGCCGGAAGAAGCGCGAGCGGTAGCGCACGTGCAGCAGGTCGCGGTCGAGCAGCGCGTACAGCTTCGCGAAGAAGTTCGGGTAGTCCAGGTTCTTGGTCGAGATCAGGTGGAACAGCGCGTTCAGCGCCAGCAGCGAGACGGTGCCGCCGTGGTCGTAGCAGCCGACCAGGAAGTCCATCAGCAGCTGCGGCCGCGTGAAGCTCGGCACGATGCGCCGCTCCGCCGCGTGCAGCACCGACTTGCAGAGCGCGGCAGGCAGCGGCCGTCGCAGGACGCTGCACCACGCTTCCTGCACCGCTTTGCGGTGCGCTCCCGGCGAGAGCAGTGTCGGCGCTTTGCCTCTGCGCGACGCCGACGACGGCCCGCCGGGCAGCACCACCGCGTAGAACGATGTGATCTCCTCGGTCTCGGCTGTCGGCAGGTTCTTCGGAAGCAGGAGGAGGCCGACGGTGTTTTTCAGGAGCGAGGGAGAGATCTCAGCCCCGCGCTCGTCGTCGTCGAGGAGACGTCTGCAACCCACCATTAGCCAACGCGCCCGCGCCGCGAGTGGAAGCAGAACCCTTACTTTACCGCCACAAAGAAGGAGTACCGAACATCGTCGTAGGCATCGACGTACTTCCCCACCCACGCCGCCTTAGTCTCGTCGTCGATATTCTCCGCCGCCACGATCCCCTTCACGATCCGAGCAAACGTGCCGTTGGGGAAGTAATACTCCTCGCCGTCCGGCCGCAGGTGCGTGCCCTCCTCTTTGACCAGCCGCATGAGCAGCGTCAACAGCGTCTCCTTCCGTGTGTCAGCGCGCGTCTACCCCACTCCCGGAGACCACCCCCCCACCTGGACACGATATCTATGGCCCAGCGCTACGCAGAGCGCATTCACGTAGTCGCGGTACCGCTCCCGCAGCCACGCGACGACGGTGGCTGCATCGGGGTCGTCGTCCTTCCGTCTGCGCAATCGGCCCTTGGCCATCAGCCGGCAGAACGTGCGACACAGCGCCACGGCGGCGGTGACTGCCATCTGCGCCCCACCATCGGCGTCGGCGTCGGCGTCGGCGTCGGCGTCGAGTGAGTCAGCGAAACACGTCTGCAGCGTCGCGATGTTGTTGTAGTGCTTGGCCGACTCGACAATCGCCCCCTCGAGCGCGAGGACGCCTTCCTGCGTCAACGCGGACGGCTTCGGCTTCGGCTTCTTTGCGGTGGACAATGCCGCCTTCGTTTCCGCGTGCTTGCGCTTCTTCTTAACCGACGGTGGGGCCAGGCTAGACGGCATCGTAGTAGGAGGAAGTCCAGGACGGGGCGAGTCGTGACGTGAAATCGACTTGGGATTGAGATTGAAGATTACTTTTTTTTCTTTCTTTTTTTTCTTTTTTCGCGGCGGTGGTACAAGGAAAGTTAGCAGTCGTGGACTGGTGGGGAAACCCTGCACCTGCTGCACACGCTTTCTCACTCGGTCTGCACTCGCGGTCAGCAGGAGTGATGTGTAGATGTGATAGCTGTCTATTCTAGGACTGACGCCACTGCTATATGTAGAATACGGGTGGCACCGCAAGTGCTCTGACTTAGCATACAGTATGACACAACAGAACGGCATATTATCTTTTTGATGCGCTCATCTCATTGGGATGGACGGGCTGATGGTGCAGGTAGACTGTGATCGAGAGCAGACTGGAAGCCGGAGCACAGTACACTACACCCAACGGAGAAACAAAGAAAAATGCAACGGCCGAGCCCTCTCCAAGTCGTGTCCGAGTCGATATCGATCTCTTTATGTAGGTAGACGCCCACTCTACGGATCACGATCAAACTGTTCCGATTCCCCACCCACATCCTCGAAGTCACATTCCACGCACTCCACTCCATTGACGAGTACAAGTACAAGTTACATCCAAGAAAAAAAAAACACCATGAATCTACCAGAAAATAGAAGTGAAGAGGGGAGAAGAAACACCCCACAAAGAATAGAGAAAGGGAAAAATAAAAGCCAAAAAAAAGAACCTTTTGAACCAGACCAGCCTTGCAATGAAATACATAATCGGAACGCCGTAACCAAGAGAAAAACAGAAGAAAACGAAACAAAAAAAAGGGACCAAGATGATATGATAAGCCGTGCCCAATATTGACTCCGAAGCCCGAGAGAGAAACAAAAGATACCCCACTCCACACGCTCTGAAAAGAAAAAAAAAAGCCGCAAGGAAAACAAGTCGTGCAGTGATGTATCGATGAAACTGGGTATAAGAATGGTTGGATCGAGAGGCTGCGAGATAAAAAATAATAAAATGAAAGACAATATGTGCAGGAATACCCGCCGTCCCCCGGCGAGTGAATCACCGCTGCTTCCTCTTGAACGTCATGTACTTGCCCCACCACTTGGACATTTTCAAGGCGAATCCAGTTTTGTATCGCTGTAGTTACATACAGTATCAGTCTTGCAATGCCAACGTAACTAAAGGGGGGGGGGGGCAATACCTTGTATGTGACGATACGGCTTCCATCGACCAGTTCATCCGGCTGCGAGTCGATGTGGAACCCGAGCAACGGCATGATTTTTGCAAAGATAATCCAGTAGATGAAACCGCCGACGATGATGCCGGTAGCCACGCCAGGCGTGACGAACGACGGAATTTCCGGTTGCGTGAACGGCGGCCACCAGGTGAGGACGATGATGAACAGGTTGAGCGGTACGTAGATGGCGATGATCGTGAGCATGACCCGCCAAGGGAGCATGTGTGGCTCCCACCGGTGGATACCAGTCTTCCGGTACCGCAGGAATACGACTCCGAGAGAAACGACAACTGTCCGGAGCTGTCAGCAAAAAAAAAAACATCGTGAAACACAGCGTAGCGGGGTGACCGACTTATCATCCAGTTCTGTCCATAGATGAAGAGATCCGTGATCAGGTTGTAAGCAGCGTCGTCCTTGTTGCTTGGAGTGAATATCTATCTCATGGCCCCCATTAGCCCGGAAGAAAGTAAGAGGCAAGGAAAAAAGTCCCTTCAACATTGAAAAGACTTACGATGAAGACAGCGGCAATGAACCAGTGCAGGACCAAAGCGCCGACAGGAGTGTCGTAGTGGCTCTGCCTCGCGAAATACTTTGAGAACGGCAGAATCCTCAGTTTCGCGATCTCCTGCTTCACACGTGCCAGCCCATATGTCGACGACACAAAGTTGCCCATGATGGACAACGCCACCATCACCTTGAACCCGCGCTCGATGAACCAGCCCTCCCCAAAGACTTTGACGAAGAACTTGGCAGCAACCATATCCCCAACCTCCAGCAACTCAGCGTCCGAGAGTACCGTGAAGTATGCAACGTTTGCCAGCACGTACAGCACCGTCGTCAATCCTATGGCCGAGAAGGCGGCAATCTTGAAAACCTTGGACTCGTTGCCTGGCGGTCGGCGCACCTCCGACAGGACATAGTTCGCATTCTCCCACCCCGTGTACGCCCACAGCACACCCAGGATGGCGTTCGAGTATTGCCACATCGACATGGTCCTCGTCACCATGGCGTTGTCCCAGTTCGCGAGGCCGTAAGTGTCTCCCTTCGTGACTCCCTTGCCCCTGCCTCCGGCCATCGCCGCAAACCCAACCAAGATGATGAAGGTAACCAGAGTGACCTTGTAGATTGCAAGGAGGTTGTTGACAAAGATACCCATCTTGCGAGAGAAGATGTGCAGCAGACACACCCCCGTGAGGAGACATAGGGCAAGGAACTTCTGCAAGCGATAGTCGGGGTTGCCGTCGTCGGGCTCGAATGCCTGCAACATCAGCTTCGCGAACGCGATCGTATTCCCGGCGAAATGGGTCAGGAGAATGAAGAGCAATGCGATGACGATGACGGCAAGGTACTTTGGTCGCGGATAGCATTCCTCAACCTGCAAGGCGACCGTTAGCGACTGTTTTTTTTTTCTTTCTTTCGTTGCGAGCCTGTACGGCCGGGGGGAGAGAGAGGCCCATACATAGACGACCTCGGCGCCGGAAAATGGTAATGTGATCCCGAGCTCAACATAAATCAACAGTCTAACGGAAGAATTGGATTAGAATCGGGTTCTAGTTTGGATATGCGAAGTCTCCCGCGTTAAAAAGAGAGGAGAAAAAAAAAACAGAAAACAACAGAAGATGGGAACAGATAGGGGATAG
>Ga0307512_10007141_pt1 | contig 11120 bp, 17 predicted proteins | sample 14_EM_MG_FD_200267 | JGI IMG/M metagenome (GOLD analysis project Ga0307512, IMG submission 200267) | Populus trichocarpa ectomycorrhiza microbial communities from riparian zone in the Pacific Northwest, United States - 14_EM | ecosystem: Host-associated > Plants > Roots > Unclassified | place... | reverse complement strand
TCGTCGTCCGAGGTTGAATCGCTCGCCCATCTTGTGCTAGACGTGTGCGAGAGCGAGAGAATGTCGAGCGACGAGGACAGGGAGGTGGTCATGGTGTACTGACAGGGGGAGCGCGGAGATGGCGACGGTTGTCAACGATGACATAGGCTATTTATGAATGCGGGGATCAGAATGAGGGGAAGGGAACGTAACGACTGAAATGGTAAAAGGGGTCAGGACTGCAACAAACAACATCAGAGGTAGATTAAGCGAGATAAGTTAAGTTAGCCTCCAATACACCAGACTATTTCCGTAACCCCCAAGCGCAACCTGCTCAACCTCTACGCCTCGCTTCCAAACCCGCCCTTGCGGATCCCGCACTACCTTGGCCCGGCGCTTTCCTAGCATGATCCGATCACCGTCGACTGGTTCCAGCGTGGTTGGCACCGCGATGCTGGAACGCTTCCCGTTGCCGACTTGATACTCATAATTCGTGCCCCAACTGAGCAGGTCCCTGCCCCCTCCACCAGGTCCTGCGCGTGCATGAGTCTCGAGCGCAAGTAGCACATGACCATCCGGCGCTACCGAGAGCGCATGCGGCGCAATGGGCTGCAGGTTGTTTGTCTTCTCCGAGACTGTCGACGGGAGATCAGGTGTCAGTTTGAGGGCGTAGATCTAGGGCTTACATTCCAACAGCCCACTGACAGCTTTGGTGCGCACAGGCACGCTTTGAGCATTGCTGAACAACGCGTTGCCTAATCCGCCATATTGACCGTTGCCGCAGGACAGGACCTCAACGTTACTGATCGACGTCCCGTCGACTCGTTCCACGGTGAAGAACGCCAGGTTGCCACCCGCGTTCAAGTCGATGCACCGAGTGCGGGTGCCGCTTGGTGTGCCCCTCCATAGCACCACTTCAGTCGGAACCGTAATCGTATCAAGTGTCACATTGCCGCCCAGGCCGATTTGCCTGTTCAGATTCAGGAGCCGCACCGAAATTAAAAGGGGGTCCACCCCAGGTAAGGTGAGGTACGTACCCATAGTCATTAGCGCCCCAGCCGAGCACTCTCCCAGTGTCCATCCTCACGAAACTACTTCGTGAGCAAGCTGCAATTTGGACAACATTGACACCTCTCAGCGCAGGAACCTCAAAGAATTTGTCCGAGAACTTGAGGTTCGTGTCGTCCACGTTGACGGGGTTGTCAGATACAGGAGCCAAACCGGTAGCTGGTGGGCGTGATTCACGTGCATAACGGGAGCTCTTGGCGTAAGGATCGGCGACGGCTCTTGGGGTGAGCTCAACGTGTAGCCGCGAAGCCGAGGTCGCTTTGGGAGCAGAGGGGTCAGGGATGTCGAACTTGCGGAACCCAAGTTGGCCATGTGAATTGGCGTCCTTCGTGATAGGATGCACAAACGTGCGGCCAGAAGACGTCAGCGCGAGTAGATGATCTCGACCGGCGGCGATGGAGGTGATCCTATAATGAGCGACGATCGAATTTAGAATTCAGAATTCAAAAGACGAGACTTTCACCTCTCGCCCCATCCAAGCTTTTGGGTGGGGACGATCTCGGAATGTACCCCCGATTGATCATCACCGCCCCATAACCAGTTCGTGTCCCAGCGTGACGTAGGAGTACTCGAGCGTGTCGATGTATCTGCCTGTGCCGATATGACATACACGCTCCCAGAAGCCGAAAGCGCGAATACGCGGGATTCCGTGACCTGTACCTTCGTAATGTCCTACGCGCCACATATGACATGACAGCTCAACGACATGCAGCGAAATGGGAATGGGGACGCACCTTGCCCCGCAACGTCAGAATGGGTTTTCGATCTCCCGACGCAGACGCAGACTCCTGCGCGAAGAACCCGTCGCCCCACTGATACACGTCCCCTCGTCCGTCGACACAAGCGGCATGTGCGGCGTGCACCGCCAAGTCGCGCAGCGCCACGTCCCGCAGGAACGATGTTGCCCTCGGCGTACGGATTTGGGCCGCATCCGACTCGTCCGGGGAAATGATGCGTCCTCTATAGCCAAGGGTTCGTATTTCGTATCAGAGTTGGTGCGCGTGAAAAGATGGGAGTATAAAGGGGTTGAGCAGCGCGTTGGGGCGAAGTACACAGAACCAAGGGAGATGAGATGGGTTGGAATGCGGGACTCACCTATTCGAGCCCCACACCAAGAGCTTGAGGTCCTCGCCGTTGCTGTCGTTCGTGTCACCTACGCGGGTTGTTCCGGCGTTCGGCTTTCCAGAGGCCGCTGTGGCAATGCTAGGAGCCGATGCATCGTTGTGGATGGGTGATCCTTCTATTAACTTCTGGCTCGCGATCGTAGCGGCGGCCACAGCCGCGACGGACGTGACCACCGCCGCGCCCCTAGTAAGAGCATATGTCGATTTGCGTGGACTCGAGCGGTGCGAAAACCATCGACGACTGTTGAATGTGGCCTTCGCCTGTCTTTTAAACATGTGTCGAAGCTATGTGGCTGGAGTGAGAAAGGCACCCGCTTCGCCGCGCAAGGCGGGCCGTTCGAGTTGAGGCGCCGGCGCCGAGCTATGCTGATGTCGGCCCGGCGCGTTCAAAATTCCTGGGATCTGGGATAGAGAATACATGTATTACAGGCGATCTAAAGTAAATCAAAGCCGACTACCCTACTCGGACTACACTTCAAGCTTCAAGCTTCAAGTGACGACCCTCCACTTTGAACAAAGCCACAATCACATCAACGTATCCCAGATAGAACCGTATTATTAGAACGGTCCGATTGAACCCACGACTCCGGCACTCAGGCAAGCGCGCAAACACGCAGATTCCTTCCGGAGCCATTGGATAGTTTCAGATGTATGTACAGTTTACATGTCTAGAGCCAGAGAGGAGCCGAAATGAGGAAAAGAAAGAGAAAGAGAGCAGAGAGCAGAGAAAAAATAATAACACTGTAAGCTAACGAAACCAGCGTCCATTCAACACATAAACTTGAAGGCCGCGAGAAAATGCAAGCAAGTAATGATTCGATTTCGGCTTATGTGAAAGAGAACAGCCATTGCAATAGAAAGCGAACCCACGCATGGCTTGGTGTGGTCATTGTAAGTAATCAGAGAAAATTAATCGCCAAAAATGTATTGGGGAAGGGATGGACGGGAAAGAGAGTGATGCGATAGATAGATAGTTATCAAAGTCATCAGGTAGTTGTCATCGTTATTGCCAATGTTGATTCTGGGGATGAAATGCTCCCATGGTTGGAGTGGTCGTTGAGGACGAGGCGGCAGCAGCAGGCGAAGGGTCACCGCTACGGCGCCGGGGAATGCGTGAGGTGTTATTTTTGGATGATCTCGCGAATGTGTTGAACTGGTCGTCGGCGGGTGAGAAAACAGACACCGCATTGGACCGGCTACGCCGGTGAATACTTTGTTTCCCATACATGAAATCTCTCGAGAGCTGAGGCGAGCCAGATTGAGGGCTTTGACCACCCATCTGTAGAGTGGCCATCATAGACGCCGGATTCTGGTCACGCGGCGTATATCCAGCAAATGACAGGTCGGGGAAACCATAGGATTTAGGAGAGCCACCGAACTTGCCCTTGGCGCCAGGAGTAGTCGAGCTATTCGGGTAGTTTGGTTGGAGGTAAGGGATGGGAAGTCCGACTTCCTCGATGAGACGACGATATGCCTGCGTGGCAATTACTTTCAACTCGATGAGAACCCGCTTCGTAGCCTCAATATATGCAAGTCTCTTTGCTTGGTCAACAAAGGGACTTGTGAGCACATCGTAGACTACAGTCACCCCATTGACTTGATCCCCAAGAACGTCCGTCAAGACGTGATCATTGGGAGATGAGAATAGCGCCTCAATCACTTGACCCGACGCCTCGGGCTCCACCTTCTGATTCACTATCCGCAGCACGGTGCGAGAGGCGAGTTTGTGTGTGCAAAGGTGAGATAGATGGGGCGTAAAACGTGGCGCCAATAAGCGATAACGGCAGGTGAAGCCAGAGGTGTCAAGCAACCATGTTAGGAGGAGTGCACCATTCGGGTTCGTCGCAAGCGGGATGGAATTGAGGATGATGGCCGTGGTGACGCGGCGTTGCTGGCTGATAGTTATGTTTGGGCTCTCAAGACAGGCGCGCATACTGCGGGCGCCAAAACGACCCTGGGCGATCTCCCATAGACGGTCGACCATGGCGTCAAAGATGAAATCGTTGGCAGGCTGTCCAAATCTCAGGCAGCACCTACAAGGAACCCTGTCAGTGAAATCGTGAAATCGTCTGGAAAGGGACTCACTGGATAACATAGTTGCCAGATCGGTCTAGAAGTAGAGGCGGTGTGTAAGGACGCAGATGCTGGACGATGATGTTAATCTCCTCTGGGGTCTGCGCGCATTCTATAATCTTCTGCGCGGCCCAAGTTCCGGTCTTGTGGACACCAATTATCGCCAAATGAGGGCTGATATGGTCGAGCATGGCCATACGAGTCGGAAATGCGCAATTCTCGAAAAGCTTCTGGACGACCTGTATCATATCAGTAATGGTATTCACGAAACGGCTTTAAAAAAAATGCAGACTCACTATGCTGCCAAGCCGGTCGGAGACGAGGTCGACAATCTCGCCATCGAGGACATCAGCGGCAACCTGTTCGATTTCTTCGTCCGAGATCGTGTTCGACTCTATCTTCACTCGCAGCCCGAGCAACCTGTCCGTATTCCAATGTGTATTATGTGGGCGCTCCGATACTAGAGGAATGGTGGCATGATACATGGTCGGTGGATGGAAGTCTGCGACGTTATTTTTAGCTATCAGGACACTCTTGCAGGAAAAAAAATATCATTACCGGCCAAAGCCAAAACGTCGGCGTCGGGATCAGGTGCACCACCCGACAGCTCTTTCATGATCATTTGCTGCTCCGTCACAGTGGGACTCCATCCAGCAGGTTTAGACGTGGCGTCGTTCACAAATGCAGTGTCATGGGTCCCCGTCCCGGTCGTACTCAGTAACATATTTGCACGAAAATTTTCGACCGTGCCACCGAGGACTTCATTAGGGGGAGAGCCGCCTGACACCAGGGCGTGAAAGGCAGGGCGCCTGTATTGACCAATCATGTCATCGCCTCGTAAACCGCGCGCTCTGCAGGGAATTAGGGGAGCAGAAGGAAAAGAAACTGAGGTGTACGAACCTCTTTGCAGAAGTCGCGGCAGGAGCAGGGGGCGGTGATTTCGGCGCAGGCGCTGGTTGGCGGTTCCGGGGAAGCACGGGCTCATTGACGAATAGCGAGGGCGGTGGTGGCGGAATCCGAGAAGTTTCGGCACTGAATGAGGAACGTTCGTGTGTAGGCCTTCTGCGTAGTGGGGCTAGTAGTTTCGCCAGCGTAGTCCTGGGTTTAGACGATGAAGGTGAGTGCGCTTGCTCCCCCTTGGATTGCCATCATTAGTACATCTTGAGTATTTCTAGCCCTAAGAAACGATATCACACCCTCAATTCCGCTGTCGCAGGAAATTTCGCTCGTTGACCATCGCGAACTGGGATCACATCGCCATGTCGACCGTGTAAGAATGCGACTGTCAAAATTAGCTCCAGCGCCTCCCACTAGGAATGCCATAAGACATATACCGCCATCTTCAACAACCACAGGAATTTCATTTTCATGCAAAAACCGCTCAACTCTACCAGCAGTGAGGGCTTCCTAGACGCGCACGTTATTGGTTGCACCAAACATTTGTCTCCGACGCACCACGTTTTCGACCAGCTGAAGATCGTCATCATGGGCAATTGCTATGGAGTCCTCAGGGCATTTCTTTTGGAGCCGGCTCAGTAGACATGAAGTCAACTGGCATACCCATAAACACGAACCTCTAGGATATAATCCAAAACCCCAACGAGGGGATCACGATACTGGAATCAAGCCGTCATGCTTCCTTCCTCATCACCTCACCACAGAAGATGACCTACTTCCGAAGGGCCTGGAACCCCGGTCACTTGTATTTCGTCCTCACTACTGTCGTCGGGGTCATCAGGGAGAGGTTCTGCCGCAGCCCGAATGCGTTTGAACCAAGGAAAGCCACGTTTAGCTCGGAATCCCTTGATGAAAACACATTGGTTCAGCTTCGGCGATGAATTATCCTTTTGGGACGACAGAAGAACAATCAGTGCACGACGACTTAACACAGTCAGGAGAACAGACAGGTTCGAGCTGACTGTTGCGATGTGGCACGAGTCTATTGATGAGGCGCCAAAGGAATCTCCCCCCGCCGTTAGGTAGCGTGTGGACTGCAAGAGAGATCGCTGTCTCCTCCTGACCGTGGTCGAGGAACACGGCGGCACCCCATGACGGGGCCAATGTACGTCCGGAGACCAGAATGAGGTCTTCTATGCGCTCTATGTCGAGTCCTCTCTTCTTCGACCACTCGAACCAGCTTTCCACATTTTCTCGGATGTGGTCCTTGAACAACCGAGCGCAGATGGCGTCCTCGCGGTGGCCGTCATGAGGAAGGAACAGGAGTGCCCCGCGACCCCTGCACTTATATGTGAAACCTTCGAGACTGCAACAAGGTCAACAGGCTCCAAATACCTGGGACAGAACCGCGACTCACTCGCTGCTTGCCATAGCGCTCGGGTCATTATGATTGGATTGTGCACACACACTGTTGGAGTAGTAAGTCCCTTCGGCTAAAATTGATCGACGGATATTGGGGCCAATATCCAGAGGCTTGTAAGGCGGTGGTGGTACATTATATCGTTGGTTGGAGGGATCGTCCGATGGAAGAGTCACATTGAACATGCGTTGAAAGAACCCATCCAATACGTAACCAACGTCACCGATAGACACCTGGTCATAGAAATATTCAATAGGGTTCGGTTCCCACAGTGCATGTCCGTAGCCTAGGGGAAAGAGTTGTTCCCAGTAAACATTGCAGGGTTGATCAACTGGCATGATGGGAGAAAGTGAGTAGTACCCGTCCGGAGGTTCTGGATGAGGGTGATGCGTCAACTCTGTTCGAAATAAGGTTCTGGAGCCAAGGTTTATTGAAACTACCGCAATCATATCATTGCCCACGTGCCAATTACAACAGGAACTCCGTTATCAAGAGGGAACGGTCGATGACACACAATATCTACTTGGCAGCGGACCAGCGGAATGGGAATGAGACACACCTTACTCCGCAACGTTAGTACGGGCTTTCGGTCTCCAGGCGCACGCTCCTGGGCGAAGAATCCATCGCCCCACTGATACGCGTCCCCTCGTCCGTCGACACAAGCAGCATGCGGGGAACGTACAGACAATCCACGCAGCGTCACGTCCCGGAGGAACTAAGCCACCTTCGGCGTACGGATGCCAGTGTGTGCCACATCCGACTCGTCCGGGGGAATGATGTGCCCCCTATATCCGTCACTCAAGATCTTCGTATTTGGGTTTGAGTTAGTGCAACGAAGATGAACGGCGAATGGCTTGAGCGACGTGTTGGGGCGAAGCATACAGAACCAGGGGGAAATGCTTGACTCACCTATTGAAACACTACACCAAAAGCATGAGCTCCTCGTCATCGTTGTCGCTTGCACTGCCTACGCGGACCTAGTTGCTCCGGTGTTCACTTTGCTAGAGGCCACGGCTGCGATACTAGGAGACGACGTATCGTTGTGAATGGATTACCCTTATACATTTGCGTGGGCCCGACTCGGAGCGGTGCGAAAACCATCGGCGACTGTTAGGTGTGGGCGTTGCCTGTCTTCTGAACATGTTGTCCATCGCGGCAACAAACCTCGGAGGTAAGTTAGTGAGACTCGCTTTGCCGCGCAACGCGGGCCGTTCGAGTTCGTAACACCATGATTGTCGCTGATCTACAGTACCGAAAGAGTAGAGCTAAGAATAGCGAATGATAGCGAACAAGCGATCATCAATTAAATGAGAAAAACTAACTACTACGGACTACAAACCTAAGATTTTGGCTCCCTCCATTCGACCTGGACAAAACAAAGTATCAACATGGAACCCAACCCAAACCAATCAAAAAGAGTCGGCGAGAAAGAAAGTGCTCACCTCCTTGACAGGATTCTCCTCTCCACTCTCAGCATCCCTGACATACCTCACGCTCCCAGCAGCAACAGCGCCAGCACCACCGTCCTCGCGCACGCTCGGCACATTCACAGACCGCACGAGCCTCTCGAACCGCTCCACGTCCATCCCATACTTCTCCGCGAGCCGCCTCGCTTCCACGGCACCGTCACCAGCACCGTCACCAGCACCGGCGCTGCCACCAAAGACGGTCATATCCCGGTGCTCCTCGAGAAGCGCGACGAGCGACGAGACGTGTAAGCGATTGCGTGGCGTGCGAGGGCTAGCGGCATCATCCTCCGCCCTCGAGCGCGATTCGAAAAATTCCCTGACGTGGGTTTGCTTCACTAGCATATTCAGCATAAAACGAAACGAAGTAGTATAGCGTGTGTGTGTGCAACTCACCGTTTCAACTGGTGGTTTGTGGTGGTGGACTTGCACCGGATTTAATCGGCTCAAATTGGCCAATAGTTGAGGGTCCTTTGCATCCCTCTGGATTTCTGGGGTTGCGTTCGTTGTTTGAAGCGAATACATTTGGGATTCAAAAGGCGGGTAATAACTTACCTTCGTCTTTGGACTCGCTTGCCCAAGGCCGTCGCGTTCTTGGCATAGGCGAGGTTTTAGGGTCGTATGACGGGACCCTCGCGCCTGACCATGACGGCTTTTGTCCTGACTTTGCAGCTGCAGCCGAGGTGCGCGCGACCTTTGATGAAGCTGAACCCATGGCAACTCACGTCGATGCAATGACGAGCGAAATGGATCCCGGATATAACGGTCCGACAAAGGGCAATCACACAAACAAGCAGATTCCTTCCGAGCCATTGGATAGTTTCAGTCATCTTTGATGTATGTACAATTTACATGTCGGGGGCCAGAGAGGAGCTGAAATGAGGGAAAAGGAGAAGAAAAAGAGTAGAGAGAAAAATAGTACTGAGAGCTAACGAAACTGTCGTCCATATTTACTCCTCAACACGCAAAGAATGTGGGAAAAATGCAAGCAAGTGATGATTTCGGGGTATATGAAAGAGAACAGACATTGCAATAGCAAGCCAAACGAACCCACGCGCGGCTGGGGAGTGGTCGTTGTAAATAATCAGAGAAAATTGATCGCAAGAACGTATTGAGGAAGGGATAGGCAGGAGAAGAGAGTGACGTGATAGATAGATATCAAAGTCATGCAACCTACCGGAGCGGTTGTTATCGTCATTGCGGATGTTGATTCAGGCATGGAATGCCCCCATGTTTGGGGTGTTTTGTTGATACATCTGATACATGTACTGCTGGTAGACCTGCGGGGGAACCGATTGTGGCCCAACGTTATTATAAGACGGCTGTCCCATGCCAAGAATGGCTCCCGCGGAGCTTAGAACAGGGGATTGAGTGCCATAAGGCATGGTAGGCATAGGGATGGTTGAAGATGCGGCGGCGGCGGCGGCAGCAGCAGCTGCTGCTGCTGCAGGCGAAGGGCCACCGCTACGGCGCTGGGGAATGCGGGGGCTGCTGTTTTCGGATGATCTCGCGAATGGGTTGAACTGATCGTTAGCGGGTGAGAAAGCGGACAATGCATTGGACGACCGGCTACGCTGCGGGACACTTTGGTTACTATACGCGGGATCTATCGAGAGCTGAGGTGGCTGAGGCGGGCCAGCTTGAGGGTTTTGACCACCCATCTGTAAAGCGGCCATCATAGACGCCAGATTCTGGTCGTGGGTCGAATATCCAGATGCCAGACCGGGGACGCCATAGGAATTCAGAGAGCCGCTGAACTTGCCCTTGGCACCAGGAGTAGTCGAGCCATTCGGGTAGTTTGGTTGGAAATTAGGGATGGGAAGTCCGACTTCCTCGATGAGACGACGATATGCTTGCGTGGCAATTACTTTCAACTCGATGAGAACCCGCTTCGTAGCCTCAATGTATGCATGTCTCTTTGCTGGGTCAACAAAGGGACTCGTGAGAACCTTGTGGACTACAGTCACCCCATTGACTTGATCCCCAAGAACGTCCGTCAAGACGTGATCATTCGGCGATGAGAATAGCGCCTCAACCACTTGACCCGATGCCTCGGGCTCCACCTTCTGATTCACTATCCGCAGCACGGTGAGAGAAGCGAGTTTGTGTGTGCAAAGGTGAGAAAGATGCGGCGTGAAACGTGGCGCCAATAAGCGATAACGGCAGGTGAAGCCAGAGGTGTCAAGCAACCATGTTAGGAGGAGTGCACCATTCGGGTTCGTCGCAAGCGGGATGGAATTAAGGATGATTGCCGTGGCGATGCGGCGTTGCTGGCTGATAGTTATGTTTGGGCTTTCAAGGCAGGCGCGCATACTGCGGGCGCCAAAACGACCCTGGGCGATCTCCCATAGACGGTCGACCATGGCGTCAAAGATGAAATCGTTGGCGGGCTGTCCAAATCTCAGGCAGCACCTGCAAGGAACCTTGTCAATCAAAACGTGGAATCGCCCGGAAAGGGACTCACTGGATAACATAGTTGCCAAATTGGTCTAGAAGTAGAGGCGGAGCGTAAGGACGCAGATGCTGGGCGATGATATTAATCTCCTCTGGGGTCTGCACGCATTCTATAATCTTCTGTGCGGCCCAAGTGCCATTCTTGTGAATACCAATCATCGCCAAATGAGGGCTGATACGGTCGAGCATGGCCATACGGGCCGGAAATGCGCACTTCTCGAAAAGCTTCTGGACGACCTGTATCATATCAGTAATGGTGTTCACGAAGTGGCGTTAGAGGAAACTCACTGTGTTGCCCAGCCAGTCAGAGGCAAGGTCAACAATCTCGCCATCCAGGAAATCAGCAGCAACTTGTTCGATTTCTTCGTCCGAGATCGTGTTCGAGTCCATCCTCTTGCGCAGCTCGCGCAACTTGGATGCATCCCAGCGCCTATTATGTGGCCGCTCTGATACTAAAGGAATGGTGGTATAATACATTGTCGGTGGACGGAAGTCTGCGACATCATTTTTAGCTATCAGGGCATGTCCACAAAGAAATTGTTCATTACCGGCCAAAGCCAAAACGTCAGCGTCAGCATCAGGTGCACCACCCGATAGCTCCTTCATGATCATTTGCTGCTCCGTCACAGTGGGGCTCCA
>Ga0307512_10007139_pt1 | contig 11123 bp, 11 predicted proteins | sample 14_EM_MG_FD_200267 | JGI IMG/M metagenome (GOLD analysis project Ga0307512, IMG submission 200267) | Populus trichocarpa ectomycorrhiza microbial communities from riparian zone in the Pacific Northwest, United States - 14_EM | ecosystem: Host-associated > Plants > Roots > Unclassified | place... | reverse complement strand
ATGATTTGTTATATATATATATATATATATAGTTGAATTGATCTTATCTTATTAAATAAGTTTATTAAATATGATTTGTTGAGTTGATTATTTTTTTAGTAGAGAGTTGAGAGGTTGAAAAAATTACCTTGGCTATATTTTTTTAAATAAGTCTTAAGTGATTTTCTAAATAAATTTTTTAATATGCTATTTCTCAAAAAAAAAAATATGTATACTATGCCACTTTGAATTTTATTTATAGGAAAAAAACTTAATTAAAATTTTAGAGCCTAATTTGATATAAAATTAAGATCAAGAGGGGAGTTTTTAGAAATGTTACGGTGATTATATTTTAAAATATTTTTTACTTAAAAATATATTAAAATTATTTTTAATTTTTTTTTGATATTAATATATAAATGTTTTTTTTTAAATAAATTTAAAAAATAAAATTTTAATTTTAATAAAAAACAAGTTTAAACTTCATCCCGGACTTACTTTTGTACTTAAAAGATGACCTCCCTTTTCCAGATCGATGACGTGTAGGGTCCAGATCTAAAACCCATGATTCGCATTGCATTTCCTCCTTACAATAAACCCTCTCCTCGTTCATCTGTCTTCCAATATCGTCGTCACCTATTCTACATTAATCCAAGTCATTGTTTTCTCTCCCTCTCCCTCTGCCCTCCTCGCTCTCTAAAAATAAAAAAGAACAGAAAAAATAAAACTTTTAACTTCACATCTCTATTTTTATTTACAACAACAAACAGATCTGAAATCTAAGATAAGAATTTTGAAAAGTTAGAAAGTTTGAACTGAAATTTGTTGATCTGCAGATCTTTGAAAAAAAGAAAAGAAAACGAAATCGAACCATTCTGTTTGTCTTTGTATTCAAGATTCATGAAATCTGTTAGATTCATATCGATTATTTTTTCTTGATTGTGGAGTAGATGTTTAGATCCTGTTGAATTTTAGTATACTGAAAAGAAGAAAACCCTAGATAGGTAGCGATGGGTAAAAATGAGACCGCCTCCGCCGCCGCCAACGGCAGTGGTAAAATGGAAGACGTGGAAGAAGGGGAAATATCGGATACAGCATCAGTGGAAGAGATCAGTGAAGATGATTTTAATAAGCAAGAAGTTGTTGTAGTGAAAGAAACACCATCATCCACTACCAACAACAACAGCAGCAGCAAACAGAAAGTTTGGACGGTGAGAGATCTATACAAGTATCAAGTTGGAGGTGGATACATGTCTGGCTTGTATAATCTTGCTTGGGCACAAGCTGTTCAAAATAAGCCATTAAATGAGCTGTTTGTTGAGGTGGAAGTTGATGATAGTTCCCAGAAATCATCGGTGTCTTCTGTGAATAGCAGTAAAGAAGATAAGAGAACTGTTGTGATCGATGATAGTGGTGATGAGATGGACGTGGTTAAAGTTATTGATATCGAGAAAGAGGAAGGGGAGTTAGAGGAAGGGGAGATTGATTTGGATTCGGAGGGGAAGAGTGAGGGAGGAATGGTGAGTGTTGATACTGAGAAGAGGGTGAAGTCCATTCGTGAAGATTTGGAGAGTGTTAGTGTGATTAAAGATGACAAGTAAGTGTGTGATTTTGTGACTGAAAGTATGTGAATTTTTGTAGAAATGAAGACTGTGAAATACTTGGTGAAGGTAATTGCTATAATGGGATTGATTGTTTTGTTGGGATCTTTTTGTAGGTCATTTGAGGCAGTTTGTTTGAAACTGCATAACGCATTGGAGAGCTTGAAGGAATTGGTTAGGGTAAATGAAAATGGTTTTCCCTCAAAAGATAGTCTTGTTCGGTTGCTGTTCACTGCAATTGGAGCTGTTAATTCGGTGAGGCACTTAAAGAATATTTTTTCTACTCAATTTCATTCTTTAAGGAGTATTTATCGTTATATACATTTTGGTAAAGCTGTTCTATTTAATGTTAATTTGTGATGCTGTTGGAAACTTTTTGGAAACTGAATTTTTGTTCATCGCAGTTTTTTAGCTCGATGAACCAAAAATTAAAGGAGCAGAATAAGGGCGTGTTCATGAGGTTTGGACTTTGTCATGTCCGTTATTTTGTTTCATCAGATTTTTCGTACGTCAATTTTTTAGATGTCTCATCATTGGATCTTCTTGTTACAGGTTTCTTTCCCTTGTAAATAGCCATGATCCTTCATTTTTCTCTCCTGAGTATACCAAAGAGGTGTGTGATTTCTGTAACTTCGACTTTAGGATTGTTAGTCTTTGTTTTCCTTCAAAGTGGCATGCTGCTAATTATGGGGGGATTGTTTGTATCTCCAAGGAAACATAAATAATATGTCTGTTTTCACAGATTGAGCTCATGGTTTCCTCACTGGATTCTCATGATATTTTGTCAAGTTCAAGAGCTGGTGAAGAGAGAGAAACACAGGTTTCTGGTAAAGTGAATGAGAGGGATAATGATTCCTTATCGAAAACTGCAGGTTACGATTTGACTACTATGAATAGATTACCTTCTGCTGCTGAATCTTTTGTTCATAATAAGCCCAACTTTTCAATAGAACCTCCTAAACCAGGTGTACCTAGTTTTAAGAGTAGAGGAGTTTTGCTTCCTTTGCTCGACCTCAAAAAATTTCATGATGAAGACAGTCTTCCTTCACCAACACGGGAAACAGCACCTTCTTTTCCTGTTCAAAGATTATTGCCTATTGGGGATGGAATGATTAGTTCTGGGTTGCCAGTGCCTAAGGTGGCCTCTATCACAGAAGAGCCTAGAGTGCATCCCTATGAAACTGATGCACTCAAAGCTGTTTCCAGCTATCAAAAAAAATTCAATCTTAATTCTTTTTTCACAAATGAACTTCCAAGCCCAACACCTTCGGAAGAATCTGGCAATGGGGATGGTGATACTGCTGGGGAAGTTTCTAGTTCATCAACTGTTAACTACAGAACTGTAAATCCACCTGTTTCAGATAGAAAAAGTGCTTCTCCTTCTCCTTCTCCACCACCACCACCTCCTCCTCCTCCTCCCCACCTCAACAATTCGTGCATTCGTGTTGTTATCCCCACTAGGAATTCTGCACCAGTGAGTTCTGGGACTAGTTCAACCGTGAAAGCATCAGCAAAGAGCAGGGACCCTAGGCTTCGATATGTTAATACTGATGCCAGTGCTTTGGACCAGAACCAGCGCACCTTGCTGATGGTGAATAACCCACCTAGAGCGGAACCTTCTGGAGCAATAGCAGGTTCAAGGAAGCAGAAGATAGAGGAGGATGTTTTGGATGGTACTTCGTTGAAAAGGCAAAGAAATTCATTTGATAATTTTGGTGTTGTTAGGGATATTAGAAGTATGACTGGAACTGGTGGCTGGTTAGAGGACACTGATATGGCTGAACCTCAAACTGTGAACAAAAATCAGTGGGCAGAGAATGCAGAACCCGGTCAAAGAATAAATAATGGAGTTGTTTGTCCTAGTACTGGTAGTGTTATGTCCAGTGTGAGTTGTAGCGGCAATGTGCAGGTGCCAGTTATGGGAATTAACACCATTGCTGGAAGTGAACAGGCACCAGTGACAAGCACTACTACAGCATCCCTACCCGATTTATTGAAGGACATCACTGTGAATCCGACAATGTTGATAAATATACTTAAGATGGGACAACAACAGAGATTAGCATTAGATGGGCAGCAGAAGCTTGCTGATCCTGCAAAAAGTACATCACATCCTCCAAGTTCAAACACGGTACTTGGAGCAATTCCTGAGGTGAATGCTGTTTCCTCACTGCCCTCAGGGATTTTGCCAAGATCTGCAGGAAAGGCCCAGGGTCCTTCTCAAATAGCTACAACGGTATGTACTTAATTGTATGCTTGAGCATCGTGAAATGATAATTATTTTTTCCAAGAATGTGCTTAGTTGGGAATGGAGCTAAGTTGAGTGGAACCACGTGCCTCTTTGGAGTGCCTATGCAGTTGGATTTTGTTTGATCTTGAAATTAGTTTCATATTATATATATATATATATATATATTTTGTGTGTGTGTGCTGGAACAAGATCTTTACAAGTACAAAAAATTTGTTAAATTTTATTGACGTGGTCTTGATTGCTTTTCTTTCTCTGGTATAATACAATAAGTAAATATAAGTAAATAAAATAAAACCTGTTGTGATTAGTATTAAACAGTTAAAAGATTTTCAAAATTACTTTCCTAGTATGTTGAAGACTTCTTAATGATATCTGGACTTGGACCCTGCAGGATGAGTCAGGAAAAATTCGAATGAAACCACGAGATCCTCGTCGTGTTCTCCATAATAATGCACTCCAGAGGGCTGGGAGCTTGGGATCCGAACAATTCAAAACAACAACCCTTACATCCACCACCCAAGGGACTAAAGATAATCAAAACTTGCAAAAACAAGAGGGGCTAGCAGAATTGAAGCCAGTTGTGCCACCTGATATTTCCTCGCCATTTACAAAGAGCTTGAAAAATATAGCTGATATTGTATCTGTTTCTCAAACATGTACAACTCCACCTTTTGTTTCTCAGAATGTTGCATCCCAACCTGTTCAAATTAAGTCAGACAGAGTGGATGGCAAAACTGGAATTTCAAATTCTGACCAGAAAATGGGACCTGCTTCATCTCCTGAAGTGGTTGCAGCAAGTTCTCTTTCACAGAACACTTGGGAAGATGTTGAGCATCTTTTTGAAGGGTATGATGACCAGCAAAAAGCTGCTATACAGAGAGAGAGAGCAAGAAGGATAGAAGAACAGAAGAAACTATTTGCTGCACGCAAGCTCTGCCTTGTTTTGGATCTGGATCATACACTTCTCAATTCAGCCAAGGCAATTCTCCTTTTGTTGTGTAAATATGGCCCCTTTTTCCCTTCAGGATAACAGCTGACAAACAAGTTCTTTTGTATTAATTCAGCAATTTTTCACCCTTTCAGTTTGTCGAAGTAGACCCTGTGCATGATGAGATTTTGAGGAAAAAAGAAGAACAAGATCGTGAAAAGCCATACAGACATCTCTTTCGCTTTCCTCATATGGGGATGTGGACGAAATTGCGTCCTGGGATCTGGAATTTCTTAGAAAAGGTAACTTCAGTCAGGTTCAAGAACTGATTTGGGGCTTGATGTATTTTATGCAAACTAATGCAATTCTTGTCCTGCAATTAGGCTAGTAAACTGTATGAGCTACATCTTTACACAATGGGAAACAAGTTATATGCTACAGAGATGGCTAAAGTGCTTGATCCAAAAGGGGTTTTGTTTGCTGGACGAGTTGTCTCCAGGGGTGATGATGGAGATCTGTTAGATGGTGATGAAAGGGTTCCCAAGAGCAAGGATCTTGAAGGGGTGTTGGGTATGGAGTCGGGTGTCGTTATCATAGATGATTCGTTGAGAGTGTGGCCCCATAACAAATTGAACTTGATAGTTGTAGAAAGGCAAGTATCATGAATCTCATTGGAGACCATCATTTCTATGAAAGCATTTATTTCTATTGGTTGCATCATTTTTTCTCCCTTTACCCATTTACCCATCGGTGCTGCAGGTATATTTATTTCCCTTGCAGTAGACGGCAGTTTGGGCTTCCTGGTCCTTCTCTTTTGGAGATTGACCATGACGAGAGACCAGAAGATGGAACTTTGGCATGCTCTTTAGCGGTGAGGCAAATCTTGTACTTGCCCTGAGATTCTTGCTACTGAACTTACAAACCCTATATCTTTTGTTTTTTGTTTGAAATAGGTTATTGAGAGAATACATCAAAACTTTTTCACCCATCATTCATTAGATGAAGCAGATGTAAGAAATATCCTTGCCTCAGAGCAGAGAAAAATTTTGGCTGGCTGTCGTATAGTTTTTAGTAGGGTGTTTCCAGTTGGTGAAGTCAACCCCCACCTTCATCCACTGTGGCAGTCAGCTGAACAGTTTGGTGCTGTCTGCACGAACCAGATAGATGAACAGGTTACTCATGTAGTTGCCAATTCCCTTGGGACTGATAAGGTAACGCAACTGATTTTGCTCCGCTTTTCAGCAAGGATTGAAATCTAAATCAGAATTACTTCTAACCAGTTTAAAATTTTGAAAAATGCAAGATACTGCAGGCCCTTCTCAGGGAAAAAAAAAGAAATGAAAATAAACTGGGTGATTTAAATCAGCCTTGTGCATTGTTTCTCCTTGACATGTGAAATGTCTTTTGGAAGGGTAAATGTTTAGTTGTGTTTTAAGTCAGAGGCATGATTTCTATTGTTTTGAACAGGTGAATTGGGCTCTTTCCACGGGAAGATTCGTTGTCCATCCTGGCTGGTGAGAGTGTTCTCTATTGTTGAATTTGGTTATGCAGCTTTGTACTGTTTTTCACATTTGACCAATGCCTTCACTTTTTCACCCTCGACCCTCTTAATTATCACAGGGTGGAAGCATCAGCTTTGCTTTATCGAAGAGCAAATGAGCAAGATTTTGCCATTAAACCATAACAATCACCAACATGACCCCCCAATCTGTTAAAAACTAAACCTGATTAACATGAAATCAAGATTTCATTAAGTGGAGATGCATTATCGGGATGTGAAGGTGAAGTTTCGGGCCAGACAGTTTGACATAGTTTTGACTTTGGGAATCCGCCCATTTTGATGCCAATAATCTGAAGAGTTCAAATGGGAAATGACCGAGTGTCGTTGACCCTTGCGAACTGTGGTGGCGACGTCGAAGGAAATTTACCTCGGGGCAAGTCATGAAATTTGCCCTGGCAGGTGCTCATGATGGCTTAAAAGTCTTGTGCGGTAATGGGAAATTGCTGGCAAGCCATCAATATACTATGGGAGAGTGATTTAAGGTCAGGAGACCAAAATCTAAAATTAACAAAGAAAATGACAGCTAAAGAGCGAGAAGTCATTTACAGTGAGGAGTGGGGTGAGGGGGCGGGGGAAATGGAGCTGCGAGGGATAAATGATAAACGGGCTGGAAACGCACGCTGCTCGTGCTATGTATAGGAATGAGATTTTTTTTTTTAATTTTTTTTTTGAAGTTGCAGATACGAAATTCCGAGTGGGTAGTGGTTGTCACTTGTCAGTTCCATTTAGCGTATGTGGCCCGTATGCTTTCCGTATTTGGAGGTGGCAAAGTGTGTGAATCGCCTAAGCTTTACCTTGTGGCAGTAGCCTCTATACGTTATCCTTTTTGTTGCTTTAATTTCTTTTCAAATGCCTGGGGTAAAAATAAAAATAAAAATAGGTAAAGATAGTGGAGATTGATGTATCTTGAATTGTAAATGGTTGATGGTAGTTCGCTGATATCAATTTAAGGTAAAGGGTGTAAAATAGCTTCATCACGATATTGTAAAACGAGTGCTGCTGCCAACTGGTACTTTGCTTCTGGTGAAGCCATGGCCTTTCTTCCTTGTCTTCATGGCACAATCTATCAGGAGGTGCTATAAATAGGTTGGTTGCCGAAACTGGCAAGAGGACCACGGGAACTTGAATCAGTCGATGTTCCATATCTGGCCGCTGTTACTGTAGATGTTGGTCTCCCAAGCATCCACGGGCTTCAATTTCCCTTGCTTCCTCTGATGGTGGAGATATTTAGAGCAAGCTGCCTGCAGTTTTTCGTTTTGTTGGGAGAATTGACTCCCCTTCTCCTCCGAGGCATACGATCTGGTTCTGTAAGAACTTGCTTTTCATGGCAAATTGGAATCTGCTTGCAATGGCTTTCACATTGTCAATCAGCCAATTAGGCAGACTTTAATATTAAAAGGCTAGAAAATGAATTTTATGTTACAATAACGATATAAATGCTCCAAGATATCGCAATCTGCATGCCGCCCTGCACACAAGCTACCAGACATCTTACATGATACCAGCTCCAGCTAGAGACTTTAAAATGAAAGCATGATAATTCTAAGAGAAATGTGGATTAAACATGGTATCAGGAAACTTTCATGGTCTCACGTACCTTGTGTTCTCCAAGGAAAGTATTATCTATGAGAATTGTGACGTTTGTTAGTAAGTAAATGCCATAAAAGTTGTCACTAATAAATCTTCAGTTCATGATAAAATTCTTTTTTAGATGACTAAAAAATCGATCCGAAAGGCTGTAAAATTCTCTCTTCTGTATTCTGTCTTGTAGGAGAGAAATATGACCATCCATCAGTGTGCCCTAAAATATTGCTTATACAATAGGTAAAAGGGATTGAAGTAGAAGAAGAGCCCCCGTCAATGGACCTGCTCGTGAATGAAAAAGCAGTGTTCTATTGGGTTTTTTTTTAATCGAAGCTTTTCTTCTCCCAAACTATTTCACATATAAAAAAAAAACATCTGATATGGGCTAAACCCACACACAAGGCTTCCAGTCTAATCAAGCATAAGCAGGCTCCAACTCCAAGGCTTCAGAGTGAAAAAAAAAACAGAGAGAAAATACTTCAAACATATTGGGCGAGGATTTTCGTATCCCTGCCACTTAGGAATTCTCTCTTAAGGCGTGTTTTCCGTGGTTCAAACGGAGTTTTCAAAAGATTTTGATTTTAAATTATTTTTTTAATATTTTAGATTGTTTTAATATACTAATATTAAAAATAAATTTTACAAAATAAAAAAAATTATATTATTTTAATACATTTTCAAATAAAAAAACACTTTAAAAAATTATTACTTTGCTATTTTCCAAAACATCCCAGGAGGGTTATTAGTCAAGTTGAAATTTAAAGAAATGGGGGTCCCTTGTTGTTGGAGTGTGAAAGAGTTCTAGAGGAGGTTGGTGTCCTTGAAGGTTTAACGCTCGTTATCAAATCTACCAATCTGCTTGCTTTGGTCTTATATCCAAGCTTTCACTTGACGAGGTTTCTTGGGACGGACCTTTCTCTGAGAAACAACTGTATCAATGGAGGAGCAGGACAAAGATGACAATTCTGCTTCTTTTTCATGGTGGTCTGATAGCCATAAGCGTCCTCAACAATCCCAATGGCTTCAAGGTACCCTCTCAGGTTTTTCTCCCTGTTTCTCTAGGCTTTCATTCCTGATTCTTGAATAAATGTTTTATTCATTATAATGGGTATTTTTCATGCTTTTTCTTTATGCAAATATTATTGCCATCTTCTCTCTGGATTACTAGCAATTCTTCACTTCTTTGCCAAGCTAAGATTAAAACAATTCCGCCTCTGCTTTTAATGACCCGTCTTGCTGAAAATTATATCCTTCAATGCACAAAAGCATTGCTATTAGCTAGGAGATACATCTCTTACCTCTCTGATGCTATCTTTATGGCTTCATTGGCTGGGATCACTTATTTTTAGGACAGTAGGCTAATCAATTGTGAAGTTTGTGACAAAATGCAGATTTGGATAACAAGACTAAAACGATCCTAAATATTATACAAGACGATGGGGATTCATTTGCAAAGAGAGCTGAGATGTTTTATCAGAGAAGACCGGAGCTTATAAACCTGGTGCACGACTTGCACAAATCCTACCGTTCTTTAGCAGAAAAGTACGATCAAATTAGATCTGAATGCGTTTATGTTTCCCATTTGAGATCAATATCATCCTCTTCGTCATTAAACTCCTCCAAACAAGTTCAACTCTTCCAGGCACGCAACGAAGAAAATGCTGGAAGCACCAAATCGGAAGCACCAACTTCCCTTCCTGACTCGGTTGCAGAAGAAAAATATAGCATTAGACGGGAAAATGAGTCCATGTCAAGTGAACAATACAAGATCCTGAAGACCGATCGTGATGATGACAGGAACGTTAATGGAAGTGGGCTGGAAAAGATCATTAATGGTATTGGATTGAATGGAAACATTGATGGCGGTGATTTCCAAATGAAGAGCCTCGAAAAGGAGAAACTGCGGAATGAATTAAGGCTACAGGTCTCAGAACTTATAGATGATAGTTTCCAGCAGCAGAGTGAGCTAATAAAGAGAAATGACGAGAAGAGAGAAGTGATCAAGCATCTTCGTGCCCAAATCAGCAGGCTAATGGAAGAGAACAGGGTCCTGAAGAGTTATCTACCAAGCTACAAGGCGGATATGAAGCGGAACACCAAATCTCATGTATCAAAGCTGAAGGGGCTAAATTGCATTGGCAATTTTAAGGGCTAAATGGCATTTCGCACGAGTTTCGGTTCATAACCTAATAATGCAATCAAATATCAGTTTAAAACGCCACCATTTCCTTAAGCTGTTTCGAACTGGCAGCCCTTCATTGCATTTCATTCCATTCCATTATAAAATGCCGAACTTCCTCTTCATCTTTTGTCTCTTGTTTTCCTATTTTGTTGCAAAGGGATGCAACTTCCATGGTGTTCATTGGCGTTCATTTTTTTTTTTTGAGATAACAATAATAGTTGTATGCAAGAAAGGATGTGCAAATAATTTCTTCTCAATCATTTATCAATTGGAATGGAGCTTTTATGCTATGTATTGATCCGAATTTCTTGCTGGTTGCAAGTCTAGTTTACGAGATGCACATTAACACAGCTGACACCAATAGATAATAGGGTTTGTTAAATTTCAAAATCCTTAATATTTAAAGGTAGACTCTAAAAATATTTCATTTTATTCGTCCATCTCTTCGTAAGATAATTACAATCTTTTATATATAAAAAAACTAGAAAATTCTAATAATATTGAATAAAAAAATAAATTAGACAATCTATTCCCTCTAAATAAAAAAAGAAATTGAAATGCATAATAATATAAAAAAATAAAAAATATATAAAATTAACTAAGAAAAATATTTATTTTTTCTAAAAAGCTTTTTTATTAATCTTTATAAGTTGGAAGGAACTCGTATATAAGTTCAGATCTCAAGCAAATGTTATCCACTATGAACATTTTTTTATATATGATCTATTTTATTGTGGGTCTTTAATAGTTTTGTGTAGGTCACTTTATCATGGATCCCTAATACAATATATTTGTACGGCCCGTTCCATCGTGAATTCCTTAACACAACATGATCTCATCACTAAAATTTTCAATAACATTAAACAACATCAAACAACGCAAACAAAAATAATACAATTAGCTTTTGGATGTTTTTTTTTTCGAGAAGGAACCTCATCATCCCCTTCTACCCAAGCACATCTTTTTAAGTGTTTTTTTCAGCCACGACTATTCAACATCACACACTAACTAATCACCAGGAATCAATGTGCTCTGAT
>Ga0307512_10007138_pt1 | contig 11123 bp, 11 predicted proteins | sample 14_EM_MG_FD_200267 | JGI IMG/M metagenome (GOLD analysis project Ga0307512, IMG submission 200267) | Populus trichocarpa ectomycorrhiza microbial communities from riparian zone in the Pacific Northwest, United States - 14_EM | ecosystem: Host-associated > Plants > Roots > Unclassified | place... | reverse complement strand
AATGCGTGAATGGTTCACCAGCTTGATGTAGCTTGACCGAGAGTTTCATTTGAAAATATATCATGGGTGAATGGTAAGAAGTAGCGTGTGAATATCGGTTGACAAATTGATGTATAGCTGGCGCAATGAATCTCTTGGCATGATACACCATTTTTAGTTATGTGAGGGTGAACAGTGCAAGTAAATTATGCCACTCGGCTTTGCCACAGGGCTGAGTCTCAATCATGTACAATGATAACCGATAAAGTCAGATCAGGATGAAAACAATTATCAACAGCAGCAGATGTTGAATGGACAATGCATTAAGATAAGCGTCAATGGAGTGTCAACGATTTGTGGTCAGGTAAGTATGGTAAATCACCGATGACTTGGTCGTTGTTATGCATAACAGACGTATTGGCTGCCTTTATTGGCAAGAGAGATAGCGACATGTGCACCAACCCATTCTTAGCATGAGCGTCGACGGAGCCTCAACGATGTATGGCTATGCATCTCGGGTAAGTTATGTTCCAATCGGTGGCAGACATCCATTTATGAGATATTGGCAGCCTTCACTGACAACAACAACGGCGACATGCTCCCTGCGGCATCCTGACAATGAGTGTCACCGGAGCATCAACAGGTTTAGGACTTGCATATTTGGCAATCTAGGCATCGCTGAGATCTTGGCGTGCATAACTGTATAATTGACCGCCGTGATACGCCAAAATATCATTTCTCGAAGGTGAAACACAGATACCAAATTAATCCATATTGCAAACTGCTCAACAAGCAAAAGCACATTATTGGTTGCTGAAAACGCGATTCTGATAAGATACTATTAACACACTGCAAATAGATGATCCTTATCTGAATCAATAGATGGACCTGCTGGGCGACCCGCTTACAACCCGCCCACTTCAGACGGGTTGGGAGTTTACCATGGAACTGTACCTGAGTGGGCAGTTCGGGTTCATTCACAACCAGCACCGCCAATTTGGCAATGGTTCGGTTTGGACCGTGACCAGGAACGGATGTGACGGTCCGGAACCGTTGCCAACACTACCTACACCTTTGACTCTAATTAAGTATTCAATTTCTCATCATATTGTGACATTATCTGTACGTAGATTGTGCAGTTTTGGCCGCTCTTTCACCTTCCACTGTCCGATTTGCGATCCGACTGATATTGGTTGAATGGCGGTGAAAAAGGCGCCAAGGTTAAGCGCAATTATCAAGTTTTCGATATCGACTCAACCAATATTGTTCACATCACATATCTGCGATCAGAAGTTGAAAGAACGGCTAGAACTGCACAATCTACGTACTGATCATCTCATGATACGATCAGTACTCAAATACTTAGTTGGAGGCGAAGTTGTGCTGTTAAAATGCCGGGTTTGAGGTTTTCAAACTGGCCCATTTCGAATGGGCTGGGTTATTCATGTGGTAAGACCCGTAGCCAAGGTCCGGTTTCGGGTGGAATCAGAACCGGAACCGACCCGGGAATTTGGACCTGTTTCTAACGCTAGTCACGCCACAGCTATCTGCGCACTGTGTGTATGGTGGTCTTCAGCGCTGAGCTGTGGGCAATCGGACTCGTGCTTGATGTGACTGTAGAGTGATGAGATCTATTTCAAAGACATGGAGTGAAGTGTGCAGTGGTCTTTTGTGACTCACACACTGCAATTCAACGAGTGCCACACCAAGAGCCGGGCCCAGGGTAGGGATTCTCAAGGCAGGTCAATCAATCAGCATAGGCTACCTTTGCCCACAGCATGGGAACTGAGGTTGACAGGGTCCCGGGACACTCCGGCATCCCTGGAATGGAAGAGGTGGACCTTTTGGCACACATGGCCTGAGACGTTAGCGGAGACATGCTGACAGAGCGGCCTTACACCTCGGCCTCGAATTGAGCCAGATGAAGTCCCATGGGATGGTCAGCAGCCAAGGCAAAGTTGGCAGCCGACATGTGCAACACACAATTCAGTTACAGACTCAAAGCCTAGACTGGGACAAAGTGACCTGAGGTGAGGACAAGCATGATGTCACTGGCTACCTGGTTCTCCAGACAACAGTGTGAGTGGGCGCCCCACTGGAGTCTACCTAGAATGGTTTGGGCACCAAGGAGACAATCAATGCTGGCGTTGTGGAGAGCCAGCAGCTTTGTTGCGGCAGAGGTTCTTTCGCCATTGCAGGTGGTGGAGTGACCAGCAGCAGGGACTGTAGAAGGTGGTGGGAAGGACAACAGGCAGGAAAGCGGGCAGATTCCAACACGCGCAGGTCTCTGAGCAGTTTTCAATGGATGAGAGCGACCAGGGTTCGATGGACTACCTAATGGTAACTGAAGTCTATTCGATTATAACAGCGAAAGTCCCAAGAGATTTATTAGAATCTCAAAAGAAGTATGCGAAGAATAAGTATTGCAAATATAATGATTTCAAGAATGCTTCAAAAGATAAGCATATACTGGGAAAAGGATTCGAGAGGAGATATTGTAGTATTCCGATCGATGTCTGAGCAAGTCTAAAGAACTGTTCTCTCACTGGAGAAACAGTAACTATATATACAATAATAAACGGGTGATTGTCCATGACCACGGTCGCGGATCAATAACCAAAACAGGAAGAGAAATACTGTTCAACTTGTAAAAAATACCCAAAAACCGTAAAGAATATAACAGAACAATCTAGACGCGTTCTTTTAGGATAAGCGCTGATAAATCCCTCTTTCAACGGAACCAAAACGATGATTCTAGACAAGTTCTAACCGAAACTTTCTAGACAACCTAAACATAAAAGATAACAAAAGTATTAAAAGTTATTAACACACCACATTATGCTTATCTATACAGTACCATCTTATCGTAAGGAGAATACTTAAGAAAGTACAAATATTAGTAAGAGAAATGTAGATACTTCTGTATTTTCAATACCCATTCTCACTTTGATCCAAATATCATTGATGATAAGTGGTCATTAACATATCTCGTCATTCCCTTTGTTCATATATCTGCCAAATTTTCTTCAGAAGGTACATGCATAACAGACACGTTTCCTTGATCAATGTGTTCTCGAGTAAAGTGATATGTGATGTCGATATGTTTTGATCGGTCGTTACGCTTTGGATTATATGCCACATCTATTGCAGCATTATCATCGCAAAACAGAGCTGTAGGAATATCTTCTTTCAATAGCTCTTGAGTCCCACGCTTCTACCAGAGATGATGTTTTGTCGTCATAGCAGGTGCCATATACTCAGCCTCGCCAGTAGAGATAGCAACAGACCGCTGTTTCCGACATCTCCAGGAGATAGTAGCTTTCCCAAGTTGAAATATATATCCTGAACAGCTTCGTCTCGTATCTAAGCAATTGCCGTAAGATGCGTCCGTATACGCTGTCATTTTGAGATGATTATTCCACGGATAAAAAGGTATCTATCCTTCGTTCCTTTGAGATATCGAAGTACTCGTTTTGCTGCCGTTAGGTGCTTTGTGGAGGGAGATGAATTGAATTGAGAGAGGTGAATGATTGTATACGCTAGGTCAGGTCTTGTTCCAGTACCCAAATACATCAAAGATCCGATTATTTGTTGGTATGCCGTTGCATCGGTACGCTGGTCTTCGTCTTCAATAGCCTTCAAATGATGGTTTGAGTCGATATGGGTCGAGACCGGCTTGCAATCTTGAATCGAAAAACGAATCAGAATCTTATCGATAAACGATGTCTGGGAAAGAGTCATCCCATCGTCGGTAAAGGTTATTTGTATTCCTAGAAGCCAATTAAGCTCACCCATGTCGTTGACTTTAAACTCAGTCTTCAACACGTTAATGGTTTGCTCTTTCAGCTCTCCAGTAGCTCCACAAAGTGTAATGTCGTCAACATAGATAGCTGAAAAGAGATCTCCTGATTCGTGAACAAGGACACAGGGATCCCAAGCAGTGATAACAAATCCGAAAGGTTCTAGGTATTCTACTAACCGGTAGTACCATTCCCTCAGAGATCGCTTCAATCCGTAAATACACTTCGTCAATTTTGCCACCATCCCATCCAACCGGCTGCCTTCCGGTAAATCCATATAAACTTCTTCCGTTAATATACCATACAGAAATGCAGCCTTGACATCCAGTTGTCGAGGTCGCCATCCTTTGCATGCTGATAATGCCAGTAGAAGTCTAAGAGAATCGTGACGAACCACAGGGGCAAATATTTCTTTGTAATCCTGACCTAAGATTTGTGAGAATCATTTGGCAACCTACCGTGCTTTATCTTGTTCGACTTCTCCTTGAGCATTTCCTTTAGCTTTATATACCCATCTACTAGGCCCAATTTTTCTTCCCTCTGGTTTCGGGATAACATCCCAAACATCATTTTCCATAAGTGAATTAAGTTCCTCATCCATCGCCTTCTTCCAATCTGAAAATTGTTGTGACACTTTGGCCTGTCGGTAAAACTCTGGTTCTTCAACCATTAGTACACTTAAATTTGCCCACTGACTTCCTTCGGTTCCTTCCAGAGGTTGAGGTTCCGGAGTAGGAGGTTGAGGAGGTGCATCCCGCAGACTAGCTTCAGGGGCATAACCCTCGAAACTGGAGCATTCAGGCGGATTAACAACTCTTCCAGCACGAGTGACGATCTGACCAAGTGGAATTGGTGGTGGTGTCATAGGCCTTGGAGCAGCAGGAGGAAGATATCTCAATGGAAGTTGAGATCGTTGGTCGGATTGTTGATGTTCAAGTTCAAGGAAGTGGTCAGCAGGAACAACCGTTGGAATAGATTCATTGAATTTTTCGATTCTGTCGAGTTCTTCGATCAATACTCTTTCGTTAGGTTGATGGGGTTGTTGGGGTAAGGCTTCTCGATAGGCCATATCATTGGCATTGTAAACCCAATTGGGAGCACCTAAATATCCCTCTCTTTTTCCTTCCAGAAAATCGGATCTCATTAGTCGAGCAATAATCTCATGACCATTGTTGACTGAATTATTAGCCTCTTGACGATTCTCATCCATCCACTGACGCCACATATCATCTGATGTTTTTCCTTTATCATTATAGATATACTCAACAGATGTCGATGGGGTGTTGCTGTGGAGAGGGGTGAGAATTTGATCAATTGGATGGTTTATCATTGGCGTAGCCCCTTCTATCTTAAGAGGGGGGAAGAAGGTGTCTGCCGATACTATTGTCTTTCTTGTGTCAGGTAAGAACTCTCTATAATGATGGGGGACATTGGTGTATCCGGTAAAAATAGCCCTTTGTGCCCTCGGAGATAGCTTCTTTCCGTCCGTTCGTTTGTGATACGGTACATGGATATAGCATTCTCTACCGAAAGGTTGAAGGTGCTGGATCGATGACTTTGTGCCATAAACAGCCTCATAAGGAGTTAGATCCTTTAGTGCCGAATGAGGTTGTCGGTTTTTGATATATATTGAGGTTAACACAGCCTCAGCCCATAACTTCTTATCGGAGGTTGGTGCACTTTCAAGCATAGCTCTAAGTGACTCTCATATCATATGACTAAGACATTCTGCAACTCCGTTTGACTCGGGGGAATACGGAGGGGAAAACTCATGTATAATTCCCTTTGAAGTAAAGAACCCTTTCAAGTCCTTGGTAACATACTCCCCACCATTATCCGTTCGAAATGCGGCAGGTGTTTTGTGGTTTTGACGATTCATTTCTGCAACGAAATCTTTGACTATTGTAGTTGTCTCTGATTTTTGCATCATGAATCGAATGCACGCAACTCTAGTAGCATCATCGATTAGAGTAATATAGTAAAGGGAATTACGATATGAAGGAACTGGAAAGGGTCCGCTCAAATCGGAATGAACAAGCTCCAGTTTTTTCCTATCGTTCTTCAATGACGATACTCGAGGAGACCGAGTCATTGTGCTTGTAACGCAGGAGGAGCAGATGTAATTCGTAGTCCTTATTGGTCTATCTGCATCGGAGTACAACTGTTGCGATTTATCAATTGTTGATGGTGCTAGATGTCCGAGTGCCTGATGCCAGAAGTCATAAGTAATCTGGGCCGAATGTGATATCTCAGGAATTTTAAACAAATTTCCGTCAAAAACAGCTTCAGAAACAACTTTTGTTCCCTTATTAATTGAAATATAATCCCCCTCTCCAAACTCTGTATATCCTTTTTCACGCAATTTCCTCCAAGAAATCAAAGGGTGTGCCAAATCTCGAACATGTGAAACACCTCAAACACAAAAAGATGAAACCGATCCATCTCTCAGAACACAGTCCATCACCACATCTCCCTTGTTCACGATCTCCATGCTCTTTAGTGAACTGGATCTTACCAATCCGCCACATATCGAGTAGTTGAGGAGACGTTCTGCATAAGGGGTCATGTGTGAGGTACAGGCCGTGTCAATGTTGAAGGACTTGTTTCTCACCTTCTGCTCGGTAGTCACATTTGCTTCCTTGGCCGTATCCGCTTCTTCCTTTTCTTTTTTCTCTTTATTCATTGTTTGTAGACGAAACCATTCATTCCAGGTATGTCCTTCGGATTTTCCTGGATTATGTTTCTGGCAGCAGGTGCAAGATTTTGGGGAGGAGGGGGAGGAATTGTTGGAATTTCCCGATTTCGATGGTTTCTTCCCTTTTTTCTTATTACCCGAAGGTTTAGAAACAACGAGAGCCGAATTATCTTCGGTCTCGGAACTGTCGATATCGATAAGTCGTTGCTTAACATCAGCATACGACAAACTATCTTTTGTTGTAAGGTTATCGATCACGTTCTTATGGTGTTTAACCAAAAAACCCAACAGGGAATCTCTCTTGGCCTTATCTTCATTAAGAAACGTAGCGAAGGTCTTTCGGTACCAATTGGAGGAGGCTTTCGAGAGTTGTGTAAGGTGGAGCCACTGGGACTCAAACTTGGATATTAATCCTGGTAAGTCTGTACCAGAATATTGAGTAGGAAGGGAGACCAGATTCATCATCTGGGAGACAAGTGCGAACGCTGAGTCTCTATAGAATTCAGTGCGAAGCCAGGTCCACATCAGGTGAGGGTCCTCCAGCTCCACAGTTTTCTCGAAGATGTCATGTGAGACCACCTGTATAAATACGGTTGACGCGGTATGTTTAAGATGCTCATACGCATCGATTTCTGTCTGATCAGCATCGTCTGCTGGAGACACACCATCCACCACTACTTTGTACGCCTCAATACCTTTCAGAACCATGTTCATCCAGGCACTCCATATCCGGTAGTTTTCCTGTCCAGTAAGTTTTCCGATACTATCGAGTTTAATGTTTACAGCTGTTGTCTTATCGAGTCGAGCCGAGACAGGGAACTGAGGATTCTTTCCGGAGGAGGAGGATGAGGAATCAACTGGTGCCATCACTGGAGTATTTGGACCAGGCGAAGGAGGTCATGATCCGAGTGGTGTTGTTCAAGGTTCGGGTACTTCTTGGTATTCAACAGGGATTGAGTGAACGTTGAATAAATTCTGAGTAAGTGGAGGATATTAAGGATTTGAATCAGTGTCGCTCATCCGGACTCATAACCTATTCGATTATAACGGCGAAAGTCCAAAGAGATTTATCAGAATCTCCGAAGATGTATGCGAAGAATAAGTATTGCAAATATAACGATTTCATGAATTGTTCGAAAGATAAGCATGTACTGAGAAAGCGATTTGAGAGGAGATATTGTAGTATTCCGATCGATGTATGAGCAAGTCTAAAGAACTGTTCTCTAACCGGAGAAACAGTATCTATATATACAATAATACACGGGTGATTGTCCATGACCACAGTCGCGGATCAATAACCAAAACAGGAAGAGGAAAAGTCTTCAACTTGTAACAAATGCATAAGAACCGTAAAGAATATAACAGAACATTCCAGACGCGTTCTTTTAAGATAAGCGCTGATAAATCCCTCTTTCAACGGAACCAAAACGATGATTCTAGACAAGTTCTAACCGAAACTTTCTAGACAACCTAAACATAAAAGATAACAAAAGTATTACAAGTTATTTACACACCACATTATCCTTATCCATAAAGTACCATCTTATCGTAAGGAGAATACTTAAGAAAGTACAAATATTAGTAAGCGAAATGTAGATACTTCCGTACATTCAATAAAGTCTGGAAGTTCCCGCCCCTGTGAATGACCGTATGGTCTGGAGCAGGCGCAGAGGCTGACTCCAGCGCAGGGGGCAATGGCAGTGGGGTTGTATCTGCTCTATATCCGCACATTTCATTTCCTTTCATTTCGTTCTGTTCTTTGTTATTCTATCCCTCAACTATCATTTGTCTGCGGAGATGAAGGGTAGTGGAGGGGGAACTCCCCCACTTTGCCGGCTCACCCAGAGGCAGAGGTGGTATTAGGTCCTGTGATACTCTAGTCAGAGTGCATACAGTATGAATTAACAAACAACAAACAAACCACTGGTGAATAAGACATAACAGAATGCCTGTTCCAGACGGGGCAAGTATCGCAGATGGTGTTGCGGTTTGCCCCATACCCAGATCCGGCAGAACTGGTTCAGAGGGTATGCGACCATCCAGCACAGATAAATTCACCAAAGACAGAGATCACTGATTGTGAAATGCAACGCTTCCTACTACAGATGTGTGACCACTGATGACATGGACGGGAGAATTCAACAACTCAACAATCTACCTGCTGAAATCAGGAGAAGATGAGTTGCGGCAGGCACCTCCGTGGAACTACAGCCCGAACTCGATGTGATAATCTTGGTTGTCCGAGATTCTGCAGTGGAAGTCAGCAGTTGGAGGATGCAGATAGCGAATGTCCTAACCCTGGCAGTGAGGGTGGCTATTGCCGCTCCCGAGACACAGCAAGCGAGAGGCCAGAAAGTACCAGACTCCACCGACTTGTCATGGGCAGATCGAACTCGGTTGACAGGGTGGCTTGCTCAATGGGAGATGGTAGTCTGACACAATTTCACCAACAATCGCGAGAAATAATCGAAGATGCGGAATGCATTCAGCCGGCACAATGACATAACATTTGCACAGATTGTGCCACACGTCTCAGACGACTGGACACTGGGGCTGGAATCCCTTCCAGCTGGTATACACCTCCTGGAAACTTCTTTCGGGGACCTTCATACACTGGCCACAGGAACAGGGAATGGCCTAGAAGTTAAACGAAAGAATAGTGAGTTCTCACAGTACAATGCTGACTTTCCAGTTATCACTCCCAACCTCGATTGGAATCCCTCTGCCCTGAAGAATGCCCTGAGGATGGGTTTATCAGAAGAAATCAAGGATTCCTTCTGGTATACTGAAATTCCTGACCAACCTCCCTGATTCATTGAATTATGGCAGCAACTGGACAACCAGGTTCGACAACGCCGGGCAGCCAAGGCGGCTTTGCAAACACGCGGAGGAATGGGATTCATCTGTTTCCCTGAACCCCACGGACGTCCAAACGATTGCTCAGAAGCCACGGCAGGAACCGTCCTGGGAGGTTCTGGACCTGCAGGCAGGGATCTCTGCTCGGCCAGGATGTAAGGACGCATACGCCAGCGTCCGGCGGTAGATGGATATGGTTGCAAACGTGGACTCGAGTGACTATATATGTAGACGTGTTGATGTCAAGGTAAGATTATCGCTAGGGATCTAAGGCTCGTGGCGAGCCGACTATATAGAATGGCCATTACCCGGCCCTGGACACGTCACATGCAGCCGTGCCGTTACATTATCCCTCTCTTTAGGCGCAGACCTCCTGGGCTGCCAAAGCCAGTATAAGAGAAAAGAAGGAAAGGGAAACAAAGAATGAAACAATCATCCTACATACGCAATTGTACGAACACATAAGTCCCCCAACCGATCGGTACAGCTCAATGGCGACCTTTCGGCGGATCTGGCGCACGGGGAAAATCAACCTCCACTTGATTGACTGCGAAGGTGGTAAAAACCCGTGCCGACGCCATTTGTACCGGGCCGAGATCCAAAGAAGAGAAGGAGAGAAGAGAGAAACAAGAAACAACCAAATGTGATCCCGTCCTCCATATCTCCACTTCCGAAGCCATACTCCTCCGACCATCCATTCCCGTAGCCCGTATATCTCGGCGTAGGTCATTGTCAAAATCATCAGGGTGGCTTCCGCTCATGACTTGGCATCGATGGGAGTTTCCGCTGCCGCATCGGTCGTAGCCGTCAATCGTACGCGTCAATCGCGTCTTATCCGTCGATATCTAACATGTAAGCTTCTCTAAAATGGTTATACTTAACAAGTTCAAGCGCGCTAGCGCCGTCTTAGCTCTGTGCAGTGCTTCCACATGCTCTATAGAGTATATCTTGCAGTCGGTAGTCATCGTTACTCGGCATTGACTTGTAGGTGCATCATGAGTCAGTAATCATCTTTCGAAGTCCGCTTCGCTGACCGTCCGGTCGACTTCCTAGGTGTGCTCTCCATACGCGGCTTCAGTAGAATCTTGGTCGACTTGGTAGACTTGCCAGTCGACTTCTCGGTAGACTCTCGGTGCGTGTCTCAGTAGACTGCCTCCTTGTGGGCTTTTGACTTGTTGGTAGGGCTTGACTGGTCTGACGCTATCTCCCCGTTTTTGAAGTTCGTTGCTCCGCCGACGACTTAAATATATATTGATTGTCGATTGCCATCGTAGCTCGGTAGCAGTGTAATTGTGAGGGTGAGAAGATATGATACTACCCGGCCTTGTGGATCCACGCAATTGGGTGGGTACGTGACTGGATTAGGGTTATCGCGGCTCAATCATCATCTCATCTCTTTCTTTTGAGAATTCGTTGCTCCGTCGACGACTTCATCATATCGATTGTCGATTGCCATCGTGGCTCGGGAGCAGTGTAATCGTGTTTCAGGATCGTAATCGTAATCTCTCTGAGATTCGACACGTAATTCGGTTGGGCTTTCGCTTTGTCTGCAGACTATCTTTCTTCGGCTTCGGTGCGTTCTTGGTCGACTTCTCTGTCGCCATCTCGGTAGGCAGCTTCGGTAGAATATCCGTCGCTGTGAGATCTCGGTGATCATCTCTTGGTCGTTATCTCGACTGTCTCTTGTGATGCCATTCGGTAGACTATTCGGTACGCTCGGTGGTCATTTTCCATCTCCTTCAAGACCAATTCGGTAGCCATATTGCACTCGTTCGGTATCTCGTTCGGAACTG
>Ga0307512_10007137_pt1 | contig 11123 bp, 12 predicted proteins | sample 14_EM_MG_FD_200267 | JGI IMG/M metagenome (GOLD analysis project Ga0307512, IMG submission 200267) | Populus trichocarpa ectomycorrhiza microbial communities from riparian zone in the Pacific Northwest, United States - 14_EM | ecosystem: Host-associated > Plants > Roots > Unclassified | place... | reverse complement strand
TTGCTAAGCATGATCAAAATGCAAGTAACTGTGGTGTCTCAATAATGAAAGGCATTGTTTTGTGGAATTCAATCACCTGTAAAGGAGAAAGGTGGGTGGTGGTGCATAGACATGGGGTGGGTTGCCAGTTCAGAGAGCAAATGTTGGTGGGGCAGTAAGACTTACAAAGTCACATCACATATAATTTACAATTCACTTTCACAGAAAGTTTTATTTGCTACTAAAGAAGACTTGATAAAAAGGACGGCCTTGATGTCCATTGTTGGATGTGTGGTGAGGTAGTTGCGTGGGCGGCCCGTATGGGCCGGGAACCGTTACGATCCAGGGGATAGGGCCTACCCTTAGCGTGCACACTAGCTACGTATATCTCCAACACGACCTGTGGTTACCATACAACGGGGTCATATCCCGCACGCATACCGATCAAAGTACATTATCCATTATCGTTCTAACAGATCTAGGCCGCTAAAATATTCGTGTGGACAAATGCCTTACCAGCATCCGACCTCACAAGAACAACTGCAGGGTTCTCAATAGTCAAGACAGACTAGTGCCATTTAGCACCCGCCACCGTCGTCCAAAGCGAAGGTATTTAGGGCGTCCCGGTCCAGGGATAACATCCCTAGGGCTCGAACGGATGTTACTGGCATAGGGTGTATAGACATATATTTCCTGCCGGCAGGGCATATAGTATGACCGGAACCTGCCAAGTGAGTTACCACACCCAAAAGGAAAGATCAGAGCTTTAATGCATATTCCGTAGTTTCTCATCCAATCAGCATAGCTCCCCATCGCTGATCTGTATTTCCCACGGTGTTGACACGTTTAACCGAGTTGATTGAGTATAAGTAGTTTGGGATTCCAACCATCGAGTATAATTTTGTGGAGCCTGTAAGGCCCAGTAATATTGTAGACTCGATATTCAAATCCTTAGGGCAAAAGCAGGTGGGGGTTCTCAGCCCGGAAAAGTATTGTCCGAGATTAGGCATGGCTCTGCCCGGACAAGACGGAATGTTGAGATCCCTGAACGCTTCCGCAATCTCAGGATATGCAACTGTCAGCGCGACTGAAGCGTCCCCGTCCTGCCTCAAAAAGACGGCGCCGGGTCCGTCCTGCCCTCGGACGGACGGCGACTTTGCCGTCCGTCCCCGTCCGCAGTGATCCCGGACGGACGGGACGGTTGACATCACTAGTTATGGGACGAACCCTCTCCGGATTTTAACTGCACAAGAATTTAGTGTTATTGCAAGAGAATGAACTAATATTCCATTTTTGTTCGCATCATATTCTTGAAACCCTTTCGGCGTCATATCTGCTATATTATATTACTAGCACCGGTGGCGGCTTTGCCGCCCCCAGGATTCGAAACGTTGAGCATGGTGGACTTGTTGCGATATCAGGCAGATCACCTAGACTCCTGCTGTGTATCCACTACTGTGTATCTTGATTTAGTGCTGCTGCATATCTGCCGCTGTGTATCTGCCGCTGTGTATCTGGAACTGTATCTGCTGTGTTGTATATCCACTAGTGTATCTGCTGCTGTTTATCTACCCCTGTGTATCCGCCGCTGGGTATATTGTGCAGTGTATCTTGAACTACTTTGGTATATCCGCCGCTGTGAATATATATCCTGACCTGGTACTGTATATCTGGCTGTATATCTGTCACTGTATATGTATCTGCCATGGTGTATCTGCCACTGTGTCTGTGTATCCACTGCTGTGGGTCTGCTGCTGTGTATCTGCCACTGTGTATCTGCCACTGTATCTACTGCATTGTATATCCGCCACTGTATCTGCTACTGTATATTAGCCACTGTGTCTACTGTGTTGTATATCCACTGCTGTATCTGCCGCTGTATATCCACCACTGTATATTTACCTCTGTATATCCACCATTTTGTATCTGCCACAGTGTATCTGCTGCCATGTATCTGCCACTGTGTTTGCTGTGTTGTATATCTGCTATCGTTTTTGCCGCTGTGTATCAACCCCTACGAATGTGTATCTTGATCCAGCACTGTATATCTGGCACTGTATCTGCCACAGTGTATCTGCCACTGTATGTATATCTGCTACTGTATATCCTCCACTGTATATCTGCCACTGTGTCTGCTGTATGGTTGAGAGTGATCAAGTACAAAGAGAGAGATTGAATTATTTATCGTACAAAAGCGATTATCTACTGAACCATCTAATGGTAGAATCCATGCCTTTATATATCTACAAAATTTGAAGTTCGCTGGAGATGGTAGAGTGGCGCCAGCAGTGGCGAATGGCGGGTGGCGAGTGAAAATTTGTGAATGAGTCTACACAAATGACTCAGTGCATTCTCCAATCCTTTCTAGCAGCTTCGATGGCATTCTAACAACTTCTAGGTCTTCAGGATAAATCCTGAGTCAACATGTGGATATCCGCCACTGTATGCGCCACTGTATCTGACTCGCGCCACGTGGCAAGTTCACCCGACCAATGACAATGCTTCGAGCAGACAAACCAAGTGTATAACTATTATAACTATTAGATGAACATTAATATAGTTGCTAGAACCTCGTTCCAAACGTAGGGTCGAGCATACGAATAGGCAGACGAGACCACCAATAAGATGTTGCCCAGCATGAGTCTATACATATAATCAGAGGCTATTTCTCCAATTGGTCATTCTCGAGTTGGGATCAAGTGTTATTTGTGTATAGTATTAGTGGAAATGTTCAATAGGGAATCATATTGCCTCTCAATCTTTCACGGACTTCATTCAATATCGTACACCGTTCCAAATGCAACCAATCAACCCGCTTTTATCCCACCCAGCCCCGGTGTATGCTGCGCGGCCCACCAATCCTATCCACCTGTACCTCTCCCTCAGCAATATACCTACATCGTGATATCTATATCGTACCGCAATACATATGCATTCACTCCGTCTTTTTTCACAGCTGCCAGCTGCAATATCCACATCCCTCCTCCTGCTTCAACCGAAAGCCAGATCTAGACCTTAAGAACAGCCCAATCCCCTTGGGAACGACCTTCTTCCATTAATCCGGCCATCTCCAGCTGTGGCGCATATTCATTTCGCGCATTCCACAATTTTGAGATACTCTCCATCAACTCAACCCGATCTATTCGGCCCGTTGCATCTACAACCCAAAGCTCATGCAACCCTTGAGGTACCACATCTTTTAATACTGGTCTATCCAAACAATCTGTTCCCAGTAACATTTCAGTTAGTATTGTGAGCTTCTGAAGCTTCTTTAACTTTCGAAGACTTCCGATACGCCCAATGGTTGCTTTATCATCCAGCTCTTCTAACGATTCCGTCTTGCCGTTCCACAACTTGATGCCTAACACTAGCTCTTCTAGCGTCCCCGTGACAAACAGCAGCGCCCGCCTTAGTCCCTCACATTGCACACATCGGCCAAGAATACGCACGTCGATGCTGAGAGTGTAATTGAGGTAGCGGAGGTTTGGGCATCCGACCAGCAATTGCTTAAGCACCTCAAATCTATCGCTCGACATAGAAAGACTACTGAGTGTCGATGCCAATGGCATAGCTTGCGGCCAGACGTCCACAGTAATAGCCGATATACAGACAGTCCTAATTGCAGGGAAGCGAATAAAGAATGATGCCAGCAGTGACAAATCAAACCTAGGGTGGCATGGCCTCGCGGGCCTGTAGCTTGGGACTATGAATTTGACATGCTCGAGGAACGGGAAATACGGCGGGTTGGCGACGGCAGATGTGATGAGCGCTTTCAGTACTCTCGTGATACGCATTGGATTTTTCCCATCTTTGACTTCTAGAACTACAGATTTAAGGTTCTGGAGTTGCACGAGCAAAACTGCGACAGCGGCGTCCATCAACCTGGCTCGTAGTTCTGGCATCAATACCTGCTTTGAAGGAGATATAACGGCTTCCAAGAGCATTCCATCGGCATCATTGTATGTCGCCTCAATACCATAAGCGGAATTGTTTGCAATAGCGGGAGACCATAGTTGCAGTTGCACAGTGTGGATATACGATGCCAGGTCGGGTCGGTTGAGAACGGTTCGTAGAAGAAGGTAGATGCGCGGCGAAACCTCAAATATCCGGTACAAAAATCGCGTCACACGACTTTGCAATGGTTTGGAGACCCGTGAAAGCGCTACAAAGGTATTTAGCCGTATGCGCATTTCATCGCAATCGATTAAGGTGAGGATTTCATCAAGCAACTCGTGTGGGATCCTTGTTAATCGATCCATAGTAAGGTTACTAGACTGTATGTTGAGAGTGGCTGCGATAGCGGGGGAATAGCATTGATGATTATAATGCAGATGAAGTTGCGGGAGGTCGCAATTTATAGTTTGGAGGTAACAGGGTCAACTGCAGAAGGTTCGCCGCGCTTAGCGCTCACACAAAGTCCCATTTTCGACCCCACTTTAAGTCCGCGAATTTTAGTCCGATCACAACGTGTTCTTTTCGAAATATGCATAACTACTTGCTCTGTGACCTGTCACCCCCCGGTGTTCGTTTGGCGCTATTTGCAGTATTAGTAATAGCTATCAAGCGACTGCAGAGTTAAAGCAAAAATAGCTGAAAATCGACCATTCGTAGCCGTACTTCAGGCATCGTTATCCCCAACTGCTCGAAAAGTCGTGTGCAGCGTTTGAGTTTGTTTCTTTTCCCACACCTAATTTTGGGAATATTTCTAGGTAGAACCAAGAGCCAATGTTGTTATTGTTTTGAATTATGAATTTCCAACATCGAACCTGTCTACGCACATAGTGTTAAGCCATCATTATTATACGTATACTAGTACTGGAGACGGCTTCGCCACCTTTGTGGAGATTAAGGTAATTGTAATACATTGTCTTCAGCCAGCTTCCAACCAGAGTTTGAGTTTGGCTTGAAAGGCAGCAGAAACAGTAAGAAACAGGGAAGAAGATATATAAGAAGTGAAGAGTAGTAGGAATCAGGCAAGCAGCAACTTTAGTATTTATCTACCCACCCCCAAAAATCTGTAAAACTGAGTGTACATTGCATCTTATCGAATCTGTGTCCGGTATGTGGCTTTGTCTCTACTGAGCAGCATTCAGTTGAAGTCACAGTTGCAATAGAGGGCACCAGTCACTGAACATCAATATTGTTTATAGTTTGTTTACACTGTAATTAGTACTAAGTAGCAAATATTGCTATTGAGCTGTTTTGTGTATAGCAAAAATTAGAATATAATGAATAATAATTAAATTGTAGGGGAATAGTATGGTATGAAAATACAGATATAGTAAGTTTAAGTATAATATACAATGAATGTACAGCAACTATCAGAGGTGTAGCAAATATATACATGGAACAATGTTCTTCACCCATTATACACCAATTGTACATTAAAACTCCTCCTGATTAAGAGTGGATTATGTAGCAAAGAAGAATGATAGCAATTCGGCCGGACAGTCACTTCAGCTTTAGATCCAGAGAGGAACTGAGCAGTTTTGAAATATGCAGTATGGGTTGTTAATACATCTGACCTGGCAATTCTCATCCATTTTGGGGATAATGTCCCAACCCATCAGAATTGGGCAGGTTGCCCACTGGTTGTCCTGCGGGTCCATCTGTAGATTTATATAATACTCTTGTTTTTGTTGTATGATAATAGTATCCTATCAAAACTATGTATTCAATATCCAGTAATCACTTATTACAAGTTATGCAGTTTGTGATCTCGATCATTTTGGTCTCTGTGTTGTTTATTTTGTTCATTGTACTGGTGCCTATCAAGACAGTCAATTGTATCGATATGACTTCATAGATTTGCACAAAGCCTCAATGGTATAATATGCAAGACCAACACTTGATGACACTCTGTTAGTGTTGCCAACAGGTCCGGGTGACCCACCAGCGGCGCGGGTTCAGACTGGAAAAACTGTTTGGTTCGGTTCCAGAACCGTCCAAAAACCCCAACCTCCAACATCTTGGCGGGCTACACCTGGACCCGTACCCGTCAACCCGGGGGGTTTGCTGGGTGTGGCTAGACCCATCGGTTCCGATCTCCAGTTCTGTGTTTCAGGTTTTTCTATTCATGGTCGCATTTTGATACCCCACTGCTAATGGCAAAATATTGACTTTCGCAGGCCATTGTCCTTTTCAGATGAATTGACAGCCTTTATCTCTGAAAACAAGAGTCACACGCTCTATGCCCCATCCTGAACGTGATAGTCATCGGCGTGTCCATGATTTTTGGCCTTGCTTCTTGAGTAATCTAGATGGCGATTGGATGCAAACGATCATAAATGAGGTATTGGCCGTCATTCAAGCCAACAGAGATGGTAACAGGCTCCGTGCCCCATTCTGAACATGTGCGTCAACGGAGGGTCGACGATTTTGAGTCTTGTAAGTCAGGTAAGTGAAAAGTTAATTGTCCGTTGTTATGCATAACCAATGTATTGGCAGCCAATAATGGCTAAAGAGAAAGCGATACGCTGGCTGCCCGATCATGAAAATGAGCGACAACGGAGCGTCAATAATCTTTGACCTTGCATGGTGGTCAATCAAAGCGCGGGATGGCCGCTAATCGCTGTATATGGAGTTTTGACTGGTTTTATAGGCTACAACGTTCAGGATCACTGTGTTGCAGCATTGGAAACAAATCAAGTTGTGATTGTCCGGGAGGTTGTAGGGAGACCACCTCTTGCTTATTAGGCTATAAAGGCTGCCAATATCTTGTTTATAGATGTCTGCGATCCGTTGACACTCCGTTGTCGCATATTATCAGAATGGGGCAGGGAGCGAGTTGCTCTCTCTTTTGCCTAAAAAGGCAACCAATATAATGATTATAGATAACAACAATTAATTCACATAGTATTGACCTGACTTACAGGACGAAAAACCGTTGACGCTCCGTTGACACTCATTTTGCCACAGGCGCTTCCGCATTATGCAACCATCGACTTTGGCATAGAATATCAATTACTGTGTTTTGGCAGTAGTTCTATTCTTTTCATGTATGTTTTCCTTTATCACTTCATTGTTCTTCAATTGTGCATATAAATATATCCTTTAAAATATACTTTAAAGTGTCCGCTAATTGTAGATACTGATAATACTCATATATCCTGTTCCTTTCAATCAATGTTTGTCTTCAGCCTGAGATTCGCGTAAAAGGCTGTCGTCATTCTTAAAATCAATGTCAGCGATATTTCCACGCAGAAGATACTGTACTCAGCCGATCTGGTATAAAATCTTCATCGCGCTTGCTATCCTTGGCAGAGGCATTATGATTGGGAAATCAAGTGTTTCGAGGTGGAGAATGTAAACACACACACTTGGATGGCATACCTTCGATTTCCTAACTTTCATGTCCGTCAGTGTCATCTGGTGCCGGAGGTGGTGTTCCGGGCAGAGGTGGCCTTTCGGGCGGAGGTGCTGCTGGTTGTGTTGGAGGCACGGCGGTTTCTTTGCGCCCCCAGCGTGTCTCCTGATTCTTAGCAGTACCATTTTGGCATGAAAGGCAGCCGGCTGTGTGATTTCTATAAACCATTGCCGGGTGTCTTTGTATCGCAGCCTTCACCTTCCGATTTACAGGAAACCCAACTCCTCGCTTCTTCATTTCTTGGACTTCGACGCGAGGTTTCATAATCAGTTGTTGCGTTTCCGGGATTGCGGTACGCCAAAACCCTCCCTTGGCCATTTTCGCCATATTCAAGGCGAGGCATATGTGGGACTGTTCAAGCTGGACATGACCTCCTTGCCTCGCCATAGTAGCAGACATGTTGAAAACCTACAAGAAATTAGTTGCTGCTTCCAAAAGGAAGATTCGGCTATACCTCAACCATATACGCCTCTTTAGCCACCTCTAGAGTCTTTAAAGTCTGTTTAGTCCACTCATGGGGACCTTTATCACGGGATTCGGCCGCGAAAATGCCAGAGCTGACGACATCATGATGTTTGATTTCGCGGACCGTGTGTACAAATGCCTTCGTTGACCATGGAGGTTTGCCATTGCGGGGTGCGATAAATTGGTTCCGGAGCTCTCGACATACACCAGCTGTACATTATATTTCTAGTTGACTGCCTGCTGTATAGATATGAAGCTACTCACATCCAATTGCATGCTGCGGCCAATTATCGCTGCATCCGGTCTTACGTACTATTTTGAAATGTGCGTCCTGGTCCATATTTTCGGTGGCAGCAATTGCAGCGTCGTGGTGGACTAACTGGTGTCTGCGTTGCTGCTGTGTCTCAGGCTGGGGCGCATCGGATGAAGCACCTGAGGTTCGGCTTGATTGGGATTGTATCACATTGGGCTGAGGTGTTGTGGAGCCATGACTTGCTGTTGTGGAAAAGGTGGGGAAGATGATAACGAAAAGTGGAAAGTCCTGAGGAATATATAGTAAGCTACAGGTCACAAGGGAATGAATCACTGTCAACTTGCACGTTCTACTCAAGGTATATCCTGCTGGCTATTGCTGCAAGTTGCAGGTGACTCCAACGGTTCCGCGATTTGCAGTAAGTCGGTCCGATGATGTTAGCTTGTTTGTTTGTGTGTCTGCAGTGATACATTGAAGTGAACGACAGGTGATGTGTCATGTTCGATGGATATAATCAGGAAATTCTACGACAGAAAGGTCGTCTGCTGATGTTAGTCTCAACACATAGCCGGGATCTTACATAAAACAGAGGTTAACTATCATGTCATAACGTACAATCAGCGTTACTATTCCAACTGAAATGACGGTCAAAACGCAGATTTTGTTTGGTTTGAGTTGATCAAAAGTACAAACCTTGCCTTAAAGGAGTCAGCTTGCCTCCATGTGGTCCATATGCTGCAACATCCAACATCTCGCACAACTACGAGGTCAATACACGATACAATGGGCAATGCTCTGAAAAAGAACTTTTCCCTACTTCTGGCGGGCAAATACGGCAAATCGACAGAGATGTCCCCACGTCAACCTCATCATGCGAATGCAGGCAAGGGCGGCTTGGAGGCAGAGAGGGTCCGAGCGTTGGGAGCATTGCGCAGCTTACGATTGAAAAAGAAGCTATGGGCGGCGAAAAGGCAGGAAACACAATTTTTAAGCAATGACGAGAAAGAGAAATGGATCAAGGATTATGTGGAGAGAGGGACCAATTTGGCAAGGAAGCGATTTCACGATGCTGAGACAGCGATTATGCAAGAGATGAATGATATGACAACTGCTGAAAACGCAGGGGCGATATCCGCAAAGCTCGAAACGACTTTTTAGCAGATGTTCAATGTTATCGGAGATGGTCTGAGTGATCTTGGAAGTTCTGATGAAGAGCAGGATGGGGAAGACGAGGAATATGATGAAGATGATACAGACCTTCGCAAGCTGAGAGACGATGATGAACCTGGCTGGGTGATGGGCACAATATCCAAAACAGTACAGCACCGCTTGGAGAGTTTTCGGAAGAAGCAGATGAAGCTAGACAAATTGACCCAACCGTGTTGGGGGATGCAGCCAACTACTCTCGTGAGAGGGATATGAAGTACGGGACTACCGAATTGAAGGTTCCGGCAGTTGTTAAGCCCCAAATAGACACGACCGCAGCCACACCATTGCCGACAACATTTGGAGAGCATATGCAGACTCTTGATATGGTCCGAGGACAATCACCAATGACGGCAGTGACTTCTCAACCAGGAAGTAGTCAAATGAGGCTGGGTTCGGGGAAACCAGAGTCACACCAATTGATAGCGGTTTTTTGGCTCAACGAGGCAACTGATTCAGTGCCGATTCAGGATGCGAAGCCTGTCGAACCCGCAAGTTTTTACCCCTGAATGCAGCATCCCTAGCTGATTACCCTATTGAAATCGGATATGGATGAAGCTATGATGACGGCACCCGCATCACTGGAGGTATAGATAGCCAAATAGTTATTTTTGATGACCTATCTCATGGGAAAGCAATTTGTGTACCTACTTTGCCACGTGTCAGCTTTTTCCTGATTTCAGTGACCAAATTGTGAGACATGATATCTCATCAGTCTGTGTGCAAGGGTCGTACGGGCCATGAAAATGTTCGAGAATCCAAATCTAGTTGATAGACGGCCAGCAAACTTGATATCAACTAGCCTATTATGGTTACATTAGAAAGCAAAACTTAAAATATAGACGGAATTTATTAACAACAGGTACCTCAGTGATGTCATTCAAGTCATCAGATGAGCAGTCAGTGCGCAGTCTGAACCGTGATCAATAGCAGCCATTATGCAGCATTAGTTGATGCAGCTAACTGCATAACTCTGCCCTCAGACCTGCAGCACACGGTTGAGAATTTGAATATTGCTTATGGTACGTGATGGAAATTGGGAAAAGGAGCTGGAAAGTGAAAGGTCAGGAAGTCGCGCAGGTTGAATCTAAAATGAGTTGATTGATCTATATGCCGTAATATCCCGGCTGTAAGCGCAAAAACGCGAAGGAGCTACGTCAGTGAATGGACTGATGACGTGAATAGTAGTGGCTCAGATACTGAGAGGCCTCGATGCTTTTGGATACAAATGATTCTGCCTAGAAACGGTATTACGGCTGTCAATAATGACAGTATGATTGGCAAAAAAAATGATGGCACACTGAAAGACTGGTGGTATGTCTGCAAGGTGAGCATCAACGGAGCATCAACAATTTTACTTTGATCTGTTCGGCAATCAAAGGGTTGCATAGTCACATCTATCCACGGAGGGATTATTGAGCGGCTGTAGACGCAAAATGGCATGCGACATGCTCGTTGCCTCTTTGTAGGACCGAGTGCCAACGGAGCGTCAATGGAGCGTCACCGATATCTGGTCTTGCAACTTGAATAATGACTAGGTGTAAGGACGCGTACGCCTACGTCTAGCCGCAGATGTATGAGATGGTATACGGTTGCACACGAGAGCGAGTGAGCATAGATGGAGAGTATAGTGGTAAGATATTCGATACTGATCTAAGTGTCGTACCGGGCGATCTATATACAATGGCGCTTACCCGGCCTCGGGTCACGTGTCGCCGTTACATTATCCCCCTCTCTAGCCGCAGACCTCCTGGGCTGCCAATGCCAGTATATAAGAGAAATGAAGGAAAGGAAACAAAGAATGAAACAATCATCCTACGTACGCAATCGTACGAACCCATAAGTCCCAAAACC
>Ga0307512_10007136_pt1 | contig 11126 bp, 6 predicted proteins | sample 14_EM_MG_FD_200267 | JGI IMG/M metagenome (GOLD analysis project Ga0307512, IMG submission 200267) | Populus trichocarpa ectomycorrhiza microbial communities from riparian zone in the Pacific Northwest, United States - 14_EM | ecosystem: Host-associated > Plants > Roots > Unclassified | place... | reverse complement strand
AAATTAAAAAAATTGACTTTCCATTTGTTATTTTGTACAAAAACATCTTTCCTTCGGAAGATATATTGATTTTTTGTATTTTTTCAAGAGGTATTTCTGAAGTAAATAGTGGTTAATAGAGTAATTTGTAATTATAATTTCTGAATTAAATAAGTAGTCTGGAAAATAAATATTTTTTAATATTTTTATAAATTTAAAACAAAAATGAAGAATAAAAGCAGTAAATGATATAAAAAATCACCCCTTACTTTATATAACAATTTATTCTATTTGAAACGATTTTTTATTTTATGACTTGAATCATGGCCTTTGATTAGAACCCAATAGCATAAACCCCAACTCAAACCTTATTACAATTAAATTTTAGAATTGGTTTTGAGGAGAAAAAAAGAAAAAGATTTAAGAGCACCAAAACTCCTGTCCATCCTCGGGTGATGTTAAAATTGCCAGTCAAAGTGAAAGTCCAAAAGAGGGACACGTGGAGTTATACGAGCTCAAACAATTCCTCGACCGTTTTTCTCTCTGCTAGCCTACTGCAACACAAACACTTGTCTTGTCTGTGTTTTGCTCCAAAAAACTCAGAGATTATGGAGTTCAAGAAGTCCCTCTATTGCCCTAATTCTCCCTTTGTACGTGCTTTTCTCTCCCTCTCTCTTCTCTTCCCTCTACCCTGCAACTCTCCTTTCCTCTCCTTATCATTTCCTTCGATTGCTACTCTGTTCAATTACTCTTTTTTTACTCGTGAAATCTCTGTTTGGTTTGCTAGAAAGTGAATTTCTTTAAGCCCATGTACTTTTCTATTCTTGATATATTCTCCTTCTCGGCATTCTCTCTATTGTAACTTCCCTTTTTTTTTTTTTCAGGTATGGGAGGGAAACACATTCTCGGAGTGTTTTGATAATTTATATCCTTACTTTTTTTAATACATATTGAGGTTTTGTTTGTAATGTAACGGCTTCTTCTATTCTATATATAAATTGCTTTTCTTTAACATGCCTACAGTTCCAGGATTCGGTGCGAACGTGGTGACCATTGTTATAATTTTGGTGCTTGCAATTACTCGAAGCACTGCCAGTCGAGTTCCCAGGGTAGATTCTTTAACGTTTGATTTATTTGGTTGTTGAAAATGTAAAAGAAAGGAAAAACCTAGTAAATAAATGAGGGTTTGATGGCCCAGTTGGTATGTTAAACTAAAATATTACTGGAAATATGAGTGTTCCTTTTGAAAATTCACTGGAGTAACTTTTTTTTTAGCCAGCCAAGGAACCTTCTTGGATGATGGATCTTTGTTAAACATATCTTCTTGATAATTAAAAAAATCTACTTTCATTTGTTTCCTTAAACTTCTTACATTGTTTCTGTACTGTAAAACCCACATGTTGAACATGAAGTTGGCAAACCTCTTGATGCTTCACACTTCACTTTCTGTTATGACTTTCCATCTTCTTCTATTTTTTTCCCTTTTTCTCACTGAATTTGAGTAGGGTCTCTCGATTCTCCCTCAAAGTAGTTGTTAAAACTTTAATGGATTAATATTTTTATAGTAATTGTGCAGATAAGTTGTACAGAAAAGACTGTTTTTCGTTTTCTTCCTTTCCTGGGAGCACTTGTCTCATTTATGGACTTGATTTTGCTTGTGAATAAAGAACTTCATGGAAACTTTATTGCATATCATGAGTGGCTTTTCAGAAGTTCTCAATTGATAGTCTGGGTAAGCTTTTCTAATCTCAAGCTGTTTGTTTTGCTGCCATGAACTCTGTTGCGTTAACTCAAGATTTCTTTCGTAAATTCATGCAGACAGTTATCATAATATCATCTATGTGTGCCTGCTTACATGATGTTTTTTGCAACCGGTTCCTATGTTTCTGGTGGATCATGAAATCACTATTAGGAATCCTTCATCTGCATAGAGCATTTGGTTCAATGGAGGTAATACTATTTCCATTTTTATTCCCTTTCTCCATGTTGCCGAATCCTAGATTCCTGATTGATTTATTGTGTTGCTTTTTGTTACGTTGGTTAATTGTTTTGTTCAGATATTGTAGAAATCAGATATCTCTGTTTTTTTTTTCTCTGCAAAACAGAAATCATAAATTTGTAAAGCTCCTCAAAAGTATGTATGGTGTTTAGACTTTTAGGCATGCAATATTTCTTTCTTTCCTGGTAAGTGGAAGGGCGAGCTTGAAACTTCTTTGGCTGCAGGTCGTGAAATGCCTTAAAGACAGTTGTGTTGTTTTGTTAGATGTCATGTTTGGCATATCCATCAACATTATCAGGATAAAACGGGCATCTCCCAAGAGCAGGTATCACTATTCAATTGTTTGCTTGTAGCATCCTTAAATAATGGGAGCCTCATCTTGTCTCCTATTTCCCCTTGAGTGTTATTCTGTACATATGTGAATGCTTGACCTTGTCATTTTTCTAATATTTATTTCTATTGGCCATACTGTAACTTGTAGTTCAATGGAAGATCCACTTCTTTCTGTGGACACAGACATCGAGGAGGGTTTTCATGGAGACTCTGTAAGTAATTTGTTGTCTTTTTAAATTTCCTATGTAAGATCTGTGTTTTCTTTTTTCTTCTTTCAGAACTTAAAATTGTTAAATGGGTTATATATATCCACACATTTTTTCTTATGCTGCTTAGAAACTTCATCTATTTTAAATTTTTGAAATTGTGTTTCCTGCTAGTCCTTCCCCTAACTTTTTTCTGTAGCTACTTATTTTTTCAATTTGTGCAGTTGTTAAAATATGGCCAGAGTTTGTTTTAATTAGTTCTCTGTCTTGTATAATACAAAACCTGAACCCAAATTATATACAATATTTTTGCAAGCCTGATCAACATATGAACCTACCCTCCTTGATTGCTTTATTGGATATCTTGGCTATGATAAGCTCATAGTTTGTTAGATCAGGATGGTACATTATATATTGGATTACTCTGTTTGTCTTTGGTCTTTAAGAATCAAATCTCTTTTGGAAAAGGATGATATCACTGTTTCCTTTCTCATGAGTAATTCAGTGTCAATTACATGATTGAGTCGAGGCTTGTGTATATAATAAGATGCTTCTCTATGGTGCTGATTGTTAGTTTTTTTTCTCCATTGAAAGTAAAAAGTAGTGATTATTTGTACCTCATGGTTTGTCAAGGGAAATGCTAAGAGCTATTGGGATCACATGACATTCAGAACTATCACTTCTGTGATGAATCATGGAGTCATAAAGCAGCTTGGATTTGATGATTTACTTTCGCTACCTAATGACATGGAGCCTTCTACCTGTCATGATAAATTGTCAAGCTGCTGGAGAGTTCAGCTGAGCAGTCCTAACCCTTTCTTCTTTAAAGCAATCTTTTGTGCATACGGATGGCCGTATCTTTGTCTTGGTGTGCTTAAGGTAATTTAATTCCTTCAACATGAAGTCCTCCTGTTATGTTACAATGCTTATATGCTAATGATGCTGATTCTGGTTTTAGCATAATTGTCCATTCATTCCTTAGATAAATATGGAGAGCGTGTTTTTCATTTGAATTGTGAATTACTGATATAACTCTTTGTTTTAAGGTCCCCCTCTGTTAGTTCTCTTTTTCATCATACTGATTTTGTCTCAATCATTTGATTCACCTACTGAAGGTTCTCAACTAAACCCCCCTTGCCACTGATGATGAAAACATATTCTTGAAAATATGTAGAATACAACACCCATATTTGTGTCTTGAAACATAATGAAAATATGTTTTTTTCCCATTAAAACTCTCAGAACCCAAAAGAAAAAGATGAAAAGAAAATATAAACCAAGAGTTTGGATGGTGGACTACACAGTACTTTTGAGAGCATTTTGAACTTAGTTTGGCTAATAAATGTTTTACTTTTGTCAAAAATCTGCAAGCACAAGCTCTTTGATGATGAAATTATGCTTCATTAGAGGAAAATACATCTAAAGAAAAATGATGAATAATTTTCTATTAAATAACTTTCAAGCATTTGAGAGTATCAGAGTATAATGTATATGTTTATGATGAAAATTTTAACTTTTCACAGGTGTTCAATGACTTTATTGGTTTTGCGGGACCACTGCTTCTTAATAAGCTCATTCGGTTTCTTCAGCAAGGTTTCCAGTGTTTGATCATTTTTTTTTAACTTGTAGTTATTCCAACTTTGAAACAATGTCTATAGGTTTATGCTCTCACAAAGTTTTTCTCTGGAACTCTGTCAGTCACTTTATCTCTCTCTCATTTAACTTTTAATTTTGCAGCAATTACTTATAATGCACATGCATTTTCCTTTTTATTTTATTAAATTTTATGCTCGGTCATCCTTTTGGCTTTCCATGGATGGAAAAATGCAGTGACAATTATTTACTGCTTCTCAGATTCTATGCGATGGGACGGCTATCTTCTTGCATTATCTTTGGGCCTCACCTCTATCTTAAAGTAAATCTTTCTCTTGGTATTAATTGTTATATCATTAATTTGTCCTTTTCTTTTTGTACCTTTTATTCCTCTTCCCCACTGTGATTGAATTCCAAATGTAATATCATTGTTTCTCTTTTGCTTCCTGTTTTTTTAAAGTTCTGATTAAAATAGGACTAGCATGCAGCCTAGAAGCAGTTTTCCAGATAAAAAAAACCCTTTAGAATTATATATTTTTCAATCATATCTTTTTGTTAGTTTCTCAGGAAAGGATTGATATAAGTAGAACACATTTCTTATTTTGGTAGTTGTCAACCGATAGCTATCACGGGAACTGAAAGGCTTTTCCAAACCAGGATCTTGTTTTTTTTTTTCCCTCATCCTGCAGCAGATAGCTTTTTGGATCAGCTTCATATCTGCATGGTCATTTGGACCAAACATTAAACCTTGACAAAGTGACAAAGGCATAAAGTTTCTTTTTAATGTTGTCTCTAATGCTGTTTCTTGTCCCAATTTTCAGATCCTTTTTTGATACACAATACTCGTTTCATCTTGGAAAATTGAAGCTAAAGCTACGATCTAGTATCATGACAGTAATTTATCAGAAGGTAAATAATAATTATTCTCCTGTTTGGGTGTCTCTTTATGAATGTATGCAATTCAGTGAATATTAGTACTCTTGTTTGATTGGACTGAGATCAATGTATTGATCTTTAATGTGAAATTAATACCTATTGAAATTAGTTTTTCACAAACTTTGTTATCTGTGAAAAAAGTTACTCAAACTTTTCAGAAATAAGCTATTTGCTATAACTGTGATTGCCAGCCTTCTTGCTTCCTTTGTGACAAGTTCTTTGTCCCTTTGAAACTCTATCACAGTCACAAGTTATTTTTTCAAGCAATCACAAATTCACCATCTCATTTATTGTAATTTCAGTAAAATTTTCCAAATTTATTTTGAACTCATTATCAAAAACAATTTTCAAATTGTGTACGAAAACTGATTAATTCATGAATAACAGTAATTCTTCTTCTTCTTCTTTTTTATCTTGCTGTTCAATTTCTAACCTCCTGGGTAGCAATTGCTAAACACTTTTTTTTGCTTGTGGATTATCATTTTCTGTATTTCATCATGCTCTTTCCATTCATACCTTTTATTATAATACAATTTCTTGCAAAAGTAAGATAATACTATCAGCACACCTGGAAAAACGGTTTTTCTGGTTGGCAGAGAAGTCTTTTATACCATTTGGCTAACATATGGTATTAGATTGCCCAATTTCTCACTTACGACACCATAGATTTTAACTGTAGTATTTTTTCATTCTCAAGAAACAAACAAAAAAAATCTAGTCTTTGTTTTGGAAATGGCAGAAAATCCTTCCTAGATGGCTCAAGGCTTGCTCTGGATGGATAGCCTGTTATTTTATTATTTGTTTTGTCCTTTGACTTGTGTCTTCAATTTTCTAAGCACGCTATGGCTTCCACTGCTTATAATCAGTATTACATTCACTGTTACTTTTACTTTAGGTCCTATGTGTTACCCAATCAGAGCGATCGAAATTTTCTGAGGGGGAAATACAGACATTTATGTCAATAGATGCTGATCGAACTGTCAACTTGTGTAACAGTTTCCATGATATGTGGAGGTAAGAACATAATCTTGAACTTGTAAGAGAAATGTTATTATGCAGCTTGATTTACCTCCTATCAAAGTCTGTTCCCATTCTTTTTTTAACACAAAGTGGTTGAGCGAGAATATATAACAGCCAGGTACCCTGTCAAATGTTATTTATTCTTATTACCCAAAGTCACTATGTTCAAATGATATAGTATCAATCAAAGAATTTTTCAGTAATATTTTTTATAGGAATGCCAGTTTGTTTTCTGTTTTAGTTTCTTTGAGACTGACTTGCTTTTCTGGTAGCATCATCTTTGTTCAATATTGTGATCGTATCAAGCTCCTATGATTGTTTCAGCTTGCCTTTGCAAATTGGAGTGGCACTGTATCTTTTGTATACACAAGTCAAGTTTGCCTTTCTTTCTGGACTGGCCATAACCATCCTTTTGATACCAGGTACTATCCAACAAAATCTTGATCTCAGAACTTTCTTTGAATTATGCATGGGTTGCCATGCTGATATTCCATGGGTTGCAGCTTTAAGGGAATATATTTACTGAATTTTCTTTTATGCAGTGAATAAATGGATTTCTGAATTGATTGCAAGTGCTACTGAGAAAATGATGAAGCAAAAAGATGAGAGGTATGAATTTATATTCCTATATGAACACTGCAAAATGAATTTGAGATTCTCAGAAGTCTGATTATTATAACCTAGACCATTGGTATGCTTGCCTAGAAATGCTCAATGTCTTCAAGCTCCTGCATGAGTGTTGTGACTAAGTAGACATACGAAGCTAAGCAATGCGGTCCTCTTGTGGTGACTGGCGAGTCCCAACTTGAGCAAGTTTTTTCTTGGATTCCAAATGTCTATTTTTACAAGGAGAAAAGATCTATCTTTCTTCCTATGTGGTCCTTGTTTAATTTTCTTGTTTCGAGTCCTATCAAACAGGATCAATATAATTCACATGTGATTACCTTCGATTAACAATGTATACAATATAACATGACAGGATTAGAAGGACAGGAGAAATCTTGACTCATATTCGAACTTTAAAGATGTATGGCTGGGAGCATCTTTTCTCTAGCTGGCTGATGGAGACTAGATCCTCAGAAGTCAAGCACTTAGCTGTATGATAGTATACTTCTATTCTTCTGCTGTCTTTGAATAATGCATTGTAAGACACTAGTTCTTTTCATCAACTGTTCAAATATTTTTTATTTATTATGTTTGGCCCTTTCTTGTCAGACACGAAAATATTTGGATGCCTGGTGTGTATTCTTTTGGGCCACAACACCAACTCTTTTCTCTGTATTCACTTTTGGACTTTTTACTTTGATGGGGCATCAACTTGATGCTGCAACGGTATTATGATCTTATTTATATGATGCATTGATGATAAAGTTCTCTAGTTCTTTTTCTATTTTAATAATTATTTCGCTTGTTCCCCAGCAACCATGAGGTAACTACTTGGAAAGTTGATTAATCCTAGAATCTTTCTTACAGGTCTTCACTTGTCTGGCTTTGTTTAATAATTTGATCTCTCCTCTTAATTCATTCCCATGGGTCATTAATGGATTAATTGATGTGAGTTATGCTTATCTTGTGCTTTTGGAAGTCTAGATTATTGTTCTCAGTAGTTTTGATATGGGTTGCTGCATTTTCTGTTCTCTGTAAGCCAGGCCTTTATATCAACTAGACGGTTGAGCAGGTTCCTCTGCTGTTCAGAATACAAACATGTACTCAAATGCAAAGCTGAGTGTGAAGATATGGCTGTCATAGTGGATGATGCTTCTTGTACTTGGTCAAGCAGTGAAGAGAAGCAACCAAACCTGGTGTTGAATCATGTGAATCTGTGCCTTTCAAAGGGTTCATTGGTTGCGATAATTGGAGAGGTGAAATCTTTTCTTGATGTTTTCTAACAGTCAATTTCTCCCACATTTCCGTATATGTACTGACTTGATGATGAACTATCAATTGCTTGTGAAACATTGTGAGTTGGATGGAGGTAGGAATAGGATACTCACCTTCTGTGAGAGTTTTTCTTCTCTGTTTTTCTTGATAAAGTAATGAAGAAATTTTAACTTGCCTGATTGTACATGAGATAATAAACTCAGATTTTCTTGTCCATCTTAATCCATTTTTTTTTTTCCCTTTTAACAGCTTGGGTAATAGGAACTATAGGCTTTTAAGATGTGGTGTAGAGACTTGGGTGATCCTTTATGTGCAGATTAGTACATGATTTGTGAAGAGATCTTAAAAGACACACCCATGCACAATTTATACAAATGGAAAGCACATCATAAATAGGTTATTAGTTCGTCTTCTTTGCCACCTTGCTTCATTACATCAATGGTTTGGCCAAGCAAGCTTACTTCCCATAACACTAAGACCATGTTGCTATTAATTTTCAGAATGAGATATAAAATCTTGAAACACACAAAATACCATGGCAATATGAAGTTATGAACATGATTCTAATAATAGTGAACCAGTACATAGATTTATAGTTTTATTTGATAAGAGGTTGCTTCAATCAGACCTCTTTCCCCATGAAGGATCTTATTTCCGTATCTCCTGCTTTCGTTATTCTCTTGGCTGACTTCATCTATTCAGGTTGGTTCAGGTAAATCATCCTTGTTAAGTGCAATACTAGGAGAAATGACGCTCATCCATGGAACAGTTCATTCAAGTGGATCTGTAGCATATGTACCACAGGTTTATGGAAATTTCTTTTTAGGATTCTCATGCATTACACCTTTTCATTCAAACATTTTTGTACTGATATCTGCTGGAATTGTAGGTTCCGTGGATTATGTCTGGAACAATACGTGACAATATTTTGTTTGGGAAAAATTATGATTCAAGAAGGTATAAAGATGATGTCCTCAAGATTTTCATCTTTCTTGTTTAGAGAATTTGTATTTCATTTCTTCTTTTCAAGTCCATGTCATTTAGTTTTTCTTAATCCTTTCTTTCTACCTTGAGAAGATATTCAGATACAATCCGGGTCTGTGCATTAGATGTTGATATTTCACTAATGGCTGGAGGTGACATGGCTCATATTGGATCTAAAGGAATTAACTTATCTGGTGGACAGAGAGCTCGTCTTGCTTTGGCAAGGTTATATTCAATTCATCTGTTCATTTTAGCTAGCTTCTCGATGATTTTTCTTGAACCTTTTCTATTTCTTCCAATTGACATGCAACAGGGCCATTTATCAAGGGTTGGACACATATATGCTTGATGATGTGCTCAGTGCAGTTGATGCACAAGTTGCTAGGTGGATCATACACAATGCTATTCTTGGTCCTTTTATGGACCAAAAGACTCGTATTCTTTGCACCCACAATGTACAGGTAGATGTCTTCTTTGGATATCCACATGTCTATTTAAGACCCAAGTTGAGCCAAACTCTGAGCAGAATTTACTGGTTGATTGAAAGTAAGGATTTGAGCCAGCAGTGCTGGTCATGGAAGAACAGTTCGATTTTTATACTAAAAGAATTTTGTGACATATTTGAAAATGAGTGTAAAGTATGCTTTCAACTGTCTCAGGCAATTTCTTCTGCTGATATGGTTGTTGTAATGGATAAAGGACAAGTGACATGGGTTGGAAGTTCAGTTGACTTGGCAGTTTCATCATATCCAGCATTTTCTCCCCAAAACGAATTTGATGCACTCTCTGATGTTCAAGGGAAAGAACTGAGCATGGCTGATTCTATTCAAGTCAGTCATAGTCACCTTCCTGAGAGGGAGTCTAATCATGTTTCAGAGGAAGTACAAGAGATCGTTGAGGCTGAGTCACGGAAAGAGGGCAGAGTTGAACTTGCTGTATACAAGTAATTACTTTTTTCAATTAACTTTTCATGGCACAAATGAGTGTCAACAATTTCAAAGTAGAGGTGGTCAGAGTTTTTGATGTAATTTTTCTCAGAATCTCTGATTAGCAAAACTACTTCAATTTAGTTTTATTGTTAATTTTTACAATTGTTGTCCCACTGCAGGAATTATGCAGCATTTTCTGGTTGGTTCATCACAGTTGTAATATTTCTCTCAGCTATTCTAATGCAAGCTTCTCGTAATGGAAATGATCTGTGGCTGTCATTTTGGGTTGACACGGCAGGGAGCAGTCAGATAGAGTACTCAATTTCCTTTTACCTGGTAATTACTTTCCTTTTTAATGGTAATACTGCCGCGTTTACTTAGTCCTCACTTCAACCTGCATTTATGAAACAGCATGGAGTAAATTTTATGATTGCTTTGCAGTAAAATTCCACTGTTGACAGTGCAGGTTGTACTCTGTATATTTTGCATTATAAATTCCGCTCTAACATTGGTAAGAGCATTCTCCTTTGCGTTTGGTGGGTTACGTGCTGCAGTTCAGGTGCATAATACATTGCTTAATAAGCTTATTGATGCACCCGTACAATTCTTTGATCAAACACCAGGTGGAAGAATACTTAACAGGTGAGTAGGAATACTCATAGTGATTAATTTCACTAATGTTTATCCAGTCAACTCATTTTACTATACTTTGTAGGTTTTCTTCAGATCTCTACACAATAGATGATTCTCTTCCCTTCATCCTCAACATTCTCCTTGCCAATTTTGTTGGCCTGTTGGGAATAGCAGTAATTTTGTCATATGTGCAGGTAATATAAAAATTTCTTGCCTCTGTTTTAATGATGCAGAAATTTCAATTCCTTTACTTCCCCCACCTTGAATCTATTTTCTTAAGGGGTTCTATATATGTGTGCAGGTCTTCTTCTTGCTTCTGCTATTGCCATTTTGGTTTATCTACAGCAAGCTACAGGTAGATCAATACATACATGACTTCAAAATTGTCGCAGTTTCAAATTTCAATTTTAGTGTCAGTTTCAATCCAAAAAGCAAAGCATATAAGTGAAAAGTCATGCTTTGAAACTTCTATTTTAAGCACCATCGAAAAAGTCACATTCTTGGATCTGGCCTTTGTGAAAATCAGTTGGAATTTCTAAAGTTTTCACCCACAAGTAAAGACATTAAATTTGCAAAATCTGGGTGCTCGTTCCTTCAGAAACTCAATTTCTATATTATAGTAATGTTACTGCC
>Ga0307512_10007135_pt1 | contig 11126 bp, 7 predicted proteins | sample 14_EM_MG_FD_200267 | JGI IMG/M metagenome (GOLD analysis project Ga0307512, IMG submission 200267) | Populus trichocarpa ectomycorrhiza microbial communities from riparian zone in the Pacific Northwest, United States - 14_EM | ecosystem: Host-associated > Plants > Roots > Unclassified | place... | reverse complement strand
AATTTTTTTCTTGGAAATATAGAGTATATATACTAAAGGGTTTCAAATCCCACATTGAAAAAATAAAACACTTTTCTTATATTTTTATAGTGAACTTTAAAAAGTGTTAATAGCCAACTAAAAAAATATAAAAAAAAAGGAGTAGAAAAACCACATTTGAAAACCAAAAAAAAAAATACTGGGTCTCGCTCGAGTTATGGATCGACCTGTCGGGTCGCCCGGGTTTAGTCGGGTCGTTGCACCGCTTAATCTTTTGACAAACCCGGACAGGTCCAGCAACCGGGTCCTAGATCAACCCGCCGAGCCGGTCCAGGTTTAATAACTATGGTTTAGAACATCAAAGCAACGGATTACTACAATTTTGATTGTAACAAATATATAAAATAACATTAAATTCTAATAACAATGTTGTTTGTTATGTAATGAATGTTTTGTAAGAGAAAATAGTGTTATGTATGTATGTATGTTGAGAATGAAGAAATTATAAATCATTTACATGGATAGTTCAAGAAGTATTTATAATTTATGAATTTTGTTCTCTTGCTTGAAGAGGAGATTAAAAGGTCATTTCATTCTAATAACATTAATGAGAGATAAATACTCTTTATACATATATTAATGAGAGATAAATACCATTTATACATATATTAATGATAGATAAATATTAATAGGAACAAATATCAGTGAGACATGCATTAAAGAGATATAAATATGGTAGGTTATGAGAAATTCTTGTATACCTTGTAGGTGAAATATAAACTTGCTGAGAAACTCTTATATTATATGCAATAAGCTAAGGAATACCCGACTCCTCAGAGTTATGGTGCTTAAAGTCTCTTGGCACTTTGGATTTAAGCTAAAAAATCTAATTTAATAAAATTGTTTTTAAGAAATTAGGTGTTAGACTCAAACCATAAGCCTATACCCAAACAATGCCAAGATTGGACCCAATCCGTAATGCATGGGCTCAAAGGATGCTAGGGCATATGCTAAGCAATGCTCGAGGCTAGGCCCAGGCTACAACACCTAGACCCAAGGGGTGTGAGGTTGATTAGCTAATTGACCTAGCACTATTAATAGTTGTTTGGTTCTGAATAAAATTGAGTTTGGTGAAGCGGGTCCCACATAAATTTAAGTTGAAAACGCAGTTAATTGCACAACAGTATGAGTGTGTTTGGTATTGCGGTAGCTGTTGTGGTTGTGGTTTGAAAAAAGTTGTTTTATAAAAAGTATTTTTAGTTGAGGTTGGTTTGAAAAAATAGGTGTTTGGTTAAAACTGTGGTTGAAATTGAGGTTGAAGAAAAAATAGTTTAATGTGTTTGGTTAAGAATATTTTTGAAATTGAGGTTATAAAATAATTTTTTTAAAAATATATTAATATTGATGGTTTTAAATTTAAATATTGTGGATTTAACTATTGCTATTACATCATGAAATAAATCATATTTTATATAAAATATTTTTTTATTATTCCATTGAACTATCTACAATTCCATAACGTCTGAAATAATCCGACAATTTTCTTGGTTTCTTTAACACGCAACAACATAACTTGTAAAATATAATCAGGAACAAATTAGAATTGTGATCAAATTCTGCAAATGCTACGTCATCAAGCGAATAAAACACAATTAAAAATAAAAAAAAAATATTTTTTATTTTACTGGGTCGGACCCGGTTCAATGCATTTTGCGCGTTGGATCGGACCTGGTTCGGCTGGTATAGTGGAGCTATGCTCCACTATTCAGTGAACAGTGTAGCATGGTTGAATTTCTTAGGCGTGCAAGAAAGCAGCAATTTTCTGCTTTCCATCTCCCTGTGTTTCGCACGCAATTTATTATGGGACCCATGCACAATAAGCAGCTTTTTTTTTCTTAACCAAACGTCTACTTAGTGCGTTTTTTAAGAAACGCAAATTCTAACGCGTAGCCAAACGGATTCTATATACATGCTTTTTTAGTTGGGGTTCTTAAATTTTTTTAGAGGCCGTTTGTTTGCGTGATTGCTTCTACGTTTGAAGCAACCACAGCAAACATTATGTTTGGTTACGTAAAAAACACAATTTATTTGTGGTGGGACCCATGATAATTCACGTTTTGCACGCAATTTTGGCGAAGTAGCTCCTGGCTGCTTTTCTCCATCAGTGTTTCAGGCAACAGTGCAATTCACTTGCACTGTTCGTGTGAACAATTGGTTTTTTTTTCAGTGTGTTTACACGTGAACAGTGCAAGTGAATTGAACTGTTCACTCAAAACAATGAACAGTGCAATTCACTTGCACTGTTCGCATGAACGTTTTTTTTCAGTGTGTTTATTTTTTGTACAATTTTTTTTATAAAAAAACTAGTTTAGAGTGAATTAAATTCACTCGCACTGTCATGTAAATAATATTTTTTCCCCCAAAAACTAGTGTAGAGTGAATTAAATTCACTCGCACTGTAATATCAAATCAATTTAATTCTTGATAATATTTTATCTAATTTTATTGCACGCTCAAAAAATTATGAAAATTGTTGTTCTTGCCGGATGAATTTTGTACGTAATGAAATTGTAGATTGTTTAATGGAATAATAAAAAATATTTTATATAAAGTATTAGTTATTTCATGATATAACAGCAATAGTAAAATTTATAATATTTAAATTAAAAACATCAATATTAATATATATATTTTTAAATTATTTTATAACCTCAATTTTAAAAATATTCTTAACTAAACACATTAAACTACTTTTTATTTAACCTTAATTTCAACTATAATTTTAATTAAATATTTATTTTTTTAAAATAACCTCAACTTGAGTAATTTTTAATAGTAATGCCGCAAGACTTGCTTTATATCTTTATTTTTTGTGCATGTGACAGTACTCTTCCCCTCCTCAATAGTGGAGCCACTGCTTACTTATTTTCTCACCCTAAACGAGCAAGCTCTAATGTCTGCCCAGGGTTACCCTAAAAATCCCTGCCCTGCTCGTTTCCTACCGTTTGTAAAGAAAGGCAAAAAATGAAGAAACCAGATTTGATCAATAGAGAAATTAGAGCAACCATCTACACAGTATTCTCCGAACTCTTCACAACACAAGCCTGCATAAAAAGTAAAGCGGGCAATAAAAAAAAGTGTTGTAATTTATGTGGTTGTTTATAAAATTTAATGTTAATGAAATGTAAATTAATGTAATTAAAAATTAAAAAATAATTACATGTTTTTTTTTAGTAATATCATTACTTAAATCAATTTAACTATAATTTTATTCAAACATCTCATACATGTTTTTACTGTTCATAAATATTAATTATAATTTTTACCAAATAAATATCTAAATCCAACTAACCATAAACTAAGACAAAACCTCAAACGCCATGATTGACGCTAGAGATCCGAAGTTTATGGAGGCAGTGTAGATAATAAAATCATCCACCTTACAGTACAACACAGAATACAGGTTTTCAACTGACGAGAATGTGATCCTGACTCATACACCTCCATAAATTCTCATTTTTCGTCAAGCAAGATTGTAACCAAAGTCCATTGGGGATATATCTTGCAAATTGCTTTGAAAATTTTATGGCAAGGGGTTATATTTACCTTTTCTTGTGTTTCCTAGTGTAGATTCTTGACATGACCTGGGAAACAGGAGAGCTTAAAACTATCATTTGCGAGCAGGTAAAGAGATGGTCCAGAAAACAGCGGTTGAAAAGATGAAATACAGCCAAGGTTCTCTTTCTGGTCATTATCATAAAAATTAGGCCGAAGATTCGATACATTGAAAATACTCCAGTCTTCCCTGAAACTCCCTTACCTTGAAGCGGCAAAGTAAAACTATAGGTAGCTAGCTGCCGCTGCGGCTGGCTTAGTGCTAGAATTTCAAAATCATTTCCTTCGAAGAAGTCAAAATTGACATTCTAATCCACAAGCAGAGTTGTGTTCAGGGTCTTCTGCGATGCAAAGCGTTCAAGAATACAAAGGATCGTGTCCTGACCACAATCTCAACGAAGCTGTAACATGCTCTGCTAAATTGACAATCCGCACAAGAGTAGAACGTTAAAACCTTGTTGGTAAGAGCAAAGGTGGCAAAGGCAAATGCAGCAGACACCAAATATAGATATAGATTGAGGGGGAAAAAAGAGAGAAAAGGTTAGCATCCGTCTCCGAGTTTCCCAAATTCCCCAGTTAAAATTAACAATAAGGATTTAAAGCTGATTGTGTTGCTTTAGGGAGTAAAGACTGCCGTCCCAATCATAAACTTCTACGGCACTGTACAGCTCCATGATGGAAAACACAAACTGCGAAGAAAGCTGTATTTGGTCCCCTATAGCAAAAGGAGTTTCATGTCCTCTTGTAAGTCATCTTTTGCGCCAGAAATGAGAAGTTGAAGCACACCAAAATTTTTATTGATGCATGATCTATGGATACCTAGGTATTACTTCAATTATGTTTTGGTGCAAGCACTAAACGGCCATTCTCAAGAAGGGCATGGGGAAAGGGGGCTTGACAAATGCTAATATGTGATTTCAGCCTGGGTATATTAGGGTGTGCACTTCTACATCGGTGGCATCGCAACTCCATTGACAACCGGCAATCTTCATCTTTTATTGTTGCTTTCCCGTGATTCTTGATTTCTTCAATCACATCCACTGAATCTCGAAAAAAGGCAGTATTAAAAGAGTTCCAGTGCTTCTTGTTCTTGAGATGATTGGAATTGAAATCCTGGCTAATCACATGCAAGTGTAATTGTCTCATTGAAGGGACCTGCAAGGAGAGACAGTTCAAGCACGTTAAAAACCCCCCCCTCCTTTTGTAGTTTACAGTTTCAATATCTAAAGCAGTAATGGAGTTGGGTAGAAAATGAGAATTAGAGTTGAAAAAAAACATAAATAAGGTGAAAGGTGAAAATATTTCGCAAGAATATGAAAGATATAAAACAGCCCCAGATTCAGAATGATGTTTCATCTCTTAATTGTTGCCACATACAGCTCTGTTATTATGTAGTTTTGTCACACTTTTTTATGAATAACATCATCTCTTTTTCCACAATCACATCCTCAGTTCCAACCTCTATTCCTATGTCAAATTATTGTACCTGGCTCCTGTAAATAGAGATAACATCAGCTAACTACCCCATTTGGTCCGTGTTTTATTGCCATTCTGCAACTTATGGCCCTCAATATAAATTCTGTCAGACCGTAAGAAAACCCATCAACTTTTCCGAGACAATTTCAGTCTGGCTCCGAGAGTTGCCTTATCTGACTCAATGAAGTCTATGACTGTATAAGCAGAGACCACGGCAGAAAAAGAACAAAGTTAACAAACAACTTCTGAGCTTAAGCATTCATTGCATACCGAGTGGTATCCAAGGCGGAAGACCATTGATGAATCTTCATGCAAGAATTTCTCAGCCCATTTCAAACCCACAGCATGCATTGTCATTAACAACTGAAGGTGTTCTTGATGCACATCTGCAAGACAATCAAGACCTTCATGTCGTGCCAAAACTAGGAGATGCTTGCATGCCTGAGAAAATTAATGGCAATTTTACTAAATAATCATTCACCTTAAAAGAATAGAGAAAGGAGCTAACATTAAAAGGCTTACCTTTGGATAAAGGTCATTTAATACAACAACATCATCTAAAACCTCCAGCAACTTGTCCTTGTGCTTCTCAGGATGCATGGCGATGTGGTAAAGAGCTTGTGCCCATGAGCCCCAACTCTTTGATGTCGGTCCTTCTAACTTACTTTTGTCTCCAGTTACCTTTCCATATGTGGAACTAGGAGCAGAAATATCAGCTACAGTTTCATCGTGAGTCCCCTTGCATTTTTTGCTTCTCTCATATACACACTCATCATCTCTCTTAATCTTTTGATCACTATTTGTTAAATGATTCCTGGGACCATGAGAGGGATCTTTCAAATCTGAAGGTGACGATTCAAGTTTTTCAATGATTCTCCTTGGTAATTTTGAACGGGATCTCACAATAGACAGAAATCCAGTAAAAAGTGATGTGTAAGCTTCACGCAGAATGCTGCAACCTTTAGTGTAGTCATTATTCAGAGAATTAGGTCTTTGTGGGTTCATATTTGGCCCAAGAACATGGATGACATGGGATACCTCTTCCCTAGTATACAATGGAGAATCTGAAGGGAGAGGAACAACCACAGCATGTCCAGGGAGAAGAGATTTTGCTCGTTCCTTAGTTGCAGTCTCTAGGGAAGGACCTGCTGCAGCGAAAATTGCAGCATTTACACCTCCACCTCCAGGTTTCAATCGCCTGCAGGGGATTATCTTGTTGATATTATTCATGTGCAAATAAATAACATGATCATACTAATAGTTACACAGACATGCACACACACAGAGAGAAGAACCAGCTACGCGTCATCAGAGCAAATAAAATCTGGAATCTGAGAAAAACATGTTTAAATGAAAAGTTAATAAATCAGTGGGGAGATTGATGCTTAAGCGTCACATACATGCATCTCAGAAGGTGAACAACTTAGAACCAAAAATTAAAAAGTTTTATTGCATTATACCCATGGACGAAAAATAAGATGACGTGTTTGGAGATAGAAGTGTCTATTAAAGTCATGTTCCACATATGCATAAGAGTGTAGTCCAAAAATATAACACATGGCTCACAGCAATTCCCAGCTTTAACATTTCAAGGCTCTATTCAACACCCCATTTGAATCTCTATTTCAACCTTTTATTGTAGCTTTTGAAGCCTCTACAATCTATTATTTCTTAAACATTCAACATCCAAGAACCACATAAACAGCACAGCATAACTAGATGACAAAGCTTACCAGTTGGCAGCATTAGCTATCGCATTGCAGCGTAAACCTCCTTGCGAATAAAGTCGAGTTATATCTCCCACAAACGTGAAGAACTTTTTAGAGTCAATGTTCCTTTTTGCAGCTTTAGCCCTAACCAAAGACAGAATCTTTGATCCATGACTCAGGTCCACAAGAACAAACCTGGCATTTTCAAGCTTATTCACAAATTCTTCAACTTTCTCAACAATGATATCTGATGCTTTCTCATTGTTGAACTGGAAATCAGCTGTCGAAATAGATGGAAATGCTAGAGTGGTAATGTCACCCACAGATACATCAGCGTCAACAGAGTCTTTGGCCAAGTCTTCACTCTCTTTTACATCCTTACTAGCAGCACCTAGTAATAAAGACTCTTTAGTTGTTCCTTTGCAGCAGGTATTGTTTGCGTTACTAGCCTGAGGACAGGCAGAATCCTGCACTCTATCTGAACATGATCCTAAACTGGAAGGAGCCTCGACTTTCTTCAAGAACTTCATTATACCAAGTTGGATTTTTGCATCTGGATTCTTCTGGCCAAAACAACCATTTGAAAGGGTATCCAAAGGACCAAGTGCAGTATATGCCTTAATTGTAGCCTCAACATCATTCTCATTATGACAAAACACAATTCGAGCAAACCCTTCATTAAGCTTAGGCAACTCTTTCTTTTGCAACATTCTATTCACAACCGCAGCAGCTTTCCCACCTTGCAAATTTCCCTCATGTCCAGTCCTTTTTACAGATCGCGAAATACAAAGCTGAGCAGGAAGATCAAGCACAACAGCATGAACATCTACTTGTGCGCCACAATCTAACTTAACAAAATCCGAGCGTTGTTCTTTATCCAAATTGCATCTGTCAATAAACACACTTTTGCCTTCTTTCAACGCAGCCGCTGCTCTCTTTAGACACTGTGGCTTAGTTCCAGCTTTACCATTATTAATAGTGTCCTTCAACAAAAACCCGAAACCTCAAATTGACTAATTATCAATTTAACATCCAGAATTAACGAACTTGAAACCAAACCAAACCCATTTAGGCATATTAACAAACAAGTGTGTGATATTAGAAAAGAAACCTGACAAATGCGAGTCCAAGGTCTTAAAGAGGAACCCATTACGTGTTCACAGAAAGTTGATTTGCCACTTCCTGGTGCACCCACTAAAATCACCATCACAGGCTTTCCTTTCTGCTGTTCTTCACCTTTTTAAGCCAAGAAAACGCACAAAAATGTTTGAATTGGGGAACATAACTCAAAGCCTTGCGAATAAAGTGAACACATGTTTGAAGAAACGTTACATTACCTTTGTTGTCGATGTCCATATCCATTTTTTGATGATCGACAGCCATTAGGACGACTTGACCTCCTCTTGTGTTACAGCACCAGAATCGGAGTAGTATTCTTGTTGTTTAGGAAGTAAAAAAAGTGAGCTTGAACGTTTCTGTACGAGCTACAGTGCTTTTTAGCATGTTTGGATTTGGTCTTTAGCTGCCTTAGTTCTGAACAGGGCTAGTGCGATCCGAGCAGGGGTAAGATGCCTGCTTTTGGTTTTTAAAAGCGGTTTTACCCGGCACATGATATGGACTGGTAGCGGATTAATTTTTATTTTGGCAGTTTAATCCTATTGTATTTTTTTTATTCAAAATAATGTTTTTAAATGATTGATCTGTTCATTCAGATAGCAAGTAAAACCGTTGAGTTTAATTTCTAGCATGATTCAAAAATAAACTTAACTCATTTAGGTTAAGTCTCAGATAGATTTGTCCGGGTTTAATAAAAACTATATTTTTAATTTAATTTTTAAATATGTTTTTAGATCTTGAAGTAATTTCATGAAATATCAGGGTATTCATTGGATTGGAAAGGAAAAATGAGGAAAGTAAAATAAATAAATAAATAAAAATAAGTTAATTTATGTAAAAGTTCAATAAAATTATTAGCACATTGCCTATGGAAGAGCTCTCTTGATAACATGATAAAGAGTGTTTAACAATCTATGAATTATTGGTTAAAATGTATATAATCGATGAATAAATTATATAGTGTAAATTAGTCATTAAAAAAAGTGAAGATTTAAGCAACCTTTTTATTAATTAAAATCAGGTCTTCATTCGATTCTTAACCTGTTAAAAACACACGAGAGACATGTTTAAGAATAGAGAATGGATTAGAATTGATTTGTTTAAGAACTAATTGCATTCAATAATTTATTCAAGGATTAATTACATTTCAATCAATAGTTTAGGTGACCATGTTTATAAACATATTCTCGTATGAAAAAAAAGATATAATTTTTATATTGAAAGGAAATGGCTAACCGACCATTTTTATATAATTTTTATAATCAACCTTTGTACCCTTCCTCTCTAAACCCACAGATCTTCGTACCATCCACTCCCAGAAGATCTACCTTGCCGAGGAAATAAGCACTTGCTAGACCTCTTAAAGAACCTGGTTAATTGACTACGCTGAAGAAATGGAAGAAGACAGTTTTTTACCAAGAGCAGCTTGTTACTCCTCCTGCCACACATCTTGTAGATGCCAGCATCAAATCCAGGAGGAGGGGGCCAGGTAGAATCTTGGATATAAAATTCAGAAAATGATTGTTATTGATGAAACATCTGGGACTGCAATTCGAAGCCTCATTAGCTATGAGCAATGCAGAACTGGTTGCAGTCCTGCAATCACTTCATATGCCGTACTCCTAGACATCCTCATTAACACTAACAAGGACTTGGTTAATCTGATGCATATCAGTTGCTTCTGTTCTACAATCAGCAACGAAACATACATAGTCCTCTTTGGCAGGAAAGATACTGAATCTAAGCACAGCAATACAGTTTTTCAGTTACATAAGCACTCTCACATTAAAAAAACTACAGCCTACAGTTCGATGCAACAAATGCTAACTGCTTATAATCATACATAATGCAAGTAACAAGAGTAAAATCAAGCAATGCTAGCCGCTAACCATTTACAAAGCTGAAGATCAGCCTGCGCCTGACTAAATAGTGCGAAAAAGTGCGAAACATCCCATTACTTATCAACTCCAGATCAATAATAACCCAATAATCACACCAGAACTTCCACAACCCGTCCATTTGCATCGCAGCAAATCAGCTTGCGCACGACAACAATAACACACAAAATCCCATTACCTCATCATCCCGTCCACAACATCCAATTACCTAATCATCCCCAAAACTACAACACCCCACCAATTACCTCAAAACTTCCATGATTTGCATCGCCAAAAATCAACTTGAGCATAACGAGATGACGAAATGAGAGGAGACACACAATTACTTATCAACTTGATATCCAAATAACCACACCAAGATTTCATAATCTCTCAGCACAAATCACAATAAAAGGCAAAATCAAACCAGGATTGTATTGTCAAACCAAATGACCCAAACCGAGATGTCATAACCATATCGAAACAATGTGGTTTCACTACTATCTAACCCACAAACAAAACCCGACAAAAAAAAGAGCAAACAATGATAATCACAAGCAGACAATCTTATCAATCCAGCTCCAATTCCATTTAAACAGATAAAATCCCAAAGGAAATTATCAAGGAAAGAAACCAAACCCATCAACATTCAAAGAAAACAAATAAATATATCCATAGATAAAGCCCATCATCCGATTAATCAAAACACAAGGGGAAACTACATACTCCACCGTTTGATTTAAAACACACTAGAAGAAAAGAAGAAGAAAGTAATCGGAAATGAGAAAATCTACTTAGATCTCTGCCTCATCTTTCTACGCTTCCTCTTCAATCTCCTCATACGCTTCTTCTTCCACTGAAAAACGAAAAACCCAAAACTCAACGATACCAGTTAAAAGCAATCAAGTGCACAATATTTTAGATTTAGTTGCAGAGATTTTAAGGTTACCTTAGCTCTCATGGTGATGGCGGTGGGGACTGTTAAGCTTTTTGAAGCCCCCAATGAGAAGGAGAAGGAAGAGCCTGTCTGTTTGGTATTGTTGTTGTTTTTGTGGTTGTAATTTAAAAAAAACAGTTTAATAAAATGTGTTTTTTGTGAGGTTCGTTTTAAAATTTGATGTGTTTGGTTAAAACTGCGGTTGAAATTATGATTGAAAAAAAATAATTTTTTGTGTTTGGTTAATATGTTTTTTATATGATATTTAATTATAAAATTACCTAAAAGGACATATATATATATATATATATATATATATATATATAAAATGACAAAACATTATTATTTTATAATTATGATTACATAATCCTTATACGTTAATAAAAGTTTTTTAGTGTCCTATCAAACTATTTGAAA
>Ga0307512_10007133_pt1 | contig 11128 bp, 15 predicted proteins | sample 14_EM_MG_FD_200267 | JGI IMG/M metagenome (GOLD analysis project Ga0307512, IMG submission 200267) | Populus trichocarpa ectomycorrhiza microbial communities from riparian zone in the Pacific Northwest, United States - 14_EM | ecosystem: Host-associated > Plants > Roots > Unclassified | place... | reverse complement strand
AGTGCTCCAGAGCCACGCAAGAGACAACGTATGCGATGAAAGGCGCCGCAATATAATACCGCTCTGTACGAATGCCGAACACAACAGTTCGGCCAGACACGATCGAAAAAAAAAAAAAAAAAGCAAGAGGGTGGTTGCCACTCACACCAGAAGCCATCCCAGCACCTGAAGGGCGATAAACGAGCCTCGTTTCATAGCCGAGCGATCGCCGACGACCCGCGCCATCGCAGTCGTTCCGAGCCCGCCGAGCAACAGACGCGTTGCAGTCCCGAGAGAGAGCATACCCAACTGGAGACGCCGCCGCGTCGCACCACGCACCGAGTTGCTGTCGCTGTCGTAGCCACGCTCCACGAGCGTCGCATCGTCCTCGCTGGCCTCGCTGTCAACGTCGCCAAGCCACCAGAACGCGAGCATGTCCAACACGCTGAGCGCAGCGGCGGCGAGCACGAACGACAGTGTTAGCGTGCGACCGAGGTGCGAGCCGGTACCGGAAGCGGCATTGGCGTGTGCGACGGGCCGGAGGGCGATGTACTCGGAAACGGGTACGCCGTGTGCGTCCTCGGGCAGGGCCGAGCCGGCGGAGCCTGGGCCTGAGGCGGGGCGAGGTATGTTGACGGTGAGCGGCGGGAGGGCACCCTGCGGGACGAGCGCGGCGTGCGGGCTGTATGCGTCGAGGGTGCAGATGAGGAGCGGGAGACAGATCGCGAGGCGGACGGGGATGACGAGCGTAAAGCAGGCTGTGCGAAGGCGGAATATCCCAGGGGCCATGGAGGATTATGAGTACTGTATAGTAGTGGATTAGGCTGAGGCAGGCGAGGTGGGATTGCCGGGAGAAGTGAGATGAGAGGGTAGACCAAGGGTCAGCATCATCTCCAACCCAAATAAGGAAGGCCGAATCTAAAGTGACCAAATGCCAACCACCCGTCTATAATATTAATGGTCAACCGGTCAACGCGTATATGATCACGGTTCGTCGCCATAGGTTATATGGCCAGTGACAAGGGGGCATTTTACCACGGAGGTGGACGGAACATATCTTTTCGGTCGATTCATTGACATATGGGGAGGCCATCTGCCAATATGTTTTCCCCCAACCTTCCTCCCCTCGTATCGTTTCGCGTCCCTTGTTGGTGGGGGCGTCAATGAGAAAGCTGTGTATTTGTTTCAACCACTGACAACAAAGCGCTTACTCTTGTTCCTCCCATCCCCGAGAGCCGAGAGCCTGAAGGAACCGCGTGGCAGATTTTGTCAAGAAAATAACAACAGAGACAAATACCCACAACTACTCTGGTTCAAGATACTTATAGACGTACAATAAATCGCTTTTGACCGCCATCATCACTCCACCTCGGATAGAGGATACCATAAAAGGGGTTCACTTATGTCCACTTTCCCGCCCAACCAGTTCCCCAAACTTTTCTGGGCGCAAATGTTAACGTGGTACCTCATGAGACTCCTATCTGTATGATGTATCCCACCTTGATACGCCAGAATTTCGCATTTATTGTCCATCGTTCACGCCTCCTGCCCTCGGCCTTTGGCAGACGGTGCTGTTGCGTTCGCGGGACTGCCAGTCTGGCGTTCTCGCCTCTTCTCAATCCGCGCGTTCTCCACCGTCGCGTAATAGTACCAGATGGCACCTATGGCAGCTAACCCACCTCCAATGTAGAGCGTGTCCCTGTCCAGTCCCCATTTTGTTTTGGGCCGCGGGGTCTGCATCTGGTCGGTCGCCCGGCGTGGGCCGGTATTAGTGAATGCAGGCGCATGTGTGGCATGGATGCGCCCCTTTTGGACGGCTGGGACAGCCATGCGAGGGAGGATGCGAGAGCTAAGTGTCATGAGAGGGTGCATGATATAGAGCCTGTAGTGTTGGCGTCGATTGGGTAGAAGGGCGACGAGCTTCCTCTGGCACGCTCGCTGCGATGGGTGTGCGGAAGGTAATGTTAGCCACTTGTTGTCGGTAGGCCAATGACGTCGTCATTACCTCGGTAGCACGTGTTCTTTCCCGTCATGTGCATGTAAAGGGGTGCTAGACACGTTGTGCTCACTGGATCGCGTCCTTAGGTTGAAGCAAGTATTCAGTGAGTTATGCGTCAGTTAAAAAAAGTGTGACTTGCATCGTTGACTACGGCCCACAGGACCATCGAAACCTTATCATGATGGTATGGGAGGAAAGACTAATCGGGAACTGAACCCGTTTCCTACCTCGCAATATACCGCTGAAGCATGTAATAACCAGCCGTGTGGAAACGGATTGGTCCTGTTAGGCCATGGCCGGAGCAAGAGCAAAATAATTTTCGATAGTCGATAGCGGGCTGATACTGGCCCGGGCGTGCTTGCTCGCTCTTCTGCACACACGTGCGCACACGCACGTGACGTCTGCGCGGGCTCGGCCCGCTGGCAGTTAAAATTCATAAGTTACGACCGTATCCACTACTCTCTCCATTTGCGTTTGGCTCCGATGCATCTTATTGTCCCTGTTATTTCGTAAGAAGAACGGGCTTAGGATTCGTTGAGAGGTTTTGCGAGTATACTCGGCCAGACGCAAGAAACTTATAGAATGCACAGACAAACGCCGATAGCATTGACCGAAAGAATGCCTTCTCTGTCAGTAAACATCGTCCCCGGAGATTAGTGACTGTACGGGTTCGAAGTGTAAACGCAGTACGTGTACACTGCACCAGCTGGCTTGATCTCGTCTTGTTAGAGTAGGTCGCCGCCATGAAGAGCAGAGGCCAGACTGCTGAGCGTTACGGAGCGTACCGTGGTGGTATAACAAGTCTGCTAAGTGTCTACCACAGGTCCTCCCGATCGCTGAGAAACCCTCCAGGACGCGACCTACGCTTGGGCCGCAGACGAACCTACGGCCCACACCGATCAGCGCGTCACGAGCGCCGTGGGTGGCTCAGACAAGTTCCCACTGGCAGAGACGAGTCAATCCTATTCGCCATTTCCAGCGTTCTCGGGCCCGCATGTTTTTGGACGATTCCGCCCAAGTGGTTCAACGCCTCCGTTATCCGACCATATAACAGGTTAGCAGTGGATCCCACTACCCCACTACCAGAGTAATGGAAGCTTGCCTTCTTGGGTGGCGTCATTTCACCGAGAAAGTACTCGTCGGAGAGTCCCCATCAACGTTGGCTTCTGGAAGCTGACTAGCTTCGTCGATTCCCACCGCGCCCGGCTCGACCAAAGCCCACGTTGCTGGCCTCCTGCGACCCCTTGTATCGGCAAAGGGGAACGTATCGCTTTCGTAAGTGAGAAGCAGGCTACAGTAGGAGACACTCGCTACGTACTGTCTTCTCACGGTAGCTGTCATGTTCAGAAGAAGCTGTACAGTACCGGCGCGATACGACCTGCGATGATCGCATCACCCTCGGGGAATGATGGAACGGTGGCACGATGATGATGTCACGATTCAACCAGCTGAGCTGAGCTGTAATGCGGCCAACTTGGTACGGAACACTGCTAGGTTAATAGGGCCCGCTCCACACGTGACATTCGCACTCCGTGTGCGCCACCGGGTGGGTAACTAGCCCTTCCCAAGGGCATCACCCTGATGCAACTGAATGGGACAAGCTTCCGTACCGACCAACGCGAACATGATTGCGACAGGAGGGTCATAACCTATATGGATGGTCATGAGGGACAGGGAAGTATCTCGCGCTGCAGCAAAGTATGTACCTTCAGTCGACGATCAAGCGTACTAGCGTGCTTACTATGGTGCGTTGTTGTCCTCAGGCGAATATGTTTTGAAACTGGGAAGGACGGGAGTCAGGTTGTACTATTTGGTAGGATGTTGCAACTCGAATACCTGGGAACAACTCCTCTGACGCTGGTGGGGAGTGTCTAGAAACCCGGCAATCCTCGTGGCTTGAATCGTTGTTGCGCCAAAATGGGGTCTAGGTACGAAGACTTCGCAAGGGCAGTGCCCAGAATAAAAACATTCTTTATGTTGATCCTAGATCGAACATATCCCCGCAGCTAGGGTTCACAACACCATTGGCCTGGAATAACGTTTTCTGGCGCGTCTTAGAACCTCAAAAGCACGGTGCATCAACCGCTCTAGACTATACATGCTCAGATAGCCCGATTTTGTCATAATCCGCAAACATCATCCATCATCTGGATTTGTGAAAGGGCCGGACCTTGAGCCGGACCTTGAGCCGGACCTCTGGGGTCAGAGGTCAGAGACTGTTTTTCATCCGAAATGCGTATTGGCGTCTCATTTCGCCTTGGGTTGACTCCTCTCACAGGCCACACCATCGCTACGAGCAGTAGAAGATGCAACCGTAGACCACGTTGAAAGACCTTGCGATCATCTGCGATTTGAAACGTGTTCGTTGTCCTACACAGCGCGCCTTAGACCTCTAATGTATACCTCACCCAACTTCAATGACCATAGCAAGCTACGCCTCGTTTTCGACAGATTCTGACGCTGAAGTATTGTTGCAAGCCCTACCAAGCTGTTTGTTGACACCAACGTGCTGCTGGTGGACTGCCTGAGCAGAAGAAAGGAAGTGACTTATTGCCAGGCGACAGATGCGTTTCACGGCCACATCCTCGTCCCATGAGCAGGGCCCGATCACACGGGTACATCCGACGATCCCGCTAAGGTGGTTGCAAGACCCCTGGGGATCGTTCAAGTTAGTGACAACTCCGGCCAATAATCCCTTGCCGCCGTTTCCGTAGCGGTCCTCACCTACTTTTTCGGCGGGATCACGTAGCTCGGTGTTGCACGGGTCGCTAGCGATAACATCTTGGCTAAATTCTTGACTTCGAACTGGGCGTTTGAAAGCGAGTTCTGGTATTATACTAATATACACCTTGGCCCTCTAGTGATTGTCATCCGACACACCATGATCCGGCCAATGCCGATCGACACCGATTCACGAAATATAGACTGTACGACCAGACCAGTGAGAAAGTTTACGTGCTACGGTACGTATATTCGTTTCCATATGTTCAGCGCATCTATCTTTTGACCTTCAAATTCGGCCTCTTCCGTATACCTTTGTAAAGCTTCGGTGTACAATGGAACCCTTACATTTGAATTATCGATATTGGGGTGACCCCGCCAATGCCGCCATGAGTACTCCCCAGGCCCTGTACAATCTACCGGTGCCTGGTCGGTTGCATAAAGGATACATCTGCTTCTTCTGTGCCAGTTACGTTTTTGCACGTACGCCATCACTCTGGACTTGGCGGTCAATGCGAAAATAGATCATCCGGAAACGCAGCGACGGCGAATCGGGGCGATCCTGCATAGATGTACAACTCGGCGGTCCTCACAGATCCTTCGGAAACACTACCAAACCGATGAGATAGCACGCTCTCAGTTTCACTCGGTCGCGTATCTCCTCTTACTATTGCCGATCTAAGTCGCAAGGCAGAAATAAACAGCGTTGGTGTATGTGCAAGTAAGACACTTTAAGAGACAACTTGAAAAATGTCTGTTGGAGGGCTAACGAAGGAAGTGCGTGCCGGTGTGGAGAGATACTATTCGGGGAGGTGATTCATAAGGCCTAAGGTCCCATCAATGGGGCAGACGCCTTTATTGATGGCGTCGTCTTTGTGTTTGCGCCCTGAGAACATGTTGCTAGTCGTTTCAGAAGTCAACCCTGGTCGGCCCCAGTCCCCACATGACTACTGCCCCATTATCCCGGCGGAAGTTCTGGAGCCTACAGCTACCTCATTGTGGAAGATCCGTCCATTGATAGAAGATATGATTGCGCAGAGTATCGACGTTTTCTTGGCAACGTTGTTCTGCGTTCGACTCCGAATCGGAATTCAGAATTCCAACTGTTGACACACGACCGTCGTGGCTGGAGTAAAGTCCACGCTGTTGCCTTCAGTTATCTTTAGTTTAATTGTATTCGGACGGGGTTGAAGTTCGTTTTCATTCTCTCATAGAATGCCGTGCATCTGGGACAATTTGAAGGGTTACAAACTTTGATTAAGGGGTTTCATAGGACCGGGAGAAATCGCGGCCTGATCGCCGAACAAAGCTTCACATGTTCCAGCCGCAAAAGGCAATGAACCTCGAGGTCACTGGTATAACGTTTTGCCCAACGTAACAACCTGAGCATCAGTATTCCTGCGACCTGCCTCTCCATAATGTCAAGGGAAATATTCATTTATCAGGTCAGGTCGTCCCTTGAACATCGTTCGGTCACGAATTGCCGCAAGAAATCTAACACATCTATTTCAGGCGCCGAAAGTGTGCCAGTGATTGTGAGGAGCATACACACAAGTGAGTATGAATACAGAGGAAAAACTAAGAGGTACAACTGGTGCCTGCTGACGGCTCCCATGGCAAAAATCCCAAAATGAAAAACATGATCGAAATGAAGATACCCACACTGCCCCATGACTACTGATTCGAATTGAAATACAAGACCGTTGTAAAAAACAAAAGAATACCATCGCCGAATCACACATTGGTGGCGTTTTCAACAGATCCAAGATCCCCACCAAGGGACTTCAATTTCATCTGGGACATGGGGACCTCGGGAGAATGGAAGTGTTGGCCAGCGTCCGAGAATGAAGTTGAGCTGTTACCAAGAGGTAAGTGCGAGGAGAAGGGGCGCGACACTGATACAGTTCCTCCATTCCGAAGCGATGGTGTATTCGACAATCCAAGGGCAACACGAATGATAATCAGTGATGGTGCGATGCCCTGTGAGTTGTCATCGGGTTCAAAAGTTGCCCCCCAGGCCACAATGAGTACTTTCCCTTACATATTAAGTTAGATGACGATTACGTACGTAGATCTGCACCGCCATCACACCAACGATACCCTGGGCGGGATGCCTGATGGCGAAGAGCACAACAAAGATGAGCTGCACGGCCAGATACACCATGCCACTCTCGACGACGATGTCGATCGCCGCCCGGCCTGTGTCCATTGGGAATCGTGCGCCCCGAGAATCTCGCGCCCTGCTAGGGGATAGGTACCATATGCGCACTGCGATGAGTGTGGTAACCATCACATTAGCGCACAATGGAAGAGCGAAGCCCGCCAGACCCAAGGGTACCAACGAAGGTGGCGTTATTGGCGAAGTCGGGTTGATGTGCGATAGAAGCTGAAGAACCTTGGCAACGCATGCTGCAGCGGATCGGTAGGCATTGGCTCCAATGATTGATTACTGAGGACCTTACCTAGACTCGCAATCGCAGTAAGACTCGGCAAGATAATGATCCAATAGTTCTTGGACCACAGCAACCAGCAGCGGTAGATAAGGATGACTTCACCAATGAAGTCCGTGACCGAGATGAGGATATCCGCGCCTACGAGCTCCTTCGTCTCGTTGGCAAAATTCTTCACGCCTGTAGTTGACTACAGGGGTGTTCAGAGATTGCGTAGCTTCAACGGTATATGGTGCGTACCAAGACATCATAGAAGTGGTAGACCTCCAGTGCAAAGTGGGTGGAACAAGAGAGGTACAAAAGTATACTGATGATAAAGATAGGCCTGTTGAGACAGCCCCGGTTGTGGGAACGCCTCAGCATTAGATGGATGGATACGACGAAGAGGATGGTGTAGCACCCTAGAGCAAATGAGCAATCCAATTGTCTTGTCAGCGCTCGCAAGTGACGCACCGTATAAGACCGCCTCGCACGCGAAGCCAACCAGGGCTGCCAAGTCATTGTCGATTGCCATTGCTGGCGAAGGTACGAGGGATCACCAGTAGGGAAGAGGTGGATGAGTGAACCAGAAATCCATGATTGAGGATGGATAAATAGCCTCAGGGATGGACGAATAGAGCGGAAAGGAGCCTTCGCCATGGGTCGATGTTCAGTCAAGGGACAAGATCCTTGGATCGAAGGAAGGCCGAAGAGACTTGTCGCCGAGGAAAATTCCAACCGAATCGGTGGCATACCGCGTGTGGCGCAAGGCCTGTGGATAGCTATTGGTTGATAACTTCGGCATGAAGGGCAGCCCTGCGTTGTGGACCCCTCCTAAGTGACAACGTTTGGAGGACCTGTTACAAGAAAGTAGAAATTGAAATGATTCTCACCTGGAAATCATCATGCCCATTGATCCAAATCGGTGAACTTCAAGCTCTTTGGTGGCTATGATCCACTGTGGCTGAGAAATCCGATATCGGAAGCCAAGAAGTGACCGTCCACGTTCTCGATTTTCCACGGTCCGTTGCACGCGTATCCCTCTCAGGTCGGCGCAATCTTGTTGCGCTGTGCAACGACGCTACGTATCTGGAGACGCACGACTTCGCAACGCAACGCTGCTCGTTCAGTTGAAAAAAGAATACAGGACAGTATCGTCACGCCGGGGATTGTATGCGGTCCTAATCGAGCAATGTCTTGAGTAACGGTCATACTCAGTTTGTGAATCATGGTGACCGTTGGGAGGCTGTGAACGTGTGAACCCTAACCTACTATAGGAACCCCTAGCAGATCCCGCTCTCAACCACCATCGTGTGCCATCTCTCGCGCTATCACCCTTTCCCTCTTCGTGAACGCCCGATCACACCCTCAAAGATCTCAGGCTAATAGCACCATTTGACACCCTTGACCTTGACGGGTAGTGCGTCTTTGCTTGTGTCGTTGGTAGGGTTAGGGAGATGATAAAAGAGGCGGCCCGGGTTAGGCGGGACACAACTGGCCAGCCCGGGTCACCGTGACTCCCCACCTATCTTCTGACCTCGAATTCCCAAGACCAGCGTTTATTCACAACGTAGGCCATTCGTGACGACAATGAATAGCTATGAAGAGAAACCCAATTTGATCGATAGACAAGCTTGAATACGCGTTCACTTTCCGGCAGGCGAGGGTCATGTCCGTGACGTAGACAACGGACAAGTCCGACAACTTATTCAAGTCTCTTCCGAGTCCAACACTCTACACCATCTACTAGCTGGTCCTTCTCTCACAACTGCAGATGAATTCAAAACAATACCGGTGGAGTCGTCTGGATACAACAGTGTTGGGGCGGGCTGGATGGCACCACAGATGAAGAAGACCGATGGGGCGTGTTTGAGGACCTGTTCCGATTTCTGTCACGGAGCTTATGTCGCTTCCCTCAGTCCGACCCCGCTCCAGCATCAGTCGCGGCAGCTGCGTGGACGCTTTCTGCACTCTCACTCAAGCAGTGCGGCCTTCGAGTGTTGAAGCGCTCCTACCTCCAAGTCTACCCGCCGTATCGTTGCCACGTCGAACGCCCAACGAGCGCCCAACATCGCAGGCCGATTCCCTCACGATAAGTGGGATCAAGAAAGAGGAAAGGGTAGTGGAGATGGCGCGGGATGAAGGGCGCAAACTGGTGCGTCCCGCTTCTTTATCCCAGTGTTTGGCTGTTGACGGTGGAGGATGTGTTGGTAGTGCGTCGTCTGTCAGAGGACCGCCTGTTGAAAGAGTAAAAGAACGCCGTAGCACGATGTCAAACATTGATCTCTCCGCCTTGCGCAGCACACATCAGGAAAACACTGCGTTTAGCTTTTTTTCCAATTTTGTACTTTTTAACAGAAAAAAAAGTAGAAAAAGGAGGGAAAAGCTATCTCCCATGCTTGCCAGACTGCTTGGCCAACCTACAACCATTGGTCGTCGGCGAAGAGTCGAAGACCGAAGGGATCTGCCACGCGATTATCCCTTGGGTAAGTTGCTGCTGCTGGCCAGATTAGGTGCAGATGCCCATACATCCTTAGCCAAAGGTCAATTACTTCAAAAGATGAGAGGATTCCATGTTATCGGACCCAGTCCTTCTTCGAAGTTACGGATCTCTCGGCCGCCTCTTATCCATGTGTTGCGAAACAGGGTTCGAGCTCGCTCGGCTCCCACGCACGTCATCCATTTTCTCGTACATATTTACAGTGCGCGTACATTGGCGCACCTTCGTGCGTTTGACTCTTAATATCACTCATATGGCCACACGAAAGCTTCAACGCCGTGATACAGTGCATTTTGTCGTCGGTAGGTAATCGGACACGATGTGGAATTGACAGCGAGAAAGTCATGACTCGACGGTAAATAGCTTTTATAAAGTGAGATTGACGGACGGAACCCCATTATTGACCAACAGGCTAAGTCATCAATGATATCCAGGAGGAGGCTCCTTGAACCGCGACCACCACCAGGCCGGTTTTCCCACGGCATTGTGGCAAGGATTCAACAAAGGGTACACCACCCCCCCCACATCATCATCAGAATGGACCACAACTTATAACAAACCTATAACAAACACCTGTCCTGTGTGACTCCCCACAACAAATGCCTAACTGCCCTGCAACTCCTGCAACCAATGCTGCTTAGCAATCCACAAATCACTTCCTCCTGCTCATCATGCCAAGACCCACACTAGCACACTCCCAACCAATATACTGCTATATTCTACCTCTCAAACCTGTCTAGAACAGCTGAGTCCTAAGTTCAGTTGCCAATCATCCGGGGTTGCTCCCTCTGAGGAGCTGTCATGACAACATGCTGCAACCATCACCAACCCATCAACACATCAACACTCCATGAGTGATTATACCCCAACCCACCTGATTATATGTATCCCAACATGCCCAGACAAACCTACAAACCTACAAATAGTAAACACACCATAGAAATGAGCCTAAAAGGAACAGAGAATTTCCAACCTTGTCATAAATACCTGGGAACAAGCACTTGAAAGAGAGGAACCCCAGCAAATTGGATACACCATAGTGAGATTTTAGTGGGTAGGACTGCACAACATACCTGTAACCCCAGGGAATGTATGTTTTGAGCCCCACACTATCCTGGGCCCAACCCAGGATGTGTGTAAATGCATTTTGCCCTCACAACTGGTCACCCTCGTGGCCTAGCTATAGTGTGGCAAGCAGGGCTGACCTGGTCCACTTGCCAATTATTATTGGAGATAAATAGATAACTAGATACAAGTAATCTGACAACCTCCATAAAAAAGTGCTTTCAAAAAAAAAAAAAAAAAAAAGATATCCAGGAGGAGCGGCCCGCGGGATAACTGAACCTACAGTATGTTTATGTGACATAGGTTAGGGTTCACCATTACCCCTCACCCAACGGTTACCTGTCACCACCATGTTTCACAAACTGGGCATGGCCATTACTCACTCGTCTTGATTTTTCCAGGGCATTGGACTTGTGCGTAATATGAATTCCGCCC
>Ga0307512_10007132_pt1 | contig 11128 bp, 12 predicted proteins | sample 14_EM_MG_FD_200267 | JGI IMG/M metagenome (GOLD analysis project Ga0307512, IMG submission 200267) | Populus trichocarpa ectomycorrhiza microbial communities from riparian zone in the Pacific Northwest, United States - 14_EM | ecosystem: Host-associated > Plants > Roots > Unclassified | place... | reverse complement strand
GAGGACCGCATCCTCCGGCGTGGCATCCAGATATCTGGACGATGTCGTCTCATCCCTCCGCGGCGCATCTTTCCTAGACTTTCTGAATAGCGTCTCTATGAACCCCAGACCGCTCGCATATCTCCTCCATTCCCCCAAGCCTACCGGTCGTGGCCGGAAGTGAGTGTGAACGGTGACATTGCGTACGGCGGTTGGCATAGTGTAGAATCGAAGACAACGTTCCGACGGACCGACAGCATGGCGGAAGAGGGTCGAGGACGTGAGGCGACAAGAAGCGGGGGGCGCAAAACAGGTGCGCATGTGGAGGAGGAGGAGGTGGTGGGTGGACGGAAAGTTGTGCAGAGGAAACGTTACAGCAGATTTGTCGAGGTTGAATTAGAGTGGATATAAACTTGTTCCAAAATTAAAGTTGTTGCAACTCACTGGCGCATGTCACGTGTGTAAGTAACTAGACTGGGATTGGAATCATCCCTGGTAGTTAGTGGGCGGTCACGAGTGAGGGGCAATGAATACATGTGGGCGACCCGTGATTGACGGGTAAGAAAGTATGTGTACACACAGTAGGGCAAAGGCCCCTGTCTTGGCCCTGCGGTATCTCTTGTTTGGATTTCCACGAGATCAATTAATACCATCGATTCTGGTGTCGATATGCAAGTTCACCGTTGTATCTGATGCAAGAGATGTTACACAATCAATCCCCAACTCGGGCATCAAGACATCTGTATGCATCGAAACTGGCTCGGGCCGTCTACCTTACCCTTGCTCGCCCTAGGTTTCACTGCAGGATCTGTCAGTTGTACTTATCCGTATACATATTGGTAGCACTTGTCTCGAGATAAATGCGTTTTCTCCAAGCCCCCCGTTGTACGAGTATCACCGCCTCTACCCAAGACCATTTAACACTCCCCCCTCACCTGTCCCACAGTGGTCAGCCTTCAGCCTGCCGATCTCACTGCATATACCTGTTCCCCCACTATGACTCCCACAGCCACAGCACTCCTCCTTTTCGCCTCAAGATTCCCATTCGTCACGTCAGCAGTCCTCAAGTTACCCGCAGAATGGGGCACCGGTCATCACGGCGGCTCTGTTAGCCCTATTCAGGCAGCGTGGCTACCGACAGTCGCTATTACACCCCTCCAGTCGGCCACCGCGCCCTCTGCCACCACACCCCTCGCCATCGCGCTCACCGCCATCACGTGCTCGAGTCTGCCCACAACATCGACCTCCACAATCACTACTACGATGGTGATCACCATCTTGGGCCCGATGTTCACAGTGACCGAGTGGGAAGGAGAGGAAGAAGCCACCGGAGCTCCGTGGGTATAGGTGAGGGACGTGAAGTGAGAGGCGTTGGACATCACGATAAGGCGTGAACGGCGTGAGCTATCTATCCCCGATGTAGCGAAACAGCCCTACAGTCGTCATCGGAGGGAGGCCATCTTGCGGTAGTGGATCGGCTTCTGGAGAGGGGGGCGAGTATACGAGCTCAAAGGCTAATGGTTGTGTTGGGGGTAGATCGTGGAATATAATCACCTTGTACTGTCTTATACTTTGGATGCGCTGTATTGCGTGCTCACGCGTTATCACTTGCCAGCCGCCGGTCACTGCTGCAGGACGTTTTTCCTTTTGTTTTTAGGCTCCGAGGGGGATAAGAGGCGACCGAAGATTGGGAGCCAGGGCTCTCCCGGCAGCAGAGAGTATGGATAAATCGAGGAGACGAAGAGATGGCAAGGCTGGAATGGACAGGGAAGGGTAATGATTTAGACAGTGAGCCGGGGGCGTGTCTACTTTAGTTTGCCCTCGTCAACTTCCCTTGGTGCACTCAACTTTGTTATCCTAGATGGAAGGCCGGGGGATTTGGAAGTGGCGACAAGCCATGTACACATGGAATGGGAGTGCATATTGCCATGGCCTCAATGAGTGGTGAGCAGTGAATAAAACATCGCCGCCACCGCTCTTTGCCGTGGCCGGTGAACAAGCAACAGCAGCTCGGACACGCCGACAGCCCGCTCGGTATTTGCGGAGCGGCCCCGGTTCCGAAGTCGATACATATTAGAGTCTCCCGGTGAGCTGTTCGGACCGAGATACTTAGCTATGCAGTGGAGCAGGTGATTGTCGCTCCATCACTAAGTCGACCTCGTATACAGCCCCTTTAGACAAGGGGCTTGTCAGCCCATGAACAGACATTGATCACCGAGAGTCTTGAACAAAAAAAGGTATTTGACAACAGATGCACAGGAAGGACCTAATCGTACAGAATTGGAAGCCAAATCACAAACGCCATCTAAGTATGCATTCCTAGCCATCCTTCATCGACTACCTACTACACTGCCGGCTATCGGACGCCACCTATTAGTTCCTATCGATCCGATGCCACCTCCGCCTGTTAACCGGAGTAACGACCGGCGCGTTGGGGTTGCCCACCGGTGTTGTCGGAGTGGGAACAGGCTCAGGCGTGGTCGCAACGACGGATGTGAAGAGCGTCGTCATAGTGACCACGGCGGTGCTCGTGACCACGGTGACGACTGGGTCCGTAGGGGCGGGGAGCACGGGGGCGTCGGTGGTAGGGGGGATGGCCGGCGCCTCGGTGTATGTGGGCAGTGGCGGGACACCGCCGGGGTTGCCGACCGAGGTGGGTCCGGCGGTTGGGATCGCGTTCGAAGTCGAGGTCGAGGGAGGTGCTCCCGGAACTTCGGTGGTCTCGACCGGTGGCACTGCTGCGGACTCTGTGGGAATGGCGGGTGGCTCCGTAGGTACCACGGGCGCTCCTGTGGTTTCAACCGGCGGCGGCACAGCATCCGATACCGTAGTGGGAGCGGATTCTTCCGGTGGAGTGGTTGGTAGTAGCCCAGGAGAAGTGGTCGGAATCTCGGCGGCAGTTGTACTCGTCTCGGGAGCAGGGGCAGTAGGTTCTGGCGTGGGCGCGGTCGGGGTCGGGGCCGCGGGCGCAGTTGTTTCAACATTCCCACCTCCACCACCTCCACCACCGCCAACAATCCCCTCCAGTTCGCCCACTTCAACACCCATCCGCCTTGCCGCCTCGTCGATTGTAACACAAGCCACGCTCACGCCTCCGGCGAGCTCCAGGGGTAGCGCAAAGCACGTAGTCGGCTTCAGGCACTCAAAGGCGCCCGTGTACTTCCCGTTATCGCACTTGAAGAAGCTGCCCTTGATGCAGACGCTCGCCTCATCTGGCTTGCTGGGGTCGCAGGATGCGTCCGCGGTGAGGCTAGCCATCTTGCGGTTCTGGTCCAGTGCGAGCTTCCGGTTGGCTTTGCCGACCTCCGTGGAGTCTTCGCCGGGATCGGGGGTGGCGCTGGTTGTAGGTTCGGCCGCGGCGGTCGACGAGCTCTTGCTGGCAGTAGTAGACGTAGGCGCCGCTTCTTCGACGGATTTGCTCGGCTCGGCTGCTCCCTCGTCCGCCGCAGCGGTAGGCGTGAGCTCGGAATCGAAACTTCTGGTGGTGGGCACAGCCTCAGTAGGTGAATAACCCGCTTCTTCGGTCGTGGTGACAGGAGGCGCTTCTCCCGACGCGGTCGTCTCGCCTGGCTCCGGTTCCGCAGCAGTAGTGGTGAGCTCCGAGTCAAACGACCTCGTGGTCGGGACGCCTTCGCCACATCCACCGCTCGGGACGCCCGCCTCCTCCGTTGCGCTCGGTGTCGGCCCATCAAGTGTCATAGTCACAGTCGTATCCGCCGGCCCATCTTCCGTCGGAGGCGCAGTGGTTCCCAATTCGGAGTCGAACGTCCGCGTGGTCGGGATAGCGTCGCCACCCTCATCCTTACTTGTCTCCACCGCAGTCTCGGTTGATGTGGGCTCATCCAGCGTCATCGTAATCGTGGTCTCGGGTACTCCCCCCTCCACCGGCGCGGTCCGCGTAATCTCACTGTCAAAGGTTCTGGTTGTGGGGACACTCTCGCCATCATCTGGTGATTCGGGGCTAGTGACGGTCGTGGTAACCACCGGTCCATCCGTCGGATCTGCTATTTCTACCACCGTGGTCGTGATCGTTGGCCGGATGGTCGTCGTTACGACATCACCGTGATCACCGCCGCGTTTGCTGACACCACGGCTAGAGGAAAGTCAGTGCGTGAACATGGGGAGGCAAAGTGGAGACTTACGGGCCAACAGGACCGGCAAGAGCGCTGGAGACGGCGCTGAGAACGACCACGAGGGCAGTGATGGAGCTAGTGAAACGCATGTTATTTAATGTGTATGTAGTTTTTTGGGAGATGCGAAAATGTCGTAAGGATCGAATGAAGTTTGATTATCAGATGTGCTGTTGTCGAAAGTCGCAGACTTTAAGCAAGAAAAGAAACAGCACAGCTGTGTGGAAGAAAAAGAAGGAAACAAGAAAGGAAAGGGTAAGAGAAAGGAAGTGGTAGTGTTGTCCGAGACCCTATGAGTTGTTATCAAGTTGAATGGGAGGAGGAGGAATGGTTTGTAGATATAGTAGGTACCACTACTTCCTCCCAGCGACTGACGCCCTACGAGTCGAAGAACCAAGACCCCGTCATCTGGCGCTCACGCCAAACGGGCTCGTAGAGTAGATCGTGATTGGCCCAGACCGTTAGCGACAACAGTTAGCCGCACCGCTGTCCGTTGCCAGCGAAATAATCCTATTCTACAGTTGACGTTTAGAATTGCCGATTGGAATAGCTGGGCGGTTGTGCAAACACGGACCATCGATGCCCTTCAAGGATGCTGGTGGCTGGTTGATGGACCCCAAAGTATAGCCGCTCGTCCACCAATCAGAGGTCGTGCACGGTTTTAAGCCGCAGTCTCAAGATAAAAAAAGAAGTACGCCGAAACGCCCGCTAACCGAAATGGGACATTGGTTTGAAACGAGGAACGTCGGAGTTGAGCTGGCTCGGCGATAAACAATGGACATGTGACCATACGACGATGCTGCCGTTGGTCTATGTACATAGATGGCTTGAAAGGGCGAAACCCCGTGATGGCCGTAAGCAGGCATGGAAGCACCTCTCACTGCCTGTCCGAAAGAACACATTCTACCCGGCAACTCCCGGTCAATCGAATTGAATTCATTACTGGTAGAAGATTGGCCGCCCTTGGCCGCGTGATTCACAATCCCCAGGAGCGACGATCGGTGCTGCACTGAACACTTGTGCGCACCCGTACTAGTATGTATGTATGTATGTATGTGTCGTTGTGCGCACTTGCATCATAAGCTCTCACCAGCCACACTAAACCACACCCAAACACCACCAAAGCTCCGTCAATATCTAATGCACGCTGGGCCTACTGGGCTTCGTGCATACCGCGGCGGCCAACAAGCACATCATTTTCGGCTTCCGGAATGCATGCCTATTGGCTTGTGGAGATAAGTACCCACCGCTTCCATGCCGACCAGCTTGTTGTCCTCGGCCACTCGCCGATTCCATTCCGGGCCAATGCGCTCGGACCCGTCCTCAATGAATTGAGCCTTCGCTCCAGCAAAATGCTCTGCTAGCTTTTTGCCGGCAAACCTAGCAACTCCACCAGATATTCGTACCCTATGCAGTCATATCCCAGCAAGTTTCCCTATGGTGTCCGAATATGTATCTAGCCAAGTCAGATAAGGACATAGCCGTACGGGGCGTGGGGCTAGGAGCAATCGACTGTGAGTCACTCCGATCGAGCCGATCGAATGCTATGCTCTGCTGTCGGGGCTATAAAGGAACGACATCCCCTTTTCATTCTTCTCGAACCCACTCTATCCATCCAACCACCCACCCATCCGTCCATCCATCTCTACGTCACATGTCCTCATCGTTGGAAGGTACGCACATAGGTGTATGAGCACTGCTGACCTCCGTGTGAATCCAGGACTTTGTCAATCGATTTGAACGTGCCTCTCTGTCATAGCTCTCCGACAGCGAAGACCGTCAGGGGAAGGACTTACGTTGGCACATGGGATATCCGCAGGAGATCCTAATAGTCCTGGCGGACAACGTCGAGCCATATTTGGAACCCGCTTGAGTCGGACCCAGTCGTTTGACGGTTGTGTTCGATTTCACACCTTCGATACCTACTGCGATGGCTTATGCATGGGGGATTTCGCAGTGTTTGGGGAGAGTACAGGTCATAGCCGACGAGATAAATATCCCATTTTCCGGGCTGTAGGTCCACGGCCAGACGAAGACGACCCTACTCCTGCAAGGTGTCCTTCGTGACACCTGGCCAGTGGCCACGCCAGCCGTCGCCCATCTATCGATTCAATTTACTCCACGGAGAGACATATGCCTTATATGAGTTTTACTGGGCCTGGGTGGCGCAATTGGGACACATCGAAGGTTGCGATACGCACGGACAGTACCTACTATCCAGAATATCGGCTTCACTGGATTATTTCGGGAGGACTCGACTCCATATGATTATTTATGGTGACCCACGGTTGAACGAGGATCTAACCTGTACTACGAAAAAATGAAAGGCCTAGGGAAAATCGACAGGTATAACCACAACACGCAACCACTTTTGCATCCACTGCCACCGCACCATTACCACCAACACAGTCTGCATCCTTCGGTGAAGCTCCGTCCACCGCACGGCGGGGGTTTTCCGCAGCCAATGAACCCCCTCGATCCATGGGTGTATTTCCGGGCGCCGCCATTCTTTCCCGGATGAACCGACATATTGGCTCATTCAGGGCGTTCTGTATCAACAAAATGATATTCTTCCATATCGGAATGGAGGTAGACGCTCAAGTTTTCTTCGTCGTTTGCAGGATAAGAGCCGGCATATACGTTGTCACCACCGCCGGCGGGGTAGGAGCGATGAGCGTGCTGTTGACCTATGGCCATCGTCGCCCCTGGCAACGGGGCAGATATGTACATCGGCATAGGGTTGTAGCTGGTGGGCTGAGGAGACAATCTCTGGGGTGGCGGGAAAAGCGACTGCGATGCTACGTTGGGTCCTTCAAGAGACGGTGCGGCAGCGAAGGGCACCGGATAGGTGGTGGTCCGCATCAGCAAATTGGAGCTTGGGCCAGAAAGTGCCGTTGACGACGCCGCTCGTTGAGGGCTATCATGTTCTACACGGTACACATTAATACTTTGCCAGGCTGTATGGGATCTGTTTCACTACCTAAGGTGGCTTCTCGCACATAGTCATCAAGAATCTGGGGAAGATGACCGGCGATCAACTGCGGCAATTGTTGTGCCAGTGCTTTCGCCAGCCACTCTTGCATGAACCTCCGAAAGCCGCTGTCGCTCAGGATCTCGCTGAACCTGTTTGTCGCTCGGCCGTCCGTCGATGGAGTCGCTGCTGGCGCTGGGATTGCCCCGACTGGTTGGAATGTATCCCCGACAACAGTATCGTTTTCTGAAGCGGTGGGGGAGAGGGCGAAATCTACTGGTCTTTGAGCATATTACTTTCTTGATCCGGTCTATTGGACTTACACGGGGACGGAACTTCGTGCTGCTGACAATCGAACAATACCATATACACTTGCTGCCAGGTCACCGCTTTTTTGGACCCTTTCTTAAGATCTTTCCCTTTCCAGACCGTGCTCTCGTCGACAGGAACGAACGTGGTGGGCTTCTCGCAATTCGAATCACGAAGGTGCTTTTTAATCTGCCCGTCGTCTCCCGCCCGGAATCTTCCACACCTGGGACACTGGAGAGGTTTCAAATGGACCCGGAGTACATGTCCTCTGCACACAGAGTCAGCAATTGGCATGAGCGGGGAGAAGACTCCGGGGCACAGACTTGACTCGAGAGAGACTCGGATCCGACCACATCCTGCACTTTCCGTGCGCCGACGGATAGTTTTTAAAGAATGGACACGCGAACCGCTTCTTGCTGTCATTATCGTCTGATTCGCCGGACTCCTGGTCCGCTGGTGGATTGTTTTTGGGTCGCTTTCCTCGGCCGCCAACATCCTCGTCTCGGCCACCCCTTTTCTGCCCGTAGGGACTGCCATAGCCAATTTCATCGAGGTGATTATTTCCTTCGTTGGAAATCGCACCTTTACCTTTATCTTTGGCACCTGCGTGAGTCCGGGATCCCGCGACCTCCGCTTGCTCTATTAGCTCGAAGGGGCCGAAGCTTGAAGAAACACTGGCCGTGGAAAAAGTCGGGGCATCGCTCATATACGCCTCATCGTCAGATACACTCCCATATGTACTACCGTTAGACGGATACTCGGTTTCACATTCAGTCCTATCGTCGTCGTTGTTCGCATCGAGTGACGCCTCATTGGGTGGATAGCATGCCTCGCCGTCGGAGACATTCCTCGTTTTGAAGCTGTCGGCAACCGCGCTTCCCGGATCGACAGCCGTTGGGTTTGGCGAGGCGGCCTTCTTGGCAGGGGGGGTCGCCGGGGGCCGGTCGAAGTTGGGCGACGAGACAATATCATCCAGTATTATCTCTTGATTCTCTTCTTCTCCCCCGGCACCATCATCCTCAAGGGTGACGTCATGTGGATATTCTGCGAACAGATGGTAAGAAGACGTTCATATAACAAGGATCCTCTGAGCATCATACGTGGGGAGCGAGTGTGATCCGGCGCCGGAAATTGGCGCCCTGTGCCTACCAAGGTCCAACCATTGGGACCTGTGGACGTGGTCAACCTCTCCGCCTCGTCTGCCTTGGGGGGGCCAGATTGGACTCCTTTGCAGAGACATGGTTCCTGGCGCACAGAGACATGGCATGATGGGCATTTTCTGTAGGCAACCCCCGTGATACCGCAAAACTTGTGGAGTCGGTCATCTTGACAAGGTCTAGCGAATCCGTTCCCATCGCCTCGGGCGTCGTTGCAGGTCCGTCTTCTGGTTCTGGTGCTGCGCACGTGCGCTTTCGGTGCTCTGGGGTTCCCATGCGCTGGGGCTGTAAGCCTCGACCGTTGAGCCTTCGCCGGCGCAGGCGTGTCGTCAACAGGAACGTCAGGACTCGCTGGACGGACGCCTATGCCTGCTTAGCGATCATTCACTCGGACATCAATCATCCCCATGCTGAACGGACGAGCGCGCGAGAACTCACCATTGCCATGATCTAAATAAAATAGGTCGGAATTAATGACTGAACAGAAAAAAAAGCGCGAGAACTCACCATCCTGCTGCGTCTCTGGATTCTTGTCAGCCATCACTGTCGGTTCTGTAGGCACAAAGGGGTGGTTAGTATGATCGCACATCGGAGGCCGCACACAAGTCGACAACCAGACGGATCACGCCGTACCGTGGTGCAAACACTATTCCCTGGGATCTCTATTGATGTGATTCTGGCTACTAACAAACACTCGCTCTTCTTCACTCCAGAGCGCACACTTGTCGGCGGAATATATAATAGATCACCTTATCCAACAAGAAAGTGACGTGTAATTTACATTTGTGCGCGTAGGAGTGTGCGCACATCAATCAACCTACATATGTGCGCACGTACGGTGTGCAATAACTACCCATACATATGCATTAAACGTGGGGAATTGCAGACGCGGCACGCGATCAGGGTTGGCCAGATGCAGCGCTAGGTATCTAGATACTTAGCTAGACTGCCCGCTTTCTCGAGTCATCTGGGGACCAGCACCATCCAGCGAGATCACCGCGCACGGCCGACGAAGACGATAGCCCGCCATGCTATTCTCAAGCCGACATCGCCAGCGGTAGATAAACAATCCACTTCCGCTGGGGAGTTGGGGCTTTCATATCGTGGAACGGTCCTATTTGCCGGCATGACTCCTCAGGCTGGAACGACTATAGAGTACACACATAAGGCCAGCCGCCTTATCTGGTTCTCCCCGCATCCTATCTACTTGATCGATCCCAACCGGCAATCGACGGCATTCTGTGAGTGGGGCCCTCTGGTTCATGCTGCCATTACTCCTTCTGGTAATCCAGTGTCCACAGATTCCGCAAAACTCGGGAGGATCAGGGGCAGACGTTCGGACCAAAGGCCACCCCATGGAGCAATACTTTCCACCGTTGTTAACAGCATGGCAAAACACTCCGATCTGTTACCGGATAAGTTCTTGTCGGTCTACGATATGTATCCGGCACAAAATATTGTGGTTGCTGGCTCCTGCTCAGAAAAAACTATAAATACAGCCTCTCCAGCTCTACCAGACGCCAGAAGAGCAGCCACGTATGTTCTTCATAAACTGCGCGCTGTGAACTCCAACGAATCACATGCCACGGCTCCAGCAATCCACCTCAGGTCGAGTCTCAGCTCCGTCCGTGTCACCGAATCAAAGCAAGCCGCTTCCCACCAACAACCATGAGGCTGGCTCCGGAAACGAACACATAACTACAACGAACAACGAACGGTACAGCCCGAGAGAGCACCAGCCTGGTCAAATACCCACCAGCGACAAACAGCCGCACCAGCCACCGCACATCGTTATAGTCGAACACGGACGGACTGAAGGAGACGACTAACCAAAGGTTTGCAGAATACAAGTGTATGTTTCGCTTCCGGCGGCCGGCGTCGGCGACGCACACAGCGCCCGGACGAGGCGGAGGCGAGCAGCAGGACGTCACAGCATATATGGGTCACTGCGCCGCTTTCCACTGAGCGGAAGTTCACAATGCTCGAGCATGCCTTCCGGCGAAGGTTCTGTCGGCCGCCCGTCTGCTTCTGGACACCGATTGGCCGTGCAACCCTGGCTGGGCGCACGGGAGGAAGCAGCGCGCACACTACAGCTTGGTGGGGGCTGGGATGTCTCGATTGTATGTAGGCAACGCCGGCGCGAAAGATCGGCCGAGAGTTGTCGATTTGTCTCAAATGGAGCACACCGAGAAAGAGGACGAGTGGACAGGGAGGCGAACAGAGGAGGAGCTGAGGGGGTATCGACGTAGGAATGCATTCCGGTCCCGAGTTGCGCGTACAGTACTGCCATCCGGATACAAGCGACTTGTCGTTATCTCGGGGTGTACGTTTTTGAATATTCGCCAATGGGGATTCATGGGCAGGATCTCACGACCAAAACACCAGATATTCCCAGGCTCTCCAACGCGGAAGAGACCCTCGATCCTCGGTGGATATGTTCCACACTCTCGTCACATTTATATTCCCCGCTCCCTACATAACACCAATCGACCTGTTCGGGTTGCGACGTTGGTCGAAGCACGCCGAGCGGGGCTGGTACGGCACCCGTCGGAGAGAGCGAAAGTTTAAAATTTTAAAGCACT
>Ga0307512_10007128_pt1 | contig 11130 bp, 15 predicted proteins | sample 14_EM_MG_FD_200267 | JGI IMG/M metagenome (GOLD analysis project Ga0307512, IMG submission 200267) | Populus trichocarpa ectomycorrhiza microbial communities from riparian zone in the Pacific Northwest, United States - 14_EM | ecosystem: Host-associated > Plants > Roots > Unclassified | place... | reverse complement strand
TCTCAGCAAGCGCCAGCCGAAAAACCTCGTTTTTGCGCCAAAAATGACGATAATTTCAAAGCAGCTTGCTGAGTTTTGAAGATATCAAAGATCGGAGACCACCACAAGATGCGCCGTCTGCAGCTGCTTATTTCATGTACCAAACACTAAATTATCGGATCAATAATGGTGGACTTAATTTAGGGAACCGTTTGGTACAAACCCGGACCGAACCGGCCAGGTCCGGGTTTTCATGGAACCGCTATAATAGAAACGGTCCGAAAATGGAACCGTTGCTAACACTAGCTGTATGAGACTCACACAGATCTCGCATCTCTTGAACGAGCTCGGCATCCCGACTATCCCTCACGTGTTCTCCGATTCACAGTCACTGATCGCGAGCATCAAGAACAGAATCTACTGCAGAACTGCAGTTGCACACATTGCAACCAAGTACTATCTTGCTGCAGATATGGCTAGAGATGGAGAGATCGACTTGATCTACGTACCGACTGCTGAGATGCTCGCCGACTGCTTCACAAAGCCAATGCTGAAGCCTGCCTTCTTGAAGCAGTGTGCTGCAATGGGAATGATCGGAATTGGACTCGGAAATGGCCTAAGGAATGGCCTCGGGATTGGAATTAGAAATGGCCTCGGTAATGGCCTCGGTACGCTCGGAAATCGTCGCGGGAATTGAATCGGTATTGTATTTGGAAATGGCATCGGGAATGCCGTGGGAAAGCAAATTGATTGATTGGGCACGTTTGTTTCGAGGAGATCCACAATGTTTGATTGGCTCCTCTTCTCCTTTGTTTACTGTTTTGTTTGAAACGGACGTGATAGCCATCCTGGAGGAGTGTTGAGCTGATTGGAAGTACGGATATCACTATGCCAAGGAATATGATGTAACTTGCCACTTTTGTAGTTAGCACCATTAGTCATTGATCGACCTTATATCGATGCGACATGTCTCGTTACACGATTCAATAGACACACCATCGCATACACCCGCGCACACTCGACTACTCGAGCACACGCCACTGTACAACATATCAGTCAGGTGCCACTGCTGTCGAGCAACCCTAGAATCGCCTGTGGGGTCAACTTTTCGTCTCCTGACAATAACTGTGTAGTCGATTGTCATGTGGTTACCCAGGTCTAGTTAGACTGTGTTCCGACATATTTGAAGAATCTTGTTGGGGCTACAGAAACAATGTACCAGTGTGAGTTGCATAGCATTGTTGTGTGCATAAGTGAATGGCGAATCCTTCTTATGGAGAAATACCTTCACACTGGCAGTGATGGCAGGGTCCATTGGATGTTATGACTTATTAGCCTCTGCTGTCTGTTTATTCTAAGCATCATACAGATGGTCATCAGATACTCCCAAAATGCATTGCAATCGTTTGACAAATTTGTGGCATCGAGAGGGTTTTGAGAATTAATTGGCCTGCAGCTGCTGCAGGACTACGAGTAGCAGGAGCGGAGCTCCACCATCTAGCCGGCAAGCCCGGAGGCGGAGGGGAGTAAGGGGCTGTCATACTCTAAATAGAGTGAATACAGTATGATTAAAACAAAAAAAGCTGCTGCAGGACTGCAATAATTCCAGCGGAAATGGCAGCTAACAACCATGGATAAGTTCAAAATCCATCTTTTTTGTCATCAGTATACTGCGGATTTGTAAGTACGCTCTACTAATCAGAGGTAGTCATCCCAAGTGGCTTGATCGTTAGTTGCAAAGCCACACAAATTGCATACAATCAGCTGGTTTGATTTCTCAGAGAGACCATCCATGTCTGGATGAAACGCTGTAGACACAAGCAGCTTTGTCTGCAGAATCCTCACAACGTCTCTCCAATATTCTGCCAGGAGGCATGCATCGCTGGGTGTTGGGCCATAATTGGTTCCAGAAATACTGTTTGTGTTGGCGTGAGTACATTTAATCCCTATCAGAATGTCGCCCCTCTGGAGTGTTGTGGGCCTCATAGAGGATTCATCGCTGCCTCGTCTGTGCAAGACACAACCATCAGCACTTTTCTGTCTTTCCTTCTCACTCCATCTCGTTTACCCATACGGTAATATCCACCCCGTGTTCTTCATCCTTCTTCGTTGGCATTTCACTTGTCTTTACCTGTTTATTTTCCCAATCTCTACATGACCACAGTAGGCCATTCTCTTCGAAATAGAACCATTGCACTGACACCAATAATTGGGGTTCTTTGGTAGATGCAGTGGATGTCAGGGGGCACAGACTTCAATTAGCCAAAGAATGTGCAATAGACCCAAACCTTTCATCATCAATTATGCCTGCCTTGTCGACCTCAATCCATTTTCCGGCCACAGCAGCATCTGCCGCCATTAAATTGAATCGCTGCTGTCGGAAATCGAGGTAGCCAGACAATGCCTGAACAACCTGAATCTTGACACCTGCTATGTCCTTGACCTCCCAGTTATAATATTGCATAACTGTGAGGATATGCATCTGACTTATGGTGAGGTGTGGTTGTATGAGGATCCAATGCAAGGTCGCGCAGCCCAAGTGTACCAAAAATGGTCACTGAGTGAGATGTAGGTTGAATTTCCAGGATAATGTTGCATGTCAGATGCCCAATAGTTCTCTGTCGGATGAAGGGTATCGCATCTCCACAAGATGTCATGTACCGCTGAAATAACCCAGTACCTTCTCTGCCTTCTCTTGCACCTGGGCGAGCACTGCGCCCAATGGATGTTGGCTACCATCTATGCATAGGCTATATTTGGCTTTTGGGTCTAGTGGAGCCACGACAGCAGCATTGCTGAGTGCCCTTTTGACAGTGTCCAAAGCATGCTGGCATTCTCTGTCCCTGGTGAATGGAGTGTGCCAGACCATCCTTGGCTCTTTACATCACCGCCCAACATCCCCTTTTCCATGCACAGTGGTGCCAATGGTGTTGAACTGCATTGCAATGTGAGTATAGTGTGCAATGAATGTTCTATAGTAACTGGTGACCACCGGGAAGCCTCTGATGTCATTGCTATTTTCAGGTTCAGGCCAATCCATTACGATATGGGTTCTATGTTTCTGGGGGTGAATGCTGTCCATGTTAATATCAAAGCCACCAAGGTCAACTTTCTAACATCCCCAGGCACATTTTGCACATTTTGCCCTGGGAGAACGTTTCATCATTGAGGTTAGCACTTCTTCGACACGTAGGACGTGTTCTACCAGGGTAATGCTGCAAATCATAATGTCGTCAAGGTATCAGATGATGAATTTGCATTTCATTGGCTCCAAGATGCCATTCATCATGCACATGAACTGGCTGGGTGCACTAGCCAGGCCACACGGCTGGACTCGCCGCTTGTACAAACCAAATTTAGCAGTGGAGGTTGTCTTTTGCCTGTCAGCTGTTGCAATGCAAATTTGATAGTAACAAGACACCAAGTCCAATGTTCTGAACCCACAGGAGCGGTAAGTCCTGGATGTGTGAGAGAGAATTACAATCCTTGACAGCTATGGCGTGGACTGTGTGATAATCTATTCACATACACATCATACTGGCAGGCTTTGCCAGGAATATTTCTGGTGAGCCAAAATTGCTTTGAGAGGGCTGAATCCAACTGCAGCCCATTGCATTGTCTCACTGCCTCTGAAACTCTTCATCTTGGTTCAAACAAATGTGCTACAGTATGAGGAAATGTATTTTGCCATTGGGGTGTGTTATAATTTCGAAATTGGCTGGCCTTCCTTTCTATGAATTTCGATAAGCTGGCTTGCCAAAGATGCCCTGGAATTCAGTCAACTTCACTTGGAACTCACCCAGCAGTTCATGTGTTGGAAATGTGTTGCCATCACTGCGGTGGTGTACTTGTATCATGCACACCCACTCCAACAGGTCGGTAGATTCATGTTTAACTTCTGCCTTCTGTATGATCTGAATGCTCATGAATTTGGCCTGCTCCGGTATTCCTTCATTGACGTTCCCTGGGCATAGGCCAGGCAAGTGGTGTACTCTGCATTCCTCTCTTTCCTCACAGCGGTAATTGCCAATGCATATCTCAGTGTTGACATAGTGCATTGAATATTGGCAGTTCATATCGCACATCCATCTTTTGCCTAGTACAATGTCAAAGCCCTTGATGTCATAAACTGTTAATTCTGCTTTATACACATATGATGCACCAAGGTGTGGTTTTGATTTACTTTGTTGGTGCGTCTCTATGCCCTCCTCTGAATTGACATTGGCTGTCTCCACATTCATCCATCCCACATCCATTGTATTCATGGCTGCCCCATCGTGGTGTAGTTCATCATGACACTTCTGACCTGCATAGCTCTCTGACGCATCATCATTCTTTACTATTCTTGCGTTTGCTGCTCCACCATTCTCATCTAGTTTGCTATTATATTTTTCTTTTGAACCTTAGTAGATCACCCACTAAGTCATCTAGTCTACTAACTTTTGAGTGGTGGTAATGGGTGAAAAACTTGTACCGGCTATCTAGCACCAATTTGCCACCCTTTTTGACAATACCATACCTGATCATACTTTTCTGGGAGGTTCAGCGGCAGCTACTGACATACCGTGCCTTCTCCCACCTTGGAGTCAGAATCTGAGAAACTCTCCGGCTCGCTCTCCTCATCAGTGTCCATCTCCTGATCAGTCTGTTTCTCCTCGGCAAGCTGTTCACTCTGGTTTCCACTTCTTAGTACTTCTCCAATTTCGTTGCCCTTGTGTGGGCATTCAGACTTGGCACTTAGGGCATCTTTGCAGATCAAAGCTTGATCAAGTATCTGTAACAGTGACACATGACCCAGGGCTGGGTACTGGTCATTCTACTAAGTCAGCTCGCCGCGCAACTTAGATATTTAGCAATAGTCTTCCCTATACATGAATATTCACTCTCACTCAAGTCAACAGTTGCAACCAAATACCTATCACTACCATACATGTGCGTATAAGGCCGACCGCTGGCATATGTCCCCTTACACAATTGTCGCTTTCTCAGGAAATGGATATGTTTTGCTGACATAATTTCACAAGTTTACCCCTTCACTGACACACCACATCATTAAGTCTGAATTGAGATTAGAGCATTAACAATGACATATCAAAGCAGGATTACAGCAAGCACATATATTGATCCTTGCATCATTCAATTGCACACCCTGATGGCTACGGAGAAGTATTCAGAGGCCAATTCGCGCATCAGAGGCATTGCAACAGTGAGGAATATTATCCCGAGTACCATATTCGACATTATCAACGAGAGAAATAGAATACCATTTCTTCCAGTCCGTTCAGTGCAATCATGAGTCGGAGCACCCTAAAACCAATGACCCGATTTTACACTTCAATCGGCAAAACCAAGAAGCGAATGTGAAGTCAAGAGAAAATCCCAAGTCCGGAAATTGTGTACTCCTATGACTCTTGCAACCTCGAAGAAGCCTGGAGGATAGCAAACACAACAAAGGCAATTTGGAGAGTCACAGAAAGACCGCAAAAAGAAACACAACTTCTGACTATCCATCTCCTAACCTGTGGAAAACACTGCCAGTATTTCTAATAATTCCAAAGTTTTCAGTACCCGGAATTCAAAATCGGTCAAGTCCAATAAGCCCAGAGGAAGCAGGCATGGCAATTTATCACCAGTGCCCTGGCTTTCAAAGGAAGTCCACGAGAGCCAAGGCAAACCGGCAGTGCACTTGCTCCTGCTGTTGAGACCACCAAACCTATCTTGGGGCATATATACATGGCAACATGCAGCAAGTCAATGCACTAATCAACTGCGGTGCAATGAGAATCTTTATTTTGTTGAGCCTACTCAGGAAACTCGACCTGCTACACGAACCAGCTTTCACCACCACCCTGGCCATGTGATAATGCCTACAAAGGAGAGCCGAAAGGCAAGGCTCATGGTGCAGTATTCTGAACACTGTAAGCTGGTTGACGAATCGGAAGTTGTGGTAGCTGCTATGAACGCATATGACCTAGTCTTGGCCTTGCCATGGTTAAAGGCAAGACACCGAGAAATTGAATGGAGCAAAAGTCAATTGACAGCCCTATGAGTGCTGAATGGACCGCAATGGGCGGAGATTCCAGAAGCAGATCACATAAGTCCTCTGCTGGCATGCGGTGAGGTAACCAAAAATGGTGAGCCTGCTCTGTGTACACAACTACTCGGGGCTACCACATTCGATCATCTCTGATCTAGTCCGGAAGTGGTCAAGGCATTCATCATATGACTTGGACAATGTCAAGGGTTGCTGGGAGAGTCACTGGAAGGCATCACTGACAGTGATAGCAACCCCAGGATACTGAATGCATGAGCAGGAGCAGTGGTGGTGGTTGCGGCAGAAGAGTAACACAGTGGCAGTGCTTGAATGACTGTTACCGGCTCGCCGAGTCATGACAGGAGAAACTGGTCATTGGGGGTGGTCTATGGTGACAAACTGTCCCATTCTGCTATCCCAGGACCCTTACCCATCTCCACTCCACCAAAGCATGCTACAATGCAGAGTGCATATAAGGCTAACAAGAATTGGAACAGATATAGTTAACGTGGAGATGATAACAGATGATGGGGGTCGCATCCCAGCACAATATCAAGATTTCACCATATCAAGAGTTCATTGAAGTTGTATCTCTATCAGATACAAGGACTATGTGAACGTATTCAGCAAAGATTTGGCAGAGACTTGCAACTGCACCATATCAGCAAAATGTATTTTAGTCACTGGGAGCCTCCAGGAGTGTTGGAGAAGATGTGGAGTGTGGACTTGGATGCGTCAATGGCAGGAGAGTATCAGATGCTAGGATGGCATTCTGGCCGACCTTCGGAGTCACTGGCATCTCTGATGACAGGTACAGGAGTACCATAGGAGTTGTTGTGATAAGTTTGGGAACACCTTGAAGCGCTGGAGAGAACGTTTGGAGCGCCGGCAACAAGCCTAGGAGCGCCGAGGACAAGCCTGGAAGCACCTGGGACCGCCAACGACAAGCCTGGGAGTACCTGGAACCACGAATGACAAGCATGGGAGCCCCGGTGACAAGTTTGGGAGCACCTCGAATCACAGTAGAACAGACTGGGAACAACAACTTCTTCTTCTTGGGGAACGCTGCTGGTGCGCCTGGAAATCCTAGCTACCATTCATCGGTCAACGATGTTTAACACTCATGTATTCAGTTTGTATTGTGATCTATGTATCTATATAGCTACCCATCTACACACGGTATATCTGGAGTGGCTGCAGGCGGCGCCTGAGAGCAATTCGAGGTGCGCGTGAAAATGATGATCAACTGAACTGCGAGATACACTCCACCGCAGTGATCGAGCGAGTTTCCAGATGAACTTGGCAGCCATTATCGTGCGCACTTGGAGGCCGCCATTCAGTGAGTTTGGAGTATCACTTGGAGGCTGTGAGCGAGCGAGTTTGGAGATGCACTTGGAGGCCATGGTCAGGCGATCTTGCAGGCTGTGATTGAGATTGTCTAGAGATACACCTGGACGCCATAACCAACCGGGTTTGGAGATACAGTCGGAGGCCCTGATCCCGCGAACTTTGTGGCGGTGATCGTGCAAGTTTGGAGGAACACTTCGAGGCCATAATCGTGCGAGTTTGGTGATGCACTTGGCGGCCATGATTGAGCGACTTTGGAGATACACTCTGAGGCCATGATCGAGCGACCTTGGATGGGTACTTGGCGGCGGTCAATGGACCGCTCACAGGGTGGTGAGACCCGATTCGTCAGTTCGTCGACTCGCAACCATGGGAATGTGCCATGGTGACTTTACGTTTGAGCTCTCATGGGGAGCTTGCTGATGGCGGTCGATCATGTAGGGAGGCAGGCGGGAAGCTGAAGGCTAACACAGGGGTCAACTCGTAATTATGAGAATGATGGGAAGACAAACAATCTTGGGTGGATGCTGTACTCGGTGTATGCTTTACTCAGTGTCAATGCATTATCATTTCATTGAGAGATGGAGGGGGATGACTTAACTTTATGTTCTACGATGATGGTAGAGTTGTGGATGCCAAAAAGCGACATGGGGGATAAAGATGAGAATGAGGTGGAGAATCCGAGCGGATAGGGGGAATCAGCGGTACAACGTTCCTCATTGGGTTGCGGAGACCTCGTGTCGGTGTGATTACACGTCGAATCATGACTCGGACATGTTGCATCAGGAATGGTAAATTGACACGCATATGAAATTCTCTTAAGACCCAGATTCTCATGATGATTTGTCCCATCTCGTCTCATCTCTTTGTCTCTCGTCCTCCTCTCTACCATCACCTAAGAACACAAAGTGAAGTCATCCCTCTCTATCTCTCCATGCCATGATCAGGAGTTAACACCGAGTACAGCATACACCAAGTATATCATACACTGAGTACAGCATACACTGAGTACAGTATACACCGAGTACAGCATACACCGAGTACAGCATACACCGAGTACAGCATACACCGAGTACAGCATACACTGAGTACTGCATACACTGGGTACTGAATCATCCCATAATTGACTGTCTTCCCACTCCCAGCCAGTCTCTCATCTCTCGGCAGGCCATGATGTACTCAATTCTCTACATTCCCACATGTACGAGTCAACCAATGAATAGAGTCTGAGCTCCCGTCGCGCCTCCCCCCCGAACTACCGCCACCAGATTGACCGGCTCCAAGTGCTACTCCAAACTTCCTCGAACATGGCCTCCCAGTGCATCTCCAAACTCGCTCGATCACAGTCTCCAAGTGTAAGTTCAAATTCTCCCCATCACAGCCTCCCAGTGAATCTCCAAACTCGCACAATCACGGCCTCCAAGTGTATCTCCAAACTCGCTCAATTATGCCGTCCATGTGCATCTCCAAACTCGCTCGATCTCAGCCTCCAAGTGTATCTCCAAGCTCGCCCATTTATGGCCTCCAACTGAGTCTCCGAGCTCGCACAATTATCGCCTCCAAGTTGACACGATCACGGCCTCCAAGTGCATCTCAAAACTGGCTCAATAACGGTGTCGGAGTGCATTTCCAAACATGCTGAATGACAGTCTCCACATGTATCTCCAGACCTGCAGGATTACGGCCTCCAAGTGCATCTCCCAACACGGTCGATCACGGCCTCGAAGTGCATCTGTAAGTTCACTCGATCACGATGTGGTGAAATGGTGGAGCTAGCAGGCAGACAGCCTATCATCAACATTCCACCGCACCTCGCAACGCATCCGAAGGGCATTCTTGAGAAACAGCAGTTCTGGCTAGAGCAGTGTAAGTAGAGGGTGAGAGGATAAGAATGGATACCTGGCCATGATGAACCACACAAATTGCGTGGATCTATGAACGCTGGGCAAGAGTCCGTGAAGAACCAGACAAAGTGCGTGGATCTATGAATGCTCAACAAGAGTGTGTGGGACCAGGAGCTGTGAAAAATAGAGTGTGAATTTCGTAAAATACGATGATGTCTATCTACCCCGGAGTGTCCCAATTATCTACTCCCTCTCGCTCAGTCCATCTCCATTATCCCTCTAACTCCATACGAAGACATAAAGAGAGACCTAGATAATACATGCCATATTATGATGTAGGGAATCTTGTGACTGTAACTGACAAATATGATAAACGCAATGCTTTGTGCTTGTGGAACTCTAAGAACCACTGCTGTGAGAATATAGCACCAAGTCTCCCGCAGAGCTTGCGGAGAGGTCTCAGCTGCTGTCGAAGTCTCCCGCAGACGTGCGCTGAGGTCTCAGTAGCTCCATAAGTTGATCCTCCTAATTATCAATCTCGTAGCATCCTGAATGCACCTCCATCACTGCAGGCGCTTTCAGGAGCACCTGAGAATGCTCTTGCAGAGTCTGAGAGCATAATGCAAAGCTCTAGGGGGGCCGGGGAGCATCGGGAAGTACTTAGATGCACTGGTGACCAAAACCATAGTATCTGAGAGGTTAGTGTGTGGCTTCCGGACCCATTTATGTTTTGCGGATGCAGCCAATTGACCACGCGATGGATCGGAGACCCAACTACAAACTACCATACGGGCAGATCTACACCATGTCAGAAGTCAAGTTGAAAACTCTCAAAACCTACATTGAAACCAATGTAACCAATGGAGTCATCCAGCAATCATTGCCTGTGGCAGCACTGACGCTAGTTGCAACGAAGCATGACTGTGGACTGTGGCTGTGTGTGGACTACTCAGCTCGCAATTAATCTCTGCTGAAGAACCGATATCCTTTCCCACTGATCTCGGAGAGGCTCGAAAGGACCTCAGGAATGCCCATCTCATAATCAGAATTGAGGAAGCTGATGTGTACAAAATCGACTTTTGCACCCGGTACGGCCTTGTCAAGTACTGAGTCATGCCATTTGGGTTGACAAACGCACCAGCTATCATACTACCAAGCTAACATACATATTAGAGGAGATAGGTCATCGGTAGAGCTATGACCATCAAAGTGAGGGCTGACCATACCAGAACCGAAATTCTCACATATGATGACCCTACCGGAGGAGCCGGATTGATCAACCAGATTGCACCCAACGACAGAACAGTCCAGCCGGATCCAGAGAGTAGGGATATGCTTACCTAGAGAGGAATTGACATACGCACCAAGCATCCGGACGATAATAAGCCACCCTAAAGAATTCATGACCGCAGCCAGAAGTCAGAGACGACCAGAACAACCCAAGCGAAGTCAAATAGGACAAAAAGATATTGACAGGTCAAAGCGAAGCAGGTCAAAACACAAAGCAAGTGAAAACACAAAGCAAGTCGAAACACAAAGCAAGTCAACAAATGAAGCTATTCCAAACACAAATCAAGTCCACAAATGAAGCAATTTGAAACACAAACCAAGTCGAAACACAAACCAAGTCAAAACACAAACCAAGTCAAAACACAAACCAAGTCAAAACACAAACCAAGTCAAAATCCAAACCAAGTAGAAACATACACCATGTCGAAACCCAAACTATGTCGAAACACAAACCATGTCAAAACAGAAACCATATCGAAACACAAACCATGTCGAAACACAAACCATGTCGAAACACAAACCATGTTGAAACACAATCCATGTCGAAACACAAACCATGTCGAAACACAAACCATGTCGAAACACAAACCATGTCGAAACACAAACCATGTCGAAACACAAACCATGTCGAAACAC
>Ga0307512_10007126_pt1 | contig 11131 bp, 7 predicted proteins | sample 14_EM_MG_FD_200267 | JGI IMG/M metagenome (GOLD analysis project Ga0307512, IMG submission 200267) | Populus trichocarpa ectomycorrhiza microbial communities from riparian zone in the Pacific Northwest, United States - 14_EM | ecosystem: Host-associated > Plants > Roots > Unclassified | place... | reverse complement strand
GAATACATTATGACCCATCTTCTTTGCATCTCTCGTGTGTACGTGAAATCATCGCCAGCATGTGATAAACCAAATGCACGTAACTAATTGCCGGGACCGACGACCCTAAACGCTGACGAGACGAGATATGTCGGGATTTTGTGAGTGATATGTCATGATATTTCAGGCATAAGAACTATTGCAAAGTAGAAGTGTCATCACGACTTACTTGCTACCAGCTCTACGTAACATACACCGCCCACAAAGTATAAACCAGTGACACCGGCCGATACATCTTAACTACTGCCAGTTTTCGTTGCTCAGACAGGGATTGTCTTGTATCCTAAGCTCCGGACGATGGGAGAGTGGATGGGATAGGCGTAACCAGAGACAACATATGTTCCGACTGAACCGCGAAGAAATACACTTCGCGAATAAGTTGACTGCTTCGCGAATAAGCCGGCTGCTTCCTGAATAAGTTAACTTTATGTACCTGCCAGCTGAAGCCAGAAGCAGTGCCCCACCAGCCGACTGGTCCTGAGAGCAGCCCACTGTATGTTAAAGTAGAGAGCTTTATCACCCAGTCAACTGTACTGTGGTGCAGTCGCGGTGCTGCACCAACTTGCAGCTAACAATCTCTTAGACCATACGCTCCCAAGTACGATCCTGCGGGTACTCGATTGTATACTCCCACCCCGCTCGACCGCACACCCCCAAGTATACTCTCAAGAATTGATCTTGAGTGCAGGTTATCAAGTATTAAGCGCGCTTGGATACAGAGACTCGGCAGGCAGGGTGTGGCATGTGGGGTATGGTGGGTGGCCAAAATCATGACGTCGGTCAATTTCACAATGTAAATCTTATCTTGTTAGACACGATCAGCATCGCATCATGACAAGATCTCACGACATTTCCTAGCTATAGTGCTGATAATTTTAGCTACCTCTTCTTCAAGAATGGCGTACAATTGATCTTGGGGAGAGCAGATCTCCAACCCAGTTTTTCTAACGGAATCTGCAGCCCGATTCCCACCTATTTTAGATGTATGCATATGTACCTGGGGCAGCTCATGCTGTACGATGGTGATAGTGATGATGATGGTGATGATGATGGCGATGGTGGCGGTGATGGTGGCGGTGATGGTGATAGTCACGGTACCGGCCATATTTCATTCTGTCTCAGTCATTTCACGGAAAGAAACCCGCGGTCCGCGCTTTTGACTGAATGGGTTCCCCGGAAATCATTCATTACGACGGTGAGGGGACGGCCCTCCGGCCCGGAAGTGGGAAAGATGTGCGGGGTGCCTGATACTGGTAATGAAGGATCATTTTTTTCCGCCGTCATAATAACGATATGGTATAAATGGAAGGTATCGTGTGAGGTAGCGCGGGGATGCCGGATTCCTACCCGCCATGATCACCGGGTGTGGAAGGACTCGTATCATTCATATAACGGAAGCAAGGCCATGACCCCTACTCCGGCTTTCCTGAAGATCGGTGCACGGGGGCGGAGCGATATTTTGACTCGAAGTGTGAATACTCAAGAACAGTTTTGCCGATGACAAGGTATAAAAGATGGCCACTATCCACCATCCAAACAGCACTCATAACATCAACAAAAAAAACAACCCTCTGCCTACTATCTCCTCTCTTCATGCTTTGCACTGCTCTCTCACGGATTGCATGACAGTCTTTACTGCCGATACCCTCGTCCCCGTGTCTCTCATTCAGAATGGTTCGTCACCCTTAAACAACTGACTCCAACAGCTAGTTACTGACATATTTGGGGGTATATACAGCCGAAGCCGTGCTTCCTTGCATAAGTGCATAGGGAAGGAGTGAGGTCAGTAAAGTGTTCGGTAACGAATTTGTTCCTGTTTATTCACGTTTTCGCAGCTTTTGCTGGGCGTTTGGAGGAGCGTGGGCTGAGGACGGGATCTAAAATTTGACAATTAATATCTCATCCCTCCCGCTGTGATTGGTGTACGTGAAACGAGTACCGACAGTGACTTTTCATCCGCGTCTAGATTCCCGCCCTCCAATGAGGCCTATTTTAATATTTCTGCCCTCCAGGTCGGTACTCCTGATTCGGTTGGCCGAGTCGGTGTTAGCCCAGACACCTCGGTGGACACGAAGCTGGTGATGCGTTGCCTTGTACTCGCGACAGGAATTTAGAATAACATCGCCAAAAGATACTTGATCTAGTAAATTTTGATTCCACGTTGAATAGCGAATGTCTATATTCGTTGTGGTAAGGTAGGTTGGGGATGTTGACACGTATACACGGAGGTGGTGGGAAAACTGTCTGTTGTCTAATCTGAAGTCTAAAGGAAAAGATAGGAGAAAGCTAATAAAGGCCATGAAGCTCACAATGCTATACTAAGAAAGGAAAGCAATGTAACTGCCAAGCAACCACACGATAACCGTTGATGATCCTGTGCGAAAGCCCATATCTCCGTCAATTGGGGATATGCTTTGTGGTCGGGAATGGTCCCTTTTAGGTTGCTTTTGCTGTAGTTGCCCGGACCGTTGACGCCGGGATGCGATAAGTACAAAAGCTCAAAAATTAGAAAGCGACATGCCGACAACCACAACGCCCATAAGCCTTGCAACGACCACCTAATAGACAGTCAAAGCGGGATACGATGGAATGCATAAAGACTAGCGAATAAATTATAGCAATCAGCCCAGATTTGAACAAATCGAAAAAAAGGGTGAAAATGCATGATGTAACATCCCGCCTTCTCAGCTCTCTTATGTCAGAAGTATCAGTAGATGTATAGTGGTGCCTATTAATTTTAGGTTTTACAGCTTAAATATGTTCCAACATAACGCCAAGAAATCTGCTTTGTCAAGAGGTCGACTAAAGTTTAAATAAGTCAACTATTTGACTAGCAAGTTGCCTTATTTATCAATAAGGTAACTTGTAGATAAGGCGACTTATTGACAAAATCAGCCGACTGGACTGCAAAGCGTGCAACTTTACAAATTAATCAACATATGGGAATATCATTTCCCGACTACATAGAGGTTTCAAGTGCCTAGGCAACAATATGTCACCGAGGGAGCTGTGGCAATGTTGTAGCGCAGAGCGTGCGGACGAGACATGAACGGGGAAGTAGTTATAATTAGGGCCCCTCAGAATGATATACTTGATCCCCAAGTCGGCTTATTTGTTAGGAGGTCCATTTTATAGGCAAGTTGACTGGCGGCGGCTGGTGTGCACAGTTGACTGCTTGACAAACAAGTCAACTTATTTACAAAGCCGCCTATTTAACATATAAGTTAGAACATATAGTTACCACACATTTCTTGTACTGATGCTACTCACTAGCTCGAGACTAAGAAACAACCCCATTTGTCTAACTGGAAGATACATCACCGGACTATAAGGAATGAATGAATATTCTGGAGCATTACTTCAGCAGTACAGTGAGTGTACTTGTGGATACTAATCATGCTGATGTTGAGCTGCATAAAATCACTTTGTTGAGAAACAGGAACATTTTGAAATCAAAGTTTGCCACCATGGGATACATATGGCAATGAATTATTCTTTAGATACCACCATTTAACAACATCTGCTATTGTGTTAGGGATCGCCCGCTTCAAACATAATCTTTCATATGGCGCAGTAGTTGTCGCCAGGTTTCCCAAAAGTCCATCCCGGGTGGCTGGTTGTCTACCTGACCCCGGACTACGATTTGCCGGGCTGAGGGTTTTTGGACAAGGGGACAATGTAAGCCGAGCTGTTGCATAAATAGATCCTAGCCCTCGTACATTGTATTCATATGGGTTGACGGTGTTCAGCCGTCTCTATACATGGATGAGTACATACGTATTCGTACATGGACTATTGCATGATAGGTCTCTGCCATCTTATGGCCGGAGATCACTCTCGTATGGCCGGAGGTGAGTCTCGTATGACCGGAGATTGCTGTCGGCCTGAAGGGACTATACATAGATGTGTACGCACGCATTCACACTTGTACTCTCATATATATATGACCTTGTGGCCCTTTTAGATAATATACAATCAAGCTTCTCTAGCATCACTATGTCAACAGGTTATGAGCCCGGTGCCCGCTACAATTTTTACTTTGCATACTCTATCTATATCTTATAATCAAAAGCCTAAAAAACTATCAAACCACCTATGACCATCCCTGTTTGTTACCATAGCAACAGCTGCATAAACATGCAATAACTCAACACCATTACCACCTTCTTCTCACATCTACCACCTCGGTATATATGCCATACCTACAAATGTGTTCCAGAACTGTCACAATGACATACTTAAGCCTACCCTAATTGCATCTATATAACTCCTTGTAATGAGCATTGATGTACCAACTGGTCATATATGATGTCCAGTATCGCAGATAGTATACACAAGTCAATACTGCACACAACTCTCTACAAGCAGGTGTCCTCACCACTACATCAAAATGTGCCTTCATCATGATACTCACACTGATAACTACAAATGTACCTACCACGATTCCCTTACTGACAATTAACAAATTCCCTTGATATAGAAGCCAGAGGAAATGTATGAATACCCACTCACCATACCCTCACAACTACACTTACTACTGTATCCAAGTATACATCTAGGTACACCATCAAGTATACTTATGGCTACATCGTCAACTACAATTGCCAAGTACTCATACACCGGTCTGCAACAACCAAGTGTATATCAGAAAGAAGAATTAGAAAGCAAGAAAGCTGAAGCATCAGAGAAAGCCAGAACCAGAGTGCAAGAAAGAGTAGTACGATACTAAAGAACCACTCACCACAGGAGATTACATTTCGCCTATAACTATACCAATTAGACAGTCTCCATCAATACACACTCTCTGCTGAACCTATAATATTCACTTCTGAATCTTTCAATTGGAACGTACATATCCACACACCACCAAACCCCTATAATACACTCTCCACTGCATGTACAAGAGTACTTCCAGTACTGTACTGCCAGGCATATAACTCATATAAACTGTGACATCTGGAATAATCATGGGCAGAAACTGTAACAGGCAGGATCTGATGATTGTGATATCTGACACACTGATGTGATATTGGTAAACTGGGACCCAGGCACTTGAAGTTCTTATCCAGGAATCAATGAAGGCAACAGTTGATGCTGGTTCAACGCTGTCTATTGCTATGCTACACCAGGGAATTTGTAAAGAAAGAACAAAAGGAAATCATCGAATGCCAAACAACCTCTGATTAAATACATATCTTCTGCCACTCGTGAACCATTTCTCATACTCTGATGTACCATTTGAATCTTCCCTCATGGTGTTATACCTTTGGTAATACAGTTATACTGCTGGCAATACATAGGATCACTCAATGATCCATACATATATACATGATCTGGCATCACATATAATCACTCGAATATCCATACTGGATCTACCTGCTGGATTTGTTCACAGGTTACATATATTTCCGATTACCCATCATTCGAATCAAAGGATCCACAACAACATCTAAGTGAAGTGGAAACAGGATGTGTATCGTCTGTGGATCAGTAATGGTTGCAAGGTTTCTATTTCCTTGATGGGTACTCCATATTGGCAGGGAACATCATTCCCAGTTGCTGAACAAAAAACTATTTTCTGATGCTGCTATGGTTCATTCCTGATCAGATGATGTGTCATCAATCTCAGACAACCATGGCATCTCAAAAGATGCAAAGTAATATGTAAGATAAGATATAATCCAACGCTCGATTTATGGCAGTCCAGTCAACCAAGTGGAAATATATGGCTGAACCCTGATTTCGATTACACTTTGTTCGTCAGGGGAAAAGATATCTGTGATTTATAACACCTGAGTGGCCCGGGATACTCTCTGATCAATATATGCCAAAATAGGGCCTCTATTACCGAGAACTGTACATCTGGCTCCATTCAAGCATAGTCAAATTACGGGTTCTGTTGTTTGCCTTGATTGTGAATGCATTATTCACCCAGTGTGTATATGAGAGGGCACCCTAACTGGCTTGGTCACATCAACATATTTGTTGATAATTGGCTTTAGATAAGCTGGTATCCATACATGGTATCGCCAATGGCATTTATGTTACAATATACACACATTATCCAGATGACTTAGTTGATACTCTTGTGAGTTAGAATTCAACTTTCAATGGTATAGGCACCACAGGATGAGGGAGTTACACAAGTAAACCCAAAGCACAGTTTTGCAGTCTTAGGATTGTGAAAGAAGTGGATCGTCTGATATATGATCAGCGATACCGATATAGAGGCTGGACATCGATTACTTACTCTCTGGAATGAGATCAATGTACAGATGCCAATTCACCTTCTCGACCTGGAGGTTGACCCTTACCTTCATTCCCATCTATTATCCATTAGTTCTGCATTAAAGTCAACAAAGATACGTGTACCAGTATTCAAAACTGGCCGGGCTGGGCCGGGACTGACATCTTGAGGGCTGGCTTGCAGGCTGTATAGTCAGCCCAGCCGGCCACCCTTGGTGGGGTCTATTTGGGCTGAATCCTGCCCAGACTGTAGGCCCAACAGGCTGAGTGCTCGTTTGTGACTCATGTCAACAGGTGGCATCTAAAGATTGAAACTCATAGAGCCGTGATATCATTACTGGCTATGCTTTACATTCGAGGAACCAAATACACACTAAAGAAGAATACTTTGACAAGATGAATTGTCCAGTAAAGCCCTGGTTTTTAAGAAATAAGCTGTGGGGTAGTGGGGACCATAAAATCCCCAGAAGCAAACAAAACATGTATACCATTCGATCCTAACCTCCAAGCCTTATCTCAAACCACATCAGGCTGTTGTTTCAATGCCCTAAGCGCCTCCTCCAACTTCCTGACCTCACTTCACTCCATAATTCCCACTTTCTCCCAAGACTTCATGCATTCAACTGTACAAATTATGTCATCTCCCAAGCAATTGCGGCGATCTGACATAAGTTGATTCAAACTACTGAACACCCTTTCAACATCAGCAGACATGGCAGGTATACAATGAATCGAAGGAGCCATCCTAGCGAGTTGGGACCACCGAGCAGCATTCAGGCGAATATGCCAGAACGTAATGTGGTTTCAAATTTCGTCTGCTGCTGGTAAATCTAGAGACAGTTGTCGCTGATCAGTATTGTGGCTAACACTGCTTTGCCTGGCCTGTTTCTGTTTCCAGAGATCGAGAGAAGCACTAAGTAACAATAAAGCAGGCAGGGCTACTAAATCTGTTGAAGCAGAGCTTTGGTAAAATACCTCCCATAGATTCTCAATTTTTGTATAAGCTGCTATGATCATTGCTGGCTGATCTTTCCATGCATTCTTGCAATACTAGTATTTCATCTCTATTTGTACCGCCACCACAGTAAGCATGGCTCGGGCAAGGTCGGTTAGCATATAGTACTTGTTGAGAATCACCCAGGCATTGTTGATTGAAGTGAGAATGTGGTGAATGTATGTCTCTCCATTATGGTAACATACTTTTGCCTTGCCTAAATAATGTAGAAGCTTATCCATGGCAGGTAGAACATCTGCTATGAATCCATTTGGTCTGTTGTTTGCTGTACTGTTGCCTTCAAGATGCTGGGTCCAGTATTCAATTGGTTCTAGCACCTCATATAGTATCATCAAGTCATCCCAGTCATCCACGGTGAGTTCGTCAATAGTGTTAGCAACGGGTCCGGGTAGTCCGCCAGCGGTCCGGGTTTTGACAGGCGGTTCGGTTCAGTTCGGTTCTAGAACTGGCCAAAAACCTGACCCGCGTTGTCTTGGCGGGTTTGTTACCCGGACCGGACATAAACCCGCGGTTTTTTGGCCTGGTTGGAACCGGACCGTGGTTCCATTTTGCGGTTCCTACTACTTTGGCCACACTTTGGCTCCAATTAAGTATTTGAGTTTTGATCGTATCGTGACATGATCAGTATACAGATTGGGCAGTTCTCGCCGCTCTTTCACCTCCAGCTTTCAGAATTACGATCTGACTGATATTTGTTGATTGGCTATTAAATAAGTGTCAATTTTAAGCCAAATTCGCCGGTTTTCAAAAGCGACAAAACGAATATTGGTCGGATCACAAATCTGAGAGTGGGAGGTGAAAGAGCGGATAGAACTGCACAATCTACGTACTGATCATGTCGTGATACGATTAGAACTCAAATACTTAATTGGAGCGAAAGTGGTGATGTTGAAATGCCGGGTTTTTGGTGGAAAACCCGGCCCAATTGCAACGGTCCGGGTTTTCGTGTGGTAAAGCCCGTTGCAACGGTTCGGTTCCGGTTCCAACCCTAACCCGGAACCGTTCTAGCGGTTTGGAACCGTTGCTAACACTATTCGTCCATCATTGCCATCTCCGGGTCATTCTCATCGATAGTATCCTGGGCCAAGATTCTTAGGCTACACTTTTACTTCTCCTATTGCTCTTCTCGAATGGCAATATACATACATTCCTCCAATGGCTCACCTAGTAGAAATTCCCTTTCAAGACCATGAACATCCCCATGCCAGTGTATAACATTTCCAACAAGGGGGAGGAAAACTGGGGAATTTGGCAGCAGATGTTGTACCTGTTCCTCAAAACGGTCCCTTCTCTATGGTGAACAAAGGATCCAGGTAAATATGTTGTGAAGTCTACCTAATGCCCTGTGTTTTCTCCAGTGTCATAATTTCTTTCCCAGCTGTTCCTCTGCCTCACCATCTGCATGTTCAATTTCCTTTTCAAAAGCCTCTGAGCCTGTACCCCACAAGAATCCTTTAACCACAAGATTGATAATATGTCCAAAGTAGCATATTTGTAAACTTATAGGGTCGAATGCAATGTCTTCTACTTCAAAATAGGTGGCCAACTCACGAAGAGCCACATCATTGTTAGTCGCATTGTCTGTGGTGAAGTAACCAACTTTGTGAATATGATTATACTGTTGAAGCACCTCCCAGGTTACTGCTTCCTGATTGAGACCAGTATGAGAACCCTTGAATCACTCCATACCGAGTAGTGCTATCTTGAGATTCCTGCCATTCTTGATCCAATGGCCAATATGTGCAAAAAATACTCGATTGCTAGGAGAGGACCACAGATTAAAGCTGAAATGGACTGGAAAGCTCGATTCCCTGAACTGTTGGGAAACTGCCGTATAGGCAACATTGTAGGCAGAGAGAATGCAGTGTTTGATTATAATTCCGGTGGCAGGAAGACCATCACTGTTAGGGGTTCTCTCCTGACAGTGAGTGGTTCCGCACCACGTTAGTGAAATCCTTTAGCGGGGGTTTTGCTAGTCACATCTCGATTGGATAAGCCAATGGGCTTAGCGGAGTCATTGAATGCGAATTGCTGCGGCAGCTGATTTGACGATGCAGCAACAGCCAGGTACATCCCGTTGTGCTAGTTGTTTCCAACCAGATTCACTCTTAGATACTATGCGGTAGTACACAGTACACGGCAGTCGCGGGACAAAGAGCTCTGCGGTTTCCTTAATTGGATGCGCGGCACACTCGGGTTAATGAACACCTATACGCAAATGACTGAGGGAATATGGCGTTGGCAAACAGCCAAAAGCGGACATCCGGCATTGAGTTGAGGAGGTGGTTCTGCAATGATTAATCGTGGGGGCTTCGCCTCTAGATTAACGCGCATAAGTTCTACATTGGCATAGCATTGATTTTTCAACATAAGACTATGAACTACCGGAGATGATATCAAAGGAGAGACGTGGCGCCATGGGGCACGTTCCAACTACCGACTACGACCTATTGGTGCGAGATGTCAAAGTTGAAGTTATGGTCTGATTCTGAGATTAGAGATAGCCATGCATGGACACGTTGACTTTGCGGAATACAGGTTCATGTCCGATACGTGCCTGCAAGTAAGACACAAGGGTATCTAATGGGCAAACAAATAAGTCCCGCAGATATGTGGCTATGACATAACGAGGATCATAGTTCCAGTGGGGAATGGTTATTACCGTGAGGCCCAGGGACTATAAAGAGATCACATTGTTCAGATAATGAAGAAGACAAGCTCGAACAGCTAGAGAAACATCAATACCTACCAGCGGAGAAATATCCTTATTTATTATTGCGTTTTTATGATACCTATACCTATTACATATATACCTAGAATCTATTAGCTTTGTGTAGCGGCAGCCCCGCACATTAGTTTCTGATGTACTTTGAATGACGATTACCTTTGAGAACGATAACGACATTATTGTATACACCTTCGAGAAGATCATCTCTTACACTAGAAGCAACCAGCGAATCTTTGCGGCGCAGTGTGTCTGGTGGCTAGCTTCGATTATCGGATTAGAGCAGGGACTGGTTAATTACATCGATAATTTACCATCAAGACTTAACGTAACGATCATCCCGGAGAAGGGTACAAGTGTAGGAAGAACTGTTTCCCCGATTCCTAGGGATATCCAGGAAGATCAGAGACAGGATCAGATTCTCAAGGAGTGCGAGGAATTTTTACGAGACTCCAGGAAACAGCAAGAAGTTACGAACCTGAAGGCATCCGGAACAAACAAGTCGGGTTGAATTGATCCTTTGAAAGCCACTAAAGATTCCTTACGAGTTTCAACAAAGACTTTAAGGAAAATGGATCGATCTGAGAAGAAGCGAGTAATACTAGAGGAAGCGTATCCTAAAACAGTTAGGATTGATAAAACCGAGATTCAAAGACGAAGAGAAGCAGGCGAGTGCTACCGTTGCGCCTGGCCCTCTGATAGGAAAGGGGCACATCGAGTCAAGGATTGCATATGACCAATTAAGCTGGATAAGGGAACAGCGAACTATCCTAAGGCAAAGACTTATCAGAAGATAAAACAAAGTCAACAGCAACCCACAGTTGAGGAAGATAGTTCCGATAGTCATCAGCAAAAAACATTTCCGTCCAGGCGGAATGGCTCCGTCACAGTGGACGCGCTCCATCAGAGCCGTCAGAGACACCCCGGTGGCGGATTACTCCGCGCTCGGCGTCAATACCACGCGTCGCGTTGCACAGCTCCCTCCGATCGCAGTTGCGCCGTTTCTTCCTCAGACTCTGGAAGAGCATTCTTAGATGCTCCTGAAAGCACCTGCAGTTATGGATGTGCATTCAGGACGCTACGAGATTTGACTATTAGGATAGTCA
>Ga0307512_10007125_pt1 | contig 11132 bp, 11 predicted proteins | sample 14_EM_MG_FD_200267 | JGI IMG/M metagenome (GOLD analysis project Ga0307512, IMG submission 200267) | Populus trichocarpa ectomycorrhiza microbial communities from riparian zone in the Pacific Northwest, United States - 14_EM | ecosystem: Host-associated > Plants > Roots > Unclassified | place... | reverse complement strand
GGGTTAGTGGTGCATAGTCAACGTTCTTCGGAGCGGGTTCAATAGATTTTACTTCACTGGAGACAACCGTCGGTGGTGACCGAGAAGTCCTGGGCAGCGTGGGTTGGCTGTTCGGGTTAGGATAATGCCCCTGCCTGGGTGCCCAACGGTGACAGGCAAGACGCGGAGCACGCGTTTGAGAAAATGAAAACTGTACAGTGCTCTGAAGCTCGACAAAGGGTCGGAATAAGGGGCCTCGTGACTGGTCTGGTGACTCGCGGGTGTTGCCGTCGAACGGCCCGTGATCAGCCGGATTCGGCGCTGACCGACGACACGTCCAAGCCTGCGGTTCCCTCAACTTCCCTGTCCTTGTCCTTGTCCTTGTCAATGATTTGATGACATCTTTACGTCTTCACCTCCGCACTCAACTTGGGCTACTGTATAATCGCCGTTCTACGTCTGTTCATTCCCCCATGGCGCGCCCTGGACTGGTGACGGGGCCAATCTCTAAAAGCACACCAATCGGTCTTTAAGGTCGATTACCGTCCAGGCCGTGGGTGCGCTGGGATTACTCCTGAAAACCGTGCTACCCAATTTTGTGGAACTGCGTTATCTGTTTTGGCCATATTTGACCCTTCAAAGCTTCGCTTTGGTGCCAGCTTACTAAGCAATCCTCTATGAGGAGCCTTAAGAAGGAACATAGGCCATAGTCTCTTTGTCCTCCGCTACTTTGCCCGTGACTCATGCCTGATGTCATTGACAAGCGTGCGTCCCTACCTGGTGCCGTCAACGGTGATTCGTTATAAGTAAATGCCGAGAGACTTGGCACCCCTCTCTGGTCTCTCTCTTCGTCATGCCCTCCATCCACATACCTCCACAAAGCGCTAGTAGTCCTTCAGAGTCCGAGCGTAGATTACCAATTGCCACTCTTTTTCGCAGGACCTCTTCCCCGCCTCCATATACTCTGACCGAGCAACATATTGCGCAGGCTAGCATAGACTCGGGCGCAATGATGCGGGTAAACGCCCAAGTCCATCATGCTTCATTCTTTCCTACGGTTCCTTCCGACACTGTGCATCATCAATACAACTTGAAGTCCCGTGGGAGGGACTATGCCCTCATTACCGTGGCGAGTCATGCACCGAACGTCCAGGATTCTCCTCTGCTATATTTCGCAGAAGAACTGAAGGGATTCGTGGCATTGTCTCTCAATGACCTGCGTGATGTGCAGAGCGTGGACGTCGTGGTGAGTCAGTTTCCCAAGTGGTGTAATCGCGACTAAGCCTAGCACCCGCAGTTGCTGATGTTCGATCTCGACCCCATGGTCCCGTCATACGAAGCGAAGAGCAAACTACTACCACAGTCACACCAAGTCGATAATTCCCTTATCTCAAACGATCAATTTTTCTGGCCATTTTCCATCCCGTCCCCTACTACTTCGGCGCCTTCCTCAAGCGCCTTTTCACATGCTGAGCCATCGCTCAGACACCAATCCTCTAATGGCCACGGCGCTGACAACGACCGAAAATTTCAGCTCATTGTTACAATCTATCGTCGCAGGCGTCTTAATTCGAATGTCGTGTTCGTGATCACTATCCGCTGCCATGAACGTTCTTTTACCTTATACTTCGGATTTAGAATGAGGCAGAAAATCCATTTTATCCACCGTCCAGACCCCTCGATGCGGCCTTCCCCCACCCCTGTCTCAGTCACTGTCCCAGAGGGTCCCCCTGTGATGCCGTCGTGTAAAGAGCAAAAGTTTCCACTTGCACTATTGAGGGGCGTCATGTTTGGCCAGGCTCCTGTCGAGGTTGAATGCGAGGTGAGCAACAGAGATCAAATCATGATGTCTGTACGACTCAGTCTCCCTTGCAGCTTGTTACACCCGTATGTCATCCCCCTTTATCATTTTTGCGGTGCCTTCGTTCACTTACACATTGTATCCTCAGATTTCTTGCCCTGTAGGCGACATCATCCCTCTTCGTCTCACTCTCACCAGCGAAAATAGGGTCGCACTCGACCTATTGGCTGTGTCCCACGTTATTGATGTACAGCTACATAAAGTCATGGCGTTTGGGGAGCAAGCGGCCACTGTTCGCCCTCTGTCTCTTAGGAATCGGACCGCGTTCCACCGGTCCGATTTAGCCGCAAAGGCTCATTGGCAACGCGATGGCCTTACTAGGGAGCTTCCTCTCGATGATGAGCACCCCCGTCCTCGCTGGCGCGTCAAACTCGACGGAAATCTCCAGCGAGAAACCAACATTGAGGTAACACCGAGCTTCGAAGAGCCAGGCATGGCACTCGTAGTGCGTACGATAGACGTAATTTTCGCTAAGGACTTACGTTGACAGACGGCCTCTTGTAGTACTTTGTGAGCCTCTTCCCATTCCGGTCGACAGATTTCCGGCCTGGGAGCAACCCGAAGAAAGCGCTTGTCATGGGCAAAATTCAGCTCACTGCACCAAGCCGCTCTCAAAGCTGATATGCCACCCGCTTCTGTAGAACTTTTCACATGACCTCACGCTTCTTTTTCCGCTTGCACTTTCCATTTATCGCTGATTCTATGAATTCTATTGTTGACACCATCACACGTAGAAAGTCTTGATACCCCATGTATTCCTGTCCACGTTAGGGGACGCACCTTTTCCGGTTACTTGTCTCAGTTAGCATGTCTTTCGTTCATGATTAAAGGGACTCACAGCCTAAAAACAAACGATATACCGTTGTTTCCGCAGTAAAATAGCCATGGTGAAAGTCCCAAACATTTTCGGATCACTGGAGCGCTACAAAATTTGTCTTGACCAACCGATAGGAACTTAGATGCAGTGAGATAGTTAAACACACAAAGCAACGTCAGATTGCACGCTTGAGTACTCACTAAGGATCTTTCCGTGCACAATTATTCACGCTGCATGTGTTCAAGAAGGAGGTCCATTATCTCCTGGCTGCCTATGGCCGAAGCAACTTGGAATGGAGTTTTGCGGTTCTTGTTCTTGGAATGAACACTTGCGCCGTATTTGAGCAGAAGTCGCATAGCCTCCATTTTTCCGTTCTTCACTGCCAAATGGAGTGAGGTCTCACGCCCGTCGTCCTGTGCGTTTACATCTGCTCTACGTTCCAATAAGAGTAGTATGAGGTCGGGATCACCGAAGACGGATGCGTGATGGAGTGGTGTCCTAGAATCAAAACCCCGTGCGTGAACATTTGCATGGTGCTTGAGCAGAGCTTGCACTGCCGCAAGCTTCCCTCTCATTGCTGCCACATGTAGTGGCGTGTTCTTGCCAATATCCTGTGCTTCCAGGTCCGCGCCGCGCTCCAGGAGGAGCTGTATTATGTCAGGATACCCAAAGAACGACGCGTGATGGAGCGGTGTCCCAGAATCGGAACCCCGTGCGTGAATATTTGCATGGTGCTTGAGCAGAGCCTCTGCTGCCGTGAGCTTCCCTCTCATTGCTGCCACATGTAGTGGCGTGTTCTTGCCATTATCCTGTGTTTCCAGGTCCGCTCCGTGCTCCAGCAAGAGCTGTATCATGTCAGGATACCCATTGAACGACGCATGATGGAGCGGTGTCCCAGAATCAGAACCCCGTGCGTGAACATTTGCATGGTGCTTGAGCAGAGCCTCCGCTGCCATGAGCTTCCCTCTCAATGCTGCCACATGGAGTGGCGTGTTCTTGCCATCATCCTGTGCTTCCAGGTCCGCGCCGCGCTCCAGCAAGAGCTGTATGGTGTCAGGATACCCATTAAACGATGCATGATGGAGTGGTGTCCCAGAATTAGAACCCCGCGCGTGAATGTTTGCATGGTGCTCGAGCAGAACATGCACTACTGCGAGCTTCTCCTGCAATGCTGCAAGATGTAGCGGGGTATTGTGGTCATTATTTTGTGCCTCCAGCTCCGCGCCATGCTCCAGGAAGAGTTGCATTATATCTGGATATCCGGAGAAAGATGCATTATGGAGTGGAGTCCATGAATTGTTGTTCTGTGCTTGGATACTTGCACCACGTTGAAGCAGCAGTTGTGCAGGTACGAGTTGTCCGTTTTCGGCAGCGATATGTAGCGGAGTGGAGAGGTCGTTATCTTGTGCGCCTACATCCGCACCGTGTTCCAGTAAAAGCCCCATGATCTCCAACTTCTTCTCTAGTGGGTATATGTCGATTATTTGGTGAAGTGGCGTCCAGCCGTTGGTATCCCGGGCGTTAATATCCACCCTCTGCTCGGTGATTATCCGAGCACCTTCAACGAGGGCATTGGTTGCCGCCAAATGCAATGGAGTCTGACCATCGAAGTCCCGAATATCCAAGTCGACCCCGTATGAAACGAATAGTTGAAACACCTTGAGGTGTCGCCGGTGCAAAGCCGCATGCACCGGGGTCCCATGAACCCCACCCATGACCATCATGTCCTGTGGACGCTTCAACAAGAGGTGTTGAACCAAGCCATAAAACCCAAGCTCCGCAACATGATATAAGGGAGATGCTCTGCTTCGTCCGGAGTTCTTCTCTGCCCACCAGGACGCGCTTATGTGTGACATCCATGCCGCGTAATGTGGCTTGTCTTCGTCAAGGAGGTGATCGAGCCCATCAGTTATGTGAGATATCACACTCCCGAACTCTCCGTGATCGGAAAAATGTGTCGCGGCATAATCAGCAAAAGGAAACTTCTGAATCCTCTCTTTGTTGATAGGAAATTCCAAACGGAGTAACACGGCAATACAGGCTTGCGCCATGACAGTGTGCGCTGGTTCGAGGCGGATGTGATGATAGTGGGAGGCATCCACCATTGATGCAGCGAGGCGATCCGACGTTAGGAACTCTTTGACTGAGAAATGAGAGAATTGGACCACTCGGGAATCCCGAACATCGACAACTGCGATCAAACTGGAGCATGCTGATAGCACGGCCTGCTCTTGGTCCTCCCAGCGTAAGTCCTCGTTCAGCCTCGCCATCCCTTCGGCTGGATCAAATTCAACCGCAAGGATTTCGGCTAGCTCCTCCACAAGAAGTGGTCGGATTGCCACCGTCAGGCATTGTAAAAGCCGATGTGCGTATACCCAGTTTGCCTTTGGAATTTCCGATAGTATCCGCTCGTAGGTCTCGTCTAGAGTCTCAGGCAACTCTCCGAGAACACGTCGCACACTTGGTGCAAGACAGCGGCGTATGGCATCGATCTGACATGAAACCCATCTAAACCTATATCAAAGTATCAAGAATGTGCCTCAAGTAAGGAACGAGATCCGTACATCCCATCCGCTCTCTCCGAGAGCGTCTTGATAACCAACATCTTATCTTCATCTCGCCATCTCATCATCTTCCTGTCCGAATACACCACAGAACGGACATAGTCAGCAATATCCTTCTTTTGTCCGTCTTGGTCGTGAAGTGATATTCGGGTTGTCTTCGAAGTCAAGGGTTCAAGAGCATTTCGGATATCAATCTCAGGGCGACATGTGACGCAGAGACGTAAATTCGAGAGGTGGAACCCGACCAAGTTCTCGATGAGTTCAAGGACCTCTTCACGTAACGATTGCAACCCAGAAGTGTCAGGACACTCGTCCACGGCATCTACGATTACGTAAATCGATTCTTCTTCTTTGGTGACTTTGAACATCTTTTCGAGACATTGCATAAGCTCCCTGTCACCGGGCTGTTGTGAGGCACGTTGGTGTGCAGAGTAAAACTCGAGAAGGATGTTGCAGAAAGACACAGATTGGTTGCTAAGCTGGATGACTATGGAGGAGAGGAAACCCCGTGGATCCTGTTTTCTCGTATCCTTGAAGTCAAAAAAGAAGTAGGCCATGTGTGTCGACCCAGTGTTGGAGATGCATTCGATATCCTGGATGATCGCAGAACTAGTCATAATTAATAGCATGAGCAACCCCCGGCAGAAACGAATTTTATCGGGTGACATACGTAAGGACGCTTTTGCCGGAGCCCGCTATGAAATTCGAAGTCAGTTATAACGCCAAAGTTGCAGACTGTGAGGAACATGCGTTTTCCATGTATCCACAGTAACGATCCGGATTCTTTCCAATCCCTGAAAGTACTGCCTCCGGTGAACCACGTTGTTGTACCCTTGTGATGCGTATCGCGAGCAGTGTAGTAATTCACAGACGGATCTGGCGGAGATAGCCAATCCGCAGCCTCTTGTCTCAGCTGCATCACTGAGAGTATCTGAGCGCTCTCCGACGAAAGAAGGCATAAAGACGAGATAACTAACGGCTTTGGTCGCCCAGCTTGCTCGCAATCGATAGACATATTTCCGCAGCACCCATATCTATGAAACGCTCGGGAGAGGTTCGGACGAAGGGTTACGAATGATGTGCGCACCTCCGACACCTCTGACTCCGGTCCCTTTTATGGGGCCCTGTACCTTGCCGATATTCCCTGCACCGTCCGAGGCACCTTCCAGGGTGTCACGCATGCTACCCTGCGTCATGTTGTCGACATATTCATATTCTATTTTGTTACTGGAATCCGAGTCGTTCGTGGTCTTGAGACTTTCTGCACCTATCGCGGCAAGGCCGCTCTCCATCGGTCGTCCTGTTCTTTCTACGCCTAATATTATAAATATCGGGGACAGAGATGAGAGGTTCAACATTTTTTGCGCACCGATTACAGCCATGTCGCCAATACCCTTCACTCTGTCATCGACACCCTGTTTCACTTCCTTGAAGTCCCTCACTGCGTCGTGTATCCCCTGCACCCTCAGGCTATCCCCAACGTTGTATATAGCCTTTAGTGTCTCTGCAGCTGCCATTCGACCTTCTTCCTCCGTCACTATTTTGAGCCTTTCCAATGCATCCTCGATGGCGGTTCTTCCAACCAGCTTCTTCCCAAAAGTTTCTGAGAAACAATAAGCCGTCTCGGGAGGGAGAATCCGCCGCCAGGTATCGACTCACTTATACGACTCTGCTTAATCTCTTTTGTCACGATAGCGAGTGTGTGAAGTACTTCTACCATGACATTGACAACTGCGTTTGTCATCCCTGCGGTTGGCGGAACTTCACCATAGATCTCCAAACGTCTAAAGACATTCTCTATGCGCTCGAAAAGGTTAAGGAGAACGCCTCGAGTAGCGGTACCAGCATTTGCAGCCTGAGAGAGTAGGACCTTATAACGGCCTCATGGAATCCATGGAGATGCTTACTGAAAGGAGGATGCCTATTCCCGTGAAGATAACCCCACCGGGCGGGTATGACTGCGGAATGACGGTCAGTGGGAAGATTCAGGGTGAATCACACCATACTCTGCGAGGCTTACCAGGGCAACCGCGCTGCCAATGGTCGCAGAAAACGCATTGACGACTTTCACGGTAGGGTCCAACCACCTTGTCAGCCCATCATTGTTACTCCCAGACTTGTCGAACGCAAAGACTTGCCGTCGAAGTGTGGCAATAACATCATCCGAAGAACGGCAAGTCTCAAGTCTACGAAATAGTGGTGTCGAGGGAATATCTTCCCCAGTTTTCTCTTTGTAGGCTTGTAAAGCACTGTCGATGATGAGCTGGTGGTTCGCACGGGAAGGGATGGCAGGAGAAGTCTGTGGCATGGTGACCGCGGTCGTAGGATGGCAGGATTACGGTAGGACTCTGGTAGATGCAGCTGGGCGAAGGTCGAACGGACAAGGCGCCAAATAATTTCTACGTCATTTCTGCCTCGTGCCATGCATGAGTTTCCACATCTTATCGATTTTTTTTTATCAAGTGACTTTGCGTAAACACTTCAGCCTCAATCGCTATCTGAGCGGCCATGTCGCTGTAACATCTCACTATCACATTTCGATTACACCCATGTAGGGACAGAATCTCATCTTTCCCACCCTTCTCCACTCACTTTCCTTCACTTCACACTGACAGAGGTGTCGGCGATGAGCGCCTTACACCGTACAATTCCTTTTCTTTCTGACCAGAAAGCCTCAGAGGATCAGTTAGACGATTTCCAACGTATTTTATTTTCAGGGCGAAGGATCTCGATGCGTGCGTAACAAACAGTATTGGGCACTCCTCCCATTCACTACCCTTACATAAGCTACCAACGCGCGCTAAGGATTTGTCACTTTGAATTTGCTAACAAGCTCTTTACTCTGCGCCGTAGGCGCGGAAGTAAATGCAGGGGCTTCGCAGTATTGGGCTCCTGCAAGCCTGTTGAGCCGTTCTGGTATTACTTAATCCTTTCACGCGCGTCTTGGGATGCCATCCGTCTGGCGACAACTGGCAAACCCCCCAATTTATTATATATATTTTACACAAATTATCCATTCATCAGATAGTATTTAAAATATATAAGCTATGGTGTGCGTGCCAAACACAAAGAAAAAGGAAAAAGAAGGGAACATACCACAGACCATGCATAGGGCCGTCCGGAGAGCGTAGATCAGGTTCGACATATAACATGTGCGCACATGCGGGGTCCAGCTGCATGATCGCCAGTCTGCCGAGGGGAATGCATGGCGGGTTATTTGTGAGCACGGGGCAAATGCGCGGGGCCAAGCTGGCGGAGCGTCATGGCGTCTGCGAAGTCGATCGTGGTCGCGATCGTGGTTGGACGGCGACGGCTGCGACGTGGCGAGTTTCATGATGCGGAGGGTGAGGTGCAAGCAGCGTGGGTTGACGACGATGGAGGGGTCGAACCCTTCGATGGCAGATTTGTGTGTGAGCCAGGACAGCAGTGCTGAGACGGCATCGCAGAGCTCCGAGTGATGGCCAACGGGAAGGACGAGGAAAAGGGTCGGTCGGGTCGTGGAATTATTCAGGTGCTTCCGGGGCCGAGATCGTTGGTTGCCATGGGTGGATTGGAAATCGCATACAGCAGGTAGTATTTTGTACACGATTTGAACTATTCGTCAAATTTGACCTACGGAAAACAAAACACGGTTAGGACGACTCACGCACACAGGCACATCGTGGAGAAAAGGGGGTGGGGAAATGAGACGCACTGTAGGACCCGCATCTCGCTCCACACGCTCTCCTCATTCCCCTTGACCTTCTTGGGAATGGTCTTCAGTGTAACCTTGCGCGTGACGTTGCTTGGTGCGACTTTGGTGGAGGGGTTTGGCGTGGGCACAAGGGAGGACAGTGTACTCACCCGCTGGAGGTGGGAGAGGTCAGACCGGTCAGGAAACGGAAAGGAAGCGAGCCAGTGAGAGGCACTCACGATAGCGATCATGCGGCGGTCGTGGACTGTTGTGAGCGAGCCAAAGAACATCGCAGAGACGCTCTGGCGGTTGCGCCAGAGGTGATGGGCTAGTGGGAGGGACGACGCGAAAGGTCAGAACACGGAAAACATCGGCGCACTCACTCGGAGAGGGGACTGGGAGGGAAGACGACTCGGACGGCGTGGCAACGGGGACGGGCGCGACTCAGGTGATCGTGATTCGCACTGCGAGGGAGACGCGAGAGGGCGCGTCTGGTCAGGACATGGAAAGAAACCGAGCAAAGTTCGGGACTGCTCAGGACATGGAAAACAGGGAGCCAGCGAGGGGGAGTTGGGAAAATCGAGCCAGACACTACCAACTAGAGAGGGGACTGGGAGGGAAGAGGCCACTTCGGCTGGTGTGGCAATGGGGATGGGGCGGAGATGGTGGTTATGATTCAGACTGTGAGGAAGAAAACAGGACTGGTCAGGACACAAAAAGAAAGCGAGCCAGCGAGAGGCACTCACCTGCTGGAGAGGGTGGCGGCCTCGTTCCAGGGTGTTGTGATTGGGATGGCTTCTTTGGGTGTGCTGGCAGCAATGGGGTGGCAAGGGACAGAAAGATTTTTCATTCGCTCAAGTAAGCTTAACTTCCCAAGGAGGGCGGCGAGGACCGCTGAAGTGAGAATGGAATCCCGCGCGTGAGTTGGCGAGGACAAACCCAGAGCGCAGATGGATAGAGAGAAGATGTGATGAGGCGAGAGATGATGATGTGATAAGGATTCCGTCCGAGGAAGAGAAGATGAAAGGGGGGTCAGGAACGCGTGACGAAAGGGGAAGGAGAAGGAGTTCCTAGCAAACACGATCGACGCTTCGTAGGCTTGGTGGCCCAGGCGCAGCGGCGAAATTTGTCGGCAGGGAGAAAGAGAAGTATTGTAGGCGGACTTAGGCGATGGCACGCCGCACGCGAAGTGAGGGGAAACGCGAGTGGAATCTGATAGATTTCGAGCACGTAAATCCGAGTCTTTCATCTACATGCAGAAAGCTGTGCTTCTAAGTGGCTATCCGAGAAGATTAAGTCTAAGGGTAAGTAAATGCAAACACCGGGAAACGAGAGAGAGAGGAACGACGCGATACAGGAGGCAATGGAACGTGTTGCCACTAATCTAGATAACTCGAGCCAAAAGGAGTAAGTTAACTTAGTACAGTAAAACTTCCATAAACGGTGAACAAAAGATTATCGAAAATACTGGGAGAACGAAGAGGAGATCACGTCAAGGGTGAGCCCACGTCGACGGGGGTTGGGAGCGAAGACAAAGGGCTGGGGGCGATACATCGGAGTCGAAGAGACGACAGGCGCAATGGCGAAGAAGACGGAATAAGTGAGGACAAAGAAGGGCGAAGGGCACAAAGCGAGTGGCGAAGGCGATCAGGGCGGAGCACGCGAGATGCCAGTGGCACGGCTGACAAAGGCGAAGCGACTTGAGGGAAAGTCGCGCGGGAGTTGGGTGCGCAGTGCGCAACGGCATAGCTCACGTTACACCGCTAACGGGGGCAGCTGAGGAACTCCCATAAAAAGACCCTTCCCTCTTTTACACCCACTGGCAACAAGGTTTCCGTGAAACAATGCGCATAACCACCGCCATTGCCCCCGGAATCAGTGCTCTCTGATACCGCAGTAGCAAGTTCTCTTGATAACAGCTGGTCACATGTCGCAATCTACGTGTTGACCACAATTGCGAATGGCAGAACCACATTAATTTGGTGTTTCTTTCGCGAAGGAAGTTACCTGGCGGTAGCCGCGGCCATGAGGCCCATGGCTCCGGACATGTACAGAGTCACCACAGAAACATTGAAAAGCAAGGATTCTCAACAGCACTGTAGGGCAGAGTTGGCGTCTGCGATTGAGTTCGAAAGGTTCCCCAGAGGTGAGAGGAAGAGGGTGAGAGAGAAGGAGGCCGCGATCCCGAGAGACCGAGAACGCGCGAGAAGAAAACGGGAGAAGCGAGGATGTCGGTGT
>Ga0307512_10007124_pt1 | contig 11132 bp, 9 predicted proteins | sample 14_EM_MG_FD_200267 | JGI IMG/M metagenome (GOLD analysis project Ga0307512, IMG submission 200267) | Populus trichocarpa ectomycorrhiza microbial communities from riparian zone in the Pacific Northwest, United States - 14_EM | ecosystem: Host-associated > Plants > Roots > Unclassified | place... | reverse complement strand
GTGTAAGCAATGACATGTGGAAAACATTGTGGATTTTCCAATGTTCTGGTAATTCTAACTTGTAGGCAACTTTGGATACAATGGCAGCTACCTTGAAAGGTCCATTGTTACGATCTGGTTCTGCCCCCATTTATTTTTCTATTTTCCCTTACCCTTTCAGTCACATGACCTTATGTCACATGGTCCATCACCTGACCTGTCACCTGACTTTATCACATGACCATCCTTATTGTCATGGACTGCCTCCCTCTTACCTAATCTTTTTCTTTCTCCTTTTGTACCTGACTCTGGACCGCCCTTCTTCTGCTTATCTAAGTTACCTATGGACTGTTCTTGCATTTTCTAGAGACTTCCATACGATTCCATAAGCTTCCATCCCCTTCCCTGACCCTCTATCGCCTTCTCAGATATTCCAGTAGCTTCTATGACCACTTGTATATATACTGTCTCCAGTAGCATAGAATGAGTTCTCTAAGCTTGTTCTATTCATGCAATACAGGCTATTGTACTCTCTTGAACGTGTGCAGCTTCCTCCCTGAAAGAATCTCTTTGCGATAGTCGACTTTGTTGCTATTCACCCTCTCTTCTCTAAACATCTTTGAGATCACATGTTGTATCTTGCTTGATTCCAAGTTGTGTCTCGACTTGTGTAATCTTCACTCAATCCCTGATAAGTCATGTGACGTATCATGTGATCTCCTTTTACCTTTCAACAAGTCATGTGACGTCTCACATGACTGACCCTGATGCCCAACTCCTGATGCCCACCTTTCCTCTTTGAAACACCAACATGATTACCGAATTAGGACGCCTTCCTAATTGAGATGTCAGGTCAACTTCCTATTTGGGAAATACCCCTATCTGAAAACTCCAGAATTTGAATGACTGAAAGACACAGTGACCTGACCATGACATTAGAACGAGCTTCCCTTCACCAAAATGACTTTGACTCCCAGAGATGTGAAAGGAAAAAGCCAATCCAAGGATTGGCGTATTTGCTACCTACCCGAAACTGACGACACCTCCCCTGAAGCCTTGAGTAATCTCAAATGCCCATTTGATATGACCCCCAAACCAAAGGACAGCATACCCACTGAATTTACTGAGAACATATGACACCTGTTAAGCAGTCAAGAAACCAGAGCACCCTATACAGGTTACTATGCTAGACTCAACAATGCACTGGTGTCTGTCAGCAACGTTTATGGCATATGGTTTGAAGTACATGTCTGAGGAAACAGATTTGAATGCTTTCGACTGGCTTGACAAGAACTCGGACTCAAGAACCACCCACTCCCTGGAATTAACTTCATCCTGCTCAAACAGAGTGGAGAACCTTCTCAACCACCATCTCGCTCTAAAGGACCATCTGAACCAAGGACTCAAGAACCATTTGCGGCAGCCATGGCAGCTGCAACAGCCTTGGTTGAAAAAGAACAGAAAGAGAGACCACCCACTCCATTCGATGATCCCTCTAGCAATGAAGACAATGACAAAGACTACAAACCAAAGTACAAAGATGTCTTTGGATCCTTTGGAATGCGATCATCCCAAACAGCACAAGACAAACCTCCACACCGACCTTGCAGTACTGGAGACAACCCCTTCACTTTTGAGAATCTTCCTCAGGATGATAAAGAAGACAAAGCACACTGACTCAAGGGTATTTACAGAGACAAATTCAATGGGGATCGCTCTCAAACCACAAGATTCTTGGCTTCTTTCAATCGATTCATGCTCATGAACTACAAAGCTGATATTGCCAGAGACCCAATCATGCATAGTATCTACTTCCTCTTGCTCCTTGAAGGACTGAAGCATGAAGGATGGGTTGATGCAGCTGACAGGTAGCTTTACCATGTTGTAGAAGACCCCAGCATGATTCCATGCCAATCCAATGCCTGGAAGGAACTCAAGAAGCGATTCAAAGAAGCCTTCTCTGATTATGCAGAACGCAAAAGGGCCCAAGATGAATTAAAGAAACTCAAGATGAAAAATGACAATCTTGACGAATATCTTGCCGCCTTCAAAACTCATGCACTATGCACTGACATAGATATAAATGACCACACAAACCTTCAAACCTTCGCCCTCAGACTTCCACGATCACTTGCTGATGCATGTATCAAGATAGACAACCCCAAAACCTATAAACAATGGAGAGCCACAGTTCAATGTCAGCAGAAGATCTACTTGAAAACCAAGTCACTTCATTCAGAGTATGGGACCTTTAATAACTGTACTCAAGGACAAGGACAAAGGCAGAACTCTGGATGGGTCTGGTGTTGCCCTGGAGGCAACAACCCCAGATCCAACAATCAGAACTGGCACGGACCAGGAAGTCATGCACCACCTTGACCATGCCTTCCCCCTCAAGACGATAACACCATGGATACATCCGCCGTTATCCGCAAAGCCACAAATGACAAGAAACGCGAGGAATACTGAATGACTGGCCGATGCTTCAAATGTGGAAAGCAAGGCCACCTTGTCCGCAATTGTCCCAATAAAAAGACGTGCACTTATACAACTTGCACCATTCAAATCAAAGATGATGACAAATTGGTCATCTCCGAAACTCCTTCCCCACCCATGTCTCTTGCTACGCAAGTAGCACGATTGTCAGAAGAAGATCATTGCGCCTTCATGGATAAAATGTGCTCCTTTGGAGAAGATATGGATTTTCAAGCCACCTGAGTATTATGGCTCTTGCTCAGGCAGTTCTCAATAATTCTGGTTCTATGTACATAGCTTGAAAACATGCAATACAAGTCCCTTTTCAGCTATGAACCAGAAGAAAACAAGTCGATCGAAAAGCACTTTTAGACAGTGGTGCAACTGAATGCTTTATCCACCCTTGCGCCATCAACAACTTAAATTAACCACATGAACGTTAGCAAAAGCAAGAAAGGTTCAAAACATAGATGGAACCTCCAACAAAGCTGGACAAATCCTGGAAGCAGTGGATCTAACGGTCAACAATAATGGAGAACAAGCCCTCCACACTTTCTATGTTACAGATATTGGACAAGATGATTTTATTCTTGGCTACCCCTTTCTTGAAGCCTCAAACCCTGATATAGACTGGCATAACGGTCACATAGATGGCTTTACCACAATTTCCACAGCTAAAGCTAATAACTGGCAACCCATTCTTAAAGGCACAAGACAAGTAGAAATTACACCCATCTGGGTACGATCCATTCCTGGATGGGAAGAAGGCAATGAAGTTTGGCTTCAAACAAGAATTGCCAAAACTACAGTCACCTCACAACTGGCCCAAGACACCACCAACAAAAGGAAATGCACCTGGCAAGAAATCGTTCCTGAACAGTACCACTGTCATGGGAAAGTCTTCTCCGAAGAAGCATCGGAACGATTCCCTGCCTGTCGACCTTGGGACCATGCAATTGAACTAACAGAAGATGCTCCTACGTCAATCAACTGCAGAGTTTACCCATTGTCTCCTAAAGAAAAAGAAGAACAATGCGAATTCCTGTCTCAAAACCTATGTCTACAAAGAATTCGTTGCTCCAAATCTCCCTATGCAAGTGGATTCTTTCTCATCTGAAAGAAAGATGGCAAATTTTGCCCAGTTCAAGACTATCAAAACTTGAACAAATGGATGATTCCTAACAAATACCCCTTGCCATTAATTTCAGAACTTATTCATGACCTTGCAGGAAAATGTCTTTTCTCTAAATTCGACATCTGATGGGGATACAACAATATTCGCATTAAGGAAGGTGACGAATACAAAGCTGCCTTCAAAACAAGCGAAGGATTGTTTGAACCGACAGTAATGTTCTTTGGACTTACTAACTCCCCCACCACCTTTCAAACTATGATGGATGACATCTTTCAAGATGAAATTTCTCAAGGATGGCTTTGTATTTACATGGACGACATGATCATTGCTACAGAAGACAATGAAGTACTCCATGAACTTTGCATCAACCATATTCTGGATAAACTTGAGAAATACAATTTATTCCTAAAACCAGAAAAATGCAAATTTCACCAACACGAAGTTGAATACTTAGGAGTACTCATTGGCAATGGCACCGTTAAAATGGATCCTGTCAAAGTTCAAGGAATTGCTGACTGGCCAACCCCCCAAACCATCAAAGATGTGCGAAGTTTCCTGGGTTTTTGCAACTTCAACAGAATATTCATCAAGAATTTCTCTGACATTGCACGACCCTTGAATGATCTTACTTGCAAAAATGAACAATTCATCTGGACAGATGAATGCAATAATGCATTCTTAGAACTCAAATGGTTATGCAGCAATTACCCAGTGCTTCGTACTCCAGATTGGACTAAATAATTTGTTATGGAAACTGATGCATCCGGCTATATAGGCTCTTGGAGTGGTTATTGCCCAAGAATTTGAAGATGGTGTTCACCCCATTGCATTCCATTCTAGAAGTCTTCTTCCTGCAGAAAAGAACTACAACACACATGATAAAGAACTTGCTGGTGTAATCTTTGGATTCAAATGTGGCCACCCACTATTTCTTGGGGCCACTCATGCAATTTGCGTCCGTACTGACCATAAAAACTTGCAGTATTTCCGCGATCCATGCAAAATCACCGGGCGACAAGCTAGATGGATAGAATTTCTACAGGACTTCAAGTATACTATAGAACACATCCCTGGGTCAACAAACACCGTTGCTGATTTGTTGTCGCGAAGAAAAGACCTTAACAAGGGGGTGGATACTACTGAACCATGTGTTCTACTCCCTGATTACCTCTTCACACCAACAAAAACCACACATGCTAACAAAATTTTCCTTGAAGACGACCCAGATCTAAGATGAGACATCCTTCAAATCCTTCACGATTCCCCTGCAGCTGGACACCCAGGCATCTCTAACACTTGGGAACTCATTTGCGAACAATACGAAGGCCCAGACTCAGAGAATTCATTGAACAATATGTCAAAGGATGCACTTGCTGCCAAGAATCCAAGACTAATGTACATCAATCAAAAGCACCATTACAACATTTTGATACACCTGTTGAAGAAGGCCCCTTTCAATATGTATCGATGGACCTAATTACAGACCTTCCCAAGTCACAAGGCTTCAATTCTATTCTCACAATCGTCAATCAAGGCTGTTCCAAAGCAGCTAAATTCATCCCATGCACAAAAATGATTGATGGAACAGGTGTAGCACTTGAATATCTGAAACATCTCATACCCTGGTTCAGACTTCCCAAAAGGATCATCTCGGACCGTGACCCCCTGTCACGGACTGCCCCTCTTCTTACCAATCTTTTCCTTCCTTTTTTGTACTCGACTCCGGACCGCTCTTCCCATGCTTATCTAATTTACCTATGGACTGCTCTCGCATTTTCTAGAGACTTCCATAAGGTTCTATGACCTTCTCTCTGCTTCCATTGCCTTCCATAGCCTTCTCTTACCTTCTAGTAGCTTCCATCTTCCCATGTATATATACTGTACCCTTTAGCATAGAACAAGTCCTTAAGCTTGTTCTATTCGTGCAATACAGGCTATTGTCACTTCCTTGAATGCATGTGGCTTTCTCTATGAAAGAACCTCTCTCGCGATAGTTGACTTTGTCACTATTCGCTTTTTATCTCTAAACATCTTTGAGATCACGTGTTGTATCTTGCTCAATTCCAAGTCGCGTTGACTTGTGTAATCTTCACTCGCTCTCAGACAAGTCACGTGATGTATCATGTGACCTCTTTTGACCATTCGAATAGTCACATGATGTCTCACATGATCGATCCCAACACCTGACACCCGCCTTTCCTCTTTGGAACACCGACACGATTACTGCATTAGGACGACTTCCTAATCAAGACGTCGGGACGACTTCCTATTTGGGAAATACCCCTGTCTAGAAACTCTAGAACGAAGACAATTGAAAGACACGGTGACCTGACCGTGACATTAGAACGAGCTTCCCTTCAAAAATGACTTTGACTCCCAGAGATGTGAAAGGGAAAAGCCGATCCAAGGATTGGCGCATTCGCTACCTGCCAGAAACCGACGACATTGCCCCAGAAGCATTGAGCAATCTCAAATGCCCATTCGACACAATCCCCAAACCTAAGGACAGCGTACCTGCCGAATTTACTGAAAATGTACAACACCTACTCAGTAGTCGAGAGACTGGAGCACCTTATACTGGCTATTATGCTAGACTCAACAATGCACTAGTATCTGTCAGTAATGTCTATGGCATATAGTTTGAAGTATGTGTCCGAGGAAACAAATTTGAATGCTTTCGACTGGCTTGACAAGAACTCAGACTCAAGAACCACCCACTCCCGGGCATAAATTTCATTTCGCTTGAACAAAGTGGAGAACCTTCTTGACCACCATCTCGCACTGAAGGACCATCTCAACCCCAAACTACACCCTTTGAAGAAGCCATAAAAACGGCAACAGAAGTAGTTCAAAGGGAACAAAAAGAAAGGCCCCCGACGCCATTCGATGATCCTTCTAGTGACAAAGAAGAAGAAGAAGACTACAGACCAAAGTACAAAGACGTCTTTGGATCTTTTGGGATGCGATCATCTCAAACAGCATGCGACAAACCCCCTTGCCGACCTCACAGCACTGGGGATGACCCTTTTTCTCTTGAGAATCTTCCTAAAGATGATAAGGAAGATAAAGCACGCCGACTCGAAGGTATTCACCCCAATAAGTTCAATGGAGATCACTCCCAAACCACAAGATTCTTGGCCACTTTCAACCGATTCATGCTCATGAACTACAGGGCCGACATCACAAAGGACCCAATCATGCACAGCATCTACTTCCTCTCACTTTTGGAAGGACCAAAATGCGAAGGATGGGTTGATGCAGCCGACAGATGGCTTCGCCATGTCGTAGAAGATCCCAGCATGATCCCATGTCGATCCAATGCCTGGCTCGAACTCGAAAAGCGTTTCAAGGAAGCCTTTTCTGACTATGCTGAGTGTGAAAGAGCCCAAGATGAACTGAAGAAACTCAAGATGAGGAATGACAATCTCGATGAGTACCTTGCCGCCTTCAAAACCCAAGCACTACGTGCTGATATAGACATGAACGACCACACCAATCTTCGAACTTTTGCCCTCGGTCTTCCACAATCACTTGCTGATGCTTGTATCAAGATGGAAAACCCTGAGACCTACAAACAATGGAGGGCTACAGTTCAACGCCAACAGAAGATTTACTTGAAAACCAAGTCGCTTCATTCTGAATACAGAACGTTCAATAACTGTACCCAAGGACAAGGACAAAGGCAAACTTCTGGATGGGTCTGGCGTCGCCCTGGAGGCAATAACCCCGGATCCAACAACTAGAACTGGCGTGGACCAGGAAATCGCGCACCTCCCTGACCATGTCTTCCTCCTCAAGATGACAATGCTATGGATACTTCTGCTGTCATCCGCAAGGCTACGAATGACAAAGAACGCGAGGAGTACTGAAAGACGGGCTGATGCTTTGAATGTGGGAAGCAAGGCCACCTAGTTCACGATTGTCCTAACAAAAAGACACGTGCCTGCACAACCCATACCGTCCAAATTGAAGACGACAAGAAACCAACTACTCCCAAACCTCCCCCATCTACGTCTCTTGCTGCGCGAGTAGCACGTCTGTCAGAAGAAGATCGATGTGCCTTTATGGATGAAATGCGTTCTCTTGGAGAAGACATGGATTTTCAGGCCACCTGAGTATAACGGCTCTTGCTTGGGCAGTTCTCAATAATTCTGGTTCTATGTATATAGCTCGAAAACATGCAATACAAGTCCCTTTTCAGCTACGAACCAGAAAGAAACGAGTCGATTGAAAAGCGCTTCTTGACAGTGGTGCAACAGAATGTTTCATCCATCCTCGCGTAGTAAAACAACTTAAACTTGTCACACGAACACTACCCAAAGCGCAAAAAGTTCAAAACGTAGACGGAACTAACAACAAAGCTGGACAAATCCTAGAAGCGGTAGATCTAACGGTCAATAATAATGGGGAGCAAGCACTCCATGCCTTCTATGTCGCAGACATTGGCCAAGACGACTTTATTCTAGGATACCCCTTCCTCAAAGCCTCAAACCCAGATGTAGACTGGCGAAATGGTCGCATAGATGGTTTCACCACCATCTCAACAGCTAAAGCTAGTAACTGGCAACCTATCCTTAAAGGAACTAAACAAGTTAAATCCACACCTATCTGGGTAAAATCGATACCTGGATGGGAAGAAGGCGATGAGGTCTGGTTACAAACTAGAATCGCCAAAACAACTATTGCTTCACAACTAGCTCAAGATGCTGCTGACAAAAAGAAATGCACTTGGCAAGAGATTGTCCCAGAACGATACCATCGTCACGGAAAAGTCTTCTCTGAAGAAGCTTCCGAACGTTTCCCAGACTGACGACCTTGGGACCACGCAATTGAACTGATGGAAGATGCTCCCACCTCAATCAATTGCAGAGTCTATCCACTATCTCCCAAAGAGAAAGAAGAACAACGCGAATTCCTCTCTCAAAACTTATGTCTACAAAGAATTCACCACTCCAAATCACCCTACGCAAGCAGATTCTTCCTCATCCGAAAGAAAGATGGCAAATTTCGCCCAGTTCAAGACTATTGAAACTTGAACAAATGGACGATTCCCAACAAATACCCCTTGCCATTAATTTCGGAACTCATCTACGACCTAGCAGAGAAACGCCTTTTTTCAAAGTTTGACATTCGATGGGGATACAACAACATTCGCATTAAAGAAGGAGATGAATACAAGGCTGCTTTCAAAACTAGCAAAGGACTCTTTGAACCGACAGTCATGTTCTTTGGATTAACCAATTCCCCCGCTACCTTTCAAACAATGATGGACGACATTTTCCAAGATGAAATTGCTCAAGGATGGCTTCGTATCTACATGGACGACATGATCATCGCCACAGAAGATGATGAAGTACTTCATGAACTTCGCGTCAATCACATCCTGGACAAACTTGAGAAATTTGACCTATTCCTCAAACCAGAAAAGTGTAAATTCCACCAATGAGAAGTCGAATACCTTGGAGTACTCATTGGAAATGGAACTGTCAAAATGGACCCTGTCAAAGTTCAAGGCATTGCCGACTGGCCAACACCTCTGACTGTCAAGGATGTACGAAGCTTCTTGGGATTCTGCAACTTTTACAGAGCGTTTATCAAGAATTTCTCTGATATTGCTCATCCACTAAACAATCTAACACGCAAAAACGAACAATTCATTTGGACAGACGAACGCAATAATGCCTTTCTAGAACTCAAGAAAGCATGCAGTAACTACCCAGTACTTTGCACTCCAGATTGGACCAAACAATTCATGATGGAAACTGATGCATCTGGTTATGCCCTTGGAGTAGTCATCGCCCAAGAATTTGAAGATGGCATTCACCCGATTGCCTTCCACTCTAGAAGTCTCCTTCCCGCCGAAAAGAACTATGACGCACATGACAAAGAACTCGCTGGTGTAATCTTTGGATTTAAATGTGGTCGCCCACTATTCCTTGGAGCTACTCATGCCATTTGCGTTCGTACTGATCATAAAAATCTACAGTACTTCCGCGATCCACGAAAGATCACTGGATGACAGGCTAGATGGATAGAATTCCTTCAAGATTTTGACTACACTCTTGAACATATCCCTGGATCAACAAACACTGTTGCTGATTTGTTGTTGCGAAGAAAAGACCTTAACAAGGGGGTAAATACCGACAAACCACATGTTCTTCTCCCGAACCACCTCTTTACGCCAACAAAAACTATACATGCCAACAAGATTTTTCTTGAAGACGACTCAGATCTAAGATGAGACATCCTTCAAACCCTTCACGATTCCCCTCCAGCTGGACATCCTGGCATATCAAACACTTGGGAACTTGTCCATGAACAATACGAAGGACCCAGACTCAGAGAATTTGTTGAACAATACGTCAAAGGATGCGCTCGCTGTCAAGAATCCAAGACCAATGTACATCGATCAAAAGCACCCCTACAACATTTTGATACACCTGTTGAAGAAGGCCCCTTCCAATATGTATCGATGGACCTGATTATAGACCTTCCCAAGTCACAAGGCTTTGATTCCATTCTTACAATTGTTGATCAAGGCTGTTCTAAAGCAGCTAAATTTATTCCCTGCACGAAAACGATCGACGGAACAGGTGTAGCACTTGAGTATCTGAAACATCTCATACCTTGGTTCGGACTTCCCAAAAGAATCATCTCAGACCGTGATCCCTGGTTCACCTCTGCATTTGTGAAAGAAATGTGCAAAGCACTCGGAATTCAACAAAATTTATCCACAGCTTTTCATCCTTGCACTGATGGGCAAATGGAATGTATGAATGCTTGGATTGAACAATATCTATGACCTTGGACATCTGGAAAGCCTTCTGCTTGGAGTCAATTACTACCAGTCGCCGAATTTGCTCACAATTCTTGGAAACACAATGTTGCATGCCGATCACCTCACGAACTTCTGATTGGAATCAAACCACAGGTGATTCTGAAACATCTAGAATCTTCCACCCCTGCTGCGGAGACACGCTTGCGCCTTCTAGATGAAGCTAGACAATCAGCTCAAAAACTTCTTCAACACATACAAAATCGCAAGGACAACAAGAAACTAACGGAAATTAAAGAAGGTGACCAAGTCTGGCTTGAAGGTCGCAATCTCACTATTGCTGGCAATCGCAAACTTTCCCCAAAACGATATGGACCCTTCAAAGTTTCACAAAAGATCAGTCCCATGGCCATGTGACTTGCACTTCCTCTGTCAATGAAGATTCACAACATGTTTCACATGGATCTCCTCCTTCCATATAAGGAGATGGAGCAATATGGCACGCCCTTTACACGACCACCTCCAATCATTGATAGTGAAGAAGAATACGAAATCGAGAACATTCTAGACACACAGCATTATGGCAGAAGACGAAAACTTCAATACCTTGTGCACTGGAAGGGCTATCCACACTCTGACAACTCCTGGATTGATCACAAGGACTTACACGCCCCAGACGCATTGGCAGACTTTATGCTAACAAACTCCGCTACGGCTGGATGACCTACAGTATAAAGAGACCACCGAAATCCCTCAAACGATCCTTAT
>Ga0307512_10007123_pt1 | contig 11133 bp, 13 predicted proteins | sample 14_EM_MG_FD_200267 | JGI IMG/M metagenome (GOLD analysis project Ga0307512, IMG submission 200267) | Populus trichocarpa ectomycorrhiza microbial communities from riparian zone in the Pacific Northwest, United States - 14_EM | ecosystem: Host-associated > Plants > Roots > Unclassified | place... | reverse complement strand
AGAGATAATCAATACATCTTCATAGCGCAAAGCGTTTGGTGGATAGCTTCCGTTATCGGACTTTCTGAGGAGCTAGCTACGCATATCGATAGTTTACGAATTCAGGTTGAGAAGAGCCAGATAGCTACAAAGGAAGACCAGCTACCTTTGGAGAAGCTTTCGTCGGTTATACCTCAGGAGCAGCCTTGTACTGGAACTCCCAAGGGACATATTCATACGGATAGATTGTTTCAAATTGACAGAGATAGCGAAAGCCTAGAGGCTGAGGATAGTCAAGACGAACTGGTTCAATCTATTATCCAAAGCGGAAATAAGTTTGTTAACAAGTCTCGAAAAGATAGGCAGGCTTTAACGCAGAAGCCCGGTGTGTTGTCTCGCACGAGGTCGGGACAGATTCCGGTTAAACCCTTAACCAAAAAACAGAGGAGTCGATTACAAGCAATATCCAAGGATACGCTATCAGCGTACTTAGCTGATAGATAGTACAACTTGATAAGTGAGGGAGATTACGCTTAGACGTAATATTGCCGATAACATCTGAACACCAGAATTATCAAGGAATGTTAAGAAGCTTTATTGTTAATTAATCATCGAGATTAATTGTACGAAGATATATATATTGCCAGCTTTGCTGTACACCACGATACGATTTAGTCACTATTTGTTTGATAGCTTCCGATACGACGATATTCATTTGTTCTTATTGCGTATACGATCTTTGCAGACTACCAGTACATATTAACTGGATATACGCTTAAAGGAACCAATAGGATCATACGGCTGTACGCACCCTTAATACTTAGCGAAGTATTATTGGTTAGGTGTTGCACCCCCGTAACACTGATGAATGAAGTCTGATCACTCGGCGCGCCGTCAATCGACCGCCTCTAAGTACTCGTCCAATCTTTCTCCATAACGGCCGCCAAGTGCATCTCCAAACTCGCTCGATCACGGCCTCCAAGTGTATCTTCAAACTCGCACCATTATGGCCTCCAAGTGCGTCTCCAAACTCGCTCGATCTCTGCCTCCAAGCACATCTCGAAACTCGCTCCATTACGGCCTCCCAGTTCGCACGATCATGACCTCCAAGTGCAACTCCCAACTCGCTCCATTACGGCCTCCAAGTGCATCTCCAAACTCGCTGGCTTACGATCTCGGGGTGCATCTCTAAGTTCACTCGATGTGGGCCTCCAAGTGTATCTCCAAATACGCTTGGTTACCGTCTGCAAGTACATCTCCAAAGTCGCTTGATGACGGCCTCGGAGTGTACCTCTGAGTTCACTCGATCGTCATTTTCATGCGCTCCTCGAATGCTCTCAAGCACCACCTGCAGCCAGTCCAGATATACCGCGCGTAGATGGGGAGCGCTATAGATAAATAGATGAGAATACAAACTGAATACATGAGTTTTAAAAATCGTTGAACAATGAGTAGTGCTATGATTTCCAGGCGCACCTGCAGCGTTCCCAAAGAAGATGTTTGTCCCAGACTGCTCAACAGTGATTCTAGGTGCTCCGAGAGTTGTTGCCAGCGATCCGAAGCTTGTCGCCAGCGATCCGAAGCTTGTCGCCAGCGATCCGAAGCTTGTAGCCAGCGATCCGAAGCTTGTCATCGGCGCACCGAGGCCTTTCACCGTTGCTCTCAGACTTGTCGCCGGCGCTCCCAGGCTTGTCGCTGGCGCTCCCAGGCGTGTCGCTGGCGCTCCCAAGCTTGTTGCCGGCGCTCACAGGCACTCCCAGGTGCACCCAAAGTTCGCTCCGGCGCTCCGAGATGTTCCCAAACCGATCACAATCACTCCCATGGTACTCCTGTAGCAGTCATCTGTGATCGCAGTTACTCTGAAGGCCGGCATGAATGCCCTCCTACATCAGCAAAATGTATTTTAGTCACTGGGAGCCTCCAGGGGTGACTGAGAGGAGGCGGAGTGTAAACTTAGAAGCGTCAATTTCAGGAGAGAATCATATCTTAGGAGGGCATTCCGGCCGGCCTTCGGAGTACCTGGGATCTCTGATGACTGGTACGGGAGTACCATGGGAGCGGTTGTGATAAGTTTGGGAGCACCTGGGACTGTCGCCCAGCCAATGAGGGAATCCATTACTAACTCTGAGAGATGCCTGGGTTCTTAGGGATATTCATTCGAAGGACTGCAGGTGTTATCTGAGATTCTCCGGATGTACACGAGCAATAAGAATACCCTCCACATATGATGCATACATTATTGTTCATTATCAACTTCTAAATCATACTATAGTACCCAGCATCTCATTCAACATTCCACTGTTTGCATCACTACATCAAGGAGAACCAAAGAAAATGACGAGTGATTCAAAAACGAAAGCAGGTAAACCAGAAACAATAACCCGGTTAAGCGATCGAATGATATCAATCGAACATAGTCTCAATGTCATCCATTTAATCTCCCATTTCATCTGGGCCGACAAACGTAGGAACACACAATTCATCAATGGCGCAAAGAAGCTGGAGGCGCTCCTTGTATTTCCGAATGATTCGGGTCTGGCGAGTGGGCAAAATTGAATTCCAATGTCGTTTTGCTCGATTTGTGATATCTAAAGGGTTGGAATTCAGAGGTTAGCTCGCGGACAATCAAAATGGAGTTTGAAAGGCAATATGATGAATTCGCAGGGAAAAGAGGTGCGCCACCAGGAAAGGAGTGCCTGATGTGGAGTCCAGGGTGGGCAAGGGGAGTGATGATGGTGATGGAGGAGTGCAGAATGAAATTGGGGGGCGCAAATCCAGGCCAACGAGCGCCTATCCAGCGGAGCAGCCCATCTATGCTGAGCATCGCCGAAAGGGAGGGAGGGAAAGGGTGTGGAATGAAATAGAGGCGCTCCTGATCGAGGTCGAGGAGCGCCCATTCTAGAGGAGGAGCCCCAACAGAAATGCAGTATGGAGCGCTGAATGAAATATTGAAGCGCCAATCCAGACTGAGGAGCGCAGATGGGGATTGAGGAGCACCTATGATAGTGGAGGAGTGCCGATGGGGATTGAGGAGCGCCTATTATAGCGGAGGAGAACCATAGGGGGGTAAGAAGCAGCCCCACCAAGTGTAATTGATGAGTGCAGTGGCTTCTGCAGTAATACAATTCATCACCGTGGAAGGGCAAAATTTACCTTGATATTCATCTTGAGAAAACATAACTGTAACCTTCTTTCCAGTGGCATACTCAGATAGTGCACAATGAATAGCTGCGGCCAAAAGGGTTAACGTCGGCGGTGCGAGCGGTTGAAAGAACTGCGATGTGGTCGGCTGTCGACCCAAGCTATTGGCGGTGAAGAAAAATTGGTGGTAGATTAAGTCAAGCACTTCCATCCTCGTGAACCAGGACTTCTTATCTTCGATGACCTTCGAGGTATAAGCATCATCAAACAGGAGCTCCTTAACCTGGATTCGAATCTCAGTCTCGGATCCTAAATCCAACCGGTAACTTCGGACAATAGTTCTACGAGCTCCATCTGCCAAACGCCCTCGAATGGTACTAATCTTCAGTTTTAACTATGTATATTTTTGGGGATTAGTATCATCACAAGTCCAATCGAGGAGCAGAGAACAGAGTACACACTTACGGCGTCTCGGGTTTGTGGATCGATTTTAAGAGATGTACCACCGGGCAATTGACACACAGATGGTGCACCTACAGTAGCACCTGCTAATGCCCGCTGTCGATCGTGGGCATCAATGGCTAGTTGGCAAGCTTCGTCAACCATCGTGCACTTCTCATCGGAAATGATTGGCCAGGGAGTCTTCGTGAATACGATTGCCTCCATGAACAGTTTCGCTACCTCAAAGGTAGCCTTTTGGTGTTGAGGAACGTTGTGATCTCCACCGGCCTTTGGTTGAGGAACAGTATGATCTCCACCAGACTTGGGAAGCGGGAGCGCCTGGGAGGGTACAATCTCAGACTCGCGTAATATGTTGACGGTTGACTTTTGGCGTTTGAGCAATGGTGGTGCCATGGCCGTGGCTGGATGTTGCAGATTTGGAAGTGAGGTGCGGGGAACGACAGTGTCGGCACGGTTCCGTTCCTTTGGCTGTCGAACCTGTGTAGTTCGTATTATCTTATCACGGCGTGCCTCGTCTAGATGTAGGACCTCTTGCTGGTTGTCCAAATCGTCTTCTTCGAAGATGACAAGGTTGACTCTCCAAGGACTTCACTTTCATCATTGCTGATCTCCTCCCGATCAGTATCATCATCATCCTGCTTCATATGAATTATAGCGCGGACATTAGCTATCTCTAACACTATACACAAAGGTTGGAGTTCAAACATTTGATTGGCAATGAAGATTGGCTGTCTTCTGCAATGCACGTGCAAGTGCTCGCTCATGGTGTGCTTCTTGATTCTTCTGGGAATAGTGATTCCTCACCTGGCTGGCCGTAGGTTCCCTGTTGATGAAGTGAAGTTGCGGAATGTAGACAGAAGCATATAAGAGTAAATACAGTAGGAAGATTAATAGAATAACGAGAAAATAGGGCAACAAAGTAACACGCGGTCGAGGAGGATGCAATTCAAGGAGTGCCTGGAACCAGTGACGCACGGCCGAGGAGGATGCAATTCAAGGAGTGCCTGGAACGAGTCCGGAAGACAGTGTCTGCGGTTCATATATATATATATTGTCGAAGCTAGATCATTGTTGAGATTTAGGAAGAGTCAGGTGCACCGGATTGGATGGATTCTTCATGCCCCCATTCCCGAATGTTAGCATTCGTATCCAAATACGCTATTGATGCAAGAATAGAAGGTTGGATTAAGCCAACATACCTAGAATTTGAACCAGATGCACCTGAAAAACTCGAGACATTAACATGGTTGTATCACTAACTCACTCTCAGGGCCAGACATAGGTGGAATCCTGAGAAATGGGTTGATCATGATCGCCCCTGCATATAACTCCGCCGAAGGTAGTTCATTATGCCTCTAGTTCGAGCATATGAGTGGTGACTGCGTGGCACCGAATTGTCGGTGTGTTGAAGAATCTTGCAGAATTTGGACGGAGGATAGAGTTGGGACCTTCGTGAGTGGCAGCAGTTGAAGTTACATGGGTTTAGACTGAGTTTGTTGCTGATAGTGGATAAATATGAATCTCCGAATGCGGTATACCAGTCTGATAGACACCCTATTTTGAAGATATTCTGATGTTTTATGATTCTGCAGCAAAATTAGTGGTCGATTAGACAATATCGGGTGCAGAACTGCACTTTCAGCGGTCCGAGTCTGCTGAAGTCACAATATGTATGCAGTCAGTGTAAGAGAGGACGGAGAATTTGGGTTTTCAAAGGACAGCTTCAACATAGAGAAAGAACGGTAACGGTGCGATGAAGACTCAGGGGTAATCTAATCAAATCCAGTTCTCGTCAATGCCAAGATTGCTAGCGAATGGGTCATTAATAGTCACTCACATTATGATGTTGCGCATACTATCTTGTAAACACCGCATCATTTAATCACACACTCATCATGAGTCTCAATGCTACACTGTTGACTTAACATAAATGTTGGCGTTCAAAGCAGTGCATAAGAACAATATGAATGCATCATGAGGCGTCATCTGACAGCGGAAAGACGAATAACAGCATGCAGTTCCGGCCAATTGAGGTGCAGCTGGCATTGAATTGGCACGCAGGATACAATCTAATGTCTGCGATTGCAGGCTCACCATACGTTGACATGTACTTGTACCCTCAGAAACTGCCTTTTCTTAACTCGAGCTTTCATCACGGTTTGTTCTTCATGCACTCTTGGGATTGGACGTTGGCGGCAATCAGATATCGTCTGTTCATGATTTGTCACGAACTTCAGGCGTTCAAGATATGAGGTGCGCGGGAGCTTGCCGCTCACTGATCGAGCCGCTGACCAAAGACTGCCATTCAGATTCTATCTCTTTGAGCTGTCTTGATGGAAATCTGTTCACACAATCTATTTTAAGATACGGGTTTTGGAGGCGCAAACATACAAGTTAGTCAAAATGTAGCTAAGTCTGCATTAGAAGAGTTGTGAATTTAAGCCTATTCGAGGAAGTGTGGAATACAAGGGAGCAGGAGTTGCCGGCCATCTGCAGAATCGCTGAGCAGAAGCTGTCGTTTGAGGTTCACTCTCTCAAGCTGCAGCTCGATTATGGAGCCTGAACGACAGAAGCTATTTTAGGATCTTGGAAATATAAGGTCCGAACACACTTCCTAGTCAAAATCCAGTTAAGTTTCGAAACTTATCGCCCACAGCAGTGCGTCTACGGTAAGCGTGTGGTGGACACCTTCCTCCGATGGATTGGTTGACACGGAGCATGACAGTTATGGCATTTAAGCGGCGGCCTTCACATACCGATCAGGCATAGATTCAGATATTCAGCTGGGTTTGAGCGGGATGAGCCGTGCCTGCATCTGAAAGTTTGGTGTCTGACAGATGACACTCTGTGTGCTGGCAGCCACGAATTCAAAGGTAATGCAAAGCGGGAATTCACGATTCAGAGGCGTGCCTGGAGTGGGATTATACGTGAATTATGAGTGCCTGCATTTCGAAATCAGCGGTTGAATAGAATATGCATGCGGTGTCAAATCTGATACAATCACACTCGACAGGATAGTGAATCTGAGCTGGGCGTGAATTCCATTACTGAGTGGGGAAAGGCTCGGCGGTTGTTAGGGGTTGTTTCCTAGCAGCGATAATGATGCTTGAATTATGATACAAGATGCGTACATATCTACGATATGCAAAAGACTTATGCATGTAAACGTTCAAGTGGTCAGCAACACGCTCTAAGGAGAGAACACGTGTTGGTCGCATGAAGAGAGGGTTCTTCGTTCACACCTAGATACTATGCGGGACATGTGTGGTAATCACACACAGCGGTTGATTGTTATGCGATTGAGTGAGCTCTTCTCCCCCACCCCAAGGCGGGATGGGATTCGGAGAGGCACGTTCCGGTCTGGAGAAAAGTCTCGACCTTAGCATAACGTAACTGAGGGATTATGACATAAGCGATGCACCTAGAGCGAACACTATCAAGTTGACTCTGATAGTCTGGATCGCAATGTAACCTTCGTAGTGAGTACGAGCTTACGCGTCATTAATCTACGTTGGCATAGCATCGGTTGGTCGCCGACTAAGTTTATGACGCAATTAATAACTCACGAGGTGTGACGGATTAATTAGGCGTAAGCATCATCGTGTGTGCGATAGATGTTCCAACTACCGACTCATATGGTGTAAGGGATGTCCGAGATAAGAACGGAAGGATGAGCTGATATTGCGCAATGGATGGCCTGATTGTTATCAGGAGCGTAACGCTTTAATACCACATTGGATGAGGGCAATTACCTGAGGGTGTTGTGGATAGTTATTACCGGGCGCTAAGAGGGCGTGGCCGAGATAACAATTATCACGCTAAGAGGAAGCTCGGGCTATAAAGAGCCAGCGCTGGTCGAAGGAATTGGGGGACATCAGCGATCAAGTTAGCTTTCAGAACACCGAAGACGATCATAAAATATTATTGAGAATTCTATCTAATTATCTATCTATCCATTAAGAGATAGGCCTTCGCTATTTCTTCCCTAATCAACCTACGCGATTACCTTCTGTATGCCTGGACACAGGTATACACATTAGGAATACGCACTTTAACAGACTGTCGAGTTGTTTGGCAATCTTCTGTTCACTTTGCACCAGCACAATTTACACCACATCTACCACGTGGTTTTTCATTTCGTGCAACTCGAGAATCACGTCTATCTGGTATTACGGTACTTGAATACCGGCTTACTACCATTCGAGGAATTTTCCGAGGACCTACTTTTCGACGAGGAAACCTAGTTTACGTATATCGAGGAGAGGGGTTGTGGTACCGCTTTAGATCGGGAGTTCTCGTTGAACAGGAACGAGAAGTTGAGTCTTAGGATAAGACGAGGAGAGAAAGAGATATTTGGATAGGCGGCTGTACTTAGTTCAATAAATGTTGTATTGATTATTGGGACTAAGAACCCCCGTAACAGTATAATATTTCAAGTACTCTACGGTGTTATCTGAAAGAGGATTGTTACGACATCAGCTCCGATTTGAATGACGCCAGAGCTGTTACATCTTTATAAGGAACTTTATCAGACTGGAGCATATTTCTATCGACACCCTCAGAACCCACGATTACACCTCATTATAATTGACAAAGCAAGGATCAATTTACTTTATGAGTTTGGAGTGCCAGAAGTGCGAAGACAACTTCTGTTGCATTTATTTGGGTCAGAGACGTTGCAGAGAACATTGCCAGAGGAGCAACTGCTTTTGCATCAGCTGCCAGTTATACAATATCGAGGAAAAAAGGCCCTCAGTATATTGCCAGAAGTGTAGCTTTCTGTCGGAGTGTTACAGCTATATGTTCTTAGGCAAGGTTTACGGAAGAGACTCCTATAGTCTACAAAGACATTGTATCGACCATTGTCAGCTCGAGAGTTGCCCACATAGGGGCGAAGCTACGGTAGAACTAAATAGAGTGATTCCACCACCAGATTATAGTCATCTTATTCGAAATGGCGGCCCCTCGGAGACGGTTGACGTTCGGCAGCAAGGCATTGGCCCCCAGCAGCTCGACAGTGGAGAAGCCCCGGTCCCCAGTGGCCAGGCCAGTTCCAAAGTGGTGCCAAGAATATCAAATAAGGATAGAGGCCGCTCGAAGGGATTACTTGTTAATAAAAGAACAAGCGGAAGAGGCTCCAGAAGGGCACAGGGAAGTGGACATGTTGGAACCAAATACCGACTTAGTTCAAGAACAATTATCGGAACTGGCTCAAAAATGGTCCTTGTTATCGAGGCATGTAATGAGGAGAAAGATATTCTGGAGGAGGAATTCGACTCAGTAAAGAACGGAATAGTTATTATGGAGAGTCGACTCCAGACAGAAAGAACTCGAATAGATACCGAAATCTCCGGAGTTGACACTATGGCCAGATCCCAGGAGGCCATGCTTCACCAATTACGTTCGGGTATACACGTACTACAATCACAGGATAATCAGATAGTACAGGAAGCCACGGGCCTGTTTGGCGGGTTAACGGCTGAGCTGGAGGCCCAAAGCAAAAGGATACCTGATAATACGTTACAAGGGTTAACACAAAAGTGTTCTACCCAAACATTTCAGAAGGGGTTATCTCTGCTATCGAAGCGAGTAGACGAGGTGGTTGAAACTACAGCAGCCATTACAACCTCGTTAAACAACTCCCCACGAAATTAGAGTTGCAGCGACATGCAATTTTAATGGAAGAACACAAAAATCAAATGGCAGAAGTTAATACCGGATTAACAACTGCAATGGAGGAATGCAAGTTTTCGCAGTCAACGCCATTTGATTTTAGAAGATTCGGTACTGTAGCAGGACCATCTGGAACACAGAGACAAGCACATTTCGATAAGTCTCCTACAGAGTCAAGTCTCAGAGATACAGGAAGTGAATACTCCTGGCGTGCTCAGCATAGAGGAGGAGCCGGAAGTAATGCCGGAGGGGCAGAAGATGGAGCAGCTGGAGAAGCAGACGGCAGAGCAGCCGGAGGAGCAGGTGGAGGAGATCCACCACCACCGCCAGATCCACCATCTGGAGAAGAAGGAAACGGAGGAAGGCGTCCGTCAAGAAGACAAAGACAAATCAAAGAATTTGAATTCGCTAAGCCCATTAAAATTGAGGAACCTAAGAAGTTCTTTGGGAAGCCAGGGGAGGTTTTCGATACCTGGTGGGTTTTGGTTCAAGTTTACATAGAAGACCAACCCGAAACGTTTCCAAAGAATCAGCGAACCATCGATTGAATCGGGTCCTTAATAGATAGCTATGCAGCGTCGTGGCATATTCAGTGGCGTAAAGGGACCCTTGACGGAACTCATCCCAAATCCATGACCGGATATGTGAATGCACTCAAATTAAGATTTGAGGGTAAGGATGCTAAGGACGAGGCTTTTGCAGAACTTGAGAAAGTACGTTATGAGGGATGTATCCGCGATATGTTCACAAAAATCCAAACCTTCTATGATAAAGCCATGGTATCGGGAGCGGCTTTGAAGAAGTTAATTTTGGAACGGTTACCTCAAAAAATTTTGGAACAAATGCATGTGGTCAATCTAACCGGCAAGACTGATATTGAGATTATTACCATTATCACGAACGCAGGAAGAACCGCAGAAAAATGGGCAGCCGCGAGAAAAACATTTGGGTCTAAAAGCATCCTTTAGATCATATGGCAAGACAAGGAGTTCCATTAATGAGGAGGAATCCGAGAAACCAAGACGAAGTAAGCACAAGAAAGATCGGTTCCGAAGGACAGAACGCAGAGGGAAAAATAGATCTAAAAAGATCAAGAAAGATCGGCCGGAATCTTATGACTTCTCGAAAACCGAAGGAATAGACTCTTCGGAAATAAGCCGAAGAAGGGCTGCAGGAGAATGCTTGCGGTGTGCTTGGCCTTCAGACCGAAAAGGATCACATCAGGTCAAGAAGTGTATAAGGCCGATTAAACTGGATAACGGAACAGCGAGCATTCCGAAAGCCAAGGATTATCAGAAAATGAAGGTAGCAGCCGTTAATCTACCTTCGGAGGATTCGGAAGAATCGGAAAGTTCGGAGGATTCAAACTCTACTGAGAGTTCAGAAAATTCGGAGGATTCGGATAATTCAGAGGGAGAGTATCTGGAGGAAACCGATAAGGAAATAGGCCAGGAGCCACAGGAGGAAGGGAACTGGTGGTACTCACCAGAAAGTTCGGATTAGTTTGAAAGGCTTGTGAATTCGGGCGGTCCAACGACAGCTATGGGCCAATAAATGGGGAATCTTCTTTGTTATAAAATTTTCCTCTGAGGATGATCGGAAGATCGAAACGGCTGGCCGTAAGGAAATACGAATACCACATACATACAAAACGATTCAACATATACTTACATTAACCCGTTGTGGTTACACCATTGTCGAAAGGATAGTGATGTCTAAACGAAAAGCCTCAGAACCTCTATTGAGGATACCGAAGAAACCTAATACATCTACGGATTTTGTCTATTATCAACCGGCTACTCATCTGAAGATTAAGAAAGTTTCATCTACAAAGATTGGGAAAAGACCTATTTACCGCTTTTTTATCGATTATGATGG
>Ga0307512_10007122_pt1 | contig 11136 bp, 13 predicted proteins | sample 14_EM_MG_FD_200267 | JGI IMG/M metagenome (GOLD analysis project Ga0307512, IMG submission 200267) | Populus trichocarpa ectomycorrhiza microbial communities from riparian zone in the Pacific Northwest, United States - 14_EM | ecosystem: Host-associated > Plants > Roots > Unclassified | place... | reverse complement strand
TTCGGCCTGTTGGTACAAGACCATGGCCATGGGGGAGATAGGGGAGGGAGAACGGGATGGGATGTCTTCAATGAAGGCGGGTATGATGGGCAAGGTGTACATGGAGTTGGTCGCAGAAGTGGCAGACAGCGTGATTGACACGCTATCGTGGAAGTAAGGGGGAGGAACGGGAAGTGGCTCGGGACTGGGAATAGGAGGGCTGTTTGGGTAGTTGGGGTCGACGTGGTCAGTTAGCTCCGTCCCGGGATATGCAGAGGGTGGAGAGGCATGAATGCCTTTGTAGTCATCGACATCATTAAACATCGTGCTGAGGTGGGCCATCATGAATGTATCAGGGGTAAGAACAGAGGTAGGAACAGGAGGGGATCTGTCGATGGGAAGGAGGGAGCAAACAGTAGGGAATTGGCGGCGGACTTCTTCTTCCTTGATGTTGAGAAGGCAAGCAATGTGCTTGATCATTTGTTTGTGGGGGAGAGCCATCTCATCGCTGGTGGGGCTGTCTGGAGGAGGAGAGGTAACGATGTAGGGGGTGTTGCCTGCACTGTTCATGGGAGAGGAAGAGCGAGAGGGAATGAAGATGGGGGAAGAGGAGCGGGACATCGTTGGACAGTCATGTGGAATGTAGAGGGCAAAGGGGTTAGTCAAGTGGTGGATGCAAAGAGGACAATTGGCTGGAAGAGTTGGAGTGAAGGAATCCAGTGTATAGTGGGGATGAGGATCGTTTGAGAGATTTTGGTGGTCTTCTTATACTGTAGGTCGTCCAGCTGTAGCAGAGTTTGTTAACATAAAATCTGCCAATGCGTCTGGGGCATGTAGGTCCTTGTGATCAATCCAGGAGTCATCTGAGTGTGGATAGCCCTTCCAATGCACAAGGTATTGAAGTTTTCGTCTTCTGCCATAATGCTGTGCATCTAGAATGTTCTCGATTTCATACTCTTCTTCACTATCGATGATCAGAGGTGGTCATGTAAAAGGCATGCCATATTGCTCCGTCTCCTTATATGGAAGGAGGAGATCCATGTGAAACACATTGTGAATTTTCATCAATGGGGGAAGTGCGAGTCGCATGGCCATGGGACTGATCTTTTGTGAAACTTTGAAGGGTCCATACTGTTTTGGGGAAAGTTTGCGATTGCCAGCAATAGTGAGGTTGTGACCTTCAAGCCAGACTTGGTCACCTTCTTTAATCTCTGTTAGTTTCTTGTTGTCCTTGCGGTTTTGTATGTGTTGAAGAAGTTTTTGAGCTGATTGTCTAGCTTCATTCAGGAGGTGTAAACGTGTTTCTGCAGCAGGGGTAGAAGATTCTAGATGTTTCAGAATCACCTGTGGTTTGGTTCCAATTAGAAGTTCATGAGGTGATTGGCGAGCAATATCGTGTTTCCACGAGTTATGGGCAAATTCGGAGATCGGCAGTAATTGACTCCAGGTGGAAGGTTTTCCAGATGTCCAAGGTCGTAGATATTGTTCAATCCAAGCATTCATATATTCTGTCTGTCCATCAGTGCAAGGGTGGAAGGCTGTAGAAAGATTTTGTTGAATTCCAAGTGCTTTACACATTTCTTTCGCAAATGCAGAGGTGAACTGGGGGTCGCGGTCTGAGATGATTCTTTTGGGAAGTCCGAACCAAGGTACAAGATGTTTCAGATACTCGAGTGCTACACCTGTTCCATCAATCGTTTTTGTGCAGGGAATGAATTTAGCTGCTTTAGAACAGCCTTGATCGACAATTGTGAGAATGGAATCGAAGCCTTGTGACTTGGGGAGGTCTGTAATCAGGTCCATTGATACGTATTGAAATGGGCCTTCTTCGACAGGTATATCAAAACGTTGCAGAGGTGCTTTTGATCAATGAACATTAGTTTTGGATTCTTGGCAATGTGCACATCCTCTGACATATTGTTCTACAAATTCTCTGAGTCTGGGTCCTTTGTATTGTTCGCGAACAAGTTCCCAAGTGTTCAATATGCTGGGATGTCCAGCTGCAGGGGAATCGTGAAGGGTTTGGAGAATGTCTCATCTTAGATCTAAGTTGTCTTCAAGGAAAATTTTGTTGGCATGTGTAGTTTTTGTTGGCGTGAAGAGGTGGTTGGGGAGAAGAACACGTGGTTCGTCGGTATTTACCCCCTTGTTAAGGTCTTTTCTTCATGACAACAAATCAGCAACGGTGTTTGTTGATCCAGGAATGTGTTCAAGAGTGTAGTCAAAGTCTTGTAGGAATTCTATCCATCTAGCTTGTCGTCCTGTGATTTTGCGTGGATCGCAGAAGTATTGTAGGTTTTGATGATCAGTGCGAACGCGAATTGCATGTATAGCACCAAGAAATAGTGGGTGACCACATTTGAATCCAAAGATTACACCGGCGAGTTCTTTGTCATGTGCATCATAGTTCTTTTCTGCGGGAAGGAGACTTCTGGAATGAAAGGTGATGGGGTGAATACCATCTTCAAACTCTTGGGCAATGACCACTCCTAGGGCATAGCCAGATGCATCGGTTTCCATGACAAATTGTTTGGTCCAATCTGGGGTGCGAAGTACTGGGTAATTGCTGCATGCTCTTTTGAGTTCTAGGAAGGCATTGTTGCATTCATCTGTCCAGATGAATTGTTCATTTTTGCGTGTTAAGTCATTCAATGGACAAGCAATGTCAGAGAAGTTCTTGATGAATGCTCTGTAGAAATTGCAAAATCCTAGAAAACTTTGCACATCTTTGACAGTAAGAGGTGTTGGCCAGTCAGCAATGCCTTGAACTTTAATGGGATCCATTTTAACGGTTCCATTGCCAATGAGTATGCCAAGGTATTCAACTTCTCATTGGTGAAATTTGCATTTTTCTGGTTTGAGGAACAGGTCGAATTTCTCAAGTTTATCCAAAATGTGATTGACACGAAGTTCATGAAGTACTTCGTCATCTTCTGTGGCAATGATCATATCGTCCATATAGATATGAAGCCATCCTTGAGCAATTTCATCTTGAAAGATGTCGTCCATCATCGTTTGGAACGTAGCTGGGGAATTGGTTAGTCCAAAGAACATAACTGTTGGTTCAAAAAGTCCTTCGCTAGTTTTGAAGGTGGCTTTGTATTCGTCACCTTCTTTAATACAAATGTTATTGTATCCCCATCGAATGTCAAATTTTGAGAAGAGACGTTTCTCCGCTAGGTCATAGATGAGTTCTGAAATCAGTGGTAGTGGATATTTGTTGGGAATCGTCCATTTGTTCAGATTTTGATAGTCTTGAACTGGACGAAATTTGCCATCTTTCTTTCAGATAAGAAAGAATCCACTTGCATAAGGTGATTTGGATCAATGAATTCTTTGTAGATGCAGGTTTTGGGAGAGGAATTTGCGTTGTTCTTCTTTTTCCTTAGGAGATAGCGGGTAAACTCTGCAATTGATTGACATAGGAGCGTCTTCTGTTAATTCAATTGCATGATCCCAAGGTTGACGATCTGGAAAGCATTCGGAGGCTTCTTCTGAAAAGACTTTCCCGTGATGGTGGTACTGTTTGGGGACAATTTCTTGCCAGGTACGTTTCTTTTTATCAGCAGCGTCTTGGGCTAGTTGTGAGGCTACAGTGGTTTTGGCAATTCTAGTTTGTAACCAGATTTCATTGCCTTCTTCCCATCCAGGTATAGATTTTACCCAAATAGGCATAGCTTCAATTTGTCTGGTTCCTTTGAGAATAGGTCGCCAATCATTAGCTTTAGCTGTAGATATTGTGGTGAAGCCATCTATGCAACCATTTCGCCAGTCTACTCTTGGGTTTGACGTTTCAAGGAAGGGGTAGCCAAGAATAAAATCATCTTGACCGATGTCTGCGATGTAAAAGGCATGAAGTGCTTGTTCTCCATTATTGTTGACAGTGAGGTCTATTGCTTCTAAGATTTGTCCAGCTTTATTGTTGGTTCCATCCACATTTTGGACTTTTTGTGCTTTGGGTAATGTTCGTGTAGTTAGTTTGAGTTGTTTTACTGCATGGGGATGGATGAAACATTCTGTTGCTCCACTATCAAGGAGTGCTTTTCGATTGACTCGTTTTCTTCTGGTTTATAGCTGAAAGGGAACTTGTATTGCATGTTTTCAAGCTATGTACATAGAACCAGAATTATTGAGAACTGCCTGAGCAAGAGCTGTAATACTCAGGTGGCCTGAAAATCCATATCTTCTCTGAAGGAGCGCATTTCATCTATAAAGGTGCATTGATCTTCTTCTGACAGACGCGCTACTTGCGCAGCAAGCAATACAGATGAGGAAGGAGTTTTGGGAATGGTTGGTTTCTCATCGTCTTTGATTTGAATGGTGCAAGTTGTTCAAGCGCATGTCTTTTTATTGGGACAGTCGCAAACTAGATGGCCTTGCTTTCCACATTTGAAGCATCGGCCTGTCTTTCGGTATTCCTCGCGTTCTTTGTCATTTGTAGCTTTGCAGATGACAGTGGAAGTGTCCATAGTATTGTCATCTCAAGGGGGAAGACGTGGTCGAGGAGGTGCGCAATTTCCTGGTCTGCGCCAGTTCTGATTGTTGGATCTGGGGTTGTTGCCTCCAGGGCAATGCCAGACCCATCCAGAAGTTTGTCTTTGTCCTTGTCCTTGAGTGCGATTGTTGAAAGTTCCGTATTCTGAATGAAGTGACTTGGTTTTCAAGTAAATCTTCTGTTGACGTTGAACTGTGGCCCTCTATTGTTCATAGGTCTTGGGATTTTCCATCTTGATACAAGCATCAGCGAGTGATTGAGGGAGACCAAGGGTGAAAGTTCGAAGATTTGTGTGGTCGTTCATGTCTATATCGGCACGTAGTGCTTGGGTTTCAAAGGCGGCAAGGTATTCATCAAGATTGTCGTTCTTCATCTTGAGTTTCTTTAGTTCATCTTGGGCCCTTTCATGCTTGGCGTAGTCAGAGAAGGCTTCCTTGAAACACTTTTCAAGTTCCAACCAGGTGTTGGATCGACGTGGGATCATGCTGGGGTCTTCTACAATGTGGCGAAGCCATCTGTCGGCTGCATCGACCCATCCTTCACATTTTGGTCCTTCCAAGAGTGAGAGGAAATAGATGCTATGCATGATTGGGTCCTTTGTGATGTCGGCTCTGTAGTTTATAAGCATGAATCGATTGAAAGTGGCCAAGAATCTTGTAGTTTGAGAGTGATCTCCATTGAATTTATCGGGGTGGATGCCTTCAAGTCGGTGTGCTTTATCTTCCTTATCGTCTTGGGGAAGATTTTCAAGAGAAAAGGGGTTGTCTCCAGTGCTGTGAGGATGGCAAGGGGGTTTATTACAAGCTGTTTGAGACGATCTCATTCCAAAGGATCCAAAGACATCTTTATACTTTGGCCTCTGGTCTTCATCATCGCTTTCATCATCGGAGGGGTCATCAAAAGGGGTTGGGGGTCTTTCTTTTTGTTCCTTTTGTACAGCCTCTGTTGCAGCTATTATAGCTTCTACAAATGGCACTGTTTGTTTAGATTTGGATGGTCCTTCGGCGCAAGATGGTGGTTGAGAAGGTTCTCCACTTTGTTCAAGTAAAATGAAGTTTATGCCTGGAAGTGGGTGGTTCTTGAGTCCGAGTTCATTTCAAGCTAGTCGAAAGCATTCAAACTTGTTTCCTCGGACACGTACTTCAAACCATATGCCATAGACGTTACTGACAGATACTAGTGCATTGTTGAGTCTAGCATAGTAGCCAGTATAAGGTGCTCCTGTCTCTTGACTGCTAAGTAAGTGTCGTACGTTTTCAGTGAATTCAGCTGGTACGCTGTCTTTAGGTTCAGGGATTATGTCGAATGGGCATTTGAGATTGCTCAAAGCTTCTGGGGAAATGTTGTCAGTTTCTGGTAGGTAACAAATACACCAATCCCTGGATCGGCTTTTTCCTTTCACGTCTCTGGAAGTCAAAGTCATTTTTGAAGGAAGCTTGTTCTAATGTCACGGTCAGGTCACCATGTCTTTCAGTCATCTTAGTTCTGGAGTTTTCAGACAGGGGTATTTCCCAAATAGAAAGTCGACCCAACGTCTCAATTAGGAAGTCGTCCTAATGTGGTAATCGTGTCAGTGTTCCAAAGAGGAAAGGCGGGTGTCGGGTGTCGGGATCAATCATGTGAGACGTCATGTGATTAGTTCTGGAGAGTCAATGGAGGTCACGTGATATGTCACATGACTTGTCCAGGAGCGAGTGAAGATTACACAAGTTGATGTGACTTGGAATTGAGCAAGATACAACACATGATCTCAAAGACGTTTAGAGAGGAGAGGCGAATAGCAACAAAGTTGACTATCGCAGAGTGGTTCTTTCAAAGGGAAGCTGCACACGTTCAAGGAAGTGACAATAACCTGTATTGCATGAATAGAACGAGCTTAAAGACTCGTTCTATGCTAAGGAGTACAGTATATATATATGAAGGGATAGAAGCTACTAGAAGGTAGAAGAAGGTTATAGAAGGTGATGGAAACAGAAAGAAGGTCATGGAACCTTATGGAAGTCTCTAGAAAACGCAAGATTGTTCCATAGGTAAATTATATAAGCAAGAGAGAGAGCGGCCTGGAGCAAGGTATGAAATAGGAAGGAAGAGATTAGGTAAGAAGAGGGGCAGTCTGTGACATGTTCTGTGCCTTGTCAAGACCCTTTATGGGCTCAAGCAGTCTGGTTGCCATTGGTACCAGAAGCTCTCCAGCGTCTTCAAGTCCCTTGGGTTCATGCAGTGCAGTGTGGACCAAGCCGTCTACTTCAAGGTGGTCATCACCAAGGGCAAGCTTACCATTGTGGTGGTGCATGTGGACAATTGCACAATCATCGCAAACACCATCCACCTCACCAAGGAACTCAAGGCCAGCCTCAGCAAGCACTTCAAGGTCACCAACCTTGGAGAGCTGCACTGGATGCTCAGCATTGAGGTCAAACACAATCACCCTGGCCGCCTTGTCCACCTGTCTCAATGCACATACATTGATGCCATCCTTTGCCGCTACAATCTTGCTGACCTCAAGCCACTTTCCACACCCATGGACCACCAGGTCTGCCTTTCCTCAGACCAAGCACCCGCAAGCACAGCGGAGTGCACAATGATATGCAACATTCCCTACTGCAAGGCTGTCGGTGCCCTTAACTGGGCTGCATTGGCAACGCGTCCAGACATTGCATTTGCAGTTGCAATGGTTGCTTGTTTCGCTGCCAACCCTGGGCCTGCTCACTGGAAGGCCATCAAGCAGATCTTCCACTATCTCTCTGGGACGCACAACTTGTGGCTCACTTATGGCAAGGCTAGCACCCCTCTCAAAGGATATATGGATGCAGATGGCAGCATGGCTGAGGACCACCACACCATCTCTGGCTACGCCTTTCTCATTGATGGTGGCGCTATCTTGTGGTCCTTGAAGCGACAGGAGATTGTCTCCTTATCCACCACCAAGAGCGAGTACATCGCAGCGATGCATGGTGGCAAGGAGGCCTTGTGTTGAGACCTACTACTGTTTATGGTAGCAGTGACGTGACGATAATATACTTGAGGTGGAGGTAACTGACAAGGAGACAGAGGTGGGCGATGTAGAGGATGAGGAGAGCAAAGAAGAGTTGAGCTTGTAGGGGCTCAATTGTGGGGAGTAGACAAGAGAACAGTCTGAGGACTGTTCGCTCAATTTCGCAGGTCTTATATACTAATACAGGGTGGTCTGTGTGTACATGTTTAGGGCAGGCATATATACTCAAACAGGCGGCCCATACTTTAGGGCAGGTACAAATACAGGTAATGGGTGAGCGCTTTTACTGCGCTCCAATGGTCTTGTAACTTGTTGGTGGATTTGTTGGTTCGTTGATTGTTCCCACGGTCTTCCACATGCTGATCAACAGACTAGGCGCGCGTCTGAAGCACGTACGATCAGGTGACCATGTGGTAACTTGTGATCATGTACATGACCAATCCCTTGGTAGGTCATGTGATACTTTCCCAGGGTCACGTGTTTGTATATTACGTGATCCCAAAGTTGTCAAGGTGTCACATGATTGAACACGTGACAGGTCAGGTGATGGTTTCCCAGGGTCACATGGTCGAAGAGTAGATTCTACCACGTGACTATACTTTAGCTTAGGGGCGGCTTTGGGAGGACTTGGGCTTGGGATTCTTTGGATGCGTGATGTCGCGGACTCTGTCCTTGACACCTTGTGGCTTCGCAGCCTTATCTCTGAGGTATTTGGCAACATCACATCCCCCACCACTCTGTTCTCCGACAATCAGGTGGCTATCATGCTCACGCATGACCACCAGTACCACCTGTGCACAAAGCACATCAATGTGCAGTACCACTGGATTTGCTGGGTTGTCAAGAAGGGCTCCATCCGGCTCATTTATTGCCCAATGGACGACATGGTGGCCAACGCCCTCACCAAGGCATTACCCTCTGCCAAGGTGAAGCACTTTGCTGCATCCCTTGGACTGTGCACGAAGTGAGGGGGAGTGTCGCAGAGGTATAGATCTGGGCTTAATGCCCACATGGACATTCGCTTAGATAGACACAAAATATGATCATACCTTTAGTTTACCCTGCACATTGCACTAGGACTGACAGCTCCATACTACCCTCGTTTTACTTCCGTTGAGTACCCTCTTTCTTTTGCTTGCTGGACTGCCTGCTTGCTTATTTATACCATAGTAGTTACCTTGTGCACTCCCTCAGATTCGTGCCCATCTGTGCATTTACTGAGGTGAGCTTCCGCTTGTTACTTTACTGTCTTGTTACCTGTGCTTACCATGCGTAGTACATTGTGTCTGCATTCTTTGCACAGGTGAATATAGCATTAGATTCGTGCCCATCTGCACATTTACTGAGTATATTGTGTCTGCGTCCTTTGCACAGTCCACAATCCCAAACATGCTTGCACACTCTTATATTCCATAATCTTTTATCGCATCAGGGTGAATGGGAGATGACTTGTGCACTAAGTGGTGAGGCCTGTGAGGTTTTGGGGATCACAGCAAGTGGTAAGCTGGTGAGCACTGATCAGTCATGATATAGAGAAGCAGAGAGGTAACTGGACACAACAGTGAAGAAATGGGTGTGGCAACCCTCTGATGATGTATGCTCTTGTCACCTGCAAATGCATATTTGTATTACTAGTATATACCATACTGTGACTACTGTAATCTAAATCAACAACAACAATGGTTAGGTACATGGTGCCAGTGTGTAGAGGGGTGGACGTGAAGGGGTTTGACTAGAATAGCTCATCTCCATCATCATCTGAGAACTCAACCATGATATTGTCTTCCAAAAGAAAATCAGCACATGTGGATCATTTCGTCACTTATGCCCTCTATCAGACAAGGCTCAGCAAATTGGTGACTTTTGTGCCACTTTATTCCAGTATTCAACCTTCAATGTTTGAAGGTACGGTTTTCTGTGGCCAAGGGTTCCTCTGTACACCCTCTATTTATGTCTGCATTCATGCTCTCCCTGAAGGCCATTTGCAACAACACATATTCCAACAAGCCATGGTGTATTGTCGGTCAAGGCATGTTTGCACCCTGCAAGATAAACCAGATGGAATGAGAGATGTGCTCCTACCTGGAGTAGCAACTCAATGTACTCAACATCAATCCTTCTAGATCTACGCTACTCGATTTTCACCATCACATTCAGCAAGATTTCGCCAGACCCAGGCCTCCTGCCCTCATTGTTCTCCCTCAACCAGCGCCAGGGCTGTTCACACACCAGAGTTTGAGTAATGCAAGCTCTGGTTCCGGTTCTGTGATGCCTTTGCTTGCACCCCATGTTCTAATGCCTAAGGAGTCCTATCATTCCTGCAATGCCCCTCCTTGCCTTTTGATACCCCAGAGGACTCATACTCGGTTTCAACCCCACCCACATCTTTGGTATCACTGCAGATGCCTCCAGATGCACACAGGTCATTCATCAAGGTGGTTTCGGTAGACTGGAGTCTTGTACAGGCCCCGATCATCCCTCACAGCCACAGACCTGTCTTTCTCTTTGTGAAGCCTGCAAAGGTGGTGGTTTCAACTGCCCCTACTTTGTTGGCTGTTGCCCCAAAAACCCAAGACCATGCACAGCCAATTTGTGTATGTGACATGGGCTGTCTGGTAACCCCCCTGGAGTTTAATCTTCTGGTGTGTTTCTGTTGTCTTTCTTCGTCACTCCATTTCCTTTGTTAACTTCAGATCTCTCTGCTGCTTTTATCTGTTCATCTCCTTGGCCACAGTGAACACCGCCAATCTCACCTGCTGCTCTCTTGACCTTGCCACCAAACTTGACCAATGGCTCTGTCAATGATGTGATCACAATGGCAGGCCCCAGTGAGTACTCACTCTTGAGATGGTAGAGCAGCTCGTGGGAGACCGCTGGACTTGATAAACCTGTCAAAAAGACCAAGGGGTCCAGGAACACCCTGATGCTCAATGTGATCACAGTGTGCTATGTGCATATGTACATTGTCAGTGTCAATGCCATGGCAGTGCCAGCGGAGCAGACACCATCAAGGATCAATGGAGCCCTGGAACCAGTCATTTTCCTGGGGCAAGAGTCACGACGGCCTTATCGTGACATTAGAACCGAGTGCCCTGTTCTGATCCTGTGCACTCCCCTGTTGATGCAGCAGCTATGAGCCATTGCTCATGAGCTAGGCTTGCAGGGGTAGCATGAGGATATGAAATGTATGGCAGCAGTAACAGCAAATGTAATAGCGGTAGTGGCAGTGGCAGCAGCAGTACTAGCAGGGATAGCTACACAGGCATGGTAGCTGCATGATCAATCATTGTGACACATGGTCTTGATTTCCCAACAACTCGGATATTAAAAGCTTCATAGTCCAGAATGTTAAATGGACATTTGCTTTCCCAGCACACAATCATTGAATTTAAAAAAAAAAGAATAAAAAAAAAACAACAACTAAAGTCAACCAGGAAGCTGTAACCAAAGTTGAGCTTGAGTGCTGAGCGCTGAGCCAGGGCACAGAGCATGCTGGGTAAGTTGTGGTCAGCCAAGCCATATCTGGAAAGAGCGTGACCTTCAAATCCAGCTTCACAGGTGGTTGGGTCACTGCAACACACTGACAACACTACAATAGTTCATATTCCCGCTCTCACCACCTTTGTGCCCAACACAAGTCCAATGTCTACTGCCTCATGCCCTCCAC
>Ga0307512_10007120_pt1 | contig 11137 bp, 13 predicted proteins | sample 14_EM_MG_FD_200267 | JGI IMG/M metagenome (GOLD analysis project Ga0307512, IMG submission 200267) | Populus trichocarpa ectomycorrhiza microbial communities from riparian zone in the Pacific Northwest, United States - 14_EM | ecosystem: Host-associated > Plants > Roots > Unclassified | place... | reverse complement strand
CTCCTCTCCCACCCCTCCTCCCCTACCTTCAACAACCACCACAACCAATCTGCGCCTACCGCATATATCATCGCTTTGTCAGCCGTCTCTGAGCAGTACCGCCACTAACTCTAGGTGCTGAGTTTACCGCCCCGCAGTAACACTCAGGAACCATTCCACCTCGCACAGCTTCGCCGTGCACATCTCGGACGTCATTCTCTTGGTGCTCCCCGACTTCGGAATTAGGAAAGAATCTGGACATGCCTGTTGGTAACTCACAGCGCAATCCACAATCAGAAACCCCGGACCATCAATCCTTACCCGTGAACAGCAAAGCAACTCACATCCGCAACAAAGACGGCACCAAGTTGATTACTGTGCCTTCCCGCAAGGTGTCGACCCCCGATTCCCCTGCTACTGCTACAAGTGCTACCCCTGCTACGACCATCATCACTTCGACCGCCTCCATCTCTACTACCGCCCCCTCCGCCGCCGCCACCGACGTCGCTCCATCACCTCCTCTCCCACTTCCTCCATCTCCACCTCCACCACCGACTACCGCTTCCGTTCCCACCATGGACTACTCCAACGGAGTAAATACTAGTGCGGCGGGAAAGAAGAAGAGGAAGAACAAGAGGGGAAAGCAGGTCCCTCAGTCCCAACATCACGGGCACCAGCACAACGACTACGGTTCCACTTCGAACGGTGCCGCCGCTGCTACTCCACCTCCACCACCTCCTCCGAACCACCCGCATCACTACCAGCAGGACATTCGGGACTCGATGGCCGATTTTGACATTCATGACCCCCCCGATCTCGTCGACCCGGAAGATGATGAGGAGTACTACTCTGACCAAGACCGCGAGTATGATGACAACGAGCCCTACTCTCCGCCTCCGCCTTCTGCTCCGGCTCCGGCAGCCGGTAAGAGCAGGAAGGGAAAGAAGAAGAGCAAGAAAAAGGCCGGCGGCAACGAGCTCATCGGCCCCGGCGGTGGTGGGGGTGCGGTTGGGCAGGTTCAGACTCGCAAAGGAAAGGACCGCATATGGAATACTTCGACCACGGAGGAACGTGAGCGAATTAAGGATTTCTGGCTGTCACTTGGCGAGGAAGAACGTCGGTCTTTGGTCAAGGTGGAGAAAGAGGCTGTCCTGCGGAAGATGAAGGAACAGCAGAAACATTCTTGCTCGTGTAGTGTCTGTGGGCGAAAGAGGACTGCTATAGAGGAGGAATTGGAGGTTCTATATGATGCTTATTACGAGGAGCTTGAGCAGTACGCCAATCAGCAACAGACAAATAAATATCTTAGCCACGTCCCTCCGAGTCCGCCGTCCGGTACCTTCCCCAGTAGCATACCACCGCCGCCTCCCCCGCCGCCGCCTCCTGGAGCCCCTCCCCGGACCCAGCCCGGGAGTCTTGGCCAAGGGGTGTCCGAGAACAAGGTGGAGGATGTTGATGAGGAGTTCGAGGAGGACGACGAGGAGGAGGAGGAGTACGAAGACGACGACGAGGTCCTCGACCACGCTCTCTCGCCACTGCCGCCTCAGAACGATCCAAGGCCAGACTTTTTCAACTTCGGCAACAGCTTAACTGTACAAGGTGCGCTAATTCGCAATAGATCCCCGGCATTGGTTGAGAATGGCGAAGCGGGTGACTGACTTTCTCATTTGCTGGCGAGCTTATAGGTGGAATCTTGACGGTAGCAGACGATCTGTTGAAGAATGACGGGAAAAAGTTCATCGAAATGATGGAGCAGTTGGCGGAACGTCGGATGGCTCGCGAAGAGGAAGTCAACAATGCCAACGGCGTGTCTCGTGATGCCAATGTACACCACCAGCACGTCCACAATCACACACAGCCCTCTGACTACGACGATGAGGAATACGACGATGAAGAGGACGATGACGAAGAATACGAGGAGGATGAAGAGGAGGACGAAGAACCTGTGCGTAATCTATGCCTACGTGGAGGGGACTACACACTGACTCGACAATAATGAAAGGACACCATGACTGAGGAACAACGCATGGAGGAAGGGCGGCGGATGTTCCAAATCTTCGCTGCTCGGATGTTCGAACAACGTGTACTTCAAGCCTATCGAGAAAAGGTCGCTGAAGAACGACAAAAGAAGCTCTTGCAGGAACTCGCCGATGAAGACAGGCGCAGGGAGGAACGCGAGGCAAAGAAGGCTCAGGACAAGGACAAGAAGCGAGAGAAGAAGCGGCAGGCGAAGCAGGCCAAGGAGGAGGAGCGTCTTCGAAAGGAGGCGGAGAAGCGGGAGGAGGAGGCCAAGCAGAAGGAGCTCGACGCTAAACGGGCGGAAGAGCAACGAAGACGGCGGGATGAGCAGAGGCTGAAGCGGGAAGCCGAGAGGAAGGCGGCTGAGGAGGAGAAGCAACGGAAAGAGGAGGAGAAGAGGCGGCGGCAGCAGGAAGAGAAGGAGAGAGAGGCTGAACGTGAGCGCAAACGGAAGGAACACCTGGAGCGCGAGCGAAAGAAGCGTGAAGAGTTGGCCAAGAAGCAGAAGGAAGAGAAAGAGGCGCGAGACAGGGAGCTCCGTGAGAAGCGCGAACGAGAGGATAGGGAGAACCGGGAGCGCGAGGCAAAGGCCAAGAAGGATGCCATGGAGAAGGAGAAGAAACGGAGAGAGGAGGAAGCAAAGGCTAGGGCCGACGCTGCTATCGCGGCGACCAAACGTGCTCAGGCTTTCGCACCTATTCCGTCAATGCCCCATGCGCAAGCCGCGCCCCCACCTGGATATGGATCACCGCACCTCCCGGTTATCACGCCCGCAACTCCCAAACAGTCCGTCGGCCCCCAACTTCACCGGCCTCGCAACTCATCTCAACAGAGTTCGATGCAGGGCTCGCAAGGTTCTTCCCCAAAGACTCCAAATGTCGCGCCTCGTCTCGGAACAACGGTCTCCCCTAGCACGCCGACCCTGCAGCAGAACATGTCCGGGGGCCCGGTTCCGATCAAGGGTTTCCAGTTTCCAGGCTTTCCCCCAGCGTCTCCCATGCCACATAACATTGGTCCGCCACCCGGCGTGACTCCCCCTGACGGTGGCTTCAGCATGCCCCCGATGGGCCTCAATGGGCCAACCCCAATGCAACCTTTCCTGACCAGCATGCCCCAGCGTCAGAACGGTATCCCGATGTTCACTGGGCAGATGCCGTTGGGAAGTCCGCAGTATCGAGGGTTCGCCTCATCAAATGGATTGCCTATGCAGGCTCCGCCTGCGCCGGGAATGCGACCCATAGTGAGCCAAGGCCGTGGAATGTTCGTGGGTGATATGCCACACCAGCTTCCGCCGGGAGTCCCACTTCCACCGCCTGGATCACCGTTCGGCACTCGGGTTGAGCCTGTTCCGATGAGCGGTCACTCGAGAATACCGTCCGGTTCCTTTGATGCTGTCCACAGGCCCACGCCGATCCAGCGACCTTCCAGCGTTGCGCCTCCTCGGAGTGGTGACGATCAGGTAGACGAACTCTCGAAGGTGATGGGTAGTCGTGCACTCCTGGAAGATGACGATGACCCTCTGCCCGAGAATATGTCACCGAGTCGGAGGGTTAGCGGCCCTCAGTTTGCTCCAAGACCAATCAGAAGCGTCGGCTCACCCTCGATCTTTGGGGACAGTCTCGGTGGTGAGTGTTCGCTCGTTCCGGATAGGATCTGTCTTGAATGGGGTCACTGATATAGGATTGATAGGTTTCAACGATTACGGAGCATCTTGGTCCAACCCCTTGCCCTTGGGTGGCAATCTGTCCGGCTCTCTGCCTAGTGCGTGGGCGAACAAAGCAGGTGTGCATGAGCCGACATCTCCTTCTCGTGTTTCAGTCCCTAATAGTCCGTGTGTGTGCGCAGGCTGGTCGGATATTGATGCGGGAGCATTCAACCGCCGACGGACCACGAGGATAGATCAAATCCGCATGTTAGCGTGTCAGAAGTTCCGCGAGCTCAGTGGACCGAACAACCAGCCTGTGGAGATTTCTACGCTGCAGAGGGCTGTACAAGCTGTTGCGCCGTCCGATCTACACTTCGTGCTGGATGAGCTCACCCATACCCTCGATGTAGAAGGTGATTCCCAGAACGGTGGTGGTAGTTTCGACCAACGTGCCGAACACGGTAGGATACTTGTGTACTACGCGCCCGATGAGTTCGCCGATCTCAACCATCATGGCCCCATCCGTGCAGGAGAGATTGGCAGTCCGAGCACTACGGGAGCTGTGCCTTTCAAAACTCCGTTAGGAGGACCACCGGGGATGACTTCAAGTCCGGCGGAGTTTTAATATGGGGTTCTAGAGAGGTTAGAGGGGGGTTTTAGTTAATCTAATTCTCCGCTTCTATATTTTTGTCTTCTTTTATTATCCTTCGTTCTTTCTTTCGTTCTTGGGGTGGGTTGTGAAGAGAGATTGGCGGGGATCGTTTCGTAGTATGATTGTCGACCGGGCTTTGGGTCTTTGTACCGTGTGTGCATTTGCATGACTTTGAAAACCATCTGTATTTGTTTCGTCGGAAGATTCATCGCACTGTCTTTGGTGAGGGAGATGGATTTTGGTGGATCGAGAGACGAGAGAACTTAACGTGGTTACTACATACTAATGGGATTCCGTACTATTTTCTATGTTTTTCTTTTTCGAGTTGATACATACATACGTACATAACTAGTGGGAACGAGAAAACGCGATTCTGATGTTGTCTTGGCTTGCATCGTGCGGCAGGAGATTTCTTTCGGCAAGCTCCATACACTCGCCGCCATCCAATTAGCCCCACTACATACTGTCTGCGTCCCCCCCATCCCTCATTCCAACGACAACAGCAACGGCAATGAACCGACTCGGTCTGCGCACGGTCTCCGATGCCGGGCGTCCGTCCACCCGGGTAGTTGCCACCATAATTCCAGCCGTCCAGACACGAATGGCCTCCGGCGGCGGCGGCGGTGGTGCTCCCTCAGCACGCAAGGGCAAGAAAGGCGGTCCGATCGGTGACCCACGAGTCCGCAAGTCCCCCCTCCCCCCGCGCTTCCGCTTCCGTCCGAAAGCAACTAACTAACGGTGACGACCCTCCCCCAGGGATGATCCGGTACTTCCTTTTCCACCCGGCGGAGCACACGCCGCGGCCGCTCAAGTTCGGCACGATGCGGGCGCTGCGCCACTGGACGATCCACCGCGCGTGGCAGCTGTTCCGCGCACAGCAGCGGGCCGCGCGCAGCCGCGAGCTCGAGCGGCAGTACAACTCGATCCGGGCCGCCTGCGAGGCGCTCAAGCTCGTGGCCGACGACGGCGGCGAGCCGTCCGCCGAGGAGGACGGCGGGAGACTGTACAGGGTCGCGCTCGGAAAGAAGGACGTCGGCACTTTCCCCATCGAACTCAGGATCCCGACCGATACTCCGCCCAAGAACGGTTGGAATCACGGGTGGAAGAGGGCTTAAGCTTGGGGGCAACCGAAAAAAAAATTAAAAAAAAAAAAGTAATTAAAATTGTAGTTGTATATTACAGGAGTGATGATGATGGGGTGGTGGTCTAAACTATGTCGTGGGCTGGCGGGCGCCGCTCAATCTCTACTGTTCGGCCGAATCCCTCCTCGCCCGGACGTCGCAGGACGAAGCGCTCGTCTAGCCAGTCGATGAGTTCGACGATGGTGTTTGTGGTCTCGTTTATGGCGCTGCGCTCCTTCTTGGGTACCAATCCGTCCAGCATCTCGGATACGTGGTGCTGCGTCAACCGGAACGGGATCGGGTATGTTGTTGCGTAGTCCACGAACCGCTCCACGGCTCCCCAAGGGGTTCTTTCGAAGCCGGCGAACAGCGCAGGATTCGTGAGGAGTCCCCGGGCAGCCATCACACCTACGAGCAGCCCACCACTCGCATCAGCGTCACCCCTCCCTCCCCCTCCCCCTCCCCCCTCATCGCAAACGGAAAGACAGCTAGCAAGCTCACCATCGCACCCCGTAAACTCCACGATCCTCTGGGCATCGGCCTTCGTGAACACATCGCCGTTCGCGAACACGGGCACCTCGGCGACCTGGACGACCGCCCTGATGGCGTCGAGATCGACGGGGACGGAGCTCCTGGTGCTGCGGCGTCTGCCGTGGACGGTGAAGTAATCGACGCCGCTGCCGTCCTGGACGACGCGGACCCAGCGCCGGGTCCTGTCGAGGTCGCCATGGACGCGGATCTTGACGCTGACGGCGAACGCGGGCCCGCAGCGCCGCTTGGCCTCGACGACCATGTCGCGGACGAGCTCGGGCCGGGCCATGAGCGCGCAGCCGACGCCCGCCGCGACCGCCCAGCTCTGCGGACAGCCGCAGTTGAGGTCGACGCCGTCGCAGTAGGGCCGCACCATCTCCGCCGCGCGCCCGAAGTCAGCCGCGGTGCCGGCGCCGAACTGGACCACCAGCGGCGCATCGTCGCCCCTCCCAGCCCCGTCTCCCCGCCCGGCGCGGCTGCTGAAATCGGCCTGCCGCGCAAACTCGGACCGTACGAATTCCTTCGCGAGCATCATCGGCGTGTACGCCACGTCGACGCCGTAGTCGAGCGCGAGCAGCCGGAACGGAAGCTTGCTGTACCGCACCATCGGCGCTGCGACGTACAGCGGCCGCCCCGAGGCGCGCGCCCGGGAAAGGACCGCTAGCGGACTGGTTATAGTACGGCGTGAGATTATTATTATTATTATTATTCTTTTCTCTCTTTAGGGGGAGGGAGGTGTACGTACTGGTTGTTTGGATCCCGTGGCGGCGGCGGCGGCGGGATAGCTGCTTGCTCGGTCACTGTCATATCGCTAGTTGTCCAACTACTTGTCGAACGCTGGTGCTAGACATGTATGACACCTGAAATATGTAGATGGTGGGGGCACTACACACTCTCATATTGTAGGTACTCACTCTAACCACACGACGGGGCAACCAACTACCAGTTACACATTCAATACATTTTACACAATGTATGTATCTAAGTATGTATGTACATACCTATGTATCTGTGTACATATTCCGCCCTGCACACACGTCATGCATGCACGATTCTCACAATGATTCACACAATGAGGCCAGGCTCTACTTTATTCCAACCCTCGAGAAGTCGATAGTATATAAGGTAGAGACACCAAAAATTGCTCTTTATTATAAACCCCCCAAAACGGTGTGTAAAAAAAACCCCCCGCCATCGGGGAAAAAAAAGGGTATGCATATCTACAGTAGCGAACACCAGTGCAGTTTCTCAGGGGCTAGTTAATCCGTTCTGTAAAAAAAAAAAAAAAAAAGATGCCACGCAAATTTGTATCCTCTCAGATGTACACCGTCCCTCCTCCTCCCCTCCTCCTATCGTTAAGGCTCAAATTACGCAGTTCCGTTTTCACGTTTTTAACCGCAAGCAAAGCCGGAAATGGAATATATATAAGTATAAATAAAAAAGAAAAACAGAGACCAAAACGCACCGCCCGAAGTACTTCCCGTGTGCAGAATGACGTTTTTTCCCCCCGCGACCCGACCCAATGAGTGGTAATTACAAGAAGGAAAAGTGAAAGAAAATAATGCGATCCCGAGAATGCAATGTGACCCATAAAAACACCGGTGAGAAATGAACGGCAAAAAAAAAAATGTAAGGAAAGCTTCAAAAGAAAATAATCACACGTATTGCGCCACGGATATACACGCACAAGTAGGAATTCGGGCTCTGTCGTAGTAATCAAACCCAAAAAGGCATCCACTTTCACACGGGGAGATATTGCGTGGCTTACTAGAACCGCCGCATGTTATCCACGAAGAGGGCGGGAGTCTCGACATCCTTGTCCGTTTCCCGTCCCTCTTGCTTCCTGCGATCGAAAAAGCTTTCGTGCTCGACAATCACTTGGATCCACTCGGCCAATGCCCTTCCAACATATGTGGCGGCCACGGTTCCGGTAGGGGGTTCCTCGACGACCGGGAAGCCGAGTTGCACAGAATCGAGATATCGTTGGGCAGGTGCTGGTAGCCGAGAAAGCCCCAATACCCGCTCCCGGCTGGGCTGGGGTCGCTCGATCCACTCCAGGGAGAACTTGAAGTGAGCCTGCATTTTCGGCATTTCCACGGGTGCCGCCACTTCGATGTGTGTTGGTGGAGCAGCCTCCTTCTTCTCGATCGGTTTGAACCCAAAGACACTGCGGATGCTCCACCTGCGAGCGACGGGAGTTACCGTCTCGTCGGAACGAACTGAGGCGGTAGAAGTTTTCGATGGGGCCTCGCTCTCGGTCAACGACGTAACCGAGGCTGCTGCGACCTGCTGCAGAAGCGATCCAGGGGTGGCAACGAAGGGAACGGATGTGGGGACCATTCCGTCCAGGAGAGATCCCTGTGGTCCACTGACGATGTCGTTTCTCAGGATGACGATCCTCCGACCCGGAGCTGGGAGGCAAGATGCAGTCGAGGACGGCTTGCCACCGCCTTCTTCGTAGGCCTTCTTCATTTGCAGGTGCTGAGCGTAGCCAGTCCTCAGCCGAAAGAGCATCGTCTTGAGTACCTCACTACTCCACACGTTAGCCGGTTGGGACAGAGCGAGCTGCCCTGGAAAAACCTACACATCAACTTCGCTGGCATCGCCGTCGTACCTCCCTAGCCTCCAGCATATCAACCTCATGTAGTATGCCCTTACTATCGGGCACCAATGACAGAAAAACCTATCCCACATCGATGCCGACAGAAGCCAATCGAGGCACACGATTCTCTTCCGGTCCTCATCCGCAACCAACATGGGCCATATCGTGTAAACGAAAGCAAGCACTCTCAGCTCGGTCATGTTGTTTACGCTTCCAAGCATCGTCTGGGCGACTTCGAGCCAAAAGGTCCAATCGATGTACTTGCCGAGACCTTGCGATTCGGCCTCGGAGAGGATGGGCATCACCTCTTCCATGAGCTCGCAAAGTTGAAAGCAGGCATCTCCATCAAACATACTGATCCTTTGAACCGCATCTTTAAGTAGCGCTGAAAAGGCAGTTCCGACGCATTCCCGGAAGCTCTGCGGGAGGGTGCTGTCGAACAGCACTTCCTGCAGCAACACGATCAACTTATTCTCGGCCATAGTGCGCGCCGGCGCCGTGTTCCGTGCTGCAAGAGGGAGCGTTGCTGTGGCATTCATAATGTCTTCGAAGGTCGTCGATGCGGTTGAAGTCTCCGGATTTGCAGATCGATGGATGGTGTTATCTATCAACGAGAGCATCTGCGCGAGAACAGGAACATAGCCAGGCGCACACAGCTGAGCGGCACGGGTCGCGCCGGGCGGCAGATACTCAAACATAAGGAGGTGGTATTCCCTGAAGAAGACGTGCAGCAGGCCTGCTTCGCGACCGCACCAGCGATTCATCCACGGCCCATCCCATTCCACTGGGTTGCCGATGGGTGTCTTCACCGGTTGCCTCAATTTCCGCATCAGTGAGGCCATACTCGTGAACCCGAGCGGGTGCAGCGTTTCCGGGAACTCAGACACAATGTCGTCGGCAACAGGGCGCAGGTCCGTGCATCTTCCTATCCCGAACGCCAACGGTACTCGTCTGACTAGCTCCGGCCTCAGCCCCCAGAGGCTAATCAACATCTCGGCGACGCCGGCGCAATAAAAGAAAGCATAGGCGATCACTTTTCCGCCAAACGTAACCAGACCAGGCGGTGCCGACCGAACACCCATCTTCTCCACAACGTATGCCAGAGTATCGAAGAGCGTCCTGGTGAACAGCACCTTTATGTTGTGCTGAACGGATTTCTGCATAGAAAAACCCGAGGCCGCAGAACAGAGCGAGGCCGATGACACCGATTTTGCCGACAGGGGCTGTCGCTGCGCGAGCGGCGCGAACGTGGATGGAGAGGTCCGCCATTCCGGCCGCGACATGATGTACGATATCGCACCCAGATATATCGGCCTGTCGGCGCCAGGCATCATCTGGGGGCTCCGATTGCGAAGCTGTGCTACTAGTCCTGTCCACCAGCGGTGGAGCGTTCGGGCCCTCCTCTCCAGCATTTCTGGAGATATGTTGCTCGAGGTCTGGTTGTGGTGTTTCCGGAGGAACGGCAGGAGACTCTGACGGACAATAGTCGTCTTCTGAGGGGCAGTTTTGTTCGAGAATCTGCACCTCGCATTATCATTATTATCATTATTATCATTATCATTATCATTATCATTATCATTATTTTAGCCATCATCGGGCGAAGGTTCCGGGCCCTTGCATACCGCGGGGAGCTCCTTACTTTTGGTAATCCGCATCGAGCGCCTTGAACGCTTCCCACATCTCGTCCTTGACCACCTTCCTGAAACTCGAACTTCCGCTGCTGGCAGTTGCTGGGGGTCTGTCCGTGGAGATCGCTTTGGGGGGAGCTGGCGATGGAGGCATCGGAGGCTGCTCTGCGGGGGGCGCATTCTTCCCGAACAAACTAAGTCGCCGAGCCCGCTTGCCAAGGGTATTCGATCGTGTCAGCTTCGGGGTTGCAGGCTCGGGTGTGTCGCTCGTCGTCGGCGCGGTAGACTTCGCCTGGGCCGGCGTCTCGTTGCCGCCGGTGGGACTGGTCGACGAGATCGAGCTCGCTTTCGTGGACCGGTCCTCGTCGTCCCTGCTGCTCGAGTCGTCCCGACTGCTCGGGGAAGGCGATCGTGACAGGCGAGGAGTGCTGTTCCATAGATGCGAGACCGCACCCGACGACTTGGCGTCCACGGATGGCTCGCTCCCATCCGAGGCTGCTGCTGCCGCCGCCGCCGCCGCCGCCGCCGGCCTGCCACGCTCATACGAGGTGCCGCTACAACCGTCCGAAGCAAACGGCGACTTGACCGCGAAGGTCGACACTGTGATTTTCGGAGTGCTCGGGGTCGTGGACGCTGCTGCCATCCTCGCCTGCGAGCAAGCATCCGGCGGGAGGGTCGAGTGCTCGACAATATCGGCAGGGATTGGCGAGACGGATATCGTGGTGGTGGCGATGTTGGACTTTGACGGCGAGAGCGGGAAAGAGGTGCTCAGCAGAGGGAGCTTGTGGGTGTCGAGTTTTGCGGCGACGGTGGCGGGGGAGGGGGGATGGTCGAGGCCGGAGGGGGGCTTCGAGGCCGAGTTATTGCGTCGGCGCATCGATAATGCCGGCGCGAGCGAGTGCCGCAGGGAAAAGGCAGCTGCAGGCCGAGCCTTCTCGTGCGGACTGGCAGCCATTGTGT